>Ga0222691_1000017_pt1 | contig 117167 bp, 112 predicted proteins | sample AntAcemetage1237_FD_179839 | JGI IMG/M metagenome (GOLD analysis project Ga0222691, IMG submission 179839) | Saline water microbial communities from Ace Lake, Antarctica - #1237 | ecosystem: Environmental > Aquatic > Non-marine Saline and Alkaline > Saline | place: Antarctica: Ace Lake... | reverse complement strand
GCTTGGAAAGTTTTAGGTTGGCTACTTTTTCTTCTAAAGCCGCTTTTTCTTCTCCATCTCCTGCGATGATAAGAGTAATTTGTGGGAAAGTCTTTTTTAGTTCAACCAGCACATCTATCAGCGCAGAAAAACCTTTCCAGGGAACCAATCGTCCAGCAGAAACAATCGTCGGGTAAGTATATTCAAAATGATCTTGCAGGTCTTGTCTCGAAGCACTTACGTTTAGTGGATAGAGAGCGCTGTACATCACTCTTATTTTTTTACTATCAACTCCCCACTTCTCAACCACCCCCTTGAGATACTTACTTGGGACAATTACTAACTTTGCCCGACTAACGACAAAAAATTGGACTCGAGCCAGGAGTCTTACCGGCAGTGGAGACTTGTCCATATGCATCAGATATTCGTCGAGGTTTTCGGTCAGCCCAAAACGAACTCTGCCTTGTTCCCAAGCGTAGTCGCCGCCTAAACGAACCAGGAACGGAACTTTTCTTAGACGAGCCACCAGCAACGCCGGCAAACCGACGCTGGTCGGGTCTAGTGAATAAATCACCGAAGTTTTTTTACTCTCTTGCCATAGCTTCCAGGCAAAAACAAAGTGTCGGATAACTTTTGGATAATGTCGCACCCAACCAAACGGTACGATTTTAACTTCAAACCCCCGCGTGGGCAATTCTGATTCCAGCAGGGCAGCGTAGGTGGCTGGTCCACCTATTTCTGGTGGATATAATCCGGTGGCAATTGTTATTTTCATGGCTTTTCTATCATATCATTTAACTCCGCTAGGTTATTAATTAGGTTAGTTTCTCCTAGCGAAGACTTTTCTACGTCTAGATTTTTATCACGGACCATAAGAAAACACTCGACTTGAGGATTTTTTTAGTTTAACTGACTGACATTGGTCTAACCTATCATCGACAAAGATGATTGGTTCGGTCGGCGAAAATTTCTTGGCTCTTTCTGCCACGGCATCCCCCTTCATAATCTCCGGAGGAAGGACCTCCGGGTTATATATGATCTGCAGTATAACATCTGCTAGCTTGGCTGAGTCGTGACGAATCAAGCTTCGCTTAAGTACGTCGCCCTTGACGGTTTGGATAGATTCGGAGGCTAGTAAGTCGTCCGCTATGATTTCACAGCCCAGGGGTGGATTGTTAAATTCAACCGGGAATTCCCCGTCAGCTTCGTACTTATTTAGGAGGTCTGGTGGGAAGGTGCCGGTGTTTATAATTATGAAATCTGGAGTTTTACCTAAATAGAGAGCTATCTCTGTCAGATGCTTTTCTACACCCATACCTGAGGTCTGACCCACTCTGGTCATTAGATTACAAATGTACACCACTTTAGCGCCAGAATTATTAATCGCTTCACTCACTCCGCCAACCACACAATTAGCCAAGACGCTGGTATACAAATCTCCCGGACCAAGTACAACTAAGTCGGCGTTAAGTATTGTCGATTCAGCCGACTTGCTGATTGTCGCCTCTGGATAAAGTGAGAGTTTGGCAATGCTATGTCCTCCTCGGTCTGCCGACGGTTCATCAATAAGATGTTCCCCTTTTACGATCACCCCATCATCATAAGTAGCCACTAAGCTAACTTTTGTTGTGGTGACGGGTACTACACTTCCTTGTACGCGCAATATTCTTGAGGCTGATTTTATCGCTTCTTCTTCAGAACCAAGAATGTCTGTTAGAGCAACTAGAAGTAAGTTGCCAAAATTATGCCCAGCTAATCCTCCTCCTTTATCAAACCGATAAAGAAAAAGCTTGCGTAATAACTCTTCGTGGGAATCTACATCGCTAGCCAGAGCCGTCAAAGCCATTCGAACATCTCCAACCGGCAAATAACCAAACTCATCGCGCAAACGACCGGTCGAGCCTCCAGAATCAGCCATAGTTACTACCGCCGATAAATTGAGTTTATCTTGGTAGTGTTTTAGCCCCATCAAGACCGTATGGGTCCCTGTGCCGCCGCCGATTACTACTACATCTTTTTTATCCATTGTTTAAATATAACCAAACAAACTCCGAAGGTGTTGCTTTACATCTTCTTAAATAGTGGTTGGAAGACTTTAGTGTCCATTTGGTTGGCTATTTGATTCCAGTCGTATTTTTCCATGGCCATTGATTTGGCTTCTTTAACTACTTGGGCGGTTTTTTCTGGGTGGTTTAGAATATCTTCTACAGCTTGCTTGATTTGAGCGGGATTATCTTTGTCTACTGCCCAGCCGGTGGTTTCTTTGTCTGGATTTCGTTTAGCGTCGAATAGGAAGTCGACTATCCCTCCTTCTTGGGTAGCTATAACTGGAAGCTCCGCGGTCATAGCTTCGACGAACGAGTTGCCCATTCCCTCGGAGCGAGAGGGACGGATGAAGATGTGGCAGGCTTTTAGGTACTTCGGCATTATGTCGTGATTGATATGGTCGCGGAAAAGTATCCGGTCTTCTAGATTTAGTTCCTTGGCTAAAGACTTTAGTTTTGCTTCATCTGGCCCCCAGCCAAATACTACGAATTTGACTTTGGCTGGTAGTAGAGCAACTGCTTTGATGACGTCGTCGACGGCGTTTTTGGTTACTAGTCGTGAAGTGGTGACCAAGAGAACATCGTCCTTACTGACACCTAATTCTTGGCGTACCTGACTTAGCTCTTCGCTTGAATAATTTTGGGAAAAATGGGCTGTGTCTACAGCGTTGGGTACCAATACTGGTTCGCCAGTAAAACCCTTGGCCTTAGCCCAATTACCGAGGAAGTTGGAGATTACTTGTACCTGGTCGGCTAGGTTGAAGGCTCGATCGAAAGACTTACCAAATACTTTCATTTTCTTTTCAATGTATTCTGGCGGATCGCCTTCTTGTAGAGTGAGTAGGTACTTAACTTTCGGAAAAGCTTGTTTGAACTTTCCGGCCGGTACGCCAGTAGAGTGAGCCATCATGGCCCAGATGGCGTCAAATTTGTATTTACGTTGTAGCTTAGCAGCTATGAAAAAAGCTTGGAATTGGAATAGTATTTTGTTTAAATGTAATGGAAATTTCTTCAAGTCTGACATAGTGGGTTCTTTGGTAGCGAATCCAATCCGGTGAACCATTATGTTCCCTATCTGTTCAATTTTGGTTAGGGATGAATCATATCGGTTGCACAGCAAATGAAACTCGTACTGGTCTGGTGACAGTCGATCAGTGATTTCTTTGATAGCTACTTCTGCCCCGCCGATGTGCTTGGGAAAATAGGCTAGGGAAAAAATTAGAATCTTTTTCTTCATGATTTAAGGGAATCTATGTAGTCTTTGAGTTCGTGTTGATTTTGCCAACCTAACTCTAAAGTAGCTCTTTTTATATCTACTTCTGAATTCAGGCGGTTACCGGGACGTTCTTCTAGCATTTCAATGGCACCGCCAAACATTTTGGCCACTTCTAGAATTGAATATGACTTAGGATTACCCAAACCATACTCATCTCCTTCACCTTTTTCTCCGACTAAAAATAAACCTTCGACGATGTCGTTAACATGAGTGAAGTTGCGTTTTTGGGTTCCTGGTTGGCGGACAGTTAGTTTGATCCCATTTTTGAATTTGTCAGCAAAAATACCAATCAAGGTACCGGTTTCGACATCTCCCCGCTCGCGCGGTCCGTAGACGTTGTAAAAATAAGTAATGGCGTAGTTGATTTTGTACCAGTCGCCGTATCTTTGGACTAAATTTGTGTTGGAGGCTTTGGTCCAAGCGTAGGGACTTTGGTCTTTTCCTATTCCGCCATCGGCAAACTTGGTGGAAGAGCCGGCGTAGACTAGCTTAGCCCCACACTTGCGGACAAATTCTAAAACAGCTACCGTGCCAAACACATTAAAGTCTAAAACTTTTTCTACATTGTTGAAACTTTGCTCGACTCTAGCGTACTCACCGAGATGAAATATTAGGTCTGTTTTTTCTGGTACGAGTTTTTCTATATCTTTTGTGTGACCCTCTCGATATTCAACTCCTTCCACATGATTCTCTTTGGTGCCAGTGGAATAATTATCTAGCGAGATAACTAAATAATTTTCTTTGACTAAGCGTTCACATAAGTGCGAACCAATAAAACCAGCCCCTCCAGTTACAATCGCTAGTTTTTGCTTATTCATACTGTAATACTACCAAACAAAGGTTAACTTAGTTACTTTTTGGTTTAGCATACAATCCTAAAATCGCCACCAATATTACCCCTATAAGGGCTAGGTATGGCCATGGTCTAGTTGGTTTACTACTAGCTACAGCGGCTGATTGCCACGAAACATCCGCTTCTTTCTCAATTTCTTCGACCAGTTCAATTTTTGGTTGGATAAGTACTGGAACCACTTCTGCTTGCGGTGTGTCTGACATAAAACCAAAACTCGGGGAATTATTAGTGGTTGGAGTTTGGATTGAGGTGGACAAGGCAGCGATGTGTTGAGTTGGTTTTAGTGAAGTCTCTGTGTTGTTACTTACTTTTATTTGACCAGGGACCAATGAATCCAACCGGGTTTCTTCGGTATCGTAAATCGCTATCACCCTCCCCGACGAACCACCTAACTTACTCTGGTTGATAGTGATAGTTTGTCCAGGTAAAATAATTGAACGTGGAGGAAATTCTAATAATTCACTTCCTCTTAGCTGATAACCAGAAATATCAATTTCGTAAGGGGAATTATTGTTTACTTGTACGTCGCCCGCTTGATTAGTGGTTAAAGAAATCTCTACTGGTAAGATAGTAATTTCGTATCTAGCTACTTGTTCTTGACGCTTGAAACCGGCGTAAGTGGTCACTACATAAGTACCTGCGTAGTTATACACATGAGCAGGGTTTTGCTGACTAGACAAAGTGCTCCCGTCGCCAAAGTTCCACTCATATTGTAGTGAGTCTATTAGAGTATCCCCGATACCGCTAGATTCTATTTTAAAGTTAATTACTTGGTTTACATAACCGACCGATTGAGCGGCTATTTCCAACTCCAAACTAGTGTCTGGTAAGGTGAGTTTGGTTGTTTCTCCAGTGTTTAACTTCTTACTGGAGTAATTGTTAGAAGTTTTTTCTTGGTTTTCTTCTTCGTCTTCAGCGACGTCTACAAAAAGACTGGTGTTTGTCTGAATCAAACCTTTTCCTGGTGTAGCTACTGCAGTAACCCAGCCCGAGCTGTTGTACTGAGCGGTTTCTTTGGTTACGTTGTCTCCGCCGATTGACTCCCAGTCTGATCCGCCACTAACTTGGTCGACCAGCGAACCGTCATCTTTAATTAATTTTAAGGTCGCTCCGGTATTGACAAGAGCGCCCGTGTAAACAAGAAAAGCCGAGCCTAGAGCAGAAGCATCGCTAGTTCTTTCCAAGACGGAGTAAGAGTTACTTGGCATTATGCCTGATAAATCAACCGACAAGTTCATTCCGTCGGTTAACTGCCAACCGTTTACATTTACGCTGGTTCCATTATTGTGCAGCTCAATCCACTCATGATTGGCAGAATCTACTGAACCCATCCAAGCTACTTCGCTAATATAAACAGCCGCGAGGGAAATATTAGGAAGTAGTAGACACAAGATCCCAAGGAGACTCAATTTCATAACTAATTAAAAGGTGATCGTTCGTTATCAGCCTGTCTGAGGATTTTTTTTACTTCGTTTATATCAATTGTATTTGACTCCCCATTAGACACAGAAGAAGGAATGCTGTTGGCTGGTCGGTAGGGACTATATTCAGCCATAATTTTTTGCACTTGAGCGGTTGTGTCTAACGACGGTCGATCTGTTATTTTTATGCTTCCCGATGAGTCTACCTCTTCTTCCCTGTAGGGCGTTGGAGCTGAATTTGCCGACGGAGTGTATTCAGGTGTAGACAGAGGGGCTGGATCAGGTAAAGGTGGTGTAGCGGGTTTTGCGGCTTGCTGGTGAGCTGGGGTTGGTTTCGGAGTGATTGCCTGTTGCCTATTCGCGGAGCCGGTTTCGGTTTTTTCGATTACGTCGGCCAAAGCTTGCCGTAAATCCATTGGTTTTGGATCTGGTTGTATGTTTGGTTGATTTAGCCGAGTTTCTGACCTGGGGTTATTCTCTTTTTCAGTTCTTGACTTAACATTATTTTGATTTTCTCTAGGTTTGTTTGGAGTCCAGTCTTTCTTGGTAAAATTTTCTTTTGGGGTGGCCTTTGTGTCTTCGGTTTTTTCTCCGGTTGTCATCTTCGACAAAATTTGCCTTAAGTCGTCAGGAGTTTTTTCGACTAGTTTTGGGCGTTCGGTATTTTCTCTAGGTTTGTTGTCAAACTGTCTAGGTTGATAATTGTAGACTGTTCTTCCTTCTGACTGTCTCGATTGATTATTGGCCAGTGGTTTGGTATCTGTTCGCCGACTATCTTGACCTTTATTACTCGGAGTTTGACCACGGTTGTTGTCGAACTTTTTTGGTTCGTACGGTTTTTTGTTGTCCTGTCTTGGCGGTGGTGCTACGGGAGTATGTAAATCAGCCACCACTTTCTCTACGTCTGCTCTAGCACCACCGTAGACTTTGCGACTGTTTTCTATGGCAACACCTTTATACGAAACTTGAGGTGCCTGGGGTTTATTTAAGGTCTCGGCTGAAAATGGTTGCGAGCCAATCCCGTCTATCATTAGAGTAAGGTAAATCTGCCTTGAACCGAGATTCACTAAGTCTACTGCTTCAAAACGGGGAGCAAACACTGTCTCTAACACTTCAGCGTCAAACGGACCCACTCTGAAGGCAATGGTGGTACCGACGTTGCCGAATACGGCATTGCGAACATCTTCTTCCATTTGCTCAATGTACTGGTGAGCGATGATGAGGTTGAGGTGATATTTACGAGCTTCGGACAAAATATTGGCAAAAGTAGCATTGGCAAAAGATTGAAACTCATCCACATAAAAATAAAAATTGGGCATCTTTTGCATCTGCTCAACTGGCAAGTCAGCCCGACTCATGGCGGCCAGATAAATACGAGTAGTGAGCATTGAGCCGAGCAAGTTAGCATTTGTCTCACCGATCAACCCCTTTGATAGGTTCATAATGATGATTTTCTTTTGGTCCATCAATTCGCGAAAATCGAAGCTAGAGTGTGGCTGGCCGATGATGTTTCGAATCAAGGGGTTGCCGGTAAACTGGCCGATTTTGTTTTGAATAGCTGGTAAAGCTTCAGCGGTAAAGCGTTCGGTGTAGCCAGCAAACTCATCCACCCAAAAGGCCTTGACGGCTGGATCCTGGCAAGCTTCTACTACTTGCTTGCGATAGGCTTTGTCGGAGAATAGTCGATTGACCGACAACAACGTGGTGTCTGGGTACTCAATCAATACCAACAGTGCGTTGGTGAGAATGTATTCCATTCGGGCGCTCCAGGCGTCGACCCAAATTTTCTTGAAGGTGGACATTAGACCCGAAACCACCAAATGTCGCTTCTCTGGACCAACATCTTCCATTACATTGAATGAGATAGGATTTTCTAAATCAAATGGTGCGAAGTAGACTACGTCTTTGACCCGATGCTCGGGTATGTATTCCATTATAGTATCGGCGGTGGAGCCATGCGGGTCGATAAAAGCCAGACCTTCACCGTTTTGAATATCTTGTATAGCCATGTTCTCGAGCATTGTAGACTTACCCATACCGGTTTTTCCGATAACGTACATATGCCGTTGACGGTCGATAGCCCTAATACCGAAAGGGGTACCCTGACCGCGCGCGTCTGTTTTGGCGAAGAAAGTAATCTTTTTGGGATCGAAATCTGTCATGATAATTCAGTATAACACTAGTGGTCAAAGCGATTTTGAGCGTAAGAAATTAGGGTATTAATATCTTCTCTTCTTCCTTCTGAACCCAAAAGAATGATAGCCAGGGTCCTCTCGACGCCCTGGAATTTAAGTTTGTGTAGGGAGACGGATGTTTGTCCGGCTGCGTTAGTCTCCCCCACCTTTCCGCCAACAAAGTTTTCCATGTCTTCAACTTCGTTGAAGTTTATCAAACCGTCAAACTCGCCTCCGACGTACACAGTAGAAAGAGTTTCGTTGGCGGTAATGTCGAAGATGAATTTTTTGTCGTTATAGATATATTTAGTCAGAATATATAAATCGGCAACGGAAGAGACATTTTCTGCACTGAGACCAGACGGGTCAGCAAAACTTGTATCCATCATACCTAGCTGTCTAGCTTTGGCGTTCATGGCTTCGATAAATTGTTCTCTACCTAACTCTCCGGCGATTGTTTCAGCGGCTTCGTTTGATGATTCAACTAAAAGAAGTTGAATCAGACTATACATAGAAACACTACTTCTATCAGCTAAGCGCGGTACTAGTGAAGTCACAAAAGATGGTGACGCTGCCCTAACCTGACTGTCTAAACTTAATTCTTCGCTAGCTATAATCGCGGTCATTAGTTTAGTTAGTGACGCAATTGGAGCAATTTTGTCTAGGTCGCTGGCGGCAAGAATAGTACCGTTTTCTATGTCGGCGATGAAATAGTGCTTAGTGTCTAACTCTGGTACTTGAGGTTCGTACACAAATGTGTCGCGCTTTTTTTTAATATCTAAATGGACCAGAACCGGCAGGCCTTTTTTGGCGTATTCAAACAGAGCTTCAGCTGAACTATCGTCTAAGCGAATTCCGCCCCCATTAAAGTCTGCACCGACCGGTGTTTTATTGGGGTAAGCTGGCCAACCATGAATTCGGTAATTACCCTGAAAAGTGATCAGCCATGGTAAATAAACTTGGCCGGTTGAAGTGAAGAGTATTTCTTCTTTGCTTTTTATTTGGTACAGGCCTGACGGGGTGTCCCAGAGCGAGCCAGCTTCGCCCGTACTAAGAATTTCTGCACTTTGTAGTAATACTCCGTTTTGGAAAAAGCGTAATTGTTTACTAGAAATATCGACTTCGATAAAAGTTAAGCCTTCGTCGATAAAAGCGTCTCGGGTTTCGATGAAAAATGTGTTTTTGGACAGTGCTTCTTGGGGACCATATTCCATGGTAGTGGTGTTTTGGGAGTTGGGGTCTACGACAGTTACTATTGGCGAGGCTACTAAATTGGATCGGTATACCAAACCATAACCAGACGTTCCTAATAACACCAAAGCTAAAAGACCAAATACAGAAAAGGCGGCCCGGGTATAGGTTATTGAAGAGATATGTCTGATGCTGTATGGCTTATAAGTAGACTTGATTCGTAGGTCGCCTGGGGTCGGAATAAGTAATCCCTTGCCGTCGACAGGTTGGTCGTCGCTATACGAAAAAAGCTTTACAGATGAATCTGTTTTTTCTGACATCACATTAATGATACCGCATGAAATAGTTCTAAATTGCACTAGCTAACAGTCCTAATCCTCGGTATAAATATCCTTTAAAGAGGCTCTGGTGTAAATGTTGGACGGAGCCCAGATCATCCAACTCATTACTCCGGCGTCGTAGCTGGCTTGGATTTGGGCTCTTACGTCGGCTGCGTCGTAGTCTCCCCCGTAGTCGAAGTCTTGAATCCAGGTGCGTAGTTTCTCGGCGGTATAGACGGGCTTGTTGTATTGACCAGTTATTGTGACTGTACCGCTGGCGTTGGTGATGGTAATTGGTGTATGTAAAAAACCTTGCATTGGTGTGGTGCTGGACATCATTCTATTAACACCAGCCTGCATGGCGTGATTGACGACTTCGTATGGGTGGTCATTAGGGTCGCCTAAACCGAGATAATTGTCAGGATAGTGTGAAGGATAAACCATCGGTGCAATAAAATCGAAATACGGAGCGGCTCTGTCTTGTACCTGACCAATCGAAAGATCGTCGAAGTTAGTGGTGGTCATACCAAACAAATCTGCTGAAGTGTACGGGGTACTTGAAGCGCGCCCGGTGTTGGAATGAAGGAAGTCTGAAAAACTCGCTTCTTTACTTAGCGCTTCATTTAAATATTTAAAGAAGGCTTCTAGGTTGGCTTGTCGGTCCATACCGTACTTCCCCGCTACGCTTTGTGGGTAGTAAGTGTCGGCCATGTTGCCATCGGACGGATAGCGCACGTAATCAAAATTTAACTCGTCAAAGCCAATGTTATATGAATCGACTACCAGTTCGATAATATGGTCCCAGTAGGGCCGACTCGCTACGTCGACAAAAGACAATCCTTTGCCGTCTTTCCAGACAGTTTCTTGGTCGGCTCTAAGGACAGCTAACTCTGGGTGTTTAGGTGCATAAAAGGGGTCTTGAAAAACAGTAATCCGTCCGATTACAAATATTCCATTATCGTGGAGTAACTCTATCAGCTGAGGCATGTCTCTAGTACCGCAACGGGCTTCTTGCCAAGCCTCTTGCCAAGCTGGGCTAGCGGCAGGAAAAGAAATTGTACCAGAATAGTCTTTAATATCTATTACGACTGAGTTTATTTCGGTCTCTTTAATGAGTTCAATCAACTTGGTTCGAAAAGCAGGTGTCCCAGCTACGCAAGAGGTCATATAGATGGCCCGCACACTTTCTGGCAACGGGACATGTTTCACTAAGGGTCTGTCGTCAGGGACAATAATTTCTTCTTCTTTTCTGGTTTCTTCTTCGGATTGAACAGCTGCTCTCTCGATAGTTTTGGTTAGTTCAGACTGTACATCAAAAAATGGAATTGGGGATAAACTTAAAGCAGCAAAAGCGGTAGCTGTAAACAAAAGTGGTGTACCAATTTTGTGCATTGGTTTATTTTAGCGTCCCTGGTTCAAAAAGTACTTCGGTAGTTTCAACAAAGGATTCATTGCCCCGTTCACCGTTGCCTTTGTCGATATGTCGAAGATAGACGCCGCGTCTTAGCGTATAGCCGATCAAAATTAGTACGACACCAATTCCAAGAATGCCGTATTGCCGCCAAGCCTCAGGAACGCCCAAAAACGGGACTATAGTTAGTAAAATTCCAGCTATAAAGACTAAAGTTTCTTTCATTTAATTCTTATTATACACCAAAAAGACCCAGATGTGAAAAACCCCTAATCCCGTCGTTTGGCCGTTGTTTGGCGAGATTAGGGTGTTTTGATTATGATTTTGAGATACCAATAATCACTACGAATGTGAATGAAACAAGGAACGTAGTGATTATGCGCGCCCAAATTTTTAGAAAGCTTGCGACCATAAAAATGGAAGTACTTCTGGGGGTGAATTTATGCTGCTGGAAAATAATGACGAAGTATTATATTTTCTGTATGCAAGGCCCGAATCTCCTCATCTCCTAGAGGAGATTACTGGACCATGGAATTAGTGCTTACTTTTGTTTTCAAAAATGAGTACGAATTCCCCTTTTTGTTTGACTGGCTTCTCTTCTAGAATTGAGAGGATTTCTTCTGGGGATCCAACTAACATTTCTTCGTACATTTTGGTTAGTTCCCTACCTAGATAGACTTTGGCTTCGGGAGTGTGTTCTACCAGACTAGCTAGCGTCTTCATTATGCGGTGAGTGGATTCGAAGAAGACGGCAGGCTGGGCATGGGTTGAGAGATTTTTGAAAAATGTCTCTCGACCTTTTTTATGAGGGATGAAACCAAGGAAAGCAAATTGATTGCCAGGGATACCAGCTAACGAGACTGCTGTAGTGACAGCCGACGGACCAGGAATGGCTTCGATGAGAATACTGGCCTCGCGAGCCTGCTTCACCAACAACACACCCGGGTCGCTCACACCTGGTGTACCGGCATCTGACACCAAAGCGAAGTGCTTCCCTTCAACTAACTCAGCAATAATCTTTTTGTGGACGCCGTCGGTGGCGTGAGCGTCGTAGCGTTGGAGCTTTTTCTTGATTTCAAAGTGAGCCAGCAACTTTCCGGTTACTCGGGTATCTTCACACAACACAACGTCACACTCCTTGAGCGTGCGTAGGGCTCGCAGGGTAATATCTTCCAGGTTTCCGATTGGGGTAGCGACGATTGATAGCTTGCCTTCCATATGAATGAAACCATAGCATTGTGTGGGTAAATATAAAAGAGGGTGGAGACTTTGTCTCCACCCTCTTTTATATTTACTAATTATTTCCAATTAAAACCTCTGCCAAAGTGACCCCAAGCAGCGGTGTCTTTGTAGATTGGGGCGTCTAGCTGCAGGAACGACTTAATGCCTTTGGGTGTCAGATCGTAGCCTTTTATTTGCTCTGGGATGCCGTCGACAATCGCTACCGCCATTAAAGCTTCGGGGTGGCCGATTGCGTAAGCTAGCTTTACTAACACCTTTTGGGCGTCGGGATATTTTTCCAAATAATCTACTGCTATGCGGCGGGCCATGTAGGCGGCTGACCGGTCTACCTTGCTTGGATCTTTGCCTGAAAACGCTCCCCCGCCAACGGCTATTTCTGGGCCGTAGTTATCAATAATAATTTTGCGTCCGGTCAGGCCAGCATCGGCATCGAAGCCACCTTGGGACCAATCACCTGCCGGATTCACGTGGTAGGACTTGGCATTGGGAATATGTGCTTGTACCAGTGGTAGCAAATCAACAGTTGGTGCGTTTTGGAAACTGCACACCACTGACTCTATACCTCCCGCTTCGTCGATAGTTACTTGTGTCTTGCCGTCGTAGGGATATTTTTTGTAGACCGCCTGGCAGAGTCCACGCGCTAGCTCGTATTCTTTGGGCATAAAGGTGTCAGTTTCGCGGGTGGCGTAGCCCGTCATGATTCCTTGGTCGCCCGCTCCGCCGGTGTCTACTCCTTGGGCAATCTCTGGGCTTTGAACTATCAGATGAATAGTGAGATCAAGCCCAGTTCCAGCAATCTCTTCTACGATTTGTGCCACTGCCACCTCGCTAGCTTTGGAAGTGACTTCACCGGTGACAAAAATCTTACCGTGTGAACCAACCGTTTCTACCGCTACGCGGCTGTTTGGATCGATGGTGAGATAAGCGTCTAAGATAGCGTCGGATATACGATCACACAGTTTGTCTGGGTGATGGGGAGATACACATTCGGCTGTTTTGAACATATTTTTTGATGGTGATTATTTTTAATAACACAAAATGCGCATATTATAATGCGCACCCAAGGAGTAATGCATCTACCTCACTTACGTGAGTTGAATGTCGCACCGTTTCTTCAATTGAAGAATGGTTGCGGATGGAGTTTGGGTTGGATAGAAGATTTGTAAATCTTTTATGCAACCCACGGGTCAATTCCCTACTCCATACTCTGGATACTAATATTAAGTTGTGTCCCTCTATTTAACCATGCTTAACATAAAAAAGTTAAAGTTGACATATGATTAATAAATTTGTATAGTATTTTAGTTCTTTCATAGTTATGTCTCTGACAAAGGGGGTCCTAAATGGACTTAATTACTATTTTTCTTACCACATTTGGGTTGATATTCATTGGTGAATTGGGTGACAAGACTCAGATCGCAGCCGGAACAGGAACGTTGGCTAATAAGAAAAAAGTTCGATTAATCTTTTTTAGCTCGGCTCTGGCTCTGGTCGCTGTTGCTGGCCTAACCGTCTTCGGTGCAGGATTTATATCTAAAGAGTTAATTCCTACAATTGAGCGAGTCGGTGGAGTGTTACTAGTCTTATACGGACTATATCTTTATAGTAATGCAGACGACTCCATCAGCGGAGAAGTGGGGGAAATTCCTAAAAATAATTACGTTTTATTTATCTCTCATTTCTCAGTCGTCTTTGCAGCTGAGCTAGGAGACAAGACGCAAATTGCAACATTAGCCGTTGCGGTTAAAAATCAGACTCACTTGTTAACTGTCTTTTCTGCTTCTGCATTGGCCTTGGTAACAGTTACCGCTATTACTGTTTGGGGGATAACGAAGATACCAAGTCGGTGGGTGAAAAATGTACAGCGTATGGGGGCTCTTGGAATGATAGCCTATGGTATATATATGTTCTATTCGACGACCTAAGCAGTATTGAAAAGGCGGTAAATTCTCTAAGAGAATTTACCGCCTTCTTCTTTTCTATATTTTATACTCTACTTTTTGACTAGGCTACTGGCCAGCAATGTCACATCCCCTGCTCCCATTATTACTACGACATCTTCTTTGGTTACGGTTTTGCGAAGTACTTTTTCGGCGGCTTCTAGGCTGTCGGCATAGGTGGAGTTGGGGGTGAATTCTAGTGACTTCACTGACAGCTCTTTGCTGGAAACTCCGCTTTCATTTTTTTCTCTGGCGGCGTAGATTGGTAGAAATAGTACTCGGTCGGCTAGACCGACGGCCTTGGCGAATTCATCGAAGAGAGACCTGGTGCGTGTGTAGGTGTGTGGTTGGAAAACTATTACAATATTTCGCTCTGGATAGAGCTCTCTGGTCGCTCCGATAGTGGCACGGATTTCGGTTGGATGATGGGCGTAGTCGTCGTAGACGGGAGCACCTTTGAGCTCGCCTTTGTATTCAAATCGGCGCCAAGTGCCCGCGAAATTCATCAGTGCTTCTTTGGAGTTATTTAAGTCTAATTTTTCATGTCTAGCTACAGCGTTAGCGGCGGCGGCATTGAGTCGGTTGTGAAAACCTGGCTGTTTCATTTGTAAATCTAAATCTAGAATATCTAAATAATTTACCACTGGTACATCTAGATCTTTAAGGACGGGAGCCACATTGGCGTCGGACACATTAGCTATCACCACCCCGCCTTCGTTGACCTGCTTGGCCAATGAGTGAAAAGCAGACTGCACATCTTCGAGGTCTTTGTAGTAGTCGGTGTGATCTAATTCTAGATTGGTGATTACCAAAACGTCTGGCTTGAGGTGTAGGAAGTCTCGTCTATATTCACAAGCCTCAACAATAGCGTACTTGCTCTTGCCGGCTCGGTAGTTGCTTTTGGTCTTGGCTCGAAGAGAACCGATGATGGAAGTGGGGTCTTTACCGGCGGCTTCAAAGATATCGGTCATCATGGCAGTAGTAGTTGTCTTGCCGTGAGTACCAGCTACTACTATGAGGTAGTAGGGATTCGTAGCTAGACCAAGCGCTTGGAAGTAGTTGACGGTAGGAATCTTAAGCTTTCTAGCTGCCTCTAATTCTACAAAACCTTCAGTATCTTTATTTAACGCTTCAGTATAAACAACCAAGTCTATGTCCTTGGTGATGTTGCTTTTTGCGTGTTCAGAAAAAATTTGGATTCCTTCTTTGTCTAGTTGTTTAGTGAGGTCGCTAAGTTCTCGGTCTGAACCGGTAACTTCCTTTTTTTCGGTCTTCAAGTGACGAGCAAGGGCAGACATGCCAATACCTCCCACTCCAATGAAGTGAACCTTGTTAATCTTCTCGAAATTTAATTTATCCATAGTGTTGAACATTGTATAGTACCATATTTTTAGCCTTTTTGCTAGCCGTTTATTTGGACCTAGCGGAGCTTTAGGTTGCCTCTAAATTGAATTTTTCACAGAATATGTGGCCGGAGACCCGTTCGGTGGAGGTGTCGGCCAATTGGGACGTATACGCGACCTTCGTGGTTAATATCTCCGGCTAATTATGTTTTGCAATAAAAAAACTCCTAGCCATCCAATCTGGGTTCTTTTGTGTCTCGCGCAGGACATAGGATGGGTTTTATGACGGTTGTCTGCACTCTGTTGAGTTGCTCTCAGGATGCCCTGGGATATGTTTTCGCCGGAAGCTGGCAACTTGAGGCCACCCGCCCTCCACCTTACTCTGCTACTTCATTTATGCATCTGACAAACTCGTCGTTGCGTTCGTATTCGTTTTTGAATAGGCCAAAGGAGGCGAAGCCGGGGCTGAAGAGGAGGACGTCGCCGGGTTGTCCGGCTTCTAGGCCGGCTTTTACCGCCTCGGCCAAACTATTTACCTCAGAAATAGTACAGTTAACTGTACTATTTGCTTCGATGATTTCTTTTAGCTTGTTCGTGCCGGTGCCGGTGAGAAGAATTACTTGCTGGCAAAACTTGGGAATTTCCTCCGCTAGTGGCGCCGGGTCAATTTTTTTGTACGCCCCGCCGGCAATAAGGATGACGTTTTGGTCATCGCTGTTTCCTACTGCCTGCAGACCTTTAATAGTGGCCTGAGGAGTGGTGGAGTTGTTGTCGTTGTAGATTTTTACCCCGTTTCTTTCGCCGAGATATTCGAGCCGGCCGGGCACACCAGGGAAACTAGCTAGGCCGGAAAAGATTACCTCATCGTCTAGACTTAGGGCCTTAAGAGCTTCGTAAGCTAGCGAAGCGTTGAGCCGGTTATGTTCTCCCGGCATAGCCAAAAGGGCGTCTTCGGGAAGAACTGACTCGTCTACCAAAATAACTTCTTGACCTATAGTTAATCCGGGCAATTGTTTGGCCCAGTTTAAAATTTCTGGGCTGGTGATCAATACTCCGCTTTCTTCTTGGTACCTAAATATATTAGCTTTGTCGGTAAAGTACAATTTCATCGCCTCTTCTTTGGCTATACCACCAACTTGGTAGTAGTTGAGATGATCTTCCATGAAGTTGGTAAAGACCGCTATTTGAGGGCTAATTTTCGCCCAGCCAAAACCTTGTAGCTGCCATGAGTCTAGCTCCATGACGCAGAGTGAATCGGCCTTTACTTGATTTAAAAGTTGGAGATTAGAAATTCCGCGCACATTACCCCCAAGAAGAATAGGCTCTCCGGTTATTTCAGATAAGACATGGTGGATCATGTGCGTGACAGTAGACTTACCTCGGGTGCCAGTGACACCGATAACAGGAACTTTAGACAGTTCTGCAAACCAGGCGGCCGATTGCTTGAGGGTAACGCCAGCTTCGCGAGCATGCTTGAGGTATTTAGATTCCAGTGGTACTCCAGCTGAAACCAGAATATAGTCTCGGTCAACAAAATCTTCTAATCGGTGTTCGCCAAAAACAAATTCTACATTTGAAAAACTTTTCAATCGATTGAAAGACTCGGTTAATTCTTCTTTTGACTTTAGGTCAGTCACCAGCACTTCAGCTCCATGAGAAGCCAAAAACTCAGCGTCTCCAACACCACGACCGAGCAAGCCAAGGCCCATGACAGTAATTTTCTTTCCCGCGAATACTTCTTTATACATACCAGCATGATAGTTAAAAATGAAGAAAAAAGCCAGCTCTACACAGTAGATCGTAACAATAAAACCGTTCTTCGGTGTATAATTTAAATATGAAAACTAAAAAAAACAACAACGACAAATCCCTTGAATCTTATAAGGTCTTCCCAGTAGTAGCTTGGATACTGACGATTGGTTTTGCGGGCTTTGTTTATAATATTGCAGTAGATCTGAAGGTTGTAGCCGGTACGCTCGCAGAACAGACACAAAAACTACAACGACAAGTAGACAATCCTTCGTCTTTCATTGAAGATATTGGCACATAGTGTCAAACTTTAGCTTGCTGAAAGATAAATTAAAAGTATTACTTCTATCATTTTTGGTGGTTGGTATTTTTATTGGCTCTATTTTATTTTCTCAGAGTATTTCAGACAACGAAACTATACTCACCATTGTAGACAAATTTGGCTACTTGGGTGTGATGTGTATGGCGATAATTGCTGGACTTAATACTTTTGTTCCTTTACCGGCGGCGACGTTTGCGTCGGTATTTATCGCAGCAGGGTTAACTCTTCCGCTGATTGTACTTTCATTAGCGATAGGAACCTTGATCGCTGACTTTGTTGGATACGTGTTTGGAAACGTTACTCGGGAAATAATTATTAAAAAGTACCCAAAACTGTTTGACTTTATTCAGAAGCTTCAAGAGAAACATCATAAATTAATTTTGCCTTTGGTTTTTCTTTACGCTAGTTTTGTACCATTTCCAAATGAGGTGATTATTATCCCTCTTGCTTTGTCTGGTATATCGTTCAAAAAAATTCTTATCCCTCTAATTTTGGGAAACTTTGTCCACCAGGCAGTATTGATATATGGGGTGACCAGTCTGACTGCGGTTTTACCTTGGGTTTAGTAAATAAAGCCAGCGACGTAAATCCCCTGACATCTGTCAGGGGATTTAAATTGCGCTTAAACAAAAGTCCCGTCCTGTGTCCGCGCTCTAGGAACACCCTAGAATTTAGAGAGACGTTAGTCAACCATAAATTTGGAAGTGCCCTTGGGGTACGAACCTAAGACCCTCCGAGTATCAGGAGTGCGCCCTAATTTCAAAGGAGTGCAGTGACTATTGAAAAGGAAGTACCCTTTAGAGGCCTCTAGCCAACCCTCAAGTTTCGCAAACATCAACTTGCTCTTCCCTCTGGTCAGAAGCGGTAAAAGTCTGCCTCATGGCAGACTTTTACCGCTAGCACGAACTTAAATTCTTTGTCCGCGCTCTAGGACTCGAACCTAGGACCCCCCGAGTATCAGTCGAATGCTCTAGCCAACTGAGCTAAGCGCGGATTTCTTGCTATATACACAAGTGGCCAAAACTATAGCAGATTTTTGTGATATATGAAAGTCTAAACAAAAAGGGCCGAACTTCGTTCGGGCCCTTGGTCTTGGAGCTTTTATGGCTACTAACTTTTAATACTGAACTCGAAGCAAACTTGAACTTCTCCGCTATACAGAATGTCCCTAACAAAACCATGGACAGTATCTCCACTACTGGCATCCTCGCAGATACTTTCGCCAAAATATTGCTTGGCGCTCGCGATAGCTGTTTCGGTCATTTTGAATGTTATATTTATTGAATAGCCATCTGCTGCAATTGAACAGGCTGCCCCGTGAAGACAGAACCAGTACCAAACCCAGAGAGCGGATTTGTACTTCCCTTTCATGATAACGGTTGGGTCTGATCCACTAACGGCCATCGACACAATTGGCACATCTGACTCTAGTACATAACCAAACAATTTGCTCAAGGCATAATGATTTAGTGTCACAGCCTTTTCCAGGTCTCCGTTGTCACTCTGATCAGAGGTGAACTTAATTGCCCGCAAAGCTTCTAAATCTAGATCCGACATTTTTAATACTCCCGAAAGATAATCAAAAAAATCGCTCCCAGGAGGAACGATAGCTGAGTTTATATTATGTTAAATGGGAGTAGTAGTCAAATAAAAAAGCCGCCTTTTTGGGGTCGACTTTTTTGCTGTTGGGCACTAACCAAAGGGTGCTGTTTGTCCGTAGACAAAGAGCAAAATGCCAGCTACTCCAAACATTAACTGCTTATTTCTAATCAGAACACTCATCGTCTTTCCTCTATTCAGTTAGCTACGCCTCTTTGCGTAGGGAGCTACTATACACCGTATGCAGTATAAGTCAAAATTTACCCCCCGTAAAATCTTAGGTGGACTTTTGGCGAAGCGAACAATCTACGTCCAAATTTCTCAATTAGAGAGTTTGGGGGGGGTTGGTTGCTGTATAATATTGTTATGAAAAAAGTTACCCTTGGTGCGTTCGCTATCGCCCTTTTACCCGCTGTTACCCACGCTCAGAGTCTGCAGGAGTTTTTTCCTAATCTGGTTACTTTTGTAAGTAACGTGGTGATTCCCTTTTTACTGGGAATCGCTTTTTTACTTTTTGCTATTAATGTTGTTAGGTTTTTTATTCTTGGCGGAAGTAGTGAAGAAGGTCGGGAAAAAGCTAAGGCTCTCGCCATCTACAGTATCGCGGCTTTTGTGTTGATTATCGTGTTTTGGGGGATTATTAATTTGTTGGTTTCTAGCCTAGGCTTTGCTAATGGCGGGCTCCCGACTTCTGACTATGCTTGTCCGAGTGGACTGTGCGGAGAGAGTCAAATGCCTCCAGGCGTGGAACCTTATAATCCTTGTACTGACCCAACTAATCCAAGCTGCCAACCAGGAAGAGTTTAAAATAAAAGACCGGCGCAAAACGCCGGTCTTTTATTTTATTCAAACAATATTTGAACGTAAGGGTTTAGTATTCATAAATCACAGTTTTTGTAGTACAGTTAACTGTACTACCGACAAGGAGTCACATACTCTTTTGTCTTATCCTTTAGGCTTGGTCTTTCCCAAGAGTCTAATACCATTTCAGAGAACTGAGTATTATGTCTCGTTATGTGCTCAATTGAGGCACATAACACCGACCAATTAGTTATCATTGTATTTTGTTACCAAAATACGACAACGTGTCCAATTGGAATTAATCCACGACCAGCTTCCGCTAGCCGTGCCTTGTTACGACTTAGTCCTTGTTATCGAATTTACCGTAGTTCGCCGCTAGGACGACCTTCGGGCACTTCCGACTCCCCTGACTTGACGGGCGGTGAGTACAAGGCTCGGGAACGTATTCACCGTGACGTGCTGATTCACGATTACTAGCGATTCCAACTTCATGTGGGCGAGTTGCAGCCCACAATCCGAACTGGGGAAAGTTTTATCAGGATTTGCTCCATATTACTATATTGCGTCCCTTTGTACTTCCCATTGTATCACGAGTGCAGCCCAAGGCATCAAGGGACATGCTGACCTGGCGTCATCCTCACCTTCCTCTCCCGTGAGGGAGCAGTCTCGCCTGACACTTGTAACAGGCAACGAGGGTTGCGTTCGTTTCCCCACTTAAGGGAACACTTCAAAGCACGAACTGACGACGGCCATGCATCACCTGTTATACACCCTCGAAGGCTTCTCCGGTTTCCCGGAGCGTGCAGTATAATTTCTAGCCTTGGTAAGGTTTTTCGCTTATCGACGAATTAAGCCTCATGATCCACCGCTTGTGCGAGCCCCCGTCTATTCCTTTGAGTTTTAAGCTTGCGCTCGTACTACCCAGGCGGTCTGTTTAACGCGTTAGCTTCGCCTCGGAGGGGGTCGATTCCCCCCAAAGCCAACAGACAACGTTTAGGGCGTGGACTACTCGGGTATCTAATCCGATTCGCTACCCACGCTTTCGTGCCTCAGCGTCAAGAAAGTCCCAGTAAGCTGCCTTCGCATTTGGTATTCCCCTCGATATCAACGGATTTCACCCCTACACCGAGAGTTCTGCTTACCTCTGACTTCTTCTAGTGTTACCGTTTCGAATGCGATTCTGAGGTTGAGCCTCAGGATTTAACACCCGACTAATAACACCGCCTACGCACCCTTTACGCCCAGTGAATCCGGATAATGCTTGGGGCCTCTGTATTACCGCTCCTGCTGGCACAGAGTTGGGAGCCCCTTATTCATGAAGTAACGTCAATAAAATTCCTCCTTCATAAAAGGTGTTTACGCCCCTAAGGGCTTCATCCACCACGCGGCGTCGCTCCGTCAGACTTTCGTCCATTGCGGAAGATTCTCGACTGCAGCCTCCCGTAGGAGTATGGACCGTGTCGCAGTTCCATCGGTGGGGGTCAGGCTCTCACCTCCCCTATCCGTCGTAGCCTTGGTAAGCCGTTACCTTACCAACAAGCTGATAGACCGCGGGCCGTTCCTAGAGCGATAAATCTTTACCCCGAAGGGACTATCAAGTATTATCCCGCCTTTCGACGGATTATCCCTGACTCTAGGGTACGTACCCACGTGTTCCTACCTCGTCTGCCATGAGTATAAACTCATTCGACTTGCATGCCTCATCCACGCCGCCAGCATTCATCCTGAGCTAGGATCAAACTCTAATTTAAGACAGGTTTCAAATACCGAAGTATTTTGAATCTGCGTCTTGAAACATAATGCGCGCATGTACTTCATGTGCCGCGCGTTTCAAGACAATTTTCCTTTAGGATAAGACAAAAGAATGTGCGACCTCGCGGATCGCTCTTTTGTCTAGTTGTTTCGTATATCTTTGTGGAAAAGATATACGTTATTGCTGTGATGCATTAAATGAACAAATGCTCGAAGAGCATATTGTGAATTTACTTCTCAATTTTTTCCATTCCTAGAAAAAATTGCTAGAAGCACAACCACAAAGGTTTGTTCATTCAATACCGTCCTACCTATGTATGGGACATAGGTAGAACTCTATGAAATTGAGTCCTAATGACTCAACCCTTACGAACAAATTTTTCGGCAAAAAATAAAAAATCTTTCAAAGAAAAATTTACTCGTAAGAACTGTCAATTTACGCTGTTCCCACTCGAAAATAGTTTGTCGAGACCTTCTCGCACCAAAAGAGTATTTGAACCCTCTTTCCTAACATCCGATGAACAGTGGCGCTATTATACAGACGGATAAGAATAATGCAAGCGCGCTATGGTAATAAAACTTATTGACCCTACAAAACTCACAAGTCTAGGAATTTCTTTTAGGAAAAAGAAAGAAATTCAGACATGTACCACAAGAGTATTTCCATTTTTAAATTCCTTCCAGTCATTAAAAATTAGGTCAATTTACAATATTCGCTACGCTCATTTGTTCATTCAATATATGCATGCAAGCATTTGGTTGTAGATATTTATTTAGACAAAATAATAGCCCGGCACATTGCATGCGGGGCTATAGAAAGATCTAACGAGAATCAACCGGTTCTAAGCCGACGTTCAGACGCTACCACAGAGGTATCGTCCGAAACTACTGACAGAGCGCTGGGTTGCCCCAATATCTCTGACAGCTTACTACGCCCTTTTGCCCGATCATAATCAGACTGTTCCAGGGTTATGTTATAAAGATCCACTCCTGACTGAAGTGTATCCACCTTTTTTGTCAGTCTTGCTACTTCTTCTGACATTGCATCAGGAATCCCGACGACAATCTTCTGATCAACAGCTGAGCTTAGTTCTTCGAACTCAGTTCTCAAACCATTGATTGAAGCAGTAGAGCTGACGTGACTTGCTTTGGAGCGTCGGCCAGACCAGAAAAGGTAAACGCACAACATCAGCAGAACACCGATAATAATCCAAGTCTGGTAGTTCTGAGTAGCGAAGGCCACTCCGAGCGAACCCAGTTTGCTGGACAATTCACCGATTTCTTTGCTTTGTTGCTTGCCCACCTCTTCAGCGGCTGTCATCTTATCGTCCAGAGCAACGATTGCTCTGCCGTTTTGGGTAGCCACTTTTGCGGTGGCTACTTGATCGGTGGAAAGACGAGCGATTCTAGCATCCTGAAGGATGTTCTCACCGCTAAGTTCCCGAAGCTCCAAGCTTGTCTTCGCTTGAAAAGCGTCGACGTTAGCGGACAGGACGTCCACCTTTTTCTGCATGGCTGCAGATCGTTTTTGTGTGCTCGCTTCAAAAGCACTCACATACTTTTTCAGCCGTCCCTGTTCCTTTATGACCTCGTCAGTGATTGTCACCCCTGTTTTTGTCCTTACATTCAAAGCCTCATACAGATTACTGAGGGAGGCCAACCGAATTGCAACTTCTTGCTCTTCGGTCACTGCTGACAAAACTTCTTGCGAAGTCGAAGCTTCCGGTGCTGAAGCAACCTGGACAGCTGCAATTGGTTGCGTAGGCAACCAGAAGCCGGGGCCCTGAGCTGCATTTTCAAACTGCGCTGTAGTAATGGTTTCGTCGATGTTACCGAACGAATCCATCAACCCGCTACGTTTGAGAGTGTAGTTGGAAAAGGCCTCCTTTGTAGCGGGGGGAGCATCGCTCGCCAGATTTCCGTCTTGAATACCGAAAACCTGGATAGCCTGCTTAATCCCATCTGTGTAGATGAGACGTCCTTTTTTCCAACCGCTAATTTGAAACGGTTGGTAGACCTTTGTTGACAGCTCAGACCAGGTACCGAAGTACCAAAATCTTTCTGCCTGTATTTGTTCTGCCACGACATTACTTGCCCCAATCAAGAGACAGGTAAACGCAACGACCTTCAGTAATTTGTTAATCATTATGTCTCTCCCGAAACTTGATTGAACTTGATTGTTTAGTAGCCAGTGGCATTGTCTGCCACTGGCTGTTTGGACTACCTGCCCGCTCCGGCACAATCGCCGGTTGGACATCCGACCATCACCTCGGTGATAGCGTTGGTTGCAGAGTTCGCAACCGACTCGCTAACCACCTGGTTGACGATCGATGTTCCTGACCCTCCACAGCCACCGTTACCACAAACACCGGCGTTTATTTTGGCTGCTTTTTTGAGGTATTCACCTTGAACTATAGTACCCAACAATGTAGGCACCGTAGCCACGGCCATATCTCTTACGCCGGTATTGCCGGTTTCGGTTTCCAGGCCGATTTGCTCCAACACCAGTTCGCCTTCTTCGTCGGTAATCCCGGTATCAACTGATATCTGGATAGCTGAGGTTGAACGGTCAAACTGACCAACAGTAACTTGTGATACATAGGCATCAACTAAGGCGCCGTTATGGACAATTTTACCGGGCAATCTTTTCATCTGCCCGGCACAACCGGTCACCAATGCGATTGCAGTGATGGCCAGTATTACTCGTACTACTACGCTGAAATTTTTCATTTTTCTACTCCATTTTTTTGTCCAAAAATTATTTACAGACCCATCTGCTTTTGCTTGATACCGAAGCAGGCGTGTTTACGTTGATGCCGGGCACAAACAAGTTTGTACACCCTTGCAAAAACACCGCTTGCACACCGGTGGAGACGCCTGGATTCCAGGTTTCTCCAGCTGGTACCAAATCACAATTTGTACCGTCCGAGACTTCAACCACTTGAGGTGGTGTCAGAACCGGAGCCGGAACTGGCGTTTGGTCTTCAACTGCGTTGAGGCAGTTGAGAGAAATAACGTCGATCCAGCGATCACCCAGTTTGACCTGGATGATTTGCTCACCTGAGCGACAACTTCTCCAGAACCAGTGGAACTGATCGCCTTGAATGGCGCCAGTTTTGATCTTCTCACCGGCCAAGCAATTTCTTACTTGAACCTGAGAGTTATCATTCAACAACGCGGTAAACTCCGCACCGGACAGACTTTTACCGACTTCCCCACCAACATACTTGGTGAGTTGATCGAAAGCTGCCTCATGACGAAACTTTCCCCGAACATCGCTCTGGAGTTCTTCCAAAGTAATATTCTGTTTGTAGAACTCCTTTTTAATAAAGGGCTCTATCGGTAATGCTTCCTCGGCAGCAACAACATGTGTGCCGAAGAAGATGAACATACAGCACAGGACAAATCCTGTAAGGCTATTTGTTTTCATGTTGTCTTCCTTTTTTGTTTCTCGTGTTAGATTATCAAAGAACTATGATAGTCCCACGAATTGTGGAACTGTCAAGGCTCTTTACCTGCGACATTTATAGCATACTTTTAAAGAAAAAGCAAGTCTTTTGCCTAGAATATAAAAAAATCCCCGCTCAAAAAAATGAGGGGGATCGAGGTGTCGTGAATCCGAGGATTCACGACTGGTGTAAGGGCTCTATTGCCCTGTGTTGCCGAACCGGTCGGCCCAAGCGTTGCCGCTAACGTTGCTGATAGCTGAACTATGGCTACCCATGTTGACCGGGGAATTGCTTCCGGTGGTCACTGGTGCCATAAAGCTTTGTACGCCTACGGCCTGGGTATCCATCGCTTGGATTGACAAACGAGTTTGGTTGTCACCACACTCAGTGCATCCTGCTTGGTCATCGCTGGTGAAGTTAATCGAGTTATCTATCAATATTTTCGTCTCGGATAAAGTATACCCCGACGCTTCAACCGGGCGATTAGCCTGGACGGAACCGAAGTTACTACCCCAAGCTTCGACGGAACCACCGAGCCTGATGGAAGATAGATTACCACTGTTGTGATAACCGCCATTACTGCCCATGTCGCTGATGCAGGGAATTCCCTTCATGCAACCGGCGGAAGCCGTGGCAGAAAAGCCGAAAGCCAAAACTGAGGCCAGTGCTAAGATCTGTTGCGTCTTCATTTTTTGTTCCCTCCTGGGAAGCAAATTGATGTGTGCCGGCTTTTTAAAGCCAACGGTTAATGTCTCACAGGCGTGAGACAAAACTAGGGGTTCCATTTGAGCAATCGCTCGATCAAATGGTCACTCTCCTGGCCCCGGCACGTCTATGAAGACCCGCATAAAATATCACAGTTTGATAATTTGTCAAGGGCTGATTGTGAGCAGTGGTCTACTAAAAAACACCGAGGTCGGACCTCGGTGTTTTTGGACCTCGGTGTTTTTGGTTTGGGTGGGACACTACTCTAATTGGGTTATTGATTCTGTCCTTAGTTCTAGGGCTCTTTCTTTGGCTAAGGAGTCACTTATTTCAGTTGGTTCTATTAGTCGATTTTCTAGAGATTTTTCTCTGGCGTCGTTTAGAGAGGCTAGGGATATCGCTAATATAAATATTATAAAACTAAGCCAAGCTAGAGTCTTATACTTACATCTTCCAACCTCTTCTTCTTGTGATACGGAGCTAGGGCCAATTGATCTAAGGTGCTCAAAGAGTTGCAAAGTAATATGGAGAGTTGCTAACTGGACAGCAACCCCTACAAACGTAAGTATTAGTACGTTGACGATTTCAACTATCGTTACTGATGAACTAATGAGGGGGATAGCAAATCCGATCATGATTGCTCCAACGATTAAGCCAACCAGCATGATTGCAGATACTATGAAAAATGCACCGAACACTTGCCACCAATTTCCTTTGACCAAGTCTCGACTTCTTAATAAGGCCGAAAGTCCCTTCTTTCCTTCTTTTACGTAAGCAAATCTGGAAAATATAAGCACTAACGATAGTATGATACCTGGAATTAGCAACAACACGTAGCCACCCACAACTACCAATGTCACAAGTATATTTATCCAGATAACGTTGTTTATGTTTTGCTTGGCCCAAGTAAAACCTTCGCTGATTGATACACGCCGGTTTGATGACTCTGCCACCAAATATAAGGAGGTTGCTCCTACTAAAATATAAAAGATAATAAAGGCCAGAAAAACAATTCCAGTAACAGCAATCTGTAATCCGCCACCTATCTCAAGAAATGGCTCCTCTATATAGTCGAAAACTCCAACTAAAATGGCAGGGACGGCTAGTAATAGAAGTAAATCTAACCGTGATTTTACAAAATTAAAGGCATTTGAAAGGAGGGCTAAAGTCCCAGGAAAAGCTATGTTTGCGGTTGAACTAGAAATTAATTCGCCTTGTCCGGTCTGAGGAGGTTTGGATACGACAGTATTTGGTCCGTCGGACCTTGCTTCAGCTATAATGCCTTGAATCGTTTCTTTATTGTAACCTGTACTTCTTAGCTCTTCACTTATCTGTTCATCTGAGTGACCGAGGTCGACCTGTTCCTTAATGGCCTTAATTAGTTCCGTGGACATAATCTGGACTTAATATAATTAAACTTATTAATAACCATACCATATGCATGAGCCGTATCATGCAGTACAATGCACACTAATATGCAAAAACAAGAAACGATTGTAATGTCGGTCGGAGGCTCACTGATTGTCCCAGACCAGATTGATACGGATTTTCTCCGTAGTTTAAAGGATTTTATTGACAAGGAGACGGCCAATGGTCGTCGTTTCGTTATTATAGCCGGTGGAGGAAAAACCGCTCGGAGGTATCAAGATGCCGCTTCTAGAGTGTCTGAACTTACCAGCGATGACCTAGACTGGATGGGTATCCATGCGACTCGCCTGAATGGACACTTACTTCGGACTATCTTCCGTGACACAGCTTACCGACAAATGATTAAAAATCCGGATGATATTCTTGACGTACCCAAAAAAGAGAAGGTTGTCATTGCAGCTGGTTACAGACCGGGAAGTTCGACCGACTTAAGAGCGATTCAAATCGCTGAACGAGTGGGAGCGAAGAAGGTAATCAACCTGTCTAATATTGATTATGTATACACCGATGATCCTCGGACTAATCCTGAAGCTAAGAAAATAGAAGCAATCAACTGGGCGGATTTTAGAGCCTTGATACCGAGCGAATGGGACCCAGGGATGTCTACTCCGTTTGACCCAATTGCGGCTAAAGAAGCCGATGAAAAAGGGATTGAGGTAGCGATAATAAATGGAGACAAGCCCGAGGCTTTAGCTAATTATTTGAATGGTGAGGATTTTGTAGGGACTAAGATTTCTTAGCCCGGGTTTAGAAAAGACGTCAGGCCCCACGGGGCCTGACGTCTTTTCTTATCCTACAGCTCTTTAAAAACTTCTTGTTGGGCTAGGTGGAACCTTTCGACTGCACCTTTGCAGTAGGGATTGTATTTGTACACGTCTTTGAAGAGTTTTTTGTCTCCCCTCACACTGTCGACAGCGTCCATTAGAAACTGGAATGATAGGGTGTCTATTTCGGTTCTTTCGAAACCAGCCTTCACGATTGATTGACCGATGTAGTGAGTGATAAAAAGTGTATCAGCCAGGTTTTTGTCGTGTTCTTCGGCCGACATTTCGATAATCGAAAAACCAAGGTTTGAGAATTGTTGCTTTAACTTTTGGTAGTAATCATTCTTTAGGGTGTAGTCAGTAACGACGATTCTAAAGCCGGTCACGTCGCCTTTGTGCTTGAGGTAGCTGGTGGGGCCAAACATCGGGTGGGTGGAAATAAACTTACGATCATCGCAGTACTTGCGACACAGCTCGCTAGTGTGTTTTTTGACGGTCGCCACGTCGATAAAAATTGTCTTCGGTGGAGCCAAATCGAGCACAGCTTTCATTCGTTCTTCGTATTCGCTGATTCCGTCACACAAGATAACAACGTCTGATTCGGCTGTGGTTTTCAGGTCGAAGAATTGTTTATTGTCTATCTCTACCCGACGCGAGTGGATTCTAAATTCTATGTCAGGGAAAAACCTTTGTCCTAACTCGTAGACAAACTTACCAAAATTTCCGTAGCCAACAATACCAACTGAGTTAATCATAATTTACTTCATCTAAAAAGGTCTTAATTTTAGTTTTTAATTCAAACATAGTACCATTGTTCTTAATTGTATAGTCGGCCATGGTCATTACTTTGGATTTCTGCATTCCGCTTGGGTCGGGGTCGTTCATTTCTAGTTGTTCATGGGCGACAAACTCTTCAAACGAAACTTTGTCTGAAGTAGACTTTCGACCCTTTATTCTTTTGTATCTGGTTTTCGTTTCGGCGTCTACAGCCAGTAAAATTCCTCCTTCCTTTTTTAGAGTTTCAACTTCTGCGACGGTTCTGATTGATTCTATAATTGCGTCTATCTCACTAGTATTTCCCATTTTTTGGAGATAGTATTTTATTAAAAAATCGTTACCATGAACGGCTCTAAGCTCGTTGGCAATTAGACGCATGTTGGCCCGCGTACTTTCTATTCCTCTCTTTTTGAATTCTTCTTCCCAGATTGCTCGAGCGGAATAATGAGCAAATCCTTTTTGTGCAATTAAATAGGCTACTACCGCGCCTTTTCCTGCTCCATCTGTTCCGGTAATTCCGATTAGCATGATTTTTTACAATTAGTGACGAAATTATTCTCGTTAGGCGCGGGCGACTTACAGTCGCGGTACACCTTGTCGCTATTTTTGTTCGTAGACTCACAAAATAACTGGCAAGATCTTGCGAAAGTCTCCCAGACTTTTTCACCTTTTCCTGCTCCATCTGTTCCGGTAATTCCGATTAGCATGATTTTTTACAATTAGTAACGAAATTATTCTCGTTAGGCGCGGGCGACTTACAGTCGCGGTACACCTTATCGCTATTTTTGTTCGACTAGCTTTTTCTCTTTTTTAGCCTTCCACTCGGCGTAGGCTACAACCAATGGGCTGGCGATACAGATTGATGAGTAGGTACCAGCTAACACACCCGCTAGTAAGATTAACGAGAAGGTTTGGGTCACTTCTCCACCAAGGAAGTATAAGGCACACAAGGCCGCTATGGTGGTGAGAGAAGTATTGATAGATCGAGCTAGTGTTTCTTGAACGGCGTTGCCGACAATTTCTTCGTAAGGCTTGGTGAGAGTGTAGGTGATTTCTTCTTTTACCATTCCGACTTCGGTGGTTTTACTGCGGTGTTCGGTGCGGTTTAGCTGAAGATTTTCTCGGACCCGATCAAAAACCACAATGGTGTCATTGACCGAATAACCAAGCACCGCCAAGAGCGCCATCACAAACAGCACGTCTATTTCTACCCCGAGCGTGTAACCAAGCACGCTCATTAGAGCAGTTGGAATAAGTACGTCGTGGATCAAAACTAAAATTGTGATACCACCGTAAGTCCAAGAGCTGACTGGTGTGCCGATACCCGCAAAGGCAAACGCTACGTAAAGCACGATAATAGAAACTACTCCAAAGACAGCCCAACCAGACTTGTCTTTAAGCTCTTTCCCGATCACGGGACCAATGGAAGTAAATCGCGTCACTTCCCCTCCTTCACCTAAACTAGTGACTAGGCTACTTAGTTGCACCCTTTGCTCTTCGTTCAAGTCTTTGGTACGAATCAAGAGAGCTGATCTGCCTGAATCTTCGATTGACTCTCGGACAGAAGATCCGCCTAACTCCATGACTGCCACCGCTTCTTCTACTTGTTCTTTGGTCGGAGCGGTTTCGTACGCTACCTCGGTTAGCGAACCGCCGGTGAAGTCGATACCTTGTTTGAGACCAAGAATAGCAATCAGTAAAATACTGGTAGTCATCACAACGGCAGCGATGATAAGTAAAATCTTTCTGTGGGTAATTGCAAACATGATAATTAGTTAGTCTTTTTTTTAGCCTTATTTGAACCAAGTCCACTACCTAGTAATAATGACAATAGCCCGCCCTTCTCCATATGGACATCTGGCAAAGCCACTAACAAGGTGCGAGTAATAACTAAAGCTGAGAACATGGAGACTAAGATACCCATTCCAAATACTAAAGCGAAACCTTTGACCAATGATGTTCCAAACCAAAACAAAATAATGGCTGACAAAAGACTGGTAATGTTGCCGTCTCGGATAGCGCTCCAAGCACGCCGGAAACCACTTTGAGCCGCTGCTCTGCTGCTGGATCCATTACGAAACTCTTCTTTCATTCTTTCAAAGACCAACACGTTTGCGTCAACTGCCATACCGAGAGAAAGTACAAAACCAGCCAGACCTGCAGCGGTAAGTGTAACTGGGATAATCTGGAACAAGGCCATCATAATGGTAATGTATGAAATAAGAGACACCCCCGCCACCAGACCTGGGAGTCGATACCAACTAATCATAAATAAGATTACCAAACTAAGTCCGAGTACTCCGGCCTTGATACCATGGTCGAGGACTCCGGCTCCAAGCGACGCCCCGATTGTCTGAGTACTCTGGAGCTCGATCGGGAGTGGTAGAGCACCGAAGCTTAAGTTTTGAGACAGAGCTTGTGCTTCTTCGAGATCAAAGTCACCAGAGATGACAGCGGTACCACCGACGATCGGCTCATTTATAACTGGGGCTGACAATAATACTCCATCTAAGAAAATGCCTAACTGTTTACCGACATGCTCTCTCGTAATTTCTGCAAATAAATCTTTGCCTTCATTATTAAAACTTATTTGAATAGCGTACTCGTTAAGAGGACCTTGTTGAGTCACTTGCGCTGTTTCCAAATATCTGCCTGTAAGACCTGTATCGACAAAAGGTAGCTCATCGGGAGAAATTTCTTCACCATCAACTGCCACGTCTCCAACTACGGCAACCGAGGTACTGCCTAGTGAACCTAGACTCTCTAGCGCAACTTGTTGGTCTTCCAAATTTTGACTATATAATTTAAATTCTAGAAGAGGTGTCCGTCCGATTTCTGCCACTGCTTCGCTAACATCGGTCACACCAGGCAACTCAACAACTAATCTTTCAGTTGGATTCTCAGTAACGAAGCTGCTTCGCTCAACTTGGATGATTGGTTCGGAAACACCAAAAATATTGACCCGACGATCGATTACTTCGCGCAGGACATTCATTAGTTCAGGTACTTCCAAGGGGTCAATGCCGGTGGTGTCTGCAACGTACACTAAGTGTGAACCTCCTGCTAGGTCGAGTCCGAGCTTGAATGGTCGTTCGGCGTCGGGGGCAGTATTTTGGTAGACGGAGTTTCCTAACCAGCCAATTAAACAAACCACAATAATGACCCTGAACCAGCGCAAAAAGGCTTGAGACTGAGGGGAAGATTTTTGTTCAGAGTTTGACATGAATATTGTTTAAAACTATGGCTCTTTTTATAACATATAATGTGGAATAAGACACATTCCACGTAACAGAGATATGTTTTATAATTGTAGAAACAGTAAGCCAGTAAGGTAAACCTAGGGAGGCTATTGGCGTACTAAGTACACCAGGTTGCGTAATAAGTAAGCGATGGTGATAGGGCCGATTCCGCCGGGGACGGGAGTCATAAGTGCAGCTTTATTATCCACTTCTCTAGAGACATCTCCGACCAAGACCCCACCGTCTTCAGAAGTACCGGCGTCAAAAATAAGCACCCCTTTCTTGACCATGTTAGGCTTTATAAAATTTGGTTGCCCAATACCAGTGACAATAATGTCGGCTTTAATTAAAATCTCTTCAGTAAAAGTTTTTTTATTTAAAACGGTGACTTTTGCTCCCTTTTCTTTTGCGTAGTGAGCTGCAGGCTGTCCGACCAACCTTCCCTCGCCCAAGATCACCACCTCTTTGCCAATCCAATCTACTTTGTGGATTCTACTTATTTCCTCGATTGCCCCAACCACTGGTGATAAGCAAGCACCTTCTTCAAGACCGTACCTGAAACCGTCGGGGTCTTTATTGACGGGGACTGAGGCTAAAACTACATCTTTGTCTACTTGATCTGGCAAAGGAAGCTGAACGACGATTCCGTCGGTTTCTTCGGCCACTTTGGTGACACAAGCAACGATGTCTGCCGTAGTGACTTCGGCCGGAAGTTCGACAATATTTAATGAAACTCCGGCTGAGAAGGCTTTGAGCTTTTTCATCTCAAGGTATTTTTGGGTTTCGAAGTTTGGAGAGCAGGTAATGGCGGTAAGCCTGGGGGCACCAGAATTGCGGGCTGAAACAGCCTCCGCCACTTCGGCCAAAATATTATTCGCTATTGCGTTTCCATCGACTAACATGATGCGAGTATAACAGACTTTCAAGACTATAAAACCACCCTCCCAATCGTCAATAAAATATTTTGAGCGTCGGGGGTTTATTTGCTTGCTTTGATAAAGGATAGGTCGAAACGTGTACGGATATCTATTATTGGAGATTGAGAGACAATAATCACTACTGGACTAAGTTCCAGTTCGTAGGATTATGGTGGCGATTGTTTTAAAACCGATTTGTAGGTCTAATAATAAGGAACGACGTTCTAGATAAAATAAGTCGTAAGAGAGTTTGGCTGTGGTCTTTTCGATATCGACTCCGCCACGCGGGACGTCGTAATTGTTTATCTGCGCCCATCCAGATAGACCTGGCTTGAGGAAATGCCTGGTGTTGTAGTACGGGATTTCTTTGGCGTAGACTTCAGCAAGAGCTGGCATCTCTGGTCGCGGACCAATAAATGATAAATCTCCTCTTAGGACATTGAATAACTGTGGGAGCTCGTCGATTCTGGTTTTTCGTAACCACAACCCTACCTTGGTGTCTTCGAGCTCACTACTTAAGGCCTCTTTCCCAGAGTCAGTTCCGTTTTTCGTACGAAATTTAAAAATAGTAATTTGCTTATTAAACTGCCCGACTCTTGCGGTGGTGTAAAAAAGCTGACCCTTGTCTTCAATCTTTATGGCCAAAGCCACAACCGGAAACAGTAAAGCGGCTGGTATCATTAACCCTATCGAACCAGTAATATCAATAGTTCTTTTTATTACGTCGTAAATTGCCGTCTTTGATTGGGAGATGTTGTTAATAAACCACTCGTACTGAAGCATAGTCACCGGGACTCGGTCAAAAGTGTCTTCGTAGAGCCGGTTAAAATCTAAGAAAGTAAAAGCGAAGCTAAGAAAAGACAGGTCGAACAAGACCGGAAGAAAGGATTTGATTTTTTTCCCTTTAGGGTCGACCACTACCAGTTCAATATTTTCTCTTTCTACCAAAATCAAAAATTTCTGCTCAAAGTCTTTGGTGTTGGTTAGAGTGGCCTCATCGATAATGCGACTGAAATAATAGTTATAGCGGTCGTTGTTATTTATTTCGTCGGCCAACTCTATCGCTTCAGGGCCGTCGGCAATTAAAATAGCCTTGTGTCTTTGTTTGGGAGAAAGCATTGGCACCAGCTTAAGCCGCCAGAGGGTCATAAGGATGGTTGAAATAACTAGGTAAATGATTAGGTTTGTCTTGGGGGTGATCCCAAACGGGATAATGAAAAAGAGTACCCCAGCCACCACAACATTGATAATCTGAGCATAAAGAATCTTGGGCGCTAAAGATTTCTTGAGGAGGTTGGTATGTTTGTCGTATAAACCAAGAATAAAAAACACCATTACCCAACCAGCCGAAAAAATTAGGAATGGTGGCACGTGGGCACTTAATATAGCCATGGTTGGCAATTCGAAGTAGCGAACCAACAACGTCACCCACAAAGCCACAATGAACACCACAATGTCTCCGGCTACTAATATAAATAGTTCTCTTGTACGTTCGCCCATAACTGATATTTAATAATTAAATCCTACCCGACTTTGGTAGAATAGCAAGCTATATAACTATTTGTTTCAATATATGGTTAAATGAAGCAATGAAAATCTTATACCTTATAACCAAAAGTAATTTTGGCGGGGCTCAGAAATATGTGTTTGAGCTGGCGGTGGCTGCGAAAGAGGCTGGGCATGAGGTGACAGTGGCCTGTGGAGGCACCGGCTTCGCCGGTGCCTCCACAGGTAAATTAGTGGAGAAACTAGACGCAAGCGGTATTCAAAACTATTCCGTAAAAAACTTCCAACGTGACATGTCTTTCCTTTCAGACATCATGGCTTTCTTTGAAGTATGGCAACTAGTGCGGAAAAATAATAATGATGTATTGCATGTGACCAGCTCAAAAGCGGGTGGAGTTGGTGCTTTAGCTGGTCGACTGGCTGGAGTAAAAAATATAATCTTTACTTCACACGGACTTACCTTCGATGAAGTCTGGCGCCCGCACTGGCAACGAGCGCTAATCTACCTCGGGACTTGGCTGACCATTGCCCTATCGCACAAAACAATAATGATTTCGACTGAGACTTTTGCGCGAGCCCAGAAAATGCCGTTCTTAACTAAAAAAATCTTTTTAGTTAAGAACGGCATTGCTCCCATTCCTTTCCTCACCAAAGCTGAAGCTCGGGGCGAGTTGGCTCCTGATTTACCCAAAAATTCTTTTTGGATTGGAGGAATCGGTGAGCTTCATCCAAACAAAAACTGGTCGAGCATAATCCAAGCCATGACCTCCCTGCCAGACAAAGCTCAGCTATTAATAATCGGTGAAGGTGAAGAAAGAATTTATCTTGAACGACAAATCAAAAGTCTCGGTTTCCAAAATCGCGTTCATTTACTTGGTTATATTGACGGGGCAAAATACTTAAAAGCGTTTGATATTTTCGTTTTACCTTCACTAAAAGAAGGCTTGCCCTATGTACTTTTGGAAGCCGGTCTAGCCGAGCTACCCGTAGTAGTAAGCGACTTACCAGGCAACCACGACATCATAGACACCGGCGAAACCGGCTTCCTAGTAGAACCGACTCCCAAGCTACTTTCTACCACCATCGAAATGCTAATCCGCGACGAAGGGATGGGAAGACGCCTAGCTCACAATCTACATGCTTCGGTGACCAAAAACTTCTCTATAGAGGAAATGTTCGAGGAAACGATGACCCTTTATAAAAAATAATAGCGACAAAGACAAGGTCCTGACTAAAGAGCCATGGCTACAAATCCAACACACTTGGGAGTTCGTAGCGCATTGGGGCGTAGCGGCGCATACCCATTACCATTCCTACCGCCAGGAATTCGGTTATTAAGTGTGAGCCACCGTAACTCAAGAAAGGTATCGTGGTACCGGTAACTGGAAGTAGGCCGATGTTCATTCCGATATGCACAAAAAAGTGTGCTACTAAGAGCATGCAAACTCCACTGGCGAAGAGACGCTCGAAGTTGGTGTCGCCAGAGACGGCGTGCTGGAGCAAACGCCAAACTACAATCGAGAATAATATAAATAGTAACATTACTCCGACCATTCCCCACTCTTCAGCGAAGGCGGCGAAGATAAAGTCGGTTTCGTATTCTGGTAGATAGAGCATTTTTGATTGGGTGCCATAGCCGATTCCCTTACCAAACAATTCCCCAGAACCGATAGCTACGGTGGATTGGTAGGCGTTGTATCCGGCTCCTTGAATGTCGGACAATGGGTCGATAAAAGTGGCGATACGTTCCTTCTGGTAATCGAGAAAAATAAACTGCCACATTACGCCAAAGGCTAATACGCCCAAGAGAAAAACGGTGGCCAGGTGGCGGAACTTGATACCAGACACCAGCACCATCCCCAACCACACAAAAAATAGAATGATAGCTGAACCAAAATCGGGCTGGATAAATACTAAGCCAAAGATTGAGAGGGTGTAAAATCCAGAAACTATGATGTGTTTGAAGTCGCCGATGAGTTCGTGGCGTTTGGCAAAATATTTAGCCAAGACGATTATTAAAACCAACTTGGCTGGGTCGGAAGGTTGAAGAGAAAAAAATCCTAGGTCGAAACGACTTTGAGCGCCAAGAGTTATCTCTCCCACAAACAACACCAATATTAGAGAAGCGATGGTAGCTAAAAACAAAAAGAAGGTAATGTTACCGGTTCGCAAGAACCGGTAGTCAGGTATGATAGCCAAAAACATAAAAACTGAAGCCACACCTATCCAGATTATTTGTTTGTCAAAAAACGAATTGTCTCCGACGTGGGAATACATAGTAACTAATCCCATCAAGGTGAGCCCGAGCATGGCAAAAAAGAGTGTCGCGTCAAAACCACCAAAGAGTGTCCGGAGTTGTCCCATAGGGCTATTGTACGCTACTTTTTAATCTCCTAAACTTGTCTAACTTATCTAATTGGTGCAAAGTTGATTGTGGGTTTGGCTATAATTTCTATTTTTGTGGGACCGAATTCACACAAAGATGAAGTGATTTCTTCGTAGATTTTGTCTAGGTCTTCTCCTGTTGGAGCAAAGTATGAGTTACTGATACTTGAAGCAATGTTTCTGATGAATTGTTGGTCTACTCCCTGACCCAAGCCAATGGCATAAACTTCGATGCCACTATCGTCTAGGAGTTTGGCGGTGGTTTCGGTCTCGATGACGATGTCTTGGTTGCCGGAGGCGGTTGGTAATCCGTCCGTAAGCAACACAAGGACTCGGCGAGCGTCGGCGTTGTGTCGTTCTGAGTTTAGCTCTGCCTGGGCTGACAACAGAGCTGCGGAGGTGTTAGTGAAGCCGGTTTCTTCGGTGGGCTTAATCTCTAAACCAAGAATGTCTGTTACCACACTGCTTCGAGCGACAGTAAGGGGTGACACCAGCTCAGACAGCGAATCGAAGGTGATTAGGGAAATTTGGTCATTTTCTTTTAATGAACCCGCAAAACTACTGGCTGCTTTTAGGGCCGTGGTAATTGGTTCGGGAGGATCATTACCATCGTTATTCATACTTCCAGACAGGTCGATAGCTAAAGCAACGTCGGTCGGGATAACGCAGTTTTTGACCGTTTTGGCGATGGGGTTTGGCCAGGTAAACACTATATCTTTTGTGGACTGACCTTCGATTCGTTCGATGTATGTTTGTGAGGCGGTTACAGCTTCTCCGGCCTCATTAAATATTGTAGCGACCACTTCTATGTTGTTAGACGCATTTAGGGTGGTGTTTTCTATTTTGACACTTAGCTGGGGATTGGTGTCTGCTCCTTTTAGGTTGATGTCGGCTGAACGGAAATGACCTCGGTCGGCTGAGGCTGGGAGCCATAGTTCGGCTGGTTCTAGAATGAGGTTGGTAGAAGTAACCGGTTTTTCAACATCCACCTCTACTCTACCCTCAAAGATTGGATAGGCACTGTTGGGAGGAAGGACGGTTTTCCCTACTCTCTCCGCTACTAATTCTTCTCCACTAAATAATTGTAACGTGTAACTTAGTTCTGGAGTACCTTCTGTTTGGTTATAGTTTTCTACGTAGGCGACAGCGTTGTATTTGCCGGGGGAAATTTCAAAACTTTCTGCCCAAACAATTCTTGGCGGGATTATGTCGGCTGCACAAATTTGTACACAACCCCCACCACAGTCGATGCCGGTTTCAAGACCGTTTTGTAGCCGGTCGTTACAATTGGCTGGCTGATAAAAATTTGCAAAATAAATCAGCACGCCAAACATTCCACACATCGCAAAAAAACCTGTTGCATACTGAACTCTACGCCAAAGTGCCCACTTACGAATACTCATATGAATATTGTACCAGACGGATTAGGCTATGAAGCGAGATAATTAATGACGGCAGTTTTTAATACTTCTAGATTGTGGGTGAACTTTTGTTCGTCTGGTTCAAGGAGGGTGATTCTAAATCCATAGTAAGTAGAATTGAAACCGCCCATCAAGGGAACTACGCAAAGGCCGGTGGCGCCGAGTAAGTAATAAACAAAACGCTTGTCTAGTTTGATATCTCCGGCAGAGAGAGACTCAACCAAAGATTTTACTTCTGGATTTTGGATTGCTAATGACTGTTGAGTGTTTAACACTCCATCTGCAAAAACGATAGTCAAGTAAAAAGCACCTTGGGGCTGATTGATGACTAACTCTGGTACGTCTGATAAAAATTCGACAACGGCCTCTGCGCGGGTTTGGTAGGTTTTGTTTCTGGCTTTTAGGTAAGGAAAATATCGCTCGTCTTGCATGACGGTCGGGATGAGAGTCTGCGGTAAGGTGGTGGAACAGACTTCTAGCATTTTGGCGTCGGTGAGTGACTTGGCGAAGCGATCGAAGTCGACGTCTTTGTCTCGATTATAAAATTCTACCCAGCCACAACGTCCACCTGGCCACGGGAATTCTTTGGAGATACCGCGCATGGAGATAGCCGGCACGTCACCAATGACTGAAGCTAGCTTTTGGTACTCTACCCCTTCGTAAACTAGGTTGGAATAAATCTCGTCTGAGATGATGAAAAGTTGGTGCTTTTTGGCAATCGCTACGATCTGTTTCATGATCGGTGGCGAATACACAAACCCGGTTGGGTTGTCTGGGTTTACAATCAAGATTCCGGCTATGTTGGGGTCTGCAACGATCTTTTGTTCCATCTCTACCAAATCTGGCTGCCAACCGTTGTGAGGGTCTAATGAGTAGGTCTGGTGCGGACTGTCAGCATGAGCCGCTTCGGCTGAAGAATGGGTTGGGTAAGCTGGGTTAGGACCAATTATTCTGGCTGACGGGTGTAGGTTGCGATAAATCACTGAGATGGCATCGCCAAGACCATTGAAGAATAATATATCCTCAGCAGTGATCTGTTTTCCTCCTTCTAGATTACGCTCCTTGGCGATGTACTCTCGAGTTTTCTTTAGACCTTTACTCGGCGAGTAGCCATAAGTAGAATCTTCCTTTAGAGCTTCCTGTACATACTCTTTTATCCAGTCTGGTACTTTCTCTCCCTTAGCAACCGGGTCACCAATGTTCTCCCAGATGATTGGCTGGCCAAAAGATTCTATTTTGTTAGCAATAGCAACTATCTCACGAATTTCGTAGATTAGGTTGTCTGCCCCAGGGTGAGTGATTGTGTTTCGCATTAAATGAAGAAATTAACGTAGTGATTATTTGCGACCTGATTTTTAAGAAGCGATAGCGACTACAAAAATGGAAGTACTCTTGTGGTGAATTTATGTCCGAATCTGGCCCTGTCCTAGGGCGGATTCCTGGACGACTCCGCTTATAATAAAGATAACCATATCCCACTTACAAAAGTAACGCAACAAAAGGAAAAGGCCTAGAACAATGTTCGAGGCCTTTTCCAAGGAGTCGTCCAGCGATGTCTCCCCTTGTCAGGTCGAATCGGGACATAAATTCACAATATACTCTTTGAGTATTTGTTCATTCATTAAATGCTCTATGTTGGCGACTACCTACTCTCCCTCTTGCGAAGTACCATCGGTGGTAGAAGACTTTACTGCCGTGTTCGGAATGAGAACGGGTGTACCCCTTCCCCCAAATCACCAACATAGAAAATTCAATTTAATATTGTGTTGACGTTTCAATCGCGTGAAATGGTGAGATGTTACCGTGGGTCCTTGTACCCTGATTTGATAACATCTCGAAAATGGTCGGGGTGAATGGATTTTCACCAATGCAGTCTTAAAACGGTTTAAGAAACCAGAATTTTACCACCCCGTGAAAACCATTTCACGCGATTGAATTTGCATATTCAAGAATTTCTTCGGTTCGGTCGCCGAAGGCGACCGAACATTTAGGCAACACATTAACACTCATCAAATTATTCAGCTGTTCAGTCAAAATTTTACAAATTGATTGAAATACGAGGCGCGCGAGCTAAATTTTATGAGCGGGACTTGTGTCCAGCGAATAAAATTTAGCGAAGTGCAACAAAGCAGTTCTTCAATTTTGACATTTTGATGTACAACGTTCCCTATGGGAAACTACGTCCAATTAGTACACCTCGGCTCAATACATTACTGTACTTACACCTAGTGCCTATCAACCTGATAATCTCTCAGGGGACTTAATGATTTCTAATCTTGGAGTTGGCTTCCCGCTTAGATGCTTTCAGCGGTTATCCATTCCGAACATAGCTACTCGGCAGTGCCACTGGCGTGACAGCCGATAGACCAGAGGTTCGTTCATTCCGGTCCTCTCGTACTAGGAACAACTCTCCTCAAAAATCGACGCCTGCAGTAGATAGGAGACCAACCTGTCTCACGACGGTCTAAACCCAGCTCGCGTATCTTTTTAATTGGCGAACAGCCAAACCCTTGGGACCTGCTCCAGCCCCAGGATAAGATGAGCCGACATCGCTGTCGTAACATATAACCTCCTAGTGTGATTTAGCGTGAGATAAATCACAGTCATATGCGGGTCTCACATTGCTGTGAGGATCGGACTATATCTTCATCCAAATATTATTGTGGTGAACCACTAATTTGGAGATTGGCGTGTAGTCTCTGAGGGTTCTTCATATTACAAATAATAAAATATTTGTAACGTAGAAGTCTTCCCTGCTGATTGTCCCAACCATGCAATGTTTTCAAGCCGCGCAGCTTATTCTTTCGAATTACTGTTTGGGCCTTGCATGCTTTCTTTACTTCTAGGCTTGGGATTTCCAGCATATAGCCAATTTATTTTTGTATGGTGTTGCCACCATAGGCACCCCGATGTTTTGCAACTTTTACGTTCAAAATTAAGGTGCCGAACTGCGCCGTCGCTATGGACGCTTGGGCGCAACTAGCCTGTTATCCCCAGGGTAACTTTTATCGGGTAATCTCCGGCCGCATCTAACGCGGACCATCGGTTCACTATGCTCTACTTTCGTATCTGTTCGCCATCTACGGCTCACAGTCAAGCTGGTTTATGCCATTACACTATCATCACGGTTTCCATTCGCGATTAACCAACCTTGAGACCCCTCCGTTACAATTTGGGAGGGTAGCGCCCCACTAAAACTGCCTGCCACGCACTGTCTCCGACGGGTTTTACCCGCCGGGTTAGAGACTGCCAAAATAAAGGGAAGTATTTCACTGGCGACTCCACGGTACCCAAAAGCCCGCTTCAAAGTCTCCTTCCTATACTACGCATCAATTCAACAGCCCCAATACGAAGCTACAGTAAAGCTCCTGGGGTCTTTTCGTCTAACTGCAGGTACCCGGCATCTTTACCGGGATTGTATTTTCACCGAGCAGGTCCTCGAGACAGTTTCCCACTCGTTACGCCATTCGTGCACGTCGGAACTTACCCGACAAGGAAATACGCTCTATAATTCCTTCTTTCCGATACTCAATAAAGAGTATCTTATGGTCGCCCTTGAACGACACTGTACACATATAGGACTCTATCTTTACCACCATCATACTTGCGTACATGCTGCGGTACCAAACGTTGGTCTCTTGTAGATTTGGTTTGGATTATGTCTACTTTTTCAAGCAGACAAGGTAACTGTGGCTAGGCTGTTTATCGTTTATAATCGTTCCAATCCGTTCAGCGTACTGTTTATTGGACAGTGCGCTGAACCTTAGAACGATTATAGTTATCGCTGACATTTACCGGGGCTTATACAGTCCAGCACAACATATAAATACATTGCACCCCCCGTATTTAACCTTCCGGCATAGGTCAGGCGTCACCCCCTATACTTCCACTTTCGTGTTTGCAGGGAGCTGTGTTTTTGATAAACAGTCGGCAGGAAATCTTTCGCTGCGGCCCCTATACTCGAAAGTATAGGGGCAGGCCTTATCCCTAAGTTACGGCCGCTTTTTTGCCGAGTTCCTTGAGGACCTCTCACTCGTTCGTCTTAGTCTTCTCGACTCTACCACCTGTGTCGGTTTGCGGTACGGAACCATTATGTTTAACCCAAACGAAGTTTTTCTCGGAAGAGTGCTCCTTACAATCAGATCGGCCGAAGCCTCACCTCTAGACTCTACTCGCGCTATTGCCACCTAGATTTACTAATGTGACACGCTCATAGCTCCAACCCCAATCCAATAAGGGGCTGCAAGTACAACTCTCCGTCCCTCCATAGGAACATAACAGTGTGCAGGAATATTAACCTGCTATCCATCGGGTCCCCCATTCGGGATTCCCTTAGGACCGACTAACCCTTCGATGATCACCATCGCAAAGGAAACCTTGGTATTTCGACGGACGGGGGTCTCACCCGTCTTGCGGTTACTTGTGCCGGCATTCTCACTCCACCTCGCTCCACCGCGGCTCTCGCCTTGGATTCATCGCAGAGATGGACGCTCTCCTACCACTGACACCTTCCGAAGAAGATGCCAATCCGCAGTTTCGGTAATATACTTGAGCCCCGATCATTTTCGGCGCAAGGACTCTCGACCAGTGAGCTGTTACGCTATCTTTAAAGGATGGCTGCTTCTAAGCCAACCTCCTGGCTGTTGAGGAATCCTCACCTCCTCACTTTGCACTGAGTATATATTTAGGGACCTTAACTGGCGATCTGGGCTGTTTCCCTTTCGACCAATGGAGCTTCGCCCCCATAGTCTAACTGCCGCGCTATAACCTACTGGTATTCGGAGTTTGATAAAAAAGACGAGTTTTCACCCTGTTCTTTTTTTCCAGTGCTCTACCCCCAGAGGGACCACGCGACGCCAACCCAAAAGCTGTTTCGGAGAGAACCAGCTATTACGGAATTCGATAAGCTTTTCACTCCTTACCACAAGTCATCCGATGGTTTTGTACGGCCAACCGGTTCGGGCCTCCACGACCTATTACAGTCGCTTCACCCTGCTCATGGCAAGCTCATCCCGCTTCGGGTCGTACCCCTACCCTATATTCGCGCTATTCACGCTCGCTTTCACTACGCCTCCGTGGGGTTGCCACTTAGACAAAGGATAAAGGTACACTCGCCGGCTCATTCTTCAATAGGCACGCCGTCGCCCCGAAAGGCTCCGACTCCTTGTAGATGTATGGTTTCAGATCTATTTCACTCCCCTCTCCGGGGTTCTTTTCACCTTTCCCTCACGGTACTTGTTCACTATCGGTCTCCAAGAATATTTAGCCTTACCAGTTAGTACTGGTGGGTTCGCCCGAGCTATTCATGTCTCGGGTTACTCAGGAACGGAACTAAAAGAGTCGGATACATTTCGAATACAGGACTATTACCTACTGGGGTCACGCTTCCCAACGTGTTTTTCTATATATCTGATTTGTAACTCTTCGCAACTAAATGCTAATTCCGCCCTACAACCCCGAACATATAAATATGTTCGGTTTGGGCTGTCCCCGTTTCGCTCGCCGCTACTCAGGGGATCGCAAGAAACTTCTTCCTGAACATAATGGCGCAAACCATCCGTTCAGGAACTAGTCCCTGAACGAGATGCAATGCATCTGTCCAGAAAGAAATTTCCGTATATTGCTTTCTATTCCTCTAGGTACTGAGATGTTTCACTTCCCTAGGTACGCTCCCTCATACAAGGGTCACTGCCGATGACAGTGGGGTTTCCCCATTCGGACATTTCCGGATCAAAGGTTATTTGGCACCTCCCCGAAACTTATCGCAGCCATATCACGTCCTTCATCGCTTCTTGAAGCCAAGGCATCCACCATACACCCTTCGTTCCCATAGGGAACGTTATACACCGCTGTATAATTTGTTGTCGTGATCTTGACGTTCACGACAAACTGAGTGTCGCACTGCCCATATGAATTGCTCTCGCAAAACGTATGACCAGCACCAGCCGGAGATACATACTCCGGCCTTGCAGCACATGTGAATTTCTACAAATCCACATGTGCTGTTTGTTCTTTACTAGACGCTTTTGAGAATCTAGCAAATAACGTGTGTCTGCGCGCTAGGGACGAAAAGACCTCTCAAATTGAGAAACTAATTTCCTAGCGCGCTACCTACTTTCATGTCTAGCCGCTTGCTAGAGACTAAACATGAAAATTTGCCTGCCGGGCGTCGATTCCACAGCAGGACTTTTTCGAAGTGGGTCTTATCAACCCCACCTCCATTCCTAAGAACGAAAGTGTTTTACTTCTTGAATATGCAATTGTCAAAAATCGCGTACCCTCCTTGAATTTTGAAAGAAAAAACCGCGGTGTCGCGGCAAGTAAAATCGCTAAGCGAAATTTCCTACTACGATGCTAATTCTTTCCCAAGACTCATAAATACGTACCGGCCATTCTATAGAAAAAAAAATATAAGTCAAGCATTTGGTCTGGATAAATGGGGTGTGGTTCATTAATTAAGTTTTTTAGTGAAAAATACCTAATTTAGACAGCAAAATTCCTCCAAACGTAGAGAAACTTTGCTGTTCGTTACTGTATATAATCGTTTATTTTTTCGTCCAATTTTCCAAGTAACGAGAAGCTGTTTCCCTTCCACCAAAGCCCAGAGACCAGACCAAAACCAAGCAAAATAGCAAAGACAATTGCCCTGAATAGGGTTTGTTCTAAACCATGAATTCTTTACAATTGATTAATGACCACCCAAATACCTATGCTATAATATTACTAATAAAACACTATTATGGAAAATGCTTTCGGTGAACAAAAAGACATACGGGTTGTCGTCAAAAAGAAATCTTGGCCAATAAGAATAGCTATGAAGTGTGGTGCCAAAACCGAGTCTCAGGCTACTTTAGTGATGGTAGTTATTACCCTCCTGTTGATAACAGTTGCGTTCTTTACTTTTAGAGGACAACCTTCGGTTGAAATAATAGATCCTGAAAAACTGAGTAATGCACAAATACAAGAACTGATTAATCGTGGAATAAATACTGACGATTTCTCTCCTGAACAAAAAAGGGAACTAATAAAAAGAGGTATAGACATCTAACATGGACACTCTTTTCTACCGACAAAATAAGGAGTCGTCTGGATTTACTTTAATAGAGATTTTGGTGGTAATTTCAATCATTGGTGTTTTGGCCTCAGTTGCCCTCGCTTCTATGCAAGAAAGTCGCATAGCTGCGAAACAAGCCGTTGTGATAGAACAAGCAAGACAAATGTTACTTATTGCTGAGTTGGGATACCGAGACACTGGAGATTACGCAGATGTAAACCATTCTTTAATTCTTGCGTGTACTGAGTTTGATTCCGGAAATTACATTGATGAAAATAGAAGGATGTGCCAACGAATAATAGACAACGGCGGTGTGCTTTATTCGGGGGCAGCTTTAGATGTGAGCGATGGTTGTTGTGAAATCGAACCAATTATCAACCAACATTCTATATTGGTTAGATTGCCTGGAACTGTTAATGAGTATTTCTGCATTAGTTCAAACGGTGGAGTCTATAGAGGTATTATTGGAACAAATCCTGATCCAGAAGCAATAAACGGACTTAATGACCCTGTATATGATGCCAACTCTCATCCTAAAGGCTGTCCTTTCAATCCTTAGTGTTTTAAAAGCCGATATTTTATTTAAGAAAAGGAAGCCTGGACTATCAAGCTCTCCAATAAAACCCATGAGCTTCCCTCTTTTTTCGACTATTATCTATAGCTAGAGGCCGTCACTTCGTCTTTGACACCTATCTTATCTACTAGCACTTGGTGGGAATAATCAAAAAAGTCTCTAGTTAGTTTGTCGTACATCCCTACCCTATAAGTAAGGTCTTCAGAAGACATCGCCGCAAACCGAATTTCTATGCCGATTTCTGATTCCAGAGAACGAATCACTTTTTCGACTTTTGGTTGGGAGAATTTTTTCATCGCTAATAGCACATCGAGACGTTGTTCGAAGTCACGAACAAATACTCCAGACACTCCAACGAAATCTAACGGGCCAGCTGCTCTAAGGTGCTTCAATAAATTCTTTCCGTCGATTGGTGCGGTTTCAAACAGAAAAGTTTGTAGGGCCTGGAGTTCTTGAAAATCTTTATTGAGAGCGTACCCAACTGCTTTCATTTTTTTATTCTTTCCTTCGACTTCCATATAGATGATTTTTTGTCTTATTACTCCGGCTTTTTCTAGAGCTGACATTTCTGTGCGGGCGGTTCGGCGGACGAGTTTCGCGCGCTTACTAATATCATCAAAAAGAAACTCCTTAGAAGGGTTAAAAAGAAAAAAACGAAGGAGTTTTACCCGAGCGGTGCTTCCAAACAGGATTGATAGTGGATCTGCCATACTGTATTTGTGTGACTACTATATCATAAGAAGAATATAGACATCCAAAACATCAAGTGTCGTATTAAGGATTTGCTTTTTATGAAGAACGTGTTATAGATTAAGTTCGTTCTTTTACATATTTTGGAGGTGTCGAGTGACACAACTTCCCCTTAGGGTAGGGTACGACCATGAAAAACATTGTACAGCAAACGTCGCTGGCGGATTATTTGTCGTCGACTTAATAAGAGTAGCTGCTAAAAGACACAGCTTCCTTTCTAACTCAAAAGAAGAGGTGGCTTCGAGTGCTTTTTTAGGAGCTATGTTGCCTTATCATATGGAGCAGTCATTGGCGGCCGAAGGTTGGCGGCCGAAGAAGACAGAGGGAGCTACTCAAGAGGACATCAAGAAAGCTCTCACCAAAAATTGCCCGGTAATTTTATTTGTAGGCACTGGGTTTGTTGGTCACTGGGTTGTAGCTTGGCAAAACGGAATCAACGGATTCTATGTGTTCAGCAATAACAATAGCCTAGGTTACGACCGAGAGAACGATGGTTCAGTTTTTGTTTCTCAAGCTCTGCTGGAGCTGTTCTGGAAAAAGATTCCGCCAGTCCTGAAGCCCTTACAGCGCTTCAAGAAATACCGAATAAAACCCCGAACTATGATCACGCCGTGGTAAACCCCCGGCACTATCAAGGCCCGCTAGAAACTTAGAGGCCTTTTTTAATATTTAACTTCACCAGGCACAAAGAAAAAGGACTGGCTCAGCCAGTCCTTTTTCTAAATAATTTCTAATGAGACTATTTTAGAGTCACCTTTGCTCCAGCTTCTTCAAGCTTTGCCTTTAGTGCTTCTGCGTCTTCCTTCTTAAGTCCGGCCTTAACTTCTGCTGGAGCTCCGTCTACCATGTCCTTAGCCTCCTTTAGTCCAAGACCACAAGCTTCCTTGATTGCCTTAATGACAGCAATCTTTTGTGCTCCGACTTCGGTTAGCTCTACAGTGAACTCTGACTGCTCTTCAGCCGCGTCTCCACCAGCTGCAGGACCTGCTACTGCTACTGCAGAGGCTGATACTCCGAATCGCTTTTCTAGAACCTTCACAAGCGAGTGTAGCTCTAGTACTGACATTTGTTCAACTTGCTCTACCAACTTCTTGAATTCTTTGGGGATTTCTATTGTTTCATCAACCTCAGTTGCTGACTCTTCTTTCTTTTCTTCTACTGCTGGTACAGCTTCTTCCTTAGTTTCCTCTACTGCCACTTCGGGAGTTGCAGTTTCTTCTACTACTATTTCTTTTTCATCACTCATATTATTTATTAGTTTTAATTTAGTGTCACCAGAGCCTTCCAGGAATTCGCCCTAGGTCAGGGCCGAATTCGGAAGTAAATTCAGAATAGTCGCTTGCGCTCCTTTCTTCATTCATCTTCTGACATAATATTTTCTTAGTTCCAATAATTAGCCTCTCTTCTCAGCAATTTGATTTAGTGAGATTACCAAACCTTGGATTGGTGAGTTAATAAGGTTTACGAACATACCTCGTAGTACTTGCAGTGGTGGGATTGAAGCAATCTCAGTCATTTCTGCAGCGTCTTTGTAGACACCTTGGAAGATCCCCCCGGCAATTGCTAGATTGTCTTTGTACTTAGTGGTAAATTCTTTGATCTTTTGTGCTGGAGCGATTGCATCAGCGCTGTAGGCTACGGCAATTTCTCCGTCTAGGTCGGGCATCTCTCCTTCAAAAGCTCCTTGAAAAGCTCGCTTCATCAGAGTTTTTTTAGCTACAAAGTAACCGACTCCCCCTTCGCGCAAAGTCTTTCGCATCGCTGTCGAATTGGCTACTGCCAAACCGTTGAACCGCACGAAAACAATTGATTCAGAATCCTTCTTGACTCCATCAAGCTTAGTTAGAATTGTTTGCTTTTTTTCTTTTGTAATTGCCATTTGAATATGGATTACGTCTTTTTGTAAAAACAGGCCCGCGGGTATAAAAAATACCCCTGACGGGCTCGACCTTCCATACTAAATTAGCTTAGTTGGACTTCGGCCGGCGAAGCAAACGCTTCATTACTTCTCTATCCGAGAAACCAGCTGTCTTGAGCCTGTTACCTGCTACTATAACAGACTTTTGCAAAAAGAAAAGCCCGGCGCAAAGGAATCTGGGCTTTTCTTTTTATACTAGCCTCCGTTTCTAATGGGTTCCTGTGCTTTATTTAATTACCGGTTATCTTTGTCGTACTTAACTCAGTCCAACTACCACCACTCTACCTAATCTGCTTCTTCGCTCATAGCCAGTGCGTTTGGAGTAACTACACCCCACTCCCTATTCCAATAATTAGGATCAACCCCAAAACTCCGGCGATAACGGCAATAAAACTAAACAGAAACCTGTAAAACGTGTTGTTCAGCAACTTTCCCAAGCGAGAACTAAGCGGTCTTGATACAGGTGGTAACATACAAACAGTATAACAAAGATTAAACAACAAAAAGCCCTAATCCCGCAATTTGGCCGTAGTATTGCTGGATTAGTTTTTTCTACCTCCCGGAGGCCCGGCCTCCGGGAGAGTTTCTTCGTCTTTGTATGACAACCACTCTTCCATTTCTGTGTCATAAGCCTCTTTATCAGTAAAGTATTCCGGGAATTTTTCTCTGTCTATTATTGCTGATTCTGACCTCACTAAACTATTATCTATATAGCTTGAATATTGGTAATTTTTTAGATGTTGCAACACTTCCTCTTTATCTTTAACACCCTTCTCTTTCCAATCACTTTGAATTAATTTCACTGGATTTAAATGTATATATGAAAACAAGTATTTAAGGTACATATCATCATCTGCATGTTCTGACTTATACTTGCCTTCAAATAATGCTCCGGTGCGAAAATTTTTCTTATTGAAATACATTGAGTACGCTGTTGACAACTTTTTCATAAAAGTGGTCACTCCTCCTTCAACTAGCGGTGTGAGTAGGATATGAAAGTGATTTGGCATTAAACAATATGCTCCAATCGCCACTTGTTGCTCGCCTCTATCAAACTCAAAAATCTTATCCTGATCTATATTACGAAAATCAACTGAGGTAGTACCGTTGGAAAGATATAAAAGAGCACAGAACCTTTCGTAATCAGCTTCCGTTAGGAAAATAGTCTGCCTAGAATTACCTCTGTTGTATATATGGTAGTACTCCCCTTCAACCAAAGAAACTTTTCTTTCTGACATTTTAATATTATACCACGCTCCTACTTTACGAAGGACCTTCCTTCGGAGTTACTCCTACTTTACGAAGGACCGTCCTTCGGAGTTAGAGTTAGGAGTTAGCTACTTTACGAAGGACCTTCCTTCGGAGTTACATTTTAATATTATACCACGCTCCTACTTTACGAAGGACCGTCCTTCGGAGTTATAAATAACAAAAAACCGCCCGAAGGCGGTTTTTTGTTTAACAAAATCTTTACGTGATTTAGTTTCTACTCAAAGACTAGCTTTGGATAGATACTGGGTCAGAAACGTATTCTGTTGTGTCATCTGGTGTTGTACTAGAATCACCAGCTGTGTCTTCAGTAGTGTTGAATCCCATTGCGTTAACCCGGAAACTGTATGAACCAGTTACCTCTGGATTAACTGCATCTAGAGTAACAGTTACTTTGTAAGTCTCACCATCTACAAGCTCGAAGTAGCCATTATCTTCATCAGCACCATCAATATCGTAATCAATATCGTAGGTTACGTTAGTTGAAGTAGCAACTCCTGACTTAAGAATTTCGAATGAAAGACCATTGTTAGAAGCAGCGCCTGCAACAGCATCGCCAGCTTCAACCCATAGATCATCACCGAATGCAGTAATGTCAAACTCTAGGAACATAGTTCCTGTGTTTGAATCAACTGCTACACCTGAAACTGTTTGTGTTGAATCTGTAGTATCAGTACCGTCTGAAACATCAGAAGCAAGCACAAGTCCTGTTGTTTGTAGTGTGTGAGTTTTTCCTGTTTTATCAGAACCACCAAGCACGATTGTCTCACCGCTATTTGATCCTTCAGCATCAACTGATGTTGAGGCAACAGAAGCAAAGATTGTTGAACCTTCATCAACAAGATCCATGTCTTCGAAGTCAGCGAACAAGACAACTGTTACTTTCTTGCCTTCGTCGATAGTGAAGTCACCATCGATGTCGAAGTCAACTGTAGCAGTTAGACCTGTTCCAGTATATGACTCAGCGTCAAATGATTCTCCATCGATTTCGATTCGGAAATCAGCAACTAGGTTGTCCATGTCATCTCCAACTGAAGAAGCTGTTGTTGCAACAGTTACGTCGATTGAGATTAGATTGTCTAGAGTTACGTCTCCGTCACTATCTTCAGCAGAAAGATCAAATGCGAAGATAATTCTTTCTACATTGTCATCTTCATCAAGAGCTAGAGTTGTTCCTTCTGGATCAGCCTCTGCACTTTCAAGATCAAGATCATCACCGTCTCCAGCGACAACAAGATCAAATGTTGTGCTCTGACCTGTGATTGTGCCATCAGTTGCTGTTGAAGCAACGCCCTCAGCGTCAAAGAATCGCATTGAAACTCCTGTAACAGTCCATTCTCCAAGCTCATCAGCGTCAAGATTGTTGTTAACAGTAGCGGCAACGATGATTTCTACTTCTTCATCTTCCATACCCGCGAAGTCAAGACTAGAGAACCGTAGTACTCCTAGATCTTCGTTTCCCAAGTAATCGTTATCGTCATCAGCGTTCACTTCTTCAATTTTGTCTCCGTCAACCCAGATTGAGATAGTTTCGAAAACATCCCATGGATCTGAGTCAGCTCCTTCTGAGTCTGTGAAAGCAAGATCTAATCGTGAAATTTCAGCATCACCATCTGTGAATTCAACTGTGATTTCAGCGATTGGTGCGTCTTCCATTCCTTCTTCAACGTCTGTCTCATCAGCATCATCGATTTCAAATGTGTCTAGAGAAGCTTCTCCTCCTAGAGACGTTGAACCTCCATCATTTGAGTCATCGTTTGAATCATCATCTGAGTCGCTTCCTGTTGAAGCAGAAGTACATAGGCTGTTTGCCTTAGCTCGTGATGAAGGACCGAAGTATCCAGTTGGGTTCACTAGGTTTACTGGTGAAAGGATATCTGCTCGGTAGGTTACTTGCATCTTTGAAACTGCAGCAGCTGTTGCTGGTCCGTAGAATTCAGTTTCTGCTCCAACTGATCCTGCTCCTGATGCTGCCACTCGTGTGTCAGCTGAAGCGTTTAGGAACTGTTGTAGCTTCATTACATCAGCGCCTTGAGCACCAACGTTTAGGTCTCGAGTCCATGTGTATGGACATACGGTTGAAGCTGACATTGAATCACCTCCTCCGATTTGTGTTTGTAGACTAGCAACTTGTGCCAGTAGGTCGTTGATCATTTGCTGTAGATCTTCAGAAGTTTGCGCCTGCGCTGCAGGGGCAAATGCTGTAAGAATCATTGCAGCTGCAACAAAAGCTACCGAAAGCTTTGCTGCAAAATCTTTTGCAATAGTCATAAGTATAATTTTTTTGTAATTTGCGTAATTAGTACGCGTGCTTCTTTAAGGAAGCGTTAATTGATAGTTTCTAATAATATGAATTAATTCATATTAGTAAGCGGTTATCACACCTCTTACCTAATATCACTAACTTCACGCCTCTGATCTTTCTCAAGATGTTTGGTTTGAAGGTTAGCTGCGGGTTGAGACTGCTTGTCTGTGGGGCGGTCGAAAAGGGATGAGGGTAAGCGGAGTTATAACTTTTGTAGGGATGAGTCTTGATACTCTCCTGTTGGCAAAGAACATACACAAACCAGAGGCTGTCTTAGCTGAGTGTTGTGGACATGGTCTTCATGTTACGAAGCAACTCTGCTTAGAAAAAAAGCGCTCTAGCGCGTACAAAGATAATAGCATTGATTCTATCATTAGTAGAGTTCACAGGCTGTGGATACATGGTGTTGCCGAAACAATTAGCTGTATGCAAAAGGTGAATCTATAACGATTTTTAGACATGTTTAGCGTCTAGAAAAAATGCACTTTGTACTCTGTTATAGAAGACGCCCACTGCTAAGATTTCTTACACCATCTAAAACTACAAAACAAAAAACAAAGGGTTGCAAATACTTAGTTGAAGCAGTTGCCAATTGACTGTTATTTTTATTTATAGCTATAAGAAAAAGACAATCTTTATACGTAAAATTGTCCATTTTATAACAGACATATCTTCTATAAAATATATGTTACCCTTTGAGACAAATGTGTCAAGGGTAAAGAGACAACTTTTGTACTACTTAGTTGCTGAGTATTTAGACCAACGTCTTTCGCCTTCTCGTAGAACTTGTCCCTTTTCTATGAGACTATTGAGTTCACGTTGGATTGTCTTTTCACTTACGTCTGTTATTACTTCAGAAATGTCCTTTATAGTTGCTTGAGGCTTGGCCTCTAAGACTGTCTTTATACGCTCGGCTCTATCAGTCATTTGGCTATAGACCAGGTAGGCGTCGGTACTAATGTCTCCGGCGGGAATGTTGACCCGACGTTGACGAGGAGTCGCTGAGCTATTGCCGCGAGCCGGCGACTTCTTGGCCTCTGGGTCGCCTACCAACTCTTCAACTTTGATCCCTTGGTCCTTTAAGTAATGGTTGCCTAGATAGCGAAACACGGTGTCTAGCTGGTCGGTTATTAGAGCAAAAATATCGGTTGGGATGACTTTGGCCATGTGGGCGATTCGCAGAGTACTGTCTAGGGCAACTAAAACGTGTACGAAATTGTTGATCCCTTCGGTTTGTTGGTGCGTCTGGTAAGCCAGTGTCTCTAAGGAGATTTCGTGTGTCATTAAGGCTTTGTCTTTTATTAGTTGTACCTGCTGTGAAGTAGCGCTTGTCTCTTTAGTCTCGGACATTATATAGAGTATAACGGACACTATTTTCTCTGTCTTTTTAAAGACATGGGTATAATAGCCACTATCGTCAGACAGTCTTTGGAGTCTTATTGTTTTGTCTTTTTCGGTTTGCATATCAGAATTTGTCTTTATGACCTATTGAGGACTTAGCGCTGGGCGTTACTTCTACTATAAAGACATTTACAGACAATGCAAGGGCTTTTGGTCTTGTCTCATACAACATAGTCAAGTCGGCCAATAAAACTAAGCTATACGTGATATTATGGTAGGACTACTAATAGTTATTGAATGAATTAACTTCTATGGCCCGCAAGAAAAGAAAAACCAGAACAGAAAAAAAGCAACCACTTTTTGATGACCTAACTCCACACGCCAGACAAGCGATATGGTCTGTTGTGATGGGTATTATTGCTGTCTTCTTTTTGTTCTCTTTGTTGGACTACGCTGGGCCGGCCGGGGAGCTGACCGACCAAGCCTTGCGTGCGTTGTTTGGGGCGGGAGCGTGGTTGGCTCCGATTGTGTGTGTCATTTATATATATGTACTGCTAAACCCCCGTGAAGAAGACAGCCAGGTAAGCGGAGCTAAAATTACTGGGACCATTCTTTTGTTTATCTCCCTGCTGGCGGTGCTCGAACTTAACGGTGAAGGCTTTGGTGGTTATGCTGGGCTAATGTTGGCTTGGCCCCTGGAGGCAATGCTGGGTGGAGCGGTTACTGCAGTTTTGATATTTGGCCTAATGTTGATTTCTATCTTCCTACTTTTCAACACTGGCCTGAAACTACCGGCTTTGTTTGGTTTGTCTAAGAAAGACCCCGACGCAGAAGAAAACAGCGACATCGAAGCCCTCGATCTGCCAGAAGCAGAAGAAGACAACTCCGAAGAAACAGACCAGGAGGAAGGTGAAGAGAAAGTATCTGGCTTAGCCGCTGTTTCTAAAAGAGTGGCCAGCTTGGGCAAACTGAAGACTAGCGAAATTGTGATCAAGAACTTTAACGGTACGTACATCGCGCCTTCCCTCTCGCTTCTAAATAAAGAAAAAGGGAAACCCCAAATTGGTGACGTTAAGGCCAACGCAAACACCATTAAGCGAACTCTTCGGGAATTTGGGATTAGCGTAGAAATGGACGCGGTTGAAAGTGGGCCAACTATCACCCGCTACGCTCTTAAGCCGGCTCAAGGTGTTCGAATTGCTAGAATCGCCGGTCTACAGCAAGAACTCCAACTAGCCCTCAAGGCTAGCTCAATTAGAATCGAAGCCCCTATTCCCGGTAAGTCGCTAGTTGGTATCGAAGTTCCTAACGAGAAGCGAGCTACAGTTGGACTAGCTAATATGCTCTCTACCCCAGAATACACAGATTCACCTCATCCACTTATTGTTGCCCTCGGTAAAGACGTTACCGGAAACGTGCACTTCGCTAACATTGCTCGAATGCCCCACGGTCTTATTGCTGGTACTACCGGTTCTGGTAAGTCAGTGGCGATTCAGAACATAATCATATCGCTTCTCTACCGAAACTCCCCTGAACAATTACGATTTATCTTAGTGGACCCCAAACGAGTAGAACTTACCCTATACAACAAAATCCCGCACCTACTTACGCCAGTAATTACTCAAGCCAAGAAAGCTATTCAGGCTCTATCTTGGGCAGTTAAGGAAATGGAACGACGGTACGATATTCTAGAATCTGAAGGTAAACAAAATATTGCTTCCTACCACAAGACCGTATTCGAGCCAGCCAAGGCGACCTGGAAAGAAAACGGTTCCCAGGAAGAAGATCGAATAAACCTACCCGAAGCCCTTCCTTATATTGTGATCATCTTAGACGAGCTAAATGATCTCATGCAGGCCTACCCACGGGAGCTTGAAGCGATGATTGTTCGTCTGGCTCAGATGAGTCGAGCTATTGGGATCCACCTCATTCTTGCTACCCAACGTCCTTCGGTTAACGTTATTACTGGTACTATTAAAGCCAACATACCTACTCGCATCGCGATGGCAGTTGCTTCACAAATCGACTCTAGGACCATTATCGATGGCGTGGGAGCCGAGAAGCTACTTGGAGCCGGAGACATGCTTTATTTGTCTTCAGACAGCCCCAAACCAATCAGACTACAGTCTGCTTACGTGTCTGAAGAAGAAATTAAGAAAGTAGTAGACTACCTAAAAAACCAAGAAGCTCACGAACTAGACACAATTAATTTCGACGAAGCAGCCGGTACCAGTAACGACGCGGTCTTTAACTCGATGATTGGTGGTGGTGTTGACGCTGACGATGAATTGTATGAAAACGCTCGAGTTGCAGTAATCGAAGCCGGTAAAGCCTCTACCTCGTATATTCAACGTAAACTCCGGGTTGGCTACTCAAGAGCCGCCAGACTAATGGACCTACTGGAAGAAAATGGCGTTATTGGCGCTGCCGATGGCCCAAAAGCCCGGGAGATACTTTCTCAAGGTAGTGAGTCGGTCGAAGACGAGGAATCGGAAGAGGATGAATACGAAGAAACAGAAACTAAAGAAGCTCGTAACTTCTAACCCGCCATGCCCGAGACAATGCCCTTTCGAGCTGTAGTAAAATTCACCTTACTAGCCATCGGATTAATGTTTGTCTTGATTTACGTGATTTTTCAGGCGAGATACTTAATTGTTGGTCCCCAAATAAACTTGGAAAATAACTTGTCTATAAGACAAAACGAGCGTCAGGTGTTGTTAACCGGTGTTGCCTTCAATATTTCTAGGCTGTGGCTCAACGATCGGCAAATTTATACCGACGCGCAAGGAAAATTCGAAGAGGCTCTGATTTTAGAAAACGGTTATACCGTAGCTACACTTAGGGCAAACGACCGTTACGGAAGAGAAACTAAAGTAACCAAGCCGTTTGTATATACCCCTTCGAGTTTTGAATGAACAAATGCTCGAAGAGTATATTCGCGCCCTATTTTTTAAGAAGCGTTAGCGACTATAAAAATGGAAGTACTCCTGGGGTGAATTTATGTCCCAATTTTGCTGGAAAATAACGAGTAAAACGACAATATTTTCTGTACACACCGTGCTTCTCATCCTTGAGAAAATTGCTGGACTGAAAAGTGATATAATACGTTAAAGAAATAATTAATAATTTAGTCGGTGGTCTAGAAAAAAGTTGTATTCCTTCTGAAAAAGTTCTAGGAATTGAACATTCTAAGAAGTACTATCTTTCTAATTCGCTGACGCTCATAAGTAAAATAGCAATGCCTGTAAAACCCAAAAAAACAACTATTAAGAAGACCCTGGAAGTCGATACTACAGAACCAGGCGTGAAAAAAGACATCGACAGTATCGCTGAAACCCTGCGCAGCATCAAAACCAAGTTCGGCAATGATTCAATCATGACCCTGGCTGAAACTAAGCGCGTCGACATCGAAGCTCTTCCGACCGGTTCAATCGGTCTTGACGACGCCCTCGGGATCGGTGGCTACCCGAGAGGAAGAATTCTAGAAATCTACGGACCTGAGTCTTCTGGAAAAACCACCCTAGCCCTCCATGCTATCGCTGAAGCCCAAAAAGCTGGCGGTATTTGTGCCTTTATCGACGCCGAGCACGCCATGGACCCGGTTTACGCTGGCAACTTGGGAGTAAAGCTCGACGAGCTACTTATCTCACAACCAGACAACGGTGAACAAGCGCTTGAGATTGTTGAGTCGCTAGTTCGCTCTGGCAAACTAGACGTAATTGTAATCGACTCAGTAGCTGCCCTTACTCCCCGCGACGAAATCGAAGGAGAAATGGGCGCCCACCACGTGGGCAAACAGGCCCGACTAATGAGCCAGGCCCTTCGAAAGCTGACTGGGATTGTTTCTAAGAGCAAGACCGTGGTTATCTTTATTAATCAAATCCGCATGCAGATTGGGGTGATGTTTGGTAACCCTGAGACTACTCCGGGAGGAAAAGCGCTTAAGTTTTATACTTCGGTTCGGCTCGACATTCGGCGAATTGCCCAAATTAAAAAGGGTGATGAAGTAGTTGGTGGCCGTCACCGGGTAAAGGTGGTTAAAAACAAGATCGCTTCTCCGTTCCGCACCACCGAGTTCGACCTTATCTATGGAGAAGGAATCTCTCGAGAGGGGGAAATCTTAGCGCTAGGAGAAAAATTCAAGATGGTAGCCAAAGCTGGTGCTTCTTACTCATATACCCCACCAGGTGGAGACGAATCAACGATTGTAAAGCTGGGTCGTGGTTACGATGCAGCGCGGACTACTCTAAAGACTGACAGTAAGCTCAAGAATGAGTTGTTGAAAAATATTAGGAAGGCGATGAAGGAGGAGGGAGGAAAATAAAACTCAGCGCTAGAATAGTTACAATACAGTCATCAATCATATTCATCCCGATTCACCCGCTCCTTGAACGCCCCAGCCCTCCTTACAGGAGCTGTACACCCTTTCGCTATTTTTCCTAACGTCAAAATATCTGAAAAGGTCTTGCGAAAGTTTGAAAACTTTCTCACCCACCCGTTCATAGTCGCTTGTTCACTGGGAGCATTAAGGATTAATGACTTTGATATCATTATAAAAGCCGGCGCTTAAGCGCCGGCTTTTTAGTTACCCATCTTCCCTGTGCAAATAATTTAAACCCGCGACAGCAAGTGCAATCTAGAAGCCAAGACGTTCATCAGACGATACCCGGCTGACACCGCTGCCACCCCCGCCAATACCAACGTGAGAGCGGTTAGTAATTCACCGTGAGTGATAGCTCCCATAAAAGAGTTGTACATATAAGCTGGTACACTGCCCACTGGCACCGACAAGAAATTATTGATGATACTAGCAACATGTAGCCAACGAGCCAATAATATAGCCGCTACACCCAAAAACGCTCCTTGCCAGAACATGGCATGACTAAAAATACTGATAGCGTAGCTATAATATGTGCGACGCATAATGCTTGATCGTAAACTTTGTGCTTTCATACTTACTATTACTAGTGATGTTAAAAAAAGGTTACAAATAAAAAAACCCAGCGAAAGTTTCGCTGGGGCTGCACTTACAAGTGCAGCTAGATTATTAACACTTCGTTAGACAAATTCCAACACTTGATTCCTTTAGGTACGCTCCCCCGACAGAACGGGGTCACACCTAGTTCTTTCCGCAACAGAGAGATAAACCCCTGCGTCGCTCTATCAAATGTTACCCGTGAGGCGTCTGCCAAAATTAAATGCAGATGAAGATCGTGCAATCCTCTTGTACCAAATGGCACGACATACATGTGCACCCAGTCTTCATGATTAGGTGATTCATATTTTGACGCAATTTCAGTTATGCGTTCAACTGTGACTTCACTTTTAAAGGTCACAGTCCCTGCTATGTTCATTCTTTCTTCACTCATTTTTATCTCCGTAAGGTTGGAGGGTAGGTGTCTCAATATCGACACACCTAACTAATATAACACTAAAACCAATACTTGTCAAAGACATGCCTAAACCTTCGGTTAGTCCGACAGCAAATCGGACTCATTGCCTTTTGATGCCTTGCGGAAGGCAGATTTAGCTCGGTGGATACGAGCCTTTATGGTGCCGACATTCTCTCCTGTCTTCTTAGCAATATCTTGATGCGACCAATGTTCTAAATAATGCAACCTTAAGACAATCGCAAAGTGTCCTGGTAGTTTTTCCAAAATTCGATCGATACCGTCTTGTTTTTGGTTAAAGCCACTGTGCAAGGACCATTCTCCGTAGTGTTGCTCGTATTCTGGATCCATTGAGGCAAAGCGCTCGTTGTTTTTGACCAGCTTCTGATACCGAGTGAAAGCTGTATTCATAAGAATCCGGTAGGCCCAAGAGGAAAACTTGGCGCCGGCTTGGGATTCGTATTTGTTAGCATTAATATAGATCTTGGTAAAAGTGTCTTGAACTACCTCTTCGACGTCGAGTGGGTTGCGAATAATAGACCGCGCCTTACGTAAAAAAGGCGCTTCGTATCGCCCAACTAAAATAGCAAACATCCAAGGTGAGGTCTGAGATTTCATTAGTACGTCTTCGTCTGACATTTCTTCATCTTCCCAGTCGTTGGTATCGTTCGTGGCTGTATTACCTAACATATGTTAGAGTATGGCCGAAAATCACCCGGCATGCAAAGGTGACTAAAATTAAAATTCATGGCGATACTTTCCTACAACCAAATAACCCTTAAAAAAGTCATCGTTAATGATGGTGATCCCTGCCTTGTTATAGCTTCTCATGTATTTAGGAAACAGCAACGCAAGCCGGTCAACATCACCAAATTGAAGAATTTGAAGTCTGGTCGTTTGGTTGAAGTCACTTTTCACCAAAACGAAACCGCGCAAGAAGCCGATCTAGAGACAAGAACTGTTACTTATATCTATAAAAAGACGGGCGAGTTTTGGTTTCATACCGCTGGCAAACCAGCCGAAAGATTTTCACTGACCGATGACCTGGTAGGTGAACAAGGTCGGTTCCTTAAGGAACGTTCAGACATTGATGTGCTAGTGTTTGGAGAAGAAGTAATCGGGGTGAAGTTTCCGATCAAAACTGAACTGCGGGTAAAAGAGGCGATGGATGCTGTCAAAGGCAACACCTCAAGTGGAGCGCAAAAGGAAGTTACTCTTGAGACCGGAGCAACCATCATGGCGCCGATGTTTATTAATGAGGGAGATATATTAAGTATCAACACAGAATCTGGGGAGTATTCGGAACGCGTGGAGAAAGCTTAATTTTGTAAACAAAAGGCCGACATATGAGTCGGCTTTTCAATAAATGACTGACGGATCGACTCCTAAAATATAGTAGCTTCGCTACTTATTTTAGGGTCTAAAAAGGGATGTCTTCGGGATTGATCTCCTCTTCTGGATAGTCTGGCACCGCTGGAGCTTTGCTGTCTTCCTCCGGAGCAGATTTAGATTTAGTTGTGTCCCCGCTTGGTGCTCCTCCTCCGCTGGCGCTGCCATTTTTGGGACCAAATTGGACTCGGTCGGCCACAATTTCGGTTCGATACATTTTTTGACCATCCTTTTCCCAACTTCGGGTTTGTAGTCGACCCTCTATATAAACCCCGTTCCCTTTTGTTAGATACTTTGCGCTATTTTCTGCCTGCACACCAAACACTACAACATTGTGGTAGTCGACAGACTCTTGTCTGTTACCGTCGCGGTCTTTGTAAACACGGTTGGTAGCAATCGACATTGAACAGACGTTTATTCCACTCGGTAGGGCCTTTAATTCTGGATCTCGGGTAAGGTTCCCGTAAACCATTGCTTTGTTAAGATACATAATTTAGATTTGAATCGTTAGTCGTATATGGTTCCATTATACCTTGTCTCCAGAAACTGTCTAAGTCTTGACAGGTTGCCGACGTAAAGCCCTTTAATTAGGCCGTTTGCTATTTATAAAACCGGTCGGCCCCGAAGGGGCCGACCGGTTTTGTCGCATCTTAATGCTGAGTGTACGGTACTAAGGCCATGAACCGTGCTCGCTTGATAGCTTGAGCAAAGTTTCGCTGACCTTTAGCAGACAAACCAGTTCGACGACGACTCTTCATACGAGAATGTGGATTCACATTGCTTTTAAGACGAGTAATGTCTTTGTAATCAACGTGGTGCATCGGTGCGTTTACTGTTTCTAGTGTTTCCATTTAATGAGAAAATTAGCGCAGCTGATACTTTCGAATTTAGTTCGTAATTTGCTCATTTCCTAGAGCAAATTCCTAAAACTGTCGAACGTAAGCTACAAATTAAAAATTACCCTTTGTTTTCTTCAGTCTCTTCTGAGTTTTCACCTTTTTCTTTTGAATCATCCTTATCTTCGTCTGAAGAATCAGAAGCTTTTTCATTTTCACCGTGGTCACCTTTTTTTACTGATGAATCTTTTTCTAAAGCTTCGTGGAAGAAGAAAGGATTAGTTTCTTCAACCTTGGTCAACCTGGTCAACAAGTGGCGCAAAATCGCTTTGTTTGCTAATACAGTAGAACCAATTTCTTCAGCCTGAGCTGGGTCGATTGAAAATCTAATCCATCCGAAGTAAGCGCTAGTAAACTTTCTATTTCGTCCTTCGAGATATTTTACAATCTCGTAAGCCAAATCAAATCGAGCTGGCGCTTCTTCGTTAGTAACTTCTCCTCCAAGCTTAGCGACAAGGTCTTTTAGGCCCTGAACTATAGTAGAGACTTCCCCTTCAGCAACCGTTGGAAGTACGTGGAAAGCCAATTCATATGAACTAGCTTCGACTGCTGGCATTTCTTTCTTAGACAAAATATAAATGTCTTATCTGATAACGGCAGAACAGTACCATACATGCTCCTTAGCTTCAAGTGACCCGAGCATGCTAAAATGAATGTATGAAATTATCTCATGATGCCGTCATATATATACTGGGTGCAATTGCAGTAATAGGCATTATCGCTTCTAGTTACTTAGCTATAGAAGGAAAAAACAAAAGTGGTGAGGTAGAAAATCTGCTCCAAGAAAAAAACTCTCTCCTCCAAAAAATGAACAATACCGAAGCCGAGCTAGCTGTAGCTGATACCACAAATACTGAAATCCAAGAAGAGCTTGATGAGCTCCACGACGATCTAAAAGCCCTGGCCGATAACTACAAAGATGAAAAAAACCGCAACGAAGACTTTGAAGACCAGATTCGTTCCCTTTCTGGTACATTGGGCGACTTAGACAAACTAGCTAAGACCGATGAACAGCTCTTGGCAAAATACTCTAAAGTATATTTCCTTAACGAAAACTATACCCCGGAAAAACTGAAACAAATTAGCGAAAAATACATCTTATCCGGTAAAAAAGACCAATACTTCCACGCTAGTGCTTTTGATCATCTAGAAGACCTACTTAAAGCGGCTAAGCGTGATGATTTTGACCTAAAAGTAATATCCGCTTACCGTTCGTTCGACGAACAAACTAGCCTAAAGGGTCAATTTACTCAAGTGTACGGAGTTGGTGCCAATACCTTCTCAGCCGATCAAGGTTATTCTGAACATCAGCTTGGAACAGCCGTAGACCTGACAGTAGACTCCGTTGGTGGTACATTCGCCAGCTTCGCTGACACAGAAGCCTACGAGTGGTTGCTAGACAACGCATATAAATACGGCTTTATACTTTCCTACCCTGAAGGAAACTCTTTCTATATATTCGAACCATGGCACTGGCGCTTTGTCGGTACCGAACTAGCCAGAGACCTAGACCGGGGCAACGAGACTTTCTACGAAATGGACCAAAGAGACATAGACGAGTACCTCTTGAACTTATTTGATTAAATAGATTAGATTTTGTATGTCGCTATAGCGTTCTTGATCAGCTGAAGTCTCACAACTTCTTCATCCAACCCCTTAATCAAGGCGATTTTTTTGTAAACTTCTTGGACCATCCATGGTTCGCAGCGTTTACCTCGATGGGGTACTGGTGACACATACGGGCAGTCTGTCTCACCGTGAATCAGCTCTAATGGAGCTTTTCTTACCACTTCTTCGTAGTCTTTGGCAAAAGTGATAACGCCCGTAAAAGAAATTGTACCTCCTATTGCAAAGAAGTTTTCTGCTTCAACAAATGTACCGGCGTAAAAATGCACATTGAAAGGTACTTTGGCGTACTGTTTTAGAGTTTCGTATACATCTTCATAAACACTTCTTCTGGTCGGGCTATCTTGCCCCGGCTTGGGCCCGCGGGTATGAATCATCAACGGCAATTTTAATTCGTTAGCCAATTCTATCTGAGCTATAAAAGCTTCTTCTTGCACTGCGTAGCTATCTAGTTCAGTGTGCCAATAGTCAAAGCCGCACTCCCCTATTGCAACTACTTTTTCACCCTTGGCTAATCCTCGATAAAATTCTTTATTAAAAACCTCTCCTTTACTTTTGAAGGGTTGCTCGCCTTCACCTATCTCCGCTTCGTCGTGCCTGCCCGGAACAGTCTGTATCGGGTGCAAACCAATAATTGCATACAAGTGTTTATACTGCGAAGCCAACTCCACCGCTCGTGCGCTAGTGGTCTCTTTGGTGCCCACATTTATTACAGCTACTCCCTCAGAAGCACAATGGTTTGCGACAGCATTAAAATCCTCAGCAAAAGCTTTGAGGTTCAGGTGGGCATGAGTGTCGATATATTTAAAATCCATAGAATTAAGCAAAGCTTACCACAAAACCCCAATTGCAAAATAGTACAGTTAACTGTACTATTTTCTTATGACAAATGTTTCTAAAAACAAACTGCCCGACCAAGAATTGGCCAAACTTTTTACCCAATTTGAAAAAGTCATTGCAAATTTAGAAAACAAAACCGCCTCCCCTTTTTTGACTGAGTTACTCGGCTCGGAAGAAAAAATCATGCTAGCTAAAAGGCTATGTGCTGTTGTTATGTATATAGAAGGCAACTCTTCGTACCAAGTCTGGCAACTATTACACATCAGCCCTTCAACTGCCAACAAGATTAGGCTAGGCTATGAACTCGGAAATTACCAAAGAATTGAAAATATTTTAAAGGCCAATAAAACTAATTATCTTGAACTTTGGGTTACTCTAGAGACAATATTGCAAGCTGGGCTACCTCCGAGAGGCAAAGGTCGCTGGAAATCCGTCCTAAAAAGATTGTAAAATAGTACAGTTAACTGTACTATTTTACATTTGGGTTTTTTATTTTAGGGTCGTTGGTAACCTTTTTGCTATTTTTCTAATCTCGAAAATAGGTTTTCTGGTTTTTGATTTGATTTAATTGCTTCTAGAATTATCTCCGATGTTTTAGGCATAAATGGTTGCAATGCGGTAGCTACTTTTACTAAATCATTTACGGTTTTTACAATCATTTGTTTACCCTGTTCTTTGTCTACCTTTACTACTTTAAAGGGTTCGTTTTCAGCTATGTATTCATCTATTTGACCTACAGCCTGCCAGATATTGTCAGCTGCACTTTGGAATGAGTAAGAAGATAAAGCTGGACTGTGCTGATAAGCATATGTGATTTCTACTGGTTCATCCAGATGAGTCTCCGCCATCTTCATAATTCGGGCAGTCAAATTACCTAAACCATTTACTAAGTTTGCTGTGTAGACCTCGTCCATTTTTTCCCAAGTAAGGTCAGAATCGTCTACTGGATGCACATGCCTGAGCATTATGTACCTTGTACCGTCAGTCCCATACTTCTCCACCAAGGCAGAAGGGTCAATAGTATTACCAAGAGACTTACTCATCTTCTTACCATCGCTATTGATGAATCCGTGATAGAAAATTGAATCAGTGGCTTTTACTCCCGCGCTCTTGAGCATCGCCTGCCAGATAATAGACTGGAAACGCACCTGATCTTTACCTCCCAGTTGCAATGTCTGCCCTTCTTGCCAGAACTTAGTAAACTTCCCTTCTTTATCTTCTGGCCAGCCAAGGGTTGAGATGTAGTTAGTAAGAGCGTCGAACCACACGTACATAACGTGTTCATCGTCTCCGGGCACAGGGACACCCCAATCCATTCGAGAAACTTCTCTAGAAATACTCAAGTCTTCGAGTCCACCCTGAACAAACTTCAAAGCCTCTTCCCTCCTCCAGTTTGGAATAATTGACTCTTTCTTAGATAAGTACTCCACTAAATAATCTTGGTAATTTGAAAGCTTAAAAAAGTAGTTTTCTTCTTCGATTTCTTCTGGTTCTACATCGTGATCTGGACATTTGCCGTCCACCAAATCGGAGGCCACTTTAAAAGACTCACACCCAACACAATAGAGCCCTTTGTACTTCTTTTTATAGATATCTCCGTTTTCATCACACAACCTCCACATTTCTTGAGCAGCTGCTTTATGGGCGGGGTCACTTGTCCTGATAAAGTTATCATTTGAAAGATTTAAAGACTCCTTCAAATTATCAAACATTTTGGCAAACTTATCGGCATACTCTTGACGCCCAATTCCCTCTTCATCAGCTTTCTTAGCAACCTTCTGACCATGTTCATCAACCCCCATGTTTAAAAACACTTCTTCCCCTTTTAGTCTGTAGTGCCGAGCTAATGTGTCAGCTTGCACAAATTCAAGCGCGTGCCCCATATGGGGTTTATCATTTACGTAAGGCAATGTAGTAGTGATATAGAATTTTTCTTTGTCCATTTTTGGTTTATTTTTTTAGATAAGAAATTAGCTCAGTAATAGGCATTCTTTCCTGCTCACCAGTGTCTCTATCTCGTACCGTCACCGTATCAGCCAGCTCGGTTTTTTCTTGGCCTAGCGTCTCGAAATCAATCACAATGCAGTTGGGTGTTCCGATTTCGTCTTGTCGACGATACCTTTTTCCAATATTACCGTTGTCATCGTAAGCGACATTACCGAATTCTTTTTTGAGCAAAGCAAATACTTCTCGCGCTTTTTCGACTAATTCTGGCTTGTTCTTAAGTAGCGGAGATACGGCTACTCGATTTGGAGCTAGGTGCTTTGGGAGCTTTAGATAAGAGCGAACTTCCCCACCCATTTCGTCTTCAGTATAAGCTTCGCAAAGTACGGCCGTAAAAGCTCGCTCTACACCAAACGATGGCTCAAGTACATGAGGAACGTAGCGTGTGCCGTCGGCTTCAATGTACTCCATCGACTTACCACTAGCTGTCATATGATTATTCAAATCGTGGTCAGTACGATAAGCAAACCCCAATAATTCATCGAAGCCTTTACCTGGAAAATTGTATTCAAAGTCTATAGTTCGTTTGCTGTAGTGAGCAAGATCTTTCTCAGGCACTTCGTACTCGCGCATGTTCTCATCACTTAAGCCAAGGTGGCGGACCCACTCATGAATATTTTGCCGGAGTTTTTCGTACTCTATCTCCCAATTTTCTGCTTTTACAAAGTACTCAATTTCCATTTGTTCAAACTCTCGCACCCGAAACAGAAACTCGCGCGGAGCGATTTCGTTGCGAAAAGCCTTCCCTATCTGAGCAATACCAAAAGGTATTTTTGGTGACATGCTATCGACGACGTTTTTGAAGTTTACAAAAATACCTTGAGCTGTCTCTGGTCGGAGATAGACCTTTCCTTCGGGACCCGCGGTAGCTCCAATTCGGCTCTCAAACATCATATTGAATTGACGCGACGGAGACAACAGATTACCCTTCGGGCTTTTTACTTTATTTTCTAAAATTGCAGCGTCTAATTCTTCCAAACTCATTCCATCGGCATCGACTCCGACGTCTTTAAGCAAATGGTCTGCCCTAAATCTTTCTCCTGTCTCAGTGTCTTCAACCAGCGGGTCGAAAAACCCAGCCACGTGTCCGCTGGCTTCCCACACCCTACCGTTCATCAAAATAGCAGCATCTAAGCCGTATATATCTTCACGACCATCGACAAACATCTTCCACCACTCTCGCTTGATGTTGTTGTTTAGAGACACTCCAAGTGGGCCTAGGTCCCAAGTACCCTTAAGTCCCCCATAAATCTCACTACCTTGAAACACGAAGCCTCTACGCTTACACAGCGACACTATTTTTTCCATCGTATCTGAATTTTTTTTCATAGTAGATCTTATCTAATTACTCCTCCGTTTCCTCTTTGGTAACCCATTTCTAATGAGAGTTCAGTTGTAACAGCTGGGGACAAATCTTGCAAGAGCGCTCCGGTAAATCGGTCATTTGCTCTCATGGTTTGTGAATTTAATAATACAGGAGTTAGTTTAAACTGAGAGACACTTGGTTGAATAGCTATCTTGAAGACAAACTCTTTACGTTTACCTGACTCAATGTCACCCATTTCCCATTGGATTTGTTTCGAGACAGCATTATAAACAATGGTTCCGTCAGAATCGTATTCATTAAGCCACTCTACATACAAAGGTAAACTCATATCTACCCGACCGCTAGTTATGTCGTTAGCTCCAGCTTCAGCCACCACTACTAGATTATAGGTGGTTACTTTTCCTACCTCTGGTGGATGTGGCCCAGAATCAATACCAACCTGACTACCCAAAGCCACACTAGCTGAATATTTTACCTCTGCCCGAACGCTTCCGATCAAGGTTTCTTGGGCGCTAGTCTCGGCCACTCGTCTGGCGTATACGTTTACAACCAAGTCGTAAGAAGCGGTGGTCCGGGTCGGACCAGGAGACACCGTGAAGCCTAACCTTCGGGAGTCTCCTGGTAATACGCGGTCAAAATTACTGTTGTTGGACACCTCCCATCGAACCGTTCCGGTATTTGAATCGTAAAAACCCTGCGAACCTCGGATTGAATTTTCTGCTAAAGCGTTTCCCTCTGGTACAACCTCTACGGTCATGTCGTACACCGTTTCGTCTAGAGTGTTAGTAATCTCTAGGTTTACAATAGAATCCTTGCCTTCATCTACAATCACCTCTCTGTCCATGTCGCCGTCGATTGATACCGCAATATCAATAAACGGTCGTTCTACCAAGAAGTCTGCCTTACCTTCGGCTAGTTTAGCTCCAACTAAGTACGGGTTACTTGAGTCTGGTGGACCGGCAGTAAAGTTGATCCTAAATTCTTCGTCGGTTAGACCATTAATAATTCCAACCAATTTTATAGTTTGTTTGTCTTCCGGCCTTAGCTCATCTATTTTCCATACACTTTGTCCAAAGACCGGTTCTGGTGTTGAACTCTCAAAGTTAAAACCGTTAGGATAAGAGGCCGAAACAATTATATCGGTTAGTGGAGTTGAGGCGTTCGACACTGCTGTAAGGGTGACTTCTATTTTTTGTCCTGAGGATACTTTTTGGATATTGTCTACTCTTAACACCAGTGGTGACGAGCTTACTTTAAACGCCAGCGGATCTGCTTCTTTATAAAACATCCCGCTAGAACCACCGACTCTGTACTCAATAGTCGCTTCAATCTTTTTCTCAGAATTCTCTTCGCCAAAAATAGTTACGTTTACTGGAACTGTTTGTAACTCACCAACTATTATCCCGTCGATTGGAATTCTTTCTTCATACAAATTCCTTGGCGAGTCGCCAATTGAACGTGTTCCGTCTGGATATCTCAATATTAGCGTAGCTGACTCAATCGGTACACTGTTTCCATTTGACACCAAGATCTGTAATGACATGGTCTCTCCGCCACCAATAAACTGTGGCCCCTGAATAGAGACAGTAATGTTGTCGCTCGATATTTGATTTCCACCCATATAAATATACAGACTAGAAACTACGGCCACTACAACGAACACTACTAAGCTGCCAATCAAAATTATGCTACGATAGCGACGTTTTTTGGGAGATTCTTCTGTTTCAACCACTGAGGCTGTCGGTGCTACAGGAATTGACTCCGAGGCTGGTTTTTCTTCAGCTTCTAGTGGTGGATTACCCCAATTTCGAGACACGTCTATTTTAGTATCGGTTAACTGTTGTCTAACTACTTGGTCTTTTGCTGTGCCCCGGTCATAAAGTCGCCGGCGCATTTCATCGATTTCTTTTTTAGATTTTAGAGGCTTCATGTCTATAAGTATACCATTGGCTTATAAATGACTCATATCTATCGCATGGGAATAAAGTCTCTGTATTTGAGCCTGTAGCGCTGGGGTCACGTACTGTTCTATTACGGAAGGATCCCCAGACCTGACCGTTTCAGGTATTTTCTTGGTATCTACATAACCAAGCACAGCCAATACCCGCAATTGAACCACCTCTTCAACAAAGAGTCGGTCTTTTAAGGGGTCAACTAATACGTCCAGACTGTGTTTTGATAGATCAAACAATTCCGGCATTACTTCCTCCCCCTTTAAGAATCGACGAAGTAGTCTAAACAACGATACTACGCTTCCCCGTGACAGTTTGTCGTTGGCTTGGTGATAGTAATTTTTTTGCGACTCAATACTGCCGACCTTCCAGCCTCTTTTCCCTTTTACTAAAGAAACTCTGACCAAAGAAAAATCTTGTAGGGAGTAGCGCTGACGAGAACGCTCTTCCCGTGAACTCCTTGCGTCAGCGTATAACATTCCCGCTTCTCTGGTAAACAATAGATACGAGCAATCAGACGTGTAACGGACAAAAGTTCCGCACACAAGCGCTTCGGTTGTGTACGTAGCGTAGGCCATTTAGATTTTTTTAAAACTGAACACAAACTGATAGTTTTCGGTTGACACTGCTTCTCCCGCCGTTTCTGTAAATACTACTTCAACTGCGCCAACGGTTTTTTGAAGGAGTCTTTGGTTATCTTCGATGGCTTTCTTTCCTGAATCATCGGTAGTGATAGTTAAGGAGATACTGTCTTGTGGCTCCAGACCGTCTGTCTTTCTCTTACCTTGGACTGCTCGCATCAGCTCACGCACTGCTCCTTCAGCGATAAGTTCTGGGGTCAAAGTAGCATCAAGCGAAATAATACCGTCGTTAGTGATATCGTAGGTCTTCGCGTTTAATTCATCTAAAACTACGTTGGCCAAATCGTCAGACAAAACTGGTCCGCTTACCGAAGCAATTGGTTGCCTAACCTTTAGGTTTGCCTTGGTACGTGCCTCGAGAGCAGAGGTAACGATTTCTCTGGTCTGCTGCATTGAGGTCAACAAGCCTTCGTCTACCTCTCCTCCCGTAGGCCACTTTGCCAAGTGCACACTTTCAGCCTCATCGTCTTCTCGGACAGCTTGCCAGAGATACTCGGAATAGAAAGGCATCACGGGAGCCATTACAAGAGCGAGGGTTCGGAGCGTATGACGAAGCGTAGCGAGTGCGAGTGCTTTATCTTCTGTGTCTTCTCCCTTAAGTCGGTCACGACTTCGACGCAGATACCAAACTGATAGATCGTCAATAAATTCGGTAACCGGCCTAGTAGCCTTGTCTAGTTCGTAGGTTTTGTAGCCAGTAGTTATTTCTGTGACGAGTTGATTTAGGCGACTGACGATCCACTTATCCAAAATATTATTGGAATTATTATCTGCCTTAGTTCCATCAGCAAACATCTCATACATAGCCAATACATTATGTAGACGACCGATATTCTTTCTTTGTAGTTCCATCACTTCCTTCTCAGAAAAATTCAAATCTTCTCCCTTAACCACTGACGAAGAAAGTAAGTAAAAGCGCATCGCATCAACCCCAGTTCGACTGGCCAACTCCATCGGATCAGGATAATTCTGCAGTGATTTACTCATCTTTCGACCGTCTTCAGCTAAGATTAAACCGTTAGTAACAACCGTTTCGTACGGTGATTTACCAAACAACGCCACCCCTAGTACCATCATAGAATAAAACCAACCCCGAGTCTGATCGAGACCTTCCGCAATAAAGTTGGCTGGGAAATATTCTTTATCAAACAACTCTTTATTCTCAAAAGGATAGTGATGTTGACCGTAAGGCATTGAACCACTTTCAAACCAACAGTCGAACACTTCCGGTACTCTCTCCAGTCTGACTCCCCCTTCATACAATTCAAAGTCATCTATGTACGGTCGATGAAAATCAAGTTCATAATTGTCGTTGTGTGGGATTGGATTATATTCTAAGGGAATTATCGTTGCATTGAAAAAGTAATCACCTCTCTCTTCTAAGTATTCTTTAGATTCTTTGGGCGTCAGACCTTTAGCTGCGCACTCCAAAGCAAACAGTGGACCCCCGTGTCCAACTACTAAAATCTTTTTGTCTTTATACGTTTCCTCCAAATAATCAAGAAAACCGCCCATTCTATTTTTTACGTCTTGTCTATTTTCAGAACCTTCGATTGACTTCGTAAACCTTTCTCCCCAAGTAGTAAACAATGCGTTGTAAGAGTCCCACTTCCCACCTTCAAACTCATCACTTAAATCCAATTCTCTGATCCTTTCGTCTTCAATAATTTTTGCATTTGGCCGTTTGGACATAATCAGTTCGGCTGATTCACGAGTCCTTTTGAAACCTGAATGAATCACGATATCGACATCTCCTGGTATCTGAGTAACAGTTTCTAAAACTTGATTCTTTCCTTTTTCTGTCAGACCATCTTCGGTTTCTTTATTGGTACTAACTACTCCAGCCACATTGCTTTTGCTCTCTCCGTGGCGCATTAGTAGATACTGATTACCACTCTTTGGTACAAATTCTTGAAGTTCAGCCAATGAACCAAATACCTTATACTCTTTCGTTTCTGGATTACGCCAGACGGGTAACGGTGCCCCCCAATAACGTTGCCTCGAGACAGCCCAGTCTCGCGCGCCTTCAAGCCACTTACCAAAGCGATTTTTCCCCACGTGTTCTGGCACCCACTTCACTTTTTTGTTGGCGGCGACCAAATCGTCTTTTATCTTCGTCACTTCAACAAACCACGACGTCGTAGCGTAGTTGAGCAAAGGTGTATCACAACGCCAGCAGTGCGGGTAGCTGTGAGTTATGTTTTCTTTCTTAAGAATTAGACCTTTGGCTTGCAGGGCTTTGAGAATTTCTATGTCGGTGTCTTTGTGGTCTACACCGGAAGCTTCATCATCTTTTGGCTTTACCAACCGCCCGGCAAAATCAGTTACGAAATCCATAAAGTGCCCCGCTTCGTCGACATGATGCATTATCGGCACACCGTGTTCTTGCGCCAGTTTCATATCGTCGTCTCCGTAAGCCGGAGCGATATGCACAGCCCCGGTTCCCTCTTCGCCCACTTCCACATAGTCAGCGTGATAAATAGTCCAAGCTTTATCAGACCATTCTCCAACTACATGGGTTAAGTATGGAAACGGTGGCAAATATTTCTTACCGACTAAACTAGCCCCCTTCATTTCTTCTACTACTTCATACTCAAACCCATCCAATTGAGCCAGTCGCCCCTTTGTCAAAATAGCTAAATTCTCTGTTTCTCCTTCGGTAATTTTAACCTTCACATAATCCAGATCCTGATTTACCGCCGCTGCCATATTTCCTGGCAGGGTCCACGGCGTGGTCGTCCAAACCAGTAGTGACGTGTCGGTCGGGTGGCCAGCCTCATCCAATAACAACAACTTCACCGTCACCGCAATATCTTTGATGTCTTTGTAGCCCTGATTGACCTCAAAGTTAGACAGAGTTGTCCCACAACGAGGACACAAGTGCATACTTTTGAAACCTTCATAGACCAAACCTTTGTCGTGGAGAGACTTAAACACCCACCAAACGCTTTCGGTGTAATTGCTGTCCATGGTCTTATAGTCATTCTCCATGTCGACAAAGCGTCCCATGCGCGGAATTATTTTTCGCCAATCATCGGCGTATTCCATCACCGCATCGCGGGCCTGTTCATTAAATTTCTTGATCCCGTAGTCTTCTATATCTCGCTTGGTAGCCAGGCCAAGTTTTTTCTCTATCAAATTTTCCAGGGGTAAACCATGACAATCCCAGCCCCACTTCCGCTGCACGCGGTAACCATTCATTGTCCAAAAACGCGGGACCGCATCTTTTATATTACTTTGAAGCAAGTGCCCGTAGTGAGGTAAACCAGTAGCAAACGGAGGACCATCATAAAAAACAAAATCCCCGACCGGAGCGTTGTCAGCTGGAGTTTCTAAACTTTTATTAAAAATGTCATGCTCTACCCAAAAGGCTTGCACCGCTTCTTCTCTCTCTGCTACTTCTGACTTAGGTACGCTGTCAACGACAGCTACCGTATCGTTTGCACGACCTTGTTGTTTACTCATATATTTAATTAGTTATGTATATCAGACATACAAGCCAAGTTTTTAATTCAGCTCGAACATAGCGTATCAGGCAATGTTTTTATCGTATCACGATTTTGGTTTTTGAACAGAAAGCAGGTGTCCTGTGAACTGCCGCTTAGGCAAATTTTTGGTCAAGATAAGCAAAGTCAAGTTTAGCTAATCGAGCAATACTACGGCCAAATTGCTCGATTAGGCTTTTGTGACCCATAATTTACTACCTAATCTGGACTTGGTTTTTTCCGGTACTTTTGACACTCCCGCTGGTGTCAATCCTGACCACCCGCCGACCCAACACTTGCCCGCGCTCAGTTTCTACACTGCACCGCCAAACCCCACTAAAAAAACCCTTTATCTCTGTATATCCTCCATAACCGCCATTATTTATCCCGGAAATATCGTAACCAAATCTAAAATGTTGTTGCCACTTACCAGACTCGTCTTTGTATTCCCAACGATGATAGATTTTGGTTGATAACTTAGTTGGTGCGTAGACCCGAGAGAAGCAAGCAATTGAACTGCCAGTCGGATGGAGCACTTGTCGAGCAAAAGGAATTTTCCTGTACCAAGGTTGAATCTCACTCTCCACTCGATAGCCGCCGCTCTCTAATAGATTAACTTTCTGCACTAACTCTAAGTCGTTTAATGACAACGGTATTGGTGGAATCAGATTAGTAAAGTACAACGCGTTAAATCCAATATAAATAAATCCAATGGTTAAAATAATTCTACTAACATTAGCCTCTATAAAGTTGGGTACGATTTGGTACAAGAGTTTGATTACAAATGTTACTACCAACAGCGCCCCTAGGCCACTTAGAATAAAAATCAAGTCTCCCATCTTGCCAGTAATAACTGGCACCACCAAAACTACGTATGAAAATAATCCAATAAAGTACAGGGCAAGATTATAAACCAATCGGTCTGAACGCTTGCTTACTAGTTCGTTACCAACAATAACTGCCAGTATAAGAGCTAAAAATGGAGCGCCGGCTAGTAGGTCTCCACTTCTTCCATAAAAAATAAGCATCCCCGACAAAAGACCGCCGAAGGCATACTGCATGAAAATCGGCGAATACTTCTTGAACCCCCTCGAGAGGAAAGCGGGACCTTTTTCGGCCACTCCAGCATAAAGAGAAAGCATGGAGATAGTGGCCAAAAGTACATAAAACAACAAGATAAGATTATCGAGCAGGTCATCGATCCGGTTGAGTAGAATGAGGTCTGTAAAAAAACCAAGAATAAAGGCCATCGTCAACCAATTTGTCCTGGCTGTGTGAATCAGGTTTTTAACAAAATTGTACATACCTATATAATACCAAACCTTCTAACATAGAAACCGCCATCTTGCGATGACGGGAGATTGCAGGATTGACTACCCTGCGGAGGATCTACTCATTTTTGCTATGAATAGCACTTCATCACCGACCACAGTGAGCCAGCGATACTTTCATCGTACGTTACACAGTCGGAAAATCAATTAATTAAATAAAAGATTTTGGTACAGGGAAGGCTTCACAGAGTTGTTGCACTTCTTTTTGGATGTCCGCCTTTTCTTTTGCGTCGTCCTTGGCCTTGAGAGTCCGTATCATGAGCTTAGCCAGCTTAGTAGCCTCTGCTTCTTTCATACCTCTAGTGGTCATAGCGGGCGTGCCAAAACGAATTCCTGAGGGGTCGAGTGCTGAGCGCGACTCGTCAGCAATCATGTTTTTGTTGAGAGTAATACCAACTTCGTCTAGTACTGTCTCAGCTTCCTGGCCGCTAATACCGAGCGAGCCAAATACATCAGCCAATAGCAAGTGGTTGTCTGTGCCACCGCAAAGGAGCCGGATATTTTCCGACAAAAATACCGCCTCCATGGCTTTAGCATTTTTCAAAACTTGTGCAGCGTAGATTTTGAAACTTGGTTGTAGCGCCTCACCAAACGCTACCGCCTTAGCGGCAATCGCGTGCATATGTGGGCCACCTTGTACCCCAGGAAAAACCGCCTTGTTGATTCGCTTAGCGATGTCTGCGTTCTCCCTAACAACAATCATTCCCCCGCGTGGACCACGAAGCGATTTGTGAGTGGTCATGGTCATGACGTCGAAGCCGTAGTCAAACGGATTCTTCAGTACCCCAGCGGCGATCATACCGGCGATATGTGCTACGTCAGCTACGGTGTAAGCGCCTACCTCTTTGGCGATGTCGACAAATTTTTGATAATCAAGCTCTCGACTGTACGCTGAAAATCCGGCTAGAATAATCTTTGGTTTTTCCTTGAGAGCTACTGCTCGTAATTCTTCATAATCAATCTCACCAGTATTTACGTCTTTCATTTTGTACCGGACAAAGTTGAAGACTTTGTTGATACTGGTGGTTGGATGTCCGTGGGTTAGGTGTCCGCCATGAGACAAGTCCATTCCAAGTACTGTGTCGCCCGGCTCCATCAAGGCAAAGTACATCGCCAAGTTGGCAGCCGCTCCTCCTAGGGGTTGAACGTTGGCATACTCAGCTTTAAATAGTTTTTTGGCTCGCTCAATCGCAATACTTTCTACGACGTCAGTGTATTCTTGTCCGCCATAGTATCGCTTACCCGGATACCCTTCCGAGTATTTGTTGGTAAACACCGAGCCATTTGCCTCACGCACCGCCATCGATACATAATTTTCACTCGGGATTAGTTCAACCCCAGTTCGTTCTCGCTCTTCTTCGCCCACCATGGCTTTATAGACGGCTTCATCTTGATCTTTAATGTGTTGGTATTCGTTCATTGAATAAAAAAATGAGCGTCGCGAATATTTTGAATTTGATTCTGAATTTGTCTATCCCCTGGGGAAAATTCCTAGAACCCTCGCGCCGGTTTCTTGTTAATAAAGTCATTATATCACGAAAAAAGGCCGGGTTGCTAGCCGGGCTTATTCTAGAAATATCTTTACTCAGACGTGCTCAAATTCTCAGCTTCTATAAGGTGTGAGTAGTGAATTTTTTGAACCATCCCTTGGGCGATCTTGTTGATCAACAGTTTAATTTGGGTGCCCTTGCCAACTGCAGTCCGCTACTTTGAAAACAATTTTCCTGACATAATATTTGTCCGTCTATGATATCCCGTTTATTTTTTTGGTTTTTCGTGTATCTTCTTGTTGTAACCGCCAACCACAGCTAACTCCGCTTTAATTGGCGGATGTGATTCGTATTCACCAAGCGTCACATGTTCTGGTCGGAAATTTTCTAATGAAGTGACCTCATCACTTATGATTACTTTCGGAAACGCAAACGGCTCTCGAGATAGCTGCTCTTTGGCTTGATCTATGTGGTTCTCGTAAATATGAACGTCAGCGAAGGTATGAATGAACTCACCTGCTTCGTATCCAGTAATCTTAGCCAGAATCTCCGTGAGTAATGCATAACTAGCAATATTAAACGGTACGCCTAAAAAGATGTCGGCAGATCTTTGATACAGCTGAAGACTCAATTTATTATTTTTTACACTAATCTGATACAGATTGTGACAAATTGGAAACCGACAAGCTTCTCCCTCATTTGCCATAGCGTACAAATATTCTGGGTTCCAGCTAGTTACAATAGCGTTTCTACAATAGGGATCCGCCTTAACCTCATCGACGATCCATTGCAATTGATCTACTCCACCTCCATCTTTTCGGGGCCACTTACGCCACATCTCTCCGTAAATATGTGGCAATTCGCCATGTTTAGCGGCAAATTTATCATCAACAGTAATCTTTTCAATAAACTCCTCTTTGGTTAATTCTAGCCATCCTTCTGCTTCACGTTCATCATTATAAATACGCAATGGATAATCATCCCAAATGTGTACTTTATTATCTACCAAATATTTAATATTTGTCTGCCCCGACAAAAACCAATAAAGCTCATGTAGTACACCTTTCCAGTAAACTTTTTTTGTAGTCAAAAGGGGCAAGCCATCACTTAGATCAAAGCGAATTTGCTTTCCAAACAAACCATATGACACATCACCAGACTGGGCGTCTATTTGTTTGTCTCCTTTATCTAATAATTCCTGCATTAGATCTAAATATTGATACTCTGGGTGTTTTTTATTCATAGTCTAAATAATTAATGTTTTTTGGGGTCGGCAAAATGATTTGAGTTCTCGCTAGTAAATCGGCCGATATCTTCATAGTTCCTTGAAGCTGGCGAGGTGAGTTTGCCAAAAATTAGCTGGGCTATTTCCATACCCGGCCGAAGAATAATTGGGATATTACTACTGTTGACCAGTTCAAAGGTTGGGAAAAATTGATGGCCGGGGTTAAAAAGCATAGCAGTGTTGTGTACCACCAAACCAATTCTGGCCAAACTACTCTTGCCCGACAGAAGAATCAAATGTTCTAGGTCAACGCCAATAAATTCTTTTTGCTTACCGAGTACATTCTCCCCAGGGTGCAGCACAAAACTCCCACCGTCTTCAATGACAATCTTGCGAGTTTCGGGAAAAATTCCTTTGGCTGGGTCTGAAGCTTGTAGTTGGTGACGATCCACTACTTCGAACTCATTGCCGAGAGTCACATCATAACTAGCCAGCTGAAGCTTTGCTTCATCAAAAGGTTTGATGGTAATCGCTCCACTTTCAACCGCTTTTTTAATATCAACGTCAGATAAAAACATATTATTCTATTACAAAAACTTTATCGGTGCCGTAATAATCGGGCCAGTTAGTGTTGTAGTGAGCAAACATGCGAGCCAGGCGGTCTTGACTAAGTTCGGCCACTCCGAGTTCGGCCATCAAGGTATCTAGTTCTGCTCGTACCGTATCGGCCTCACTCTCATCGGTGACAATTTTTTCAAACTCAGCTAGATAGCCGTAGCCAGCATTCTTATCGAGACAAACATTAGCTCCCTTGTATTCGTATTCTTCTCTCTCCCGAGACCATTTGGCTTGATATTCAAACCCGGCCGATAAAACTAGCTTGTCTAATTCATCAAGAGTAACCGCTACAGTTTCCTCGAATTCCATACGCTTGATGGTATTCTCACTGGTTCCCTCATCAATCGACGCTTTTACTACCAATAACACCTCCTGATCTCTCTGACGAGTTCGGATAGAGAATTCAGTTCCCCTTTCAGCAATCACTTTAAACTTGTCGTGCTGTTCTCCAGTGAATAAGTGTTCAACTTTTTTATATAGTTCAGCTACATCGCCTCCATGGAAATAGTGGTTCAGTTGTTTATTGGAAGATACATGCTTGCAGTCTGAGTCCAGAGCATGCATTTTCTCCTTTAGAGCGGTAGCGTTTTCTTCAGCGCCAAGCAGGCTTTTTATTTCGATTTCAAAGTGAGACATAACATAGTTGAGTTAGTTCAAACATTATACCGTCCCAGATGAAGCCTGCCAAAAGACAGCCCTGGGGCGCTGTGGCATAATGAATGATACAAGGAGTAGCGAAGCTACGACTATGTAGAATTTATACAGGCTCCTCAGCAGATTCGACCCCCAAGGGAGAATATGCTGGCGGAGAGCTGTAAACAAAGTCTGTAATATAACTAAATATGAAAACTAAAATTCCAATTGTGATTGTAGCTGGGATGAGTAAGAAAGATCGGGTTATTGGTAAACACAATGACTTACTTTGGCACGTTCCAGCAGATCTCAAACGTTTTAAACAACTTACGCTGGGTCATCCAATTATTATGGGCCTAAAAACCTTTGAATCTATTATCAAAATACTGGGTAAACCTTTACCCGGGAGAACCAATATTGTTTTGACTCGAAATACTGATTACACATTTGAAGGAGTGAAAGTCGCCCACTCTCTAGACGAGGCAGTAGAAATTGCCGAGTCAGAAAACCCAACCGAAATTCATATTGGTGGTGGTGGCGAGGTCTATCGACAAATACTCCCCCACGTATCACGCCTACATGTTACTTGGTATTTAGACGACAAAGAAGGCGATACTTTCTTCCCGCAATTTGAAAATGATTTTGAAATAGTGGAAGAACAACCAATCATGGAACACGATGGACTAAAGTTTCAGTGGGTTGATTATGTAAGAAGGTAGTCAAAAAGAAAAAGCGGAGAGGTAAAGCCTCTCCGCTTTTTCACTTTTCATAAAAAGGTCGAAGCAGTGGGTAAAAAATATCTTCCTTGGGAGCGCGAAATATTTCGTGCCGAGTATCGACCTTGGTAAAAGTTAGGTTAGGCACACCTCTAGCAATTATGAGCGGGGTTGATTCGTTAGTCTCACCACTCACCGCCCCACTACCAGCAGCCACACAATCGACAATATTGGTGGCCGACCATTGTAGAGGCCTTCCAAACAGGTCATTTTTGCCAGTATGGCTTTCAATCGGATGAAACCCCCACCAAGCGAGCGATATTCCAACTGCCCCGCTTCTAAGCGGTTGAGAGTGACTATCTGTCACTATTACACCCAGATTCTGAATTACATGTTTTTCTCGCAAGAATTCCCATATCCGCTCAGCCTCATCAAACGGCTTGTCCGGCAGTAGCGTGTAATAACCATTAGAATTTGACTCATCAATTCCAGCTCCAGAAAAAAGCGCGTTGTGTTTAATAGCCAGTGGCGACATTTTAAACCGAGCATAGCCTTCTATCAAGTAGTCTGATTCTTGTTCAACCAACTGTCTTTTCTCTATTTCTCCGATTGGCACACACCGTCCTTGGTGAATAGAAATAATCTTTGAGGTCACTAAAATGATATCCCCTTCTTGCAAATCAACTAGCGATTCATTTAAAACCTCAAACAGCTTGTCTTTTGGTGGCGTAAGAATTCGAGTTTTAATAGGGATATACTGCATCTAAGTACTATACTTAAATTTAAGAAAAGAAAAAGGCCGGCGCTCAAGCGCCGGCCTTTTTTTGTGGTTAATCAACCACTTTTACGCCCATAGAGAAACAAGACCCTTCAACAATCTTCATTGCAGCTTCGATTGAAGCTGCGTTCAGATCAGGCATTTTTTCTTCGGCTACTTCTCGTACTTGCGCTTTAGTGATAGTTCCAGCTGAGGCAGTTAGATTCTTACTTGAACCTTTGGTCTTATTGATTTTCTTTAGAATCAATCTGGACATTGGAGACACTTTGACTACGAAGTCGAAGCTTCGATCGTCGTAAACGTTGATGACAGTTGGCACGATATCGCCCATTCGCTCACGAGTTTGTTCGTTGAATTGGTTTACGAATTCACCGATGTTGATACCGGCTTGTCCAAGTACCGGACCAAGCGGTGGAGCTGGGGTAGCTTTACCACCAGTTGCTTGTACCTTAATTTGTTTTAATAGTTTTTTAGCCATGAATTTTTAGTTATTTCTGTATTGACACTGTGTTCAGCAAGCCACTACAGCTATATTCTCCCTTGGAGGTCGAATCTAGCTAAGTGGTTGCATAAGAAGTTTACAGTCGCGCCATAGCCGCTCGTCAAACCTTCTTAATATCCCACTAGCATCTGAAGCCCGCGTATCGTACAAGAGAATTTGTGGTTTTGCAAGGGTTTGTTCGACCTTCTTGGTCCATCGAATGCCTTAGTTTTTAAAGAGGACAAAGTCCGGTTATAAAAACGGAAATACTCTTGGGGTGTGCCCAAGGGCAGAACAAATCGGGACATAAGAAGTTTATAGTCGTCGCAAGCGACTCGTTAAACCTTCTTGTCAGCCCGCTACAGACTATTTCTCCCCAGGAGGTCGAAATATTCTAAGCGTCTGCATAAGAAGTTTATAGTCGTCGCAAGCGACTCGTTAAACCTTCTTAATTTGTAAAAAGTCTAGCTCGACTGGTGTTTCTCGGCCAAACATAGAAACCAATACCTTCACCTTTCCACTTCCTTCATCAACCTCTCCTACCTTTCCTTCTAGGTCTTTAAACGGACCATCAACGATAATCACCAAGTCACCTGCTGAGAAGTCGACGGTGTGCTTCACTGTGTCGCTAGACATTTGTTTCATTAGTGAGTTATATTCAGCTTCTGTTAGCGGTACTGGTTGCGTACCACTGCCCACAAACCCAGTTACTCGAGGTGTGTTACGAACCACAAACCAAGACTCGTCGTCTACGATCATGTCTACTAGTACGTACCCCGGATAAATTCGTTCTTCTTCGGTTACTCGCTTACCTCCCTTTACGCGAATCTTCTTTTCGGTTGGCACCACTACGCCAAAAATCTTGTCACTCATGTTGAGCGATTCAATACGTTGCTTGAGGTTTCTAGTCACTGCGTTTTCATAACCTGAATAGGTGTGAATCGCATACCAGTGACGTTCTCCTGTACTGTGTTGTTTAGCCATAGGTACTAAAATTTATTAACTAAAAAGTCGATCGCTCCATTAAATAAGAAGTCGAAAGCGGCCACAAACAGCGCGACGATGATTGAGATGGCGATAACCAACGCGGTGTAGAGCATTGCTTGCTTTCGGGTTGGCCACGATACTTGCTTTAATTCAGCCGCGGTATCGCGTAGGTATTTTGTAAAGTTTTGCATAGATTGTTGTTATAAGTGATTGGTTGTTTGATCTATTTTTTGCTTCTCGAGCGTTAGGCTTGAAATTTGAGTCTCTTTGTAGCCCGCTACAGGTTATTTTTTTCCTTGGTCTGGGTCGAAATACCACAAGCGTCTGCATATGCAAAATATAGTCGAATTTTTGATTCTCGTGATTTTGCTCAAAAAAACCACCTCCGGGGTGATTTCTTAAATAATACGTGGTTGTGTGGGAATTGTAAAGGGCCGGCGGTTTCCCGTCGGCCCTTTACAATTTGTGTCGATTTGGTCGGCTACTTTACTTCGTAAGTCACATTTACTCGCACTTTGGTACTGTCTTCTCCGACCGGCATTTCTGCCCCGCCAAATCCGACTGACTCTCTTTCGTCAAAGGCCATTGTCTTGTTGTACATTGGCTGAGAATAATCGGCTCCTTCTTCGTAGTATGAAGTCAATCGAACCACTCTTACCCCAAGCTGGCTGGCCAGCACCTCAGCTTTTGCTTTAGCGTCTTCTATGGCTACTACTCTGGCTTCGGCTTGCAGAGCTTCAATATCATCTACGGTGAAGTTAAGGCTACTGATATCAGTCGCTTCTTTCTCTCCCACTCCAGCAATGATAGTCCCCGAATTATTAGTGTCTCTAACCTTAACCGAAATAGTTTGAGTAACCTCAAATCCGTCTTGTACTCTTTCTCCCGGAGGGCAGAATGAATTAAAGGCGCACACCCGCTCCTCATAACTCCACTTTGGATACAAGTTGTAGTTTTGGGTTTTTATATCTTTCTCTTCAATTCCTTGTTCACGCAAATAAGTTAAGATGGCATTAATCTTTGTGCCAGACTCTTCTTGGGCAATTGAAGCATCCGCTCCTTCAGCAGAGACCGAAAAAGAAAACTGTCCGATGTCCGGTACCGCCAGCACCTCTCCTTCTCCAGTGACCGAAATGGTGGCCGGAATCGGGTTAATAAAATTAACCTTTTCAAAGTTTAGTGTCGCGTAAGAAGCCATAGCTATAATGGCCATAAGTATACCGAGCGAAAACAAAATTCGGTTTGATGTGGTGTTAAAAAATTCTTGATTCATATTATTTATTGTAAAACTAATAATTCCCTGATTATTCTTCGCAATTTTTGTTGGAGCGTTTCGTCCTTGCCACAAACTTCGTTGAAAGCAACTAAATCTTCATTAGACAAAACCGGCAGACTTTCTGTGTCTACCAACAAATAATACATCAGCGATGTGTCCCCTTCAACGTGTGAGATCCCAAGAGCGTGTCCAAACTCGTGAGCCAACACGATAATCAGTTCTGTTTTGCTTGTGAATTTATAAATTCTGATGTTTCCTTCGTGATAGTCGCCTTGAGTAAACTCTCTAACAAAACCGAATTCTTCGTTGTATTCATTAACCTCACGGTTGTATTTTTCTACCAACTTGTTTCCTTTGTCGTTGAGTTCGTTTATTTCATCTACCAACTTATTTAGTTCGGTCGCTTTTTCTGTCAACCTAGAAGATTCTCCACTTAAACTGTTTCTCTCGTTTTCGAGCTCTTCAAACACATCTGACGGTGCCCCACCTCGGTCGTTGTATTTGTTTACCTCGGCGTTGTATTTACTAAGCTTATCTTCATAAACCGAAACATCATTTCGGTAGCGCTCTGTTAGCGACTCATGTTCGCCCCGCAGGTTTTCAACTGCCGCCATGACCAGGTCACTTTCTTCTTTTTTTATATCTAAATCATCCCGCTGGTTTTCTTCACTATTGGCGCTCATTTGCCTTTCGTCAAAAATGAAGTCTACGGTAAATATTGCCTCTTCGTCATAATTAAATAGGTCCCGTCCAGTAGCTTCTTCCCAGTAGTTTTCAGCTTCTAACACGTACTGTTTTGCGTCTACTGGCGAAAGGTCGAAAGATTCATCAATATCTCCCAATCGATAGGCAATCGGAGTCGGACACATATTTGCCGTTGATTGATACCAATAGGTTACCAAGACAGCAGCTAAAAACACTAATACTATAAAATAAAAACTTCTCATGGAGTATTAATAAAACACATAAGTGAATACAACACAAACGGCGCAGAGCGAGGACTGCGTAGTCGCGATACGTAGCCCCTAGTCTGCGCCGTCTAGATGTAAACCGCTTAGAAAAACGTGTTGGCAAGAGCCAGACTCTTACTTAACCTAACTATACCCTATTTTTCGACGATTAAACCAAAGATTCCGACTAATTTTTTGCTTATGCAAACACTTAACTGCTAACCTTCTCCTAAGAGTAGAGTCTGTCTGTAGCGGGCTGTCCAGAACATACAAACCCAGCCCAAACCCAAAGTCTTTACTAGTTTTTAAAAAAGCCACAAAACTAAATGTCTTGTGGCTTTTTTTATTTATTTTTCGCCTCTTTCTCCGCCAATTTCTTTCTGACCATTTGTTGGGCCGCGTTTTGTGAATGCTGATAGTAGAGTGACTTAACTCCTTCCTTCCAAGCTTTGATGTATAGCTGGTTGGTATCTTTTACCGAAGCGTCTGGTGCCACCATAATGTTGAGAGACTGGCCTTGGTCGATGTATGGTTGACGCTCTCCGGCTTGCTCTATCACCTTAGACTGGTCTATTTCACCAAAGGTACGGAAGACCGCTTTTTCTTCATCGGTTAAAAAGTCTAGGTGTTGAACCGAGCCATCGTTGTCTCGGACACTATCCCAAACGACTTTAGTGTCTTTGTCTTTCTCTTTGAACAGATCTACCAGGGTGGGGTTCTTAATTGTCACCTTCATCTTAGCTACGTCCTTGATGTAGCAGTTAGACCAAATCGGCTCAATACCTTGAGAGACTTGTCCTAGTATAAAGGCTGAAGAAGTGGTTGGAGCGATAGCGATAAGCGTTGTGTTGCGACGCCCATACCCTTCTAGCACTTCAGGCTCACCTAGATCCTTGGCCAGCTCTTTGGTTGAAGCTTCGGCTTTTTCTTTGATTACTTTAAATACTTCCTTATTGAGTTTTGCCGCTTCATTACTTTCAAATGGCAAATCTTTTGCTTGGAGGAGAGAGTGGTATCCAAGGACACCAAGACCGAGGGCTCTGTTTGCTTTCGCAAAGTTGTACGCCCTTTCCATAAAGGTAAAGGCACTTCTTTTTTCTGGTTTTTCATGATCACGCAGTTCTTCTAGCTTCACGATGAAGTCTTCCATTACGGCATCGAGAAAAGCAATCATTGTTTCTACCAAATCTGTATCTTTCCAGTCATCATAGTGGAGAAGATTAACTGAAGAGAGGCAACAAACAAAAGACCAATCTTCCTTACTTGGAAGCATAATCTCACTACACATGTTACTAGCGTAGATTTTAAGGTCTTTGTCTTTATATACATCAACCGTATTTTTGTTGGCGGTGTCGTTAAACATAATATATGGGTAACCCATTTCACCACGTCGTTGAATGATACGCGCCCAAATCTTTCGTTTAGCTTCATCACCTTCGATCATACTCTCCATCCACTCATCACCAACTGTAACCCCGTGGGTAAGCATCTGGATTGGGTTCCCTTCAGTCCCGATATCTAAGAACTCCATAATGTCTGGGTGCTCGGCTGGAAGATAAGGTGAGAAGTGACCCCTCCTAACTGAACCTTGAGACACAACGTTAATCAACGTCTCAAACAATTGCATAAAGTGGACAGACCCCGAAGAATGTCCGTTGTCGCCAGAGATACCAGCGCCTCTTGCGCGCAAAGCGCCAAAGTACCCAGAACATCCGCCACCAAACTTACTCATCATTCCCACCTCAGAATTGGTATATAGAATGTTGCCCATGTCATCAGCCACGTAAGAGCCAAAACAACTAATCGGCAGTCCCCGCTTTACGCCGAAGTTTGACCAAACTGGAGAAGAGAGAGAAATCCATCCCTTCGACATATATTCATAAAACTTATCAGAAAAACCATCTCGGTTGAGATATTTTTCTGCGTTGTCTGCAATGACACGGATTCTTTCTTCTGCAGTTTGGCCTTCGGCCAAATATCCTCGGGCTAGAAACGCGCGACTATTTTCGTTCAACCAGTACCAGGGTTTCATAGATGTTCAGGGGTTATGTGCTTTTAATATTTTGTGGAGAATATTGTACCTTTTTTAGAAAAGGTCGTCACTAGTAACACTCGACGATCGCTTGTTGTAATTGATTGATCGCTTGTTGAAGAAATCTACGTGCTTAGTTGCAATAACTTCATTTTCAAACCAATCACTTTCTTCGAGCAACGCTTCGCTAACTTCAAATATTCGTGGAATACCGATAGCCACCAAAGAATTGTTGAATCTATGCTTGATAAATTCTTTTACATTTTGAGCTGGCAAGAAGTCTAGTTCGCCAGCTTCAAAAATCCAGTCGACAATATTACTTTCAGCTTCATAAGCTTCTTTACAAGCCTTGATAATTTTTTGGTGACACTCTTCGTCAAACCACTCAGGATGTTCATCCTTAATGATATTGATGACATCGATCCCAAACATGCCGTGTAGGTTTTCTTCCTTTGAAGTAGCTTCTACGGCATTACTAATACCCTTAAATAAGTTTTTGTGCTTATTGAAAGACATCATGATCAAGAATTGTGAGAACAAAGACACGTGCTCAACAAAAAGTGAGAAGAGTAAAACCGAGTGGGTGTACTCCTTGTCTTCTGAAGTTCTAGACAGCTCAACTACCTTATCTAGGTAATTCATCCGTTCTTGAATTACTGGAATGTCTTTGATCTTAGTGAACTCATCGTTAAGACCTAAAATTTCTAGCAAGTGCGCGTAAGCGTCTGTGTGTCGTACTTCACTTTCAGCAAAGGTTGCTCCCACGGCGCCAATCTCTGGCTTGGGCATCTTCTTGTAGATATCGCCCCAAAAAGTCTTTACGGCTACCTCAATTTGCGCAATCGCCAACATCGAGTTTTTGATCGCACTTCTTTCCACCTCATTTACATTCACGTGAAAATCTTGCACGTCTGAAGTGTAATTAAATTCCGTGTGAACCCAGTATGAATGTCGAACAGCACTTGTGTATTCGTATAGTTCAGGATATTCGTATGGTTTGAGGTTAGTACGCTTAGCAAAAATATCTCGCTCACGCATTTTTCTTCTGGCGTTTCGGTAAATTATGTATGCCTTGGCTGTATTGTAGTAATCCTTTTCCATCAAGGCTTGTTCTACCAAGTCCTGGATTTCTTCCACCGCAGGATTTCCGTCAATACATTTATTGGCAATCGGCGTACCAGGCTCAGCGGTACCAGCTTGTACACACATAGCAACGACTTTCTTGTGCGCCAGTTCAGCGACCGCTTCTGCGTCGATTCTTTTACCCTCACCTGTTTCAGATAAGGCCTTGGCAACAGCGCTGACTATTTTACTGATATCAAACGGCTGGGTTGAACCATCTCGTTTGCGGATCTTTTGAATTTCCATATCAATTTTTAAAAGCTATATTTATTAGTAACTACGTTGGTTGTTTAGTTGGTTGATTGCATACAGACGTAATTGGTGGAAGATGTTTCTACTTTTTACGAAATATTCAATTAGGTCTAAGCGCAATCTGGTTCTCGACAAAGACACCACCATTAAAAAATGGCGAACAAATCTTCAGTGAGAAATGTGTGTCTTACCCCCGACACACGACCGCTTCGTGTGATATATCCATATTACCATCTTTCCAACTGAGAGGCTCTGGCGGCATACTTGAAAAACAACGTTATTTTGTGATTTGTAGTCCCAAAACTGTGGATAACTTTAGAGTAGCAAAAATAGAGATTAAGAATGCAGTCTTGCCAATCTATACACAGCCCTATTTTCATTTCAGAGTAGCAAGTTTTCTTGACAGCAATCAAAAGCCACTCCGATTATCACCGCAATCGCCAAATCAATTACATTCCCCTTTATGGCAAAAGCCTTAAATTCTCCGATAAATTCTTTCAGGTTAAATGTATTAAACCCAACAATAAGCATTGCCCCTACTCTTAGCTAAAAAGAAACCGAGCAAAATAAAAACCAATGCCAGCTCCAATAATTAGAGTAAAAAAAAGCGTGACCAGCAAACCCGTTTGATTCATACCTATAACTATACCCCATCAAACTCATAAACTCGACCCGCGCCCTCGACTTTCTGCCCAAAAATAGGTATAAATGTAGCCACTGGTGCGAAATTTTCGCTCAGTAAATGGCGGCTATTGTATAATGGTCATTACGCCGGTTTGTGGTACCGGAAATTCGGGTTCAATTCCCGGTAGCCGCCCAAGAAAAAGAATCACCGCTTTAATGCATGCATTAAAGCGGTGATTCTTTTAAACTGGGTCTTGGCCCTGAGGGTTAACCTTGGGGCTAATTAGCTTTGCTCTATTGGTACTGGATAAAGATTGGCCTGGGACTTAAATCGAGAATATCTTTTGGTGACATTAGCCCAGTGCTAGGTGGCTTCAAGTCGTTCTTATAAAACACCTTAAACCCGGTGAACTGTACCGGTTCGGGCTCCACCACATGGTAATAAGTACCAATCTTATTTGCTTGAGGTCCCCAACCATCCATCACCATTACTACCTGTGTAGTCGGACTAGGCTTGATTGCGGTAGCATTCGTCACCATATTTTGTGTAAAGCGGTGCACAATCAAAATCTTTGGAGGCAAACCCCCCGCCTCGACCAGTTTGTCTAAATATTCAATCGTCAAATTTACATCCACCGCGTCCACCATTCCAATCACCCGGCCAGGCTGGTTGCCGTTTTTCATTCTAAACTCGGGATCGATGGCTAGGTGTACCTCTGGAAGCTTAAGCCATTTCTCGAAGTACTCGATTTCTACTTGCAAGTCAGACAAACCGGCTTGTATCTCAAGAAAGACTATTCCCTCTAGCTCACGAGCCAGGTCGACCGCTTTTTGAATCTCGCTGTCTGGCATGCGATTACGGTACATTCCATCACGCCCGGCGTCGGCTTGGGCCACTACGGCGATGTAATCAATAGCCGGCATTACCGGAGTGCTTGGGTCTGCCGCTTCCCAATTAGCCACTTCTGCTAACAACCTCTCCTTCACTTCCTCGGGCTCATATTCACCGAGTGCTCCCATTTGTCTGGAGTAGAAGTTTCCGTAATAAGCAATGATTCTATGAAAAGGCAGGATAGCCCCCACTTCAGGATACCCGTCTTCGGCCGGCCATCTTTTGTTGTGACTAGCATAAAGTTCTTCCGGATCTTCAGCTTCAATAAGCTCAGTCGTAGTACTTCCGGTACTAGTTGCCACCACTTCCATACTGCTATCACTTAGGAGAGCAAAAAGACTATTGTTGGCAAGCCGTAACATTCTGGTCGCGTAGTCGGGCTTGTCTAAGGGTAATTCAATTGGAACTTCAGCAATATTAGAATCTGTTGTATTAGTACTAGTATTTATAGCTAAATCTTCCGCCACCCCTTGAACATTCACGACCTCTAGTGGCCTGAGTTCGTGGGCTAAAGCTAGCCCCAAAAAAATAACCATAAATAACCCGGTGACCACTAGTACGATAACAGTTAGTTTGTGGTGGGTCGTCTTAGTTTCTGAGTTTGTCCTATTCTGCATACAACTTCATTATACCAACCAAAGCTTTAATTACCCGTCTTTGTAAGACCAACAGTCTGTAGAGTATAGAAAAATAAACCATCGGTACGACAAAGACAATCACGCAAACTTCTACGGAAGTCGTTCCTCCGTAGTTAGGAAAGATAAGTAGAGGCATTTCTTCCAAGAGCTAAGCTCTGTTATAACAATTAACTGGAGAGAGAGATTGAGTCTGGCTAATCGCTCCGTCCTTATTATTTAGTACAGCATAATAAACCAGATTAAGCTACCAAGTAACCTTCCTCTAGCTCGGGCACGTGTTCCTACCTAAAGCTGCGTAGATTCCGCACCAGCTAAAGATGGCTTCAAAGAGGGCAAAACCGGAGAAGAACAAGAGCAACGGGCTCCAAGTGGTAGTAATAGCCCAGATAAGGAGTCCGAGCCAAAGCGCGTAACGGATAGCTTTGTCGTACTTCCCGATGTTGCTACTTACTCCCCGTACCGTGCCTTTAGCAAAGGTCTTGAGTAGCCAGCGGTAGAGAAAGCCAAACAGAAACGCCAGAATGTACATCACCAAGATATACCCCCAACCTATCGGGGACTTAATAAAGCCAATTGGTGACTCATTAAAGAAATCCCGCTTGAGTTCTGGCACCATCGTTGCTGCACTAAGTGTCTCCTTGAGGGTAAACGCTTCTAGCTCGCCTACGGCCAATGAGTACTTGTTGTCGTTTTGTGGACTCGAGACAATTATTGTATATATCCCTGCCTCAGCCTGCTCCTTTTCATACTCTCCTCCATCCCAATACGTACTTTGTCCAAAAAACTCAAACATACTTTTCCAGTCAGCTTCTTCCCCACCCATCACGGTCAACACCTCATCACCTCGTCTGACTTCAGCCGAAACGTCTTTTTTAGAATCAGTAAAATACGGCATCAGGATCCCAACATATAGATCAAACGGTTCTGTAGCGGTAATGGTGTATATGTGTGGCTCACCAGAAAGAGTTCCGTAGTATGCCTTAGAAACAGCCGGGTTTACCACTGTAGTTTCCGTACCATCCACCGTACGTGGCTGGTGAGCAAAAGCCGGCGGCGTCATGAGTAAAAACAGAGCAATCGATACTGCAAACAGGGTTGATTTCATATTTCTTCAGTATACCACCTATACTTTAGCTGTAGTTGAAAATTTGTTTCTATATTAACTGATACGGGAACGACACTCAAACAAAAAGTCGAAAGTGCAAAAGATATTTCCTCCAAACTATTCTAGCCTCGAGATTTATTGAATGAGTGCTGGAATAAAGACAGGTTCATCTCCCCTCTCCTCAAACACAGTTCTCGCCCCAAGAGTACTTCCAAAATTATATTCGATATAAAATCTTCCTAATTGCTAAAGCGCCAGTTTCTACAAAGTAGCCCAGCCACAAAACGTTTTCGTTGGTTTTTTCTGTACTAATTATCTAATATACTTGTGCTCCTTTAAATATGAAGTAGTTAGAATTGGTGTGTCTATTAAGTTTTTTCCTTTTTTTACCCTGCCTATCAACAAGAAATGGTCTCCGCTCGTTTCAATCAGTTGTTCGATAACTAATTCCATAAATCCTGCTCCTTTGGCAAAATAATATAAATCTCCATACTTACTAAGTTCATACCTTTTATTTAAACGGGCGATCTTTTCAATGTCTTTTCCCGACATATTCCCACACACTCGCACAACCGGAGCCAAATCTTCAGTTAGGAGTTGCAAGAGAACCGTCTGGCCAACAGAGCAGTTTTGTAGCGTTTGAGTACCTTTATATACCGCCACCATCATTAGTTTAGGTTCTAGAGAAATTGCACTAACATAGGTGCAGATGTTCATATTTCCCAATCCTTTGTCTGATTGGGTGGAAAGGCTCCACACCGCGTCTGCTGATCTATTCCAAATCTTTCGCATTGGAGTATTGTACGCCAGCTAAATACCGATACAATAGGCAGACATGAAAGACCTCAATCATATCAAAATAGAACAAATAATCCTCATGGCTTGGGGTGACACTATTCCCTTCGAGGTTATTGAGCGTGAGTACGGACTCACTGCCAAGGAGGTCCAGAAACTGATGCGTAAACACCAGACAAAAAAAAGACGTACCGCCGTTGGCGAGAACGAGTCGAAAAACGCGTGGGAGCAAGTAGTAAACACGAATCACTCAGTACAAAAACCGCAACTAGGCAGAAATACTAACCCACTTCTAAATAATGTGTCTTTTGCTATACTGCGACGATATGGATAAGAAATACCAAAAGTCTATTTTTATATTTAGGAGAGACTTAAGACTTCAAGATAATCTTGGCCTACTTACAGCCCTAAATTTATCAGAAACAGTTATTCCTCTGTTTATCTTCGACCCTAAACAGATTGACCGCGATAAAAATGAGTACTTTAGTGAGCCTGCTTTTGATTTCATGGTGAATTCTCTCGCAGAACTTAGTGACGAGTTAAAAAACAAAAATTCACATTTGTATATTTGTCACGGTGACCCCTCTTCTGTGGTTGAGAACTTGCTTAAAAAAGACGGTGTAGATGCAGTCTATGTAAATAAAGACTACACTCCCTTCTCAAGGAAGCGTGACGGGGCTCTTTTAGACATATGTACAAAATACAATGTCCCTTTCTCCCGTCATGAAGACTGTGCACTCACATCTCTCGAAAATATTAGAACAGAACAAGGCAAAATCTATACTGTCTTCACTCCGTTTATGAAAAAAGCGATGGGGCAAGCTATTCCAAAGCCTCAGAAAAATACTCTATCTAACTATTTCTCTACACCCCTCAAAACTCCTATCTCTTCCCTGGCAGACTACCCGACTAACCCAGCGCCGAAACAAATACATCGTGGCGGTAGAAAAGAGGCTTTGAAGCTACTCAAAAAAAGAGACTACCTCAAGAATTATAAAGAAGGAAGAAACCTGCCAGCCACACTTGGCACCTCTACGCTATCTCCGCACCACAAATTCGGCACCGTCTCAATTCGTGAGAGCTATCATATGGCCGAGAAACACGCAGGGAAACATTCACAATTTATATCTGAATTATATTGGCGAGATTTTTATTTCTACATCGCTTACCACTTCCCGATTGTATTCAAAAAGTCTTTTTTGCCTTGGGCTAAAGAAATAGTTTGGATTAATGATAAAAATCAATTTGCTGCCTGGTGCGAAGGTAAAACAGGAGTACCAATGGTAGACGCTGGAATGCGCGAACTCAACGAAACTGGCTGGATGCACAATCGATCACGAATGATTGTAGCTTCTTATCTGACAAAGAACCTTTTGATTGACTGGAGATGGGGTGAGAAGTATTTTGCGACCAAATTGATAGATTACGATCCCAGTCAAAATAATGGAGGCTGGCAATGGAGTGCATCCACTGGAGCTGACCAAAGACCGTTACGAATATTTAACCCTTACACGCAAGCAGTGAAGTACGATCCTGATGCGGTTTATATTAAGAAGTGGGTACCTGAGCTACAAGAGGTAGAATCTCAAAAACTTACCGATGGTAAGACGCAAGACTTGAGTATTTTGGCGTCAGACTACCCCGAACCCCTAGTGGATCAAAAAGAAAGCTACCATCGAGTTCGAGAGGTCTATAAACAAGCAAAAACTGCTTACAATAAAAAACTTACGTAGCTTCTGTGCGACAACGCTCACTACAATACTTGATAGCCTCCCACTGACCTCTCGAAGACCACCGTTTCCGGTTTTGGAATGGGAGCTTGCACTGTAAACAGATTTTTGTTTCTTTTATTTTCGCGCCCATATTGAATCTTTAGTATACTCAGACCTATGAAAGAAGCCACACTCGTCTACCCCCAGCAAATTTTTAAAAATTCTGCAGCAGTTGCTGCTGGGAGGGTTATTTATATTATCGAGGAACCATTGTTGTTAACCAAAAATCCAATCCATCGACAAAAGTTGGTGCTTCATAAAATATCGATGGATGCTTATCAAAAGAGCTTGGAAACAGCTGGCTATAATGTAATCAGATTAACTATCCAAGAGCACTCTACCAGTAAATCAATTTTTGACCGGTTGCTTTCAGACAAAATAGACCAGATACATGTGGTTGATACTACCGACAATTATCTAGAGGCTGCGATTAGCGAAAGTGGGATTAAACGAGTCTGGTATGAGTCGCCTCTTTTTATCCTACCCAAGGAAGAATCTGTCGAACGCTTTAAAAAATCGAACCGTCGGATGGCTGCCTTTTATAAAGAACTGCGCAAAGATAAAAATATTCTTTTAGAATCGGATGGTTCTCCAGTCGGTGGACAATGGAGCTTCGATGAAGACAACAGAAAAAAAATACCCAAAAATACTACCCTGCCAGAAGATATTGAAATCCTTGCGAATGAAGATATTACAGAAGCTAATAAATGGATTGCTACAGTCGACTCGGAGCAATATGGAGAAGCAGGTTGCTGGCTTCCCTACACACATGCTGATGCTTCTGAATATTTAGAAACTTTTTTAACTGAAAGATTTTTAGAATTCGGAGCCTACGAAGATGCCATGACAACAGAAGGCGTTCGTCTTTGGCACTCGACCCTGTCTCCATTGCTAAACATTGGATTACTCACGCCGCTACAAGTATTAGACCGAGCAATTGAGTACGCCGAGGAAAATTCAGTACCTCTTAATTCTTTAGAAGGGTTTGTTAGACAAATACTAGGCTGGCGAGAATTCATTCGAGCAAGCTACGAGAGTGACGGCTCAAGCATGCGTAACCAAAACTTTTTTAATCACACCAAATCTTTACCGCAGACAATCTGGACTGGGTCTACTGGCATCCTGCCGATAGACGCGGCTGTTAATACAGCATTAAAATACGGATACAACCACCACATAGAAAGGTTGATGGTGCTCGGAAATTTTATGCTGCTCGCACAAACCAATCCGCACGAAGTGTACCGCTGGTTTATAGGAATGTATGTTGATGCTTACGACTGGGTAATGGTGCCAAATATTTACGGCATGAGTCAGTTTGCTGATGGTGGAAGCTTTGCTACAAAGCCGTACATTTCGGGGAGCAACTACATCAAGAAAATGTCAGATTTTCCAAAGGGCGAATGGGAAGAAACGTGGACAGCTCTCTACTGGAATTTTATTAACACCCACCAAGATTTTTTCAAATCAAATCACCGCCTCTCCATGATGCCCATGCTTTTAGAAAAGATGGACCCAACTAAAAAGGCAGTCCACCTAGAGACAGCAAAGCAACAGTTGCTTTTATTTACCCAAACACCAACCAGCCCGCCCGCCTAATATTAGTGGGTATAAACATTTATATTTAGTCACTTCGTAAAGCATCAACAGGCTGTAGTTTTGCTGCGTTTCTAGCTGGATATAGACCGAAGATAATCCCGACACAGAAAGACACAATCACTGCATAAACCACCACAGTCCCTGACATTTCTACACTTAAAAATGAATTGTCTGCCAGTACGATATTGGCTATATAAGCAACACCATAAGTAAGAGCAATTCCAATCAAACCTCCAAACAAAGTTAGCAGGATTGACTCAAATAGTATTTGTAACAAAATATCTTTATTACGAGCTCCAACAGCTTTTCTTAAACCAATTTCTTTTGTCCTTTCTGTGACTGTAGTAAGCATCATGTTCATAGTTCCGATTCCTCCCACAAACAAAGCGATTCCTCCAATCACCCCTAGAAAAACGCCAATCATGCTTGTTGTTTCGAGCGCGGTTTCAATAAACTCTTGGGCACTACTGACACCAAAATATTCGTCACTATCGGCTTCTGCATAGCGAGAAGCGTTTAGAGAACTTAATATGTGTTTTGAATATGTCTCGAAGTAAGAAACTTCAATTAAGTTCACCCCGACTGAGGAAAAATGAGTAGTGTTGGTCAAAACACCAAGAGCGGCTGCATAGGGCACAATAACCGCTCCGTCACCCCTACGGCCAAAGCCGCCACTTCCCCCTTCTCGTACGCCAATGATAGTAAATCTTTGACCGTTAAGAATTAGTACGCCCGAACTTGCATCAACCCCTGCATCTGCCTCGACACTCTCTAGAAAACCTTCGTTAACAATTGCGACTCGTTCGTTGAAATTTGGATCAGTGAAATCGAAACTGGTTCCTGAAATCAACTCAAATCCAGTGACTGCTTCATAGTCTCCCAAAATTGTTTGGACGGCTGGCTGGAAACTTTCTCCTGCAAATATAGTCTCTGCATTATTGGCAGATTGAAAACCCACAACAACAGAGGCATACGGACGGTCCTCAAGCCACTTAAAATCCTGATCTGTAATGTCTCCAACTACAGTGATGTCTCCGCTCGTGAAGGCATTGAAACGCTCCGCAATATTCCCGGACAAACCTTCTCCTAAGGCAAGCATAGCTGTAACTGAAAAAATACCGACTACAATACCGACCACCGTAAGTGATGATCGTAGAGCATTACTGCGCAACGCTTGGGCTGCTTCTTTAAGTACGTTAAATGGATTCATAATATATTTCTATGAAACAGCACCGTCTTTAATATGAATGACCCGGTCGACCATTTCAGCCAGGCTCTCGTCGTGTGTCACTATAACAATTGTGGTGCCGTTTTCTCTGTTCAGCATCTTTAGTTCTTCCATTACATTTACTCCAGTTTTTGAATCAAGGTTTCCGGTTGGTTCGTCGGCTAAAAGTAGCTTGGGTTTTGCTACCAGTGCGCGAGCGATAGCTACTCGTTGACGCTGACCACCAGACAAGAGGTTTGGCTTTTTGTACCATTGCTCTTCCTCAAGCTGTGCTTGTCTAAGAGCAGCTTTCACAGTTTCATCTTTACTACCCTCAAATGATTGCTGATACAAAAGTGGTAAGAGGACGTTTTGATACACCGTCTTTCCGATAAGCAAATGAAATGACTGGAAGACGAAACTGATATCTCTTGAGCGCAATTCTGCCAACTCATCTTCTGATAAATCATTTACTTTTTTACCAGCAAAAAAATAATCTCCTGAAGTTGGAATATCGAGGCAGCCTATCAGATTCATAAGTGTAGATTTGCCTGACCCGGATGGCCCTAAAATAGCAATCATCTCGCCTGGTTGAATTTGCATCGATACATCCCGCAAAACAGACACGGTAACATCCGCACTTAAACGAAAATCTTTATTTATATTTTGCAGATCAACTACTGGTACCGGTGTCATATACTAATCATCATTATTTGGTCGTCCTCCTTGAGGCCTGCCTCTTGATCCATTGTCTTGAAGAGCTGAACCTTCTTCTTTGGGATCACCTATTACAAGGTATTGGTCCTCGTTTAAACCGCTAATGATTTCACTATAGAAAGCGCCCGCAACTCCAATTTCTACATCCACCAAATAACCAATTTGTTGTCCTGTTTCTATTTTGACAATACTTAGAGTATCAATAGTGTCTTGTTGCTCTGGCGAAATGTCTTCAATAACCCTCACCTGCGCTTGTCGGTTGGAATAATTAATAGCTGCACTAGGCACACGCAAAACATCTTTGGCTACCTCTTCCACGATTTCTATATCAGACAATAAACCTTCTCGGAGAATAATTGGCAAATCTTCAGGCAATGTAAGGAGTGCCTGAACTTCGTATTGAGCAACCCCGTCGCTGTTTGGCAAAGAGCTAATTTCAGTAATAAAAGCTTCTAGAGTTGGCGCCTCAGGAAACGATGTTACATTCGCTAGCACTAATTGACCTATTTCAACCTTAGCCACGTCTACAGCACTCAAAGAAAACGTTACCAGGAAATCATCTGATATAAGTGTTCCCAATGTGATAGGATCGTTTGTATCCCGTGTTGGTGAAGCTCCTACAACAACGTTCTCCATTCCTTCAACTGTCCCCGAAAAAGGCGCGACGATATTCTGCTCTTGAACTACGTCGAAATTTTGTGAAAGTTGCTCTCTTGCTTTTGCTAGAACTGCTTGTGCCTTGGCGATATCTAGGTCACGGAACTGTGTGCTGTCTGTCTGAAGAATGTCTTCAATCTCTTGATTTTTGTTTGTTATCGATACACGAGAATCGGAGATTAAAACGTCTAAATCAGAAAGAGTCTCCTCGTAATTCTCTCTGTTCTCTACATACTCTGGGGCATAGATGTTTGGAACTGCTATGATCCATAAATCGTTTGCCCTTACTAAGGGAGAAAATGTGAGCTCGAGACTTGATTGACCTAGTTTTGTCGGCAAATTAATTAGGACTGATTTTATACCTGCATCTAAACCAGAAACCCTATAAGAAAAACCAGAATCTGCTCCAGAGCTATAGACATCGACTACATACTCCCCTTCCTCACTAGCAGTGTATAGGCCAGATATAGCTGGGGGAATTTTATCATCTGTAGCCAAGTCTCCAGGCACCGCTTCTAGATTGGAGTTGAGGTAAGTCCGATAAGCTCGTTTCTTATCTACTTCTGACTGGGAAATTACAGTCTCAAGTTCAGCAATATCATTTTGTAGCGTCCTCACTGCACTATTTGGATCAGTATAGTTAATTCGTTCATTTTCAAGATTCAATTCTGCCTCAACCACATCAACCTGTGAAGATTCAACTTCCACAAAAGCATCGCTCGTATCAAAGGCTAATAAAACATCACCAACCTCTACCTTGCCCCCATTAACAACGTTAACAATTTCAATTCTAGTTATTTGCTTGTAAACATCGAGATCAAGCTTTTGTGCAGCAACAATCTCTCCTGTTGTTTCAATACCCGAAGTAACTTCACCCCGTTCAACTTGCTCGACAACAACAGATGACGCTGTGGGGGCCTCAGCCCTATCAGTCTGCACATACCAGTAAATAAGCCCGGCTAGTAAGGGGATTATTAAGAGTTTTAGTTTGTGTTTTTTTACAAAGTTCACGGTAGTTGGCGACAGGTTTATTTGATTAAAAGTACACAAGACACACACTTAGCTGTCATAGACTCTAATTATTATTTATACGTAAGTAGACAAAATATATTTCATAAAATTGACTATCTAGCGAGTCTTTTCATGAACACTAGCTTGGTTTTGTTATTTTCTATGATTATATTTTAAATTGTAGCACAAATACAACAACCTCTTGCGAGAGAAAATACTGCGAAATAAAACCTCCTACCTAATTTAAAAAAATACTTGAACACACTCTACGACGTTGCTTAGGTTTTGAAACTATAGTTAATAATGTATTTTTGGTACTATAGCGCTACTAATGTCTGTCTACCTCGAAACTTTAAAAAAGAACTTTGGTTACACATCCTTCCGTCCTTTGCAAGAAGAGGTTATTAATGAGTTTTGTCAGAAGCGAGACACAGTAGTTCTAATGCCAACTGGTGGAGGGAAATCGCTATGTTACCAACTTCCCTCTCTCGTCTTTGATGGGATGACTATTGTCATCTCTCCACTCATCTCATTAATGAAAGACCAGGTCGATGCTCTTACTGCCAATGGCGTATCCGCTACTTTCTTAAACTCATCAGTTGACGGGGTTGAGCTGAGGCGGCGCATGGATAAAGCAGCGCGCGGTGAATATCAACTCATATATATGGCACCAGAGAGACTCTCTGTGGTTGGTATAGATGAATGGCTTCAAACCTGCAACATTACCGCTCTCGCTATAGATGAGGCTCATTGTATATCTCAATGGGGACACGATTTTCGCCCAGACTACCGAAACCTCAAATCCTTCCGTAAGTCCTTCCCTGCTATACCTATCATTGCCCTCACTGCTACAGCTACTCCGCAAGTACGCGATGACATCATCAGCGAACTGAATCTAAAAAAACCAAAAACTTTTGTCTCTAGTTTTTACCGAGAAAATCTGCACATAAAAATAATCCCAAAAAAGAACGAGCTTAAGAAAATCGTAGCTCTGCTCTCACAATATAAAGATGAGTCGTGTATTGTTTACTGTTTTTCTAGAAAGGACACTGAAACTTTGGCAGAGCTACTGACTGAAGAGGGTTTTTCCGCTGGTGCTTATCATGCTGGACTAGAGTCTTCTAAGCGAGCACGAGTGCAGGACGATTTTATTCACGATAGAATAAATATTATCGCTGCTACCACCGCCTTTGGAATGGGCATCGACAAGCCTGACGTGAGAATGGTTATTCATCGTACTTTCCCCAAAACGCTTGAGGGTTATTATCAAGAGATAGGAAGAGCTGGTCGTGACGGTCTACCCAGTGAATGTGTAATGCTGTTCTCAGCTGGAGATAAAATAAAACTAGACTACTTCCTCGGAATGGTTTCCGACGAAAAAGAACGACAAAAAGAACTCGACAATATATTGGAAGTCATGAGCTACGCCGAATCACGAACCTGTCGCTGGGTCAGCCTGATTAAATACTTTGGTGAAGTGCCGACCATTACTGCTTGTGGAACTTGTGACGTTTGTAAGTCACAAAATGACACCGTCGACGCTACCAAAATAACTCAAAAGATACTGTCTGGCATCATTAAGACAGAGGAGCGTTTTGGTAAAGCTCATGTTTTGAAAGTACTCCGCGGCTCTAAAGAAAAGAAGGTCTTAGATAATTCACATGATTCTCTATCTGTTTGGGGAATAGCCAAGGACGAAACAGAAAGTGTATTAAGCGAGGTTTTCATGCAACTTCTCGGTCATGGTTTTATTCAGAGAAATTCAGGAGAATACCCAACTTTTTTTGTCACCAGAGCTGGCCGAGTGTTTTTGGCCAACAAAGAAACTTTGGAGCTACCCAAAGTTCAAGAAGAAATGCTTTTGGCCGAAGCCGACCCAACTCCAGCTCTTAAAAATTCAACCAACAAGAAAAAAAAGCGTCCTCGGATAAAAAAAGATTTTAAAACAGACGAAGACTGCTTTGAAGAATTAAAAGTATTAAGAAAAAAAATAGCTGACGAACGAGGAGTGCCCGCGTTTATTATATTTGGTGACGCCTCCCTACACGACATGGCCTACAATAAGCCGCAAAATACACAAGATTTTGCAAACGTAACCGGAGTAGGAGAAAAAAAACTAAAAGAACACGGAGAAGTATTTATGAAAGCCATTGGTGAATACCTCAAAAAGAATCCCCCCATCTAGAAAGTTAGTAAATCCAAAAGACCCCTAGTTACAGAGTCGAGTAACTATTGGTGATTTATTCCTTTCCAATTACAGACTTTACGCTGTCTGCTAGTAGCGGAGCGGAAGTGGTACCAACCCTAACAGCGCCCGTCGAGGTTCCCTTAGTAATACTGCGAAGTGGGAATGCTATACTTATACGTATGCAAACATCTACGTGGTATCAAGACCTTATAAGCCCAGATTGGGCTCCACCGGCTTGGCTGTTTGGGCCAGTCTGGAGTTTGCTATATACCATAATAGCTATCTCCTTTGGTTACGTTGGCTATTTGTATTTCAAAGGACAGATTCCTTTTGTGGTCCTGCTGCCATTTATTTTGAATCTCGTTTTTAACTTTGCCTTTACTCCCTTGCAGTTTGGGCTGAAGAATAATCTTTTTGCATCAATAGACATCCTGCTTGTGCTGGGAACTCTAGTCTGGGCACTTTACGCCATATACGAGTATGTGCCGTGGGTTTCGTACGTAAATATTCCCTATCTAGCTTGGGTGTCTTTTGCAAGCGTGTTGCAATTAAACATCACTTATTTAAATTTCTAACAAAACTAATATGTCAACAATACAATTTGTCTACTTGTACTTACTAACCATACCGGTATTTTTTATCATCGACATGCTTTGGCTTGGAGTATTTGCCAAGGGCTTTTACCAAGAAAAACTAATTAACTTTCTTGGCCCAGTAAACTGGACCGCCGCCATTATTTTTTACCTTATCTTTATAGTGGGTATTATGATATTTGCTGTTGCGCCTGCCCTAGATGCCCAATCATTCACTAAGGCAATCAGCTTAGGCCTCCTCTTTGGATTCTTTACTTACGCTACTTACGACCTAACCAACCTGTCCACCTTAAAAGACTGGCCCATGATCGTAGTTGTAGTAGACATTATTTGGGGCTCTTTTCTTTCTGGTAGCGTAGCCGCCATTAGTTACCTGATTGGAAAATCTTTATTCTTATAAAATATGTTATTACCCGAATTAATCACCGTCTCACTAGTAATATTTTCTTTTGTTACAGCTCTTTTTATCCTATCCGTCATTATAAAAAGAAACGACATTGCTGATATCGCTTGGGGAGTTGGCATCTTGTTGGTTGCAGTCACAAGCTATCTACTAAATTCAGAGAACGGACCGTTAATGAACATCTTGCTTTTGCTTGTATCTTTGTGGGGCCTCCGGTTATCAATCAGAATCTTACTCCGTAACCTAAAGAAGGGTGAAGATTACCGTTACAAAAAATGGCGCGACTCTTGGGGTAAGTGGTTTTACCTGCGGAGCTACTTTCAAGTTTATTTACTACAAGGCTTCTTAATGATTTTGGTTGGATATTCAGTTGTTCACGCCAGCGTATACGCTGGAAACAGTCCTGTTGGAGCACTAGCTGTAATCGGAATACTTATTTGGTGCGTCGGATACTTCTTCGAAACCGTCGGAGACTGGCAACTAGACAAATTCATCAAAAGCAAACCAGAGCCGGGCGAAATTCTCACCAGCGGACTATGGAAATACACAAGACACCCCAACTACTTTGGCGAAGTAACCATGTGGTGGGCTTTATGGCTAATGGTGGCGTCGCTTCCGATGGGCTACTTGGCTCTCGTTAGCCCAATAGTTATCACTTTTCTTATCCTTAAGGTTTCCGGAATACCGATGCTCGAAGAGAAATTTGCGGGCAACCCTAAATTTGAAGAATACAAAAAAAGCACCAACGCCTTTTTTCCATCCTTCCCCAAAAGTAACCGCTCATAAGGTAATCTAGCGCCAACGATGAGCCTTATCCCATGGGCATACGACACGAGAAATCTCTAGTAATTTAATTCTGGTTTCAGTATTCTCTTAAATTAGCGTACACTTCTACGTATATGTATTACTATATTTTGGGCGGAATTGTTTTGTTTGTGGTTATTTGGATAGTGGGAAGTTATCTTGTAATCCGAAATCTTGAAGAACCAACTTACACAGTTTTAGAAAAGCGGACTGGCTACGAAATAAGAGAATACAAACCATACATAATCGCAGAAACTGAAGTAACTGGAAATTATTCTAAAGGCCTCAATCAAGGTTTTAGTATTATTGCTGACTATATTTTTGGAAACAACACCGCAAAGACAAGTATTGCTATGACCGCTCCTGTACTTGAAGGTCGCTCGGAGAGTATTGCTATGACAGTGCCGGTAATTAATACACTCGAAGCAGAGCAGACCCGAACGGTTTCCTTTGTACTACCTTCAAAGTACACGCTGGAAACTCTTCCCACACCAAATAATCCTCAAGTCAAATTAACAGAAGTTCCCGCAAAGAAAGTGGCTGCACTTCGATTTAACTGGTACGCCACGGACAATAGAGTGACCGGGAAACGGGCTCTCCTTGAAAAACTAATCGCTGAAGACAAATTGGTGGCCGTCGGACCAGCCCAGGTCGCTCAATACAATCCTCCCCTTTCAATTCCCTTAACTAGACGAAACGAAATACTAATCCCGATTGATGGTTTGGTTCAGGAATAAAACTAATTAATTTTTAGTAAAAAGCGCGAAAGTCAGTAGGTAACTGAAAACCGAAACTCCATTACACCGGTATCGAAGCGGTAAACTTTGCTCCTTTGTCTTCGCCGGACTCGACACTGATTGTTCCTCCTAGCTGTTCAACCGACTGTTTTACTATATACAACCCCAGACCAGTACCTTGTGTCTGGTGAGACTGAGCATTACTCGCTCGATAAAATTTAGTAAACAATTCCCCAATTTCTTCTTCCGGTACACCAATCCCGTCATCGGCCACCACTAGCTCCAAAACCTTTCCCGATATTTGATAAGACATTGTTATTGTTCCCCCCTTTTTTGCATATTTGACGGCATTAGACATGAGATTGCTCACTATAATATGAATTAGTCGACTGTCTGTATTCACCATAGTGTTTGGTGGGTCTTCGGTCCGATTTAGAGTGAGTTGTTTGCCGGTAATTTTTTCGGCGAATTCATCGGCGATAGAAGTAAAAAATTCGGAGAAGTTTATGTCTTCTCGGCTGGCTGCGTATGTTCCCATTTCTAACTTTGAAACACTTAAGAAGTCGTTGATGAGAGCAATCATTCGAAGTACGTTACGATTTACTTTGTCTAAATATCTAGCTTGCGACTCTGTCTCGGAACCCTTAAAACTCTTACCCAGTAGCTCGGCATTCCAGCGGATTGCCGCGATTGGGGTGCGCAATTGGTGTGTAGCCAACGCCACAAACTCTGACTTAGCCGTATCTACGTTCTTCTGGTCGGTAACATCAACTAGAGACACCAGGCTTTCTCCAATATTTCGATAAGGAACTACCGAAACCATGACCCAGATTAATTTATCGTCGACCGTATTCATTGGCATCTCTTGGTCGTTGATCGTAATACCGGCCTCAATTTTGCTACGCAATACATCTAAACTATCCTCATTCGGCTCAATTTGCTTATAGAAATTTAACCCCGTAAATTTATCGGCTGTACTGTGAAAAAGCTTAACCGCTGAAGGATTAAAGCTGCTCACCTGTCCTTTTTTGTTCAGGGTCAAATATCCAACCGGGCTTCTTTCATACAAAGAAGTAAATACTTCTACTTCCGCATAGTTTGCCTGTGACAAGGCCAACGACAACAACTGATCGACCATTCTTTCTATAAAAAAAAGAGTAACTAACAATAGTAATGAAAGTACTGCTCCCGACAGTAATTCAACCAAACCAATCTTCCCCAAACCAAACCAAACTGCCAGCCAGCCGGACCACCCCAACAAAGCGGATAAAGTCAGCTTCTCGGCCAAACGAACCCCACGTACTTTTTTAGTAGTTAACATATGATTATAGTATCAAGTAGACCGGCATTATGGTAGTCAATCTGACAAATAGCCAAATATCATGCTAATATATCTATCATATGGATAAGAAAGTACTAATTGTCGAAGACGAACCGGATATTAGAGAAGCGATTGCTGAAGCGATTGCTCAAGTAAATATTTCTGTTTCTACAGCCGAGAATGGTCAAGTAGGTCTAAAGAAAGCTCTCGAGGAAGAACCAGACCTTATTTTGTTAGACATCGTTATGCCTCTCATGGACGGACACGCTATGTTAGCTAAATTACGAGAAGACTCTTGGGGTAAAAACGTCAAAGTTATTATGCTTACCTCAATGGACGATGTGAAAAGCATTGGACAAGCACACGAAGGTAATATAGAAGACTACATTATCAAGGCACACAGTAGCTTAGACGAAATTGTTACTCGAGTTAAAGTAGCTCTCTTAAGCAACTAAGTCGCCTATGTCGCCCTCTGGTAAAGAAATTATTGCTGCCTTGATTGGAGTTTGCATTGGCGGATTTTTGACTTACAACCTTATACCCGATGGCCACGAACATAATCACACTCATGAAGATGGTGAATACCATGTTCATGCAGACTTTTTGATTCAAATTGAAGACCAAACTCTAGATCTAAACCGACCTGAGTTAATGACGAATAACTTACAACAACTCCACGGTGACGCTCATCTTCATGACGATGAAGGAAAGGTGCTACACCTGCACAAAGAAGGTGTCGCCTTCACCGAATTCTTAAGCTCTTTAGGAATAATCTTAAGCGAGGACTGCTTGGAACTAATAGGTATCGAAGAATACTGCGTCGACGAAACTAAGTCTTTAGGCTTATATGTAAACAATGAAAAGTGGAGCGAAGAAGCGGCAAACTATGTACCGTCCGACCTTGATCGAATCTTGTTGTTTTATGGAGAAGACACGGCCGGTCTGGTACAAACCCACCTAGACAACGTATCCAATGACGCCTGCATCTATAGTGGCAGTTGCCTAGAACGAGGCATAGCGCCAGACGAGAGTTGCGGGTTAACCTGCGAACTATAAAAATTATTTAGTTTGTTTGATGCGCTTCAATAAACTTTTTTGCCTCCAGAAACATCTGTTTGGTACCCTGGTAGTCTAGCCGACCAGAAACATCTTCAAGCGCATACCAACCCGCCTCTTTCACCTCTTCTTCTTGCAGCTTGTAGTCTCCGTTGGTCACTTCACCAACAAAATATTTAACCGTTTTTTCTATCTTCACCCCATCAAAATAAAAATCATAGTTTAGGGTAAAGGCTTTGTTTTTTATCAAACTTTCGACTCGCATTCCGGTTTCTTCTTTTAGCTCTCTTAAGGCAGTTTGTTCTGGAGTTTCCACTCCTTCTGGATGACCCTTGGGAAATATCCAGTATGAATTATTACCAATTCGGCTAAACTGATGAATCAGAAACACCTCCCAGGCATTATTTTTTCTTCTGATTGGGATTACCCCGTATGAAGTGTCTTTTTTTGTTTTCATGAATGAATACAGTATAGCAAATACGCCTCGAGCTTGGCTCGAGGCGTATTTTATCTTAATCTCGGTGCCCAGGAGAGGACTTGAACCTCCACACCTTGCGGCACTAGTACCTCATACTAGCGTGTATACCAATTTCACCACCTGGGCATTACTTTTACAGCTCGGCCATTATGCCTGAAAGGAGTTAGTTATTCAAGTTAGTACTTTTCTGGCTTACCAAATAAAAAAGCCCGGCCTTAAGGCCGGGCTTTTTTATTTGAAGTTAGTCCTTCTTCTCTTCCACCACTTCTTCAGTCTTTTCAACTTCGGCGACTTCTTCCTTTGGAGTTTCTGCCACTTCCTCTGTGACTTCTGCAACTTCTGGCGTTGTCTCTACAACCTCATCAACCTTCTCTTCCGCAACAGCTTCTTCAACCCCTGGAGCTTCTTCGTTGATTACTTCTGCTTCTACGATAGCTTCAGCTGCCTTAGCTTCTTCTTCAGCCAATTTAGCTTCTTCGGCTTCTCGGATAGTTGCTTCGGCTCCTGATTCAGTCGACATAGATACCAAGCTCATTCGACGCATTTGTCGCTTGATTTCTCGGTTTACCTTGTCTCGGATGTAGTAAAGTTTTGACTGTCGAACCTTGGCTCGTCTAACAATTTCTAACTTATCAATCAGCGGTGAGTAAAGTGGGAAAATCTTTTCTACTCCTACCCCACTAGCCACCTTACGAACGGTAAAAGTCGCTCCTGGCTCATCGCCATGCTTTCGTGCTAGAACTAGTCCTTCAAAAATCTGAATTCGAGTCTTGCCCTTATCTTGAATCTTTTGGTGAACTCGAACAGTATCACCAGCTCTGATGCCGAGACCTTTTCGTTCTTCCATATTTACGGGTGACACTGTCACTCCTGCCATTGCTGCTTTCATAATATAAAGTTTTTGAATAATTAAACGACTGTTTCTAAATAGAGCCGATACAGACACCGATAGACCGCTTAAACGTGCCACAATCTAACACAATACGCCTTATTCTGCAATGCGTTCGGCGGCCCGCTCGAACTCAAGCGGCACAGGAGCGATTACTTTTTCCTTTGAGCCACCGGGTAGCTCAATCTCTAATACGTGAGCATGCAAGGCTAATCTATTTAAAGCTAGATTATTGGAACGTGAAATCCGATAGTCAGCGTACAATTCATCCATCACAATCGGTCGGTCGACAGCCCTTAAGTGTGTGCGAAGCTGATGAGTCCGACCGGTCTTCGGCATTAGCTTCACATAAGTAAACGGCTCTCCTTCGTACTCACCCATCCCGATCCGCTCAAAGTCGGTAATCGCTTCGCGCATAACCCCCTTAGCTCCCTTTTCAGACGAACGGCGACGATGGTCTTTGGCACTTCGGCCAATTGGGCGATTGATTGTCCCCCATCGGTCGTTCATTCGACCATAAACAAAAGCGCGGTACTCTTTGTGAACCAGCCTATCTTTAAACTGCGTTTTCAAATGTTGATGTGCTGCTTGATTCTTCGCTAAGATAAGTACGCCAGAAGTTTCTCTGTCGAGACGATGAACAATCCCTGAGCGATCAAGCTCTTCGCCAGTATTCGAAAAGCCCGGCTCACCAACGCCACGCGCCTCAGGGATACGACCAACCAGCCACTCCACGACAGTTGGAGCATCTTTGTTGTGTCCGTCGGCATGGGTAAACCAGCCATACGGTTTATTAATAACCACCACATCATCGTCTTCAAACAGAACCTCTGGCTCTACTTTAGACTCCTCGTTTTCTTTCCCTTGATTCATATTCCTTGAGTATGTCGTTAAAATCGTCTTTGGTCAAAGCCGGCCAATGCTTTTTGATAAAATAAAACTCGCTATACACCGATTGCCACGGCAAAAAATTAGACAATCTTTCTTCTCCGCTAGTTCGCACTATCATGTCTGGGTCTGGCATTCCAGTGGTCCAGAGTAGCTTACTGAAACTTTCTTCAGTTACTTTCTCTCCTTCCTTCATGGCCGTGTTTACCGCTTCGACAATCTCCGTCCGTCCTCCGTAAGACAATGCGACCCAAATTGTAGTACCAGTATATTGAACACTCTTCTCCTCGACTTCCTGCATCAATCCCTGGATTGCTGGCGAGAAGTCAGACCGGCGACCAATAATTCTCACCCTTACTTTTTCTTCTTCAACCCCCTCTAGTAGACTCTTTAGTACTTGCTCAAACAATTGCATTAAATATTCAACTTCATTTTTTTTCCTCTGCCAGTTCTCGGTCGAAAAAGCATAAAAAACTGTGTGCTCTATATCAGTATCTCTCACCCATCTTACGCAATCCTGAAAAACTTCGTGACCTCGTTTGTGGCCCTCAAGAGTTTCCAAGCCTTGCTCTCTCGCCCATCGGCGATTGCCATCCATAATAAAGCCGAGACATTTTATATTTGTTTCCTGCATAGTAATTAATGTAACAAAGAAAATTCATCCAAAGTTTTACTGATACTTCGCCACTCAACCGCTACCCCTTCTACCTTAGCCATCAGCGAACCTTCATACAAATACTCTACAAACCCCTTAAGCTCGTCTGGCGTACCTTGAGCCACCACACGCACTGTTCCATCAGGAAGATTCCTCACGTAACCAACTAGTCCCAGCTCAGTAGCGGATTCTTGAGCATAAGTACGGTAAGCCACCCCCTGGACCTTGCCAGTCACAATACAATGCATTTCAATCATGCCGACTAGTATACCTTGAATTCAAGAGTCGCTATTGTTTTTTTCTGAAAAATTAGTAGGATAGTGCGTACAAACAAATATCTTCGCCAATGTGGCAAATTTGTTTACAATCAAATAAATACGCGCGATTAGCTCAGTTGGTAGAGCAGCTCATTTACACTGAGAAGGTCGGGAGTTCAAGTCTCTCATCGCGCACCAGAATAGAACTTGTCCGCCTTTGGCGGGCTTTTTCTTTGGCGGCGATGAGAAAGCAAACTACTTTGCTTTCGTAGAGACTTGAAAGACGGAGTGCTGTGAGGAAGTATGACGAAGAAGCGAGTCAGGGTCGAGAAAAATTTTCGCAGAAAATTTATTCGTGACCAAGTCTCTCATCGCGCACCTATTGAAAATGAATCATAATTCACTGAACCAAGGAAAGAGCACCTTAACTGGTGCTTTTTTGTTCCAGTCTCTGATATAGTTTTGCAATGAGAGGAGTTAAAAAACTTATTTTGAAAACAGCTTGCCCCTTGCTAAAAGTATTTTGGTTTTTTCTGCGTCCAGAAACAGAGGGGTTAGATGTTTGATAATTAAAGATAGCGAAATTTTGCTTATTCAACATTCTTACGGATCAAGTTACTGGACTGTTCCTGGTGGAGGAGTAAAAACAAATGAGTCCTTGCCGGAGGCAGCAAAAAGAGAAGTCCTTGGGGAGGTTGGTATTGTAGTTAAAAACATAAATAAACTAGGTTCGGTTTTTTATGATGAGGAGTATAAGAAAGATACAATTTGGGTCTTTCGAACCGACGTTGAGAGTAGTGAGGTTAAAATTGACGAATTAGAAATTGTTGAAGCTAAATGGTTTCCAATCTATAATCTTCCTGAAGATAGTTCTAAGCTACTTAGACAATACCTGGCTCTTTCTATCTGAAACCTTTCTAGTGTTTTCTACCTTGATGAACAATCAAATTAAACCGCCTTGTTGGGCAAGTTTAATTTTTTAGTATCTGGTATACAAAATTAAAAGGTAGCAAAGATTTTTTTCTTTACTGTGTCGATTCGGACATTACCTCCATACGGCATTGGTATTTGTGGAAAGGATCTTTTTATTGAAAAGAATTAGAAAACAGATATCTATACTTAGCAAGAGTGACACACAAACGAAATTGTTATTCAATGACCGAGAGTTCCCAACTATATCCGAAGGAGGATACTATGAAAACTCTTCGTTTGTTCTTTTACGCTACAATCGTGTCTGCGTTTGCTGCGACCCTTGGTGGATGTGTTGCAATGACCCCAGCTCTTTACACCCTTTACTCGGCAGCTTCACTAGGAATAACTGGTCTGGCTGCATATGATGCAATAGCACCAGGTGACTCTTTCGTTAAGGTGGGGAATGAAGATAGTGGCCTTGTCCAGGCCGCTGCACTTCTCCAGATCCGGAAAGTTGTCACTTCCGACCAACGGCTGGGCATGTATCTGGAAGAGAGTGGCGCATTCGACCAGGTCAAGTTCACCAATACCCCAAGTGCAGGTATGACCTATAATAAACTGGCGGCCAAGGCGAGCTCCAACAAGGCTGACGCCTTCATGCTAATTGAGTTCATCAGGACTCTGCCCATAAGCGAGACTCGCATCGCAGAACTGGGTGCGGTAAGGATGACTCTTGTCAACACCAGCGGTATTGTCGCCTATGAACAAACTGTGTCACTGCAGCAAAAAGCTAACTCGGCCCTAATACCCTCCCAGAGGGATCTGGACACCGGCTTAGCTAACGTGATTGCAGAAGACCTGAAGGTAGCTAGAGAACTAGCCATGGCTGGAGATCCAGTAGCAACTAAGAAAACTACTTCTACACCTGGTGAGTGGCTAGATAGGGTCAACCCTTTTTAGGGGTTAGTAAAAAGCCACCCTCTTCCCCCTGTCAATCGACCGGGGGATTTATTTTTACTTAGTATAATAGTGTAGCTATTCTCTATCAGGCATTTTTTTGGTATGGTATAGCCCTGCCCCTATAGTTTAATGGATAAAACGAGAGGCTTCTATCCTTTTGATGTGGGTTCGATTCCTGCTGGGGGCACAGTCTAGCGAGACCTACTGAGAGGCTTAAACACCTCATAAACTACAGTAAGTCTAGCCAAACAATAAACCACTCAATTTGAGTGGTTTATTGTTATTAAGGTACAAATCTTATACACTCTGCATCCTCGAGATACGCTCGAATAGAAAATTATCCTTGATGTGGATGAAAGTACTCTTTTACGCGTTTACAATACGAACAGATTTTTACGAATTTGTTTAAAAAGTAATTCTCAATTCTGATTCTTGTTACTATCCACCAAGCCCAAAAAAAAGTAGTAAAAACTAGCAAGAAAATAGGTATCAGACTAATTGTCTGGATGGTATTTACATGAGTACTTGGTAATCCGCACACGCCACACATATCTATTTCTTATGGTTACAAATTCCTCTCACTGTCACTTCGAGTTCCTTAACTTGAAAGTCTGTTAGATCCAGTAGTTTCTTTATCTTTTCGTCAGGAGCTTTAAAGTGAATGATTTTATCACAGTCAGTACAGACAGCGTGGTGATGCGTATCACGATTGAATTCGTAGACTGCCTCGTTTCCACTTAAGTAAAGTTTCTTTATCATTTTTTCCTTAGTAAAAAAATCGAGATTACGATACACCGTCACCAGATCAAGTGTACCAAGAGCACTATGAATTACCTTAGCAGAAACAGGTTTTTTTGCTGTTTGAATTAGTTCTAAAATTTGATCACGATTTTTGCTGTATCTCATATTTTTTTAATTGTACTATAAAAATGGTCCGCTTCCGCTTGAGCGAAAGCGGACCATGAGCCTTAGGCCACTGCCAACAAGGGGTGTGCGACGTCCGTGAACTGTTGCAGTTCACGTTCGATCCAGCCGTAGTCGGTATGGCCCGCCGCAGAAGCGATCTGCGTCAGTTCGCGGATGCGTGCAAACAGACGTTCTTCGGCACCGTTGTGGTGCAGATCCATGGTCGGAACCATGATGTCTGTGAACGACTCGATTTCCACCACGGGATTTCCCGCCGCATCAATCGCCGACCGCAGGCGATCCATGCGAACATGGTCGTCACTGCCGTAGTACGCGCGAACATCACGGCATTTACCCATCACCACGCCACACGAGCAGAGAAACAGGATGCAGAGGCCATGCGGACGCAACGCCTTGCGAACTGCTTCGATGGTGATCTCGGACATACGAGCCGAGAGAATGGTCTCGTGCAGATGCTCGACCAGCTCGGTACGATACCTCACTTTGTCCGTGCCGATGATCGAGAGCGGCAGACGAATCAACCGGTGGTCACCGAGAACACCGAAGTCTTCACGCTCAACCGCTTCAGCCATTGCCAAAAGTGCAGGCAAAATTGGCAGGTGCGGATTGAGAGTGGCGGTCAAAGCCGTGAACAGATCACTTGCCAGGCCCGATTGCTTGGGCATTGCTCCCTGCAAGAGGGGCAGATGACCAGCGTGCAAGCCAGCCATTTCGGGATTGTCGCATTTGTAGCACATGGTGTGTACCTCGCTTTGGGGTTGAAGAACAAAATCAGTGGCATCATTGCCACCCCTTTATATCCAAAGAGATACAAAGGGGTGAAAACGATTAGTGACTAGCGAACTCTTGGTTGCGGGCAAATTTTTCTTTCGTTCGTTCTAGTCGATCATTCTTATTAAGTTCTTTAGCAGCTACAAGAATTTGGGTTAGTTCGTCTTGCCACTCTGATACGAGCTCAGATGGATTTCTTTTAACTCCACCGCTTTGCATCAAATACGTAGTCGGTACAAAACCAAGCTCTTTATCAATAAAGTCTTTGTCTTCACTATCGCTAATCTTGTTTCCTACAAATACATACGGGGTGTTATAGAAATCCATCAGCTCAGCAATTTGCTTCGCCGTCTTGATACTATGCAAAGCAGGCTCGCAAACAATAACCCCAACATCAATCCCGGTGACAATACCGGTTGTCACGCCGTCAGCCCCAGCTTTTTCATCAACTACTACGATTTCGTTCTCTTTTAGCTGAAGGAGGGGTAGGTACACCTTAAGGGCGGTAGTTAAGCTATGACTGCAAGCTTTTCCATGTAAAACAGTGTCTGTTTGTGGACCAGCTGCCATAAGATTGATTCGATCACTAATTGGTACTGAAAACTTAGCGGTAACGTCGTCTGCTGGTGAAAGTGCGAATGACTTATTATCTGGAGTTAAAAAAGCGTCTGTATATTTCTGATTTTCAGCTAGACCAATATAATTTTTAATATCATCAAGGCTGGTACTTAGATACTGCATTGCTGGAAGTTCCCCTTTGGTAAGGTTATACGACAAGTCCATATTGTGGTCAGCATCAATGGCTAAAACTCTATTTCCTTGTTCATGCAGAAAAAGTGCCATTTGTGTCGATACAGAAGATTTACCACTACCACCTTTACCTAAAAAGCCTAATATCATGATATTTTGCAAGCTAAAAATCCGTGTGTGAGGATTGTTCTATTAAGATTCTTCCCAATAAACACAATGGTATTTTTTCGTTCTTCGTCCTTACCCCACACTTTGCCTGGTTGTATTTCAAAAAGCATATGCACTCCCTGAAGAACGTAACGTGTGTCGTGTCCAGCAATTGCTAGGATACCTTTATACCGATAGAGCTCATTGCCGAACGATTCTGTTAAACCATAGACAAATTCTTGAAACGCTTCAGGATGTAAGTCGCCAACTACCTCAATACCTACCGAACTCACTTCGGCATCATGGGTATGAGCTGGCCTAAACGCTTTAGCTACTTCGGGTAATATTTCTTCATCATTTTCATTAGATAATTTCAAGGCAAACTCCTCAGGGGTATGTTCGGTAAAAAGTGCGTACACTCCGGCCTTTTCAATAGTAATCAAGAATTTGGTATTTTCTTCTTTCACTTCTAGTTTTTGTGGAGTCTTTAAAATTGATAGTTTTGATCCACCTACTTTTGTTTCGTATGGTCCAGAAAACAGTATTGCCCCAGGATTGGCAATTTCTACTAAATACTCTTCAGATACAGCATCCTCGCTAGCGCCAAGAATTACTTTAATACTGTCTTCTTCTTCAAAGGGAGACGCCGAGAGCTTGTATTCTCCAGCAGAAAGTCGATAAAGACCACCGTACTCAAATGGGTACTCTATTTCAAGAAACTTTGGATTAATAGCTAGTGCCCGATTAAGATCAAATCCACCAATATTAAATAATGCCTTTATTGAAACTTCGGCGTTTTGGGCCGTGTGAAGAATAGCAAACCGATTAATTTCTCGCACACTCTCTTCACACTTAATACGCTCATCTTCGGTAATCAAATCAATTTTATTAAGTAGAATAACGTCAGCAAAAGCAATTTGGTCTTTTGCTTCTGGTGTATTAATGAGGTGATCTGCAATATGCTTGGCGTCAACTACAGTGACGATACCGTCTAAATAGGTAGACTCGGCTATATCAGGGTCAGTGAGAAACGTCTGTGCGACTGGTGATGGGTCGGCTAGCCCTGTTGTTTCAATCAAAATATGTTCCGGTGGACGCTCACTGGCCACTAGTTTCTTAATAATTCGAATCAGGTCACCACGGACCGTACAACAAATACAGCCGTTGTTCATTTCAATCACTTCTTCTTTCTCATTTAAAACGAGATCTTGGTCAATTCCAATTTCTCCAAATTCGTTTTCTATCACTGCAAAACGGATGCCGTGCTCTTCGATTAAAATACGATTGATGAGAGTAGTTTTTCCACTGCCTAAAAACCCTGTAATAACGGTGACGGGAATTTTTTTGGATGAGGTATTCATAAGCGTTGACTATAAATATACTGGAATAAAAACATAAACGCAAGTAGATTGCATTATTATGCTACTGATAACATTGCATTCTTTAAGATTAGGGGATATATTAATGCAATATAATTGCATTAATATAAATTTATGAATAAAAAATATTTGTTAGGGGGAGTGGTTGCAGTGTTGGCCATTTTATTATTTGTTAGTTTTGTTGCCAACAATAATTCTGAAAACACTAACGATGTACAGGGTGACTCTAATCAAGAAGATGAGACACTTACTATTAGTGCCTCGTTCTATCCCCTCGCATACTTTACTGAAAGAATTGTTGGTGACAAAGCAACCGTTATTAATATTGGTGAAGGCCTCGACCCACACGACTTTACTCCATCAGCTAAAGATATTACGACCCTACAATCATCAGACTTAGTGATCTTACTTGGGGCAGAATTTGAACCTTGGGGAGACAGTGTTGTTGAACAACTAAACGCCCGCCAAGTGCCAGTACTGATTGCGACAGAACATGTCAAATTATTATCACTCAGTGAGAAAGACGAACATGGTCATGGAGAAGAAGCTGAGCATGTCGAGGAAACTGAACATGAGAGTGAGGATGCCCACGAAGGAGAAGATGAACATGGTCACGGTGAATTTGATCCACATGTTTGGCTTGATCCAGTGTTGACGCAAGATATAGTAAAGGAGATCGTTGAAAAATTGGTAGCGATTGATCCTGGAGCTGCGGACACTTACGAAGCGAATGGCGCTACTTTAATTGCCGAGCTAAAAGCGCTCGACACTAGCTACAGCACTCGCTTGAGCTCATGTACCGTTCCAGAAGCTATCGTGTCTCATGATGCCTTTAGCTATCTCAGTGCAAGGTATAATCTAGACATGCACCCGATTGCTGGTATCTCAACTCAAGATGAACCGTCTGCTAAAGTGTTAGCTGAATTAGTTGAAGAAGCAAAAGAAGGTATTACTACAATTTTGACTGAGGAAAGTTCGGTGACTGAGTTCGCTGACACTCTTTCAAGGGAGACGGGTCTAGCACTCATTACTATTAATCCGATTGAATATTTTGTGCCAGCGGGTGAAGATTATTTCTCACTGATGCAAACAAATCTTGATGCTTTGACGACTGCCTATGGTTGCAGTAGATAACAATCCAGTAGAAGTAATTTGTGTTACAAAAACGATTAATAATCGGGGTGTAATAGAAGATATCAGCTTCAATCTAAAGAGAGGTTCTCTCACTGTTTTGATTGGGCCAAACGGAGCAGGTAAATCAACTTTAGTAAAAATTATTCTTGGACTAGACAATAATTTCACAGGAACAGTTACCATCAGTCCAAATGAGCGAATACAATACATCCCACAACTAACTTCTTTGGACACATATCAACTACCATTGTCGGTACGAGAGTATTTGTTAATTGGAATGACCCCGCTGTATCGTAAAAGCAGTCTACCAGTAGACCTTGCAAAAACCCTTACACACGTTGGGCTAGCTGAAAGTATCCTTTCCCAATCGTTTTCTAGTCTTTCTGGTGGTGAACAACAACGAATTGCGATTGCGAGAGCACTCTTGTCAGACCCAACCATCCTCGTGCTTGATGAGCCATTAGCTTCTGTGGACTATGCTTCACGAGATGGTTTGTATGGCCTCATTCGACACCTACAAACAGACCATAAGATTACCGTCCTCTTGGTATCTCACGACATTGAAAGCGTTTTACCCATTAGTGACAGGGTATTGTGTTTGAATAAGACACTACGCACTGATTGTCATCCGTCATCGTTCACTGGTCTTAGAAACAAAGCCATTCATCATCACTGTTAATTATGGAATTATTTACTTACACCTTTGTGCAATATGCCTTCCTTGGTGGTATCTGCATGGCAATACTAGCCGGCTTGCTCGGTCCATTTGTGGTGGCAAGTAGACAATCTATTGCTTCTGATATGTTTGCCCACGTGGCTTTAGCGGGAATCGGTGGAGCAGTCTTTTTTGGCTTTAGTCCTTGGTGGGGTGCACTACCAGCCCTCTTTATCGTCAGTACGCTGATTTGGTGGCTACTTGATAAAAATGTCTACAGTCCAGATGCCCTAGCTATGTTTTTCCTGAGTGGCGGGTTGGCGATTGCCTTAGCCTTTGTTCACCTAGCTCGCAACACACGGTTTTCTTTTGAAAATTATCTCTTTGGCAGTATCTTGACCTTAACTGGTAGCGACTTAGTGGCAATCATAATTGCAACACTGTTCGTCGGTATTGTCGTTTATTATTTATGGTACCCATTACTTGGCGCAACACAAAATCCACGCTACCTCATTCCATTTCGTCGCACACCACAGCTAGTACTATTATGTTATTTCTGGATACTGGCGATTGTCGTTTGGATTGGTATTAAGACTATCGGAGGTCTTCTCATTGGTGCCTTGTTAGTGATTCCCGTTTTGACTGCAAAATCTTGGGTTTCGTCATTCAAAGGTTTAGTTCTTTTATCTACTCTCATCTCTGTTTTGTCAGTAACTATGGGTTTGTTAATTGCCTTGTTTATTGATTTACCCCCAAGTAGTTTGATTATTTTAACGCTAATCACCGCATTCTCAGTAAGTCATTTTACGAAGTTGTTGTCACACAAAAAACCATAAGTTAATGACAGAGATTACCTTATTGGCTAGTCGTAACTTACTCCTTAAACACCCCGGAAATTCACACTTTTCTTGTATCTGTCCCTCTCTAAGTATGTACTTTGCCAAGGTTTCAGAAAGATTAGTTTTGAATGAATCAACGATTGAAGACAGGATGTTGTATGCGGTAAAAAGGACATCAGTATTAATCGATCTAATATCATTAGGTACGTATTTTATTTCACCAAGATATCTCTTGGTTCTAAAAGGAATTTCAAGCCAATCATTTAGACAGGTATTTCGGGATTTATATTGACATACAAGAAGGCATGTTTGTTGTAGGTAGTAAGATGTAATTGAATGCAATACTTTCTCATGAGTTTCACCGAAATGGTGCAAGCTATTTCTAAATGAATGTAGGTTCCTTAGTATTTGCGATTGCTCTTGAGAAACACACTCTAGATTTTTCAGGCCCGAAATTTATCTGGGAAATATATCCCTGATGCTTTTTCAACCTCTTTAACTGGATGGACTGGTTCTTGGCGAAAAGACTCCGAATGTTCATTGTCATGCTCATAAGTACTAGCTAACTTTACAAGAGCCAATTCAGCTACATTATCGATGAGTGATAAGGCGAAGCGGGTAGCGTTTTTATCTTTTCTCTCTAGATGCTCCAAAGCTACATCAAGCTGTTCTATGGCAACAAGGTAAAAACGGATCATAATACTGTAAGTATAGTCTCTCAAAACCAAATTAGTAGCCCCTACCGAGAG
>Ga0222691_1000015_pt1 | contig 117515 bp, 110 predicted proteins | sample AntAcemetage1237_FD_179839 | JGI IMG/M metagenome (GOLD analysis project Ga0222691, IMG submission 179839) | Saline water microbial communities from Ace Lake, Antarctica - #1237 | ecosystem: Environmental > Aquatic > Non-marine Saline and Alkaline > Saline | place: Antarctica: Ace Lake... | reverse complement strand
CAACAGCAACAACAGCAACAACAGCAACAACAGCAACAACAGCAACAACAGCAACAACAGCAACAACAGCAACAACAGCAACAACAGCAACAACAGCAACAACAGCAACAACAGCAACAACAGCAACAACAGCAACAACAGCAATCACAAGATCAGGACCAAGACCAAGATACCGATCCAGTTTGTGATGATCCAAATCCAGAGCGAGATTTGGTAAGTTCTGAAATTACGTTTGGGGGTCAGGTTTCAGAGGCTACGGTAACAAATAGCTCAGATGCTTGTACGTATAATATTGGAATGGCATCATACAAAAAATTTGATGAGGTGATTGATAATCAAGAGCTATTCGATAGCGTTACAACATCTATCGCTCCCTTATCAGATGAGTTGCTCACAGTAGAGTATCCTGAGTGCGCAACTCAGGTGGATGTATTTTATGGAGAATTGCTTACAGATCTAAATGGTAAGCGGTATGGAGATCGCCTTCTTAAGGCGATTGCTATTGCTGATGCGTATTGTCAGATGCCTGAGGAGCCATCAGATCCAGAAGCAACGATTGTGGCCAAAAAGGTGGTGTGTGACGCTGAGTCGGACCTGCCGAATTGGGCAAGTGGTAGTCAGAATATTGAAGTGGGTGCTACTACCGCTCAAGACTACGTAGATGCAAGTAATGGCGCGTGTCGAATCGTTGATTTTAGTTTCCAGTGGGCGAAGGGAGGAACACCAAATCCTGGTGATAATACTGGCAGTGCTGGAAGTCCTTGGGTAACGTTCGCCTCTTCAGTCGTTGTGCCTCTTGATACTTTGAATGGAGCAGATAAAATATGGGTACGAGAAGTGTTTGAAAGTACGTATATTCCGTTTACTGGACAAAATACAACTCAGATGGAATCTGCTGAAATGATTTGTCATACAGATTCTGTTAACTTTGATAACTACGATTTCATAGCTAATCCGGTAGATGGAGGAACATATTATTGTGTTGCATTTAATGTACTCAAAACTCCTACTCAGTGTGTATTGCCAACAGTAGAAATTGAGAAGGTTTCGGGAGATATTTCTGGAAAGGTTGGGGAAAGCTTTACTTATACGTTTGAAGTTGAAGCTACTGCAGATGATACTCTGGTTATAGAGGTGACAAGTCTTCCGGATGGATTAACATACAGCGCAAGCACAAAAACAATTTCAGGGACACCTACCGTAGAGGGAACATTTAAGGTTAAAGCGACAGTTGGTAACACCTGCGGTACTGATACGGCAGAGGTAAATGTCGTTATTGAACCAGAAGATACAAATGGTGGTGGACCAGTGATACCGACATTATCGGGTCAGTGTGCGGCTAGTAAAAGTTCGATAGCAATTTCTGAGGAAGTTGTGTTTACCGTAATGCCGACAGGCGGAACTGACTCTTACGCATACGTGTGGACGGGGGATAATGAACTTTCTTCAACATTGAGTAGTGTAACGACGTCGTATGATTCTGCTGGTACAAAGGGTGCTACCGTTACCATCACGTCTGGTGATCAAACTATTACCGATGACTGTAGTATTAATGTAGAAGTAGATGGTCAGGGAGGTGATGGTGGCGGTGGTGGAGGAGGAGGTGGGGGAGGTAGTAGTAATCGTGACCTTCGATTGGCTTGTGAGGTTACACCAACAGATCCACGGGTTGGTTCTGTTGTGACGTGGATAGCAGATGCAGACTATGGTCGTGGTGACTATACTTACTTCTGGATAGGAACAGATGGATTGTCAGGAAATACAGAGTCGATTCAAAAGATTTATACAAATGGAGGTGTAAAGGTTGCATCTGTTGTTGTTGAGTCTCGAAACGGTGATATTGAAACTGTTGTCTGTACTGTCACAATTCCAGAGCCACAAGTGCTTGGTGTTGTACTGGGTGATGTCCCCTACACTGGCCTTTCTGATAAATTTAAAGTAATAGCGTTTATGATTGGACTATTGGTTTGGAGTAGTGCTATTGGCTACTTTGTCTTACGACGTTTTACGCAGTCAACATTTGCAGTTGATGGACATTCTACAGATGAAGGAGAAACCGAAGAGGTGAGTAGTAGGATTGTGTATCATAACCCTCCTACATATCACGAAGATCTTTATAATCGGATCAACGGTATTGAGCCGGGCGATACTGATGTAAAGCGCTTTACTGACTTACTGAAATTTTAAACTAATAAGTACAAACAAAAAACACTTGCGAGAGCAAGTGTTTTTTGTTATTTGAGTTTAGTTTTTACTAAGGTGGTCGAGTGTGTCTGCTAGAGTGAGTTGTCCAACTTTACCAGTATCTCTTGATTCAAGAGTAAGTTTATTTTCTTTTACCTCCTCATCTCCAATGACGATAAAGTAGGGAATCTTTTCTACTTTTGCGCTTCTTATTTTTTTCCCAAGACCATCAGTGTTTGCATCAAGCTCAACACGGTAGCCGCTTTCTTTTAGTGTGCTGGTAATCTGCTCAGCGTACTCTTTGTGAGAGTCACTAATAGGCAAGACCTTGATTTGTATCGGAGACAGCCATAGTGGGAATGCTCCACCATAGTGTTCTATAACAACAGATAAGAAACGCTCAAGTGAGCCCATAATTGCGGCGTGAATCATTACTAGTCGCTCGCGCTCACCCTTTTCATTTGTACAGTTAAGATCGAAACGCTCTGGTAGATTTGTATCTAACTGGATTGTGGCGACTTGCCATTCTCTTCCAAGAGAATCTTTTGCTATAAAATCGAGCTTAGGTCCGTAGAAGGCAGCTTCTCCAATTGCTTCGGTTGGGGTTAGTCCTTTCTCTTTTACGATTGAGCGGAGCTCTTCTTCAGCTTGTTGCCATAAGGATTCATCTCCCAGGTATTTTTCCATATTTTTTGGATCGTGTAGGGAGAGACGGGGGGTGAGAGTGAAGCCGAATGTTTCGTAAAATTCAGTCACGATATTCCATATTTTCTCGATCTCACCTCGTGTTTGACTGAGTCGACAGAAGACGTGTGCATCATCCTGTGTGATTGATCTGACTCGAGAGAGACCAGAAAGTTCACCAGACTGCTCATCTCGGTACACTTTTGTTGTGCTTGCATAGCGAACAGGAAGTTCTCTATAGCTCCAGAGCTTGCGGTCAAATATTTGAATGTGGTGCGGGCAGTTCATCGGCTTGAGAACGAACGAATGACCTTCACGAGTGCTGACGTGAAATAATTCATCAGAAAATTTTTTCCAGTGCCCACTCTTTTTGTACAAATCTTTCTTAGTAATATGTGGAATATCTACTCGAACGTATCCATATTTTTCACGAAGTTTCCATACTTTATTATCAAGAATGTCTCTTAGGAGGGTACCTTTTGGTGTCCAGAGTGGTAGTCCTGGTCCGATTAGTTCGGAAAAAGTGAACAAATCGAGTTCTTTGCCGAGTTTTTTGTGATCACGTTTTTTTGCTTCCTCAATCTGTGTTTGGTAAGCAGACAGGTCTGCTTCAGTATTAAAAGCTAGGCCGTAGATACGAGTAAGCATTGTGTTTTTTTCGTTTCCTCTCCAGTAGGCTCCGGCAACGTGAGATAGCGTAAATGATTTTGAATCAATTTCTTTCATTGAAGCAATGTGCCCACCTCGACACAGGTCAGTAAACTTTCCTGAGGTGTAGAAAGTGATCACCTCGCCTTTTGCTGTGATTTCTTTGATGAGTTCAGTTTTATAGGGGTTGTCTTTAAAGTGTTCAAGTGCGTCTTTCTCTGAAACTTCTTTTCCATCGAATGCCTCCCATGTTGGTAATATCGCTCTCATTTTTTTTTCAATTTTTTTCAGGTCTTTGTCAGAGATCGGAGAGCTGAATTCAAAATCATAGTAAAACCCATTGTCGGTCGAAGGGCCGATTGTTGCTTTGGTATCTGGGTATAGTTCAAGCACTGCCGCAGCTAGTAAGTGGGCGAGGGAATGTCTTTTTGCGCTGAGGTTGTCTTCGTTCATAAATGCTACTATACCACCACTTATAGATATGATAAAGAATTAAAATTTAATAATACAGAGTTGTTTTTAGCGATGCTCTTAGTGTGGTTTAGGATCGGAGTTCAGTGGGTGTTTCAGCAAGGGTTGGTTTTTTGTTATCTAAAGATTTCATTTTGTCTACAATAAGACTTACTTCACCGTTGCGTTTCGATATTTTTCCTTTAATTACTATGCATGTCTCCTTCTGGCATAGCTGATGTTGTTCTTGAAAAATCTTAGGAAATACTACTGCCTCAAGAGTTCCTGTGTAGTCTCCAATTCGTAGGAATGCCATTTTGGCACCTTTTTTAGTCATTATTTCTTTACATTCTTCGACAATGCCTGCAACGATTGTATTCATGCCGTTGATGCTGTTGGCTTTTACTTTTTCGATACTTGCACCTGCTTTTTGTAGTTTTTCTTTAAACTTATCAAGTGGGTGACCGGTAATGTACAGACCAAGCAGTTCCTTTTCCCACGAAAGTCGATCTTCGTCACTTACGTCGGGAGCATTTTGTAGTTTAAGTTGGGGAATAGTTGAGGTGTCGGTCATTAGTCCAAATAGTGAGTCGTGATTTTCACCCGCCAACTGGTTTTCTTTATTGTATTGAAGAAGGCTTTCCAGATTGAAAAGAAGTTGACCTCGTTTACTAAGTTTATCCATCGCCCCACTTTTAATGAGGGCCTCGAGAGATTTTCTATTGAGATTTTTGTCTTTTACTCGTTCGAGTAATTCGGCAATTGAATTAAAATGTTTACCTTGTTTGCGTTCAGCGATAATAGCATCAGCAATGCCTTCACCAAAGTTTTTTATTGTATAGAGTCCAAAGCGAATTGCCTCGTTTCCATCTGCTTGCTTTACTACTGTAAAGCCACCAAAGCTTTCGTTGATGTCTGGCGGTAAAACAGGAATATTCATTCGTTTACATTCCGCAATGATTTCAGCGATTTTATCAACATCTCCAGAGTCAGCTGTCAGTACGGCCGACATATAGATTGATGGGAAATTAGCTTTCATGTAGGCAGTTTGGTAGGCAACACGACCGTAGCTTGCAGCGTGAGCTTTGTTGAATCCATAGGCAGCAAAAGGTTCAATAAGTTTCCATAATTGTTCTGCTTTTTTCTCACTAAGTCCGTGTTCGATCAGTCCATCGTGAAGTTTCTTTTTTTGTTCTTCCATCAGTTCTGGAATTTTCTTACCCATTGCTTTTCGCAGCTTGTCAGCCTCAAGCCAAGAGTAGCCGGCAAGCTCAATAGCAATCATCATCACGTCATCTTGGTAGGTAATAACACCGTGTGATCGGTAGAGAATCGATTCGAGTCGAGGATCAAGATAGGAAACTTTTTGTGGATTGTGTTTTCGTTCAATATATTGAGGGATAGATTCCATCGGGCCAGGGCGATAAAGAGCGACCATCGCATTGATATCGTGGATGGTGCTGGGACGTAGTTCTTTCAAGAAGCGTGTCATGGCAGCACCATTGAGTTGGAATAGTCCGGTTGTTTCTCCGCGAGCCAAAAGTTCAAATGTTTTTTTGTCATCAAGTGGTATTTTCTCTATATCGATAGATATGTTTTCAATTTTTTTCACAAGGTCTACCGCATCGGCAAGGATGGCGAGATTTTTAAGACCAAGGAAGTCGAATTTGAGCAGTCCGGCGGCGTCCTCACTCACTGAACGCATATCAAATTGAGTAATTATTTTTCCTCCTTTAGGGTCGTATTGTAGTGGCACATACTCCGTGAGAGGATCTGGAGAGATGACCACTCCAGCTGCGTGAATGGAAATATGTCGTACGTTACCTTCAATTTTGCGGGCCATATCAATGATGCGTTTGGTATCCGCATCTGTTTTGTATGCCTTTTTAAGATCGGGTTCAATCTCCACTGCTTTGCTGATAGTCATTGGGAAACCTTGTGACCCCATCGGTATCATTTTTGCAATCGTGTCTCCAACTCCATATGGATATCCAAGGGCGCGTGAGACGTCTCGAACAGCACCGCGGGCAGCCATAGTACCAAATGTTCCTATTTGGGCTACTTTGTCTGCTCCATATTTTTTCTTAGAATACTCGATCATTTCGTCGCGTCGGTTGTCGGCAAAGTCCATATCAATATCAGGAGCTGAAGGACGTTCTGGGTTAAGGAAACGCTCAAAAGGAAGTCGGTATTCGAGCGGATTTACGTTTGTAATTCCTACAAGATAGGTGACAAGTGACCCAGCGACTGATCCTCGAATGGTAGTCAGGATCCCTGTTTCGTGAGCGTGGCGTAAAAGGTCTCCTACAGCAAGAAAGTACGGTGAGTAACCTTTTGTTTTAATTACATCAAGCTCATACTCCATACGGGTCTTGACTTCGTCGGTCATGGTGAGTCCTCGTTTAGATACACCTTCGTGTGCAAGGTAAGCTAGTTCGTCATCAGCATTTCGGCTACTCTCGATTTCTATTTTTGGAAACTTCCAATTACCGAGGTCGATTTCAAGGTTGCAGGCGTCAACAATTTTAAGTGTGTTTTTAAGAGCATCAGGAGTATCTTTAAATAGTTCAACTGCCTTTCTCTGGCTAATAAAAGAAAAGTCTTCTTCGTCTTCACTAAATCCACTGTATTCTCGTTGTGTTCCGATTGAAACAAGGACCTCCCGTGCTTCGCGATCTTCTGGTTTGAGGTAGTACACATCGTGAGCAGCAACGATTTGAGTGTTGGTTTCTCTGGCAAGGGCAATAAGGAGATTCATTCGTTCTTCGTGTCCGGTAATTTCTGGATGGTGTGTTATTTCAATATAAAAATTATCTTGACCGTACACTTCTTTGTGCCAAGCGATTAGCTCCTTGGCTTTTTCCGGATGGTTATTTTTTAAGGCGATGGCAATCTCTCCGCTAAATGAAGGGGAAATACAAATAATACCTTCGTTATATTTTTCTATTAGTTCTTTGTCGATTCGTGGTTTGTAATAGAATCCTTCAAGATAGGAATCTGTGACGAGTTTAATAATATTCTTGTATCCAATTTTATCTTTAGCTAGTAAAATAAGACGGTACCACCCTTTATCGATCACGGCTTCTTTGTCGTGTCTGGTTCGAAGCGCCACATAGGCATCGATCCCAATAATTGGTTTTATGCCTTTATCTTTACATTCAGTATAAAACTCGATAGCTCCGTAGAGGTTGCTATTGTCTGTAAGGGCAAGAGAGGTCATTCCATCGTCCTTAGCGGCAGAAATGAGGTCTGGTAGCTTAGGAAGTGCATTTAATAGCGAATAATGACTATGTGTGTGGAGATGGACGAAATCTGACATAATATGATTATAGCATGTCAAAAATCCCTAAACTAAAAAATGTCGATATTAGGTATCTGGTAGGAATAGACGAGGTTGGTAGAGGTCCTTTGGCCGGCCCCTTGGCAGTTGGGGCTGTATGTGTTGCGATTGATTTTGATTGGAGTATCTTTAAGGGTATTCGAGATTCAAAGAAACTTACTCATAGGGATCGGGTAAGGTGGAGTAGGGTATTTATGGATATACAACTTCAGAAAAAAAATGTTGGTTCAGCAATTTCTTTTGTGAGCCCGCAGGTTATTGATCGTAAGGGAATACGGTATGCATTACAAAAAGCTATACAAAGATCGATTACTCGGTTAGATGCCCCACCTGACCAGACGCTCGTTTTGTTGGATGGTGGATTACGTGCACCACAAGAATATCAATATCAAAAGACGATTATTAAAGGTGATGAAAAATTTCCAGTTATTTCGGTCGCCTCTATTATTGCTAAGGTTGCGCGAGATAAGAGGCTTGTGCGTTATGCCGAGCGTTTTCCAGAGTATGGCTTTGATATTCACAAGGGGTATGGCACAAAAAAACACAGAGAGAGTATAAAAAAGTATGGAATGTGCGATATTCACCGTCAGACATTTTGTAGGAATATAATGAGTTAAATAAAGACAGTTTTTAGGTGAGTAGGGAAGGACACTTGATTTTTTTATAACATATGGCTATACTTCTTTTCTATGGTAAACCGAATGCGACATACGAGATCGCATACTAAGAATCGTCGATCTCATCATAAAATCACTAAGCCAGCTATTACTGTTGATGCAAAAACAGGTGTGGCACAGCTTCGACACAGGGCATCAGCCGTTACGGGTATGTATCGTGGTAAGCAGGTGGTTAATGTTGATGCGAAGCTGACTAAAAAACTAGCAAAACAAAAATCTAAAAAAGCAGTTTCAGAAGATAGTACAACAGAGAAGACAAATAAGTAGTACCGTGTTATCCTAATAGGATATAACCGTTATTTACTAATGGCAAATAGGCACCTTTCCAGATCAATAGTCCTTCAGTCGCTCTTCGAGTGGGATTTTTCGCGTGGTGTAAACGATCACCGTCTTATATTAAAACGAAATAAAGAAGAATTTGCTCCTGGTCTTGAGGATGAGCTTTTTGCTGAACATTTAATGCAGGGCATCGTTGAAAAGGAAGATGATCTTGATAAGGTGATTGAAAAGGCGGCACCCGATTGGCCAATTGATAAGATTTCTGTTGTTGATAGAAATATTTTACGTATCGGCTTGTACGAGCTACTTTTTGCTGATCGAGATCAAGTTCCGCCAAAAGTTGCTATTAATGAATCGATTGAACTTTCAAAGACGTACGGTGGAGAAACAAGTTCAAAGTTTGTGAATGGAGTACTCGGTGCGGTGTATAAAGAGATTGGTGAGCCCGGTAAAGAGCAAAAAACCAAAAAGATAAAAAATCGAGATTTGCCGGATGATCAGGTTCCTGTAGAGGAGCTTGGTGGGGCGGTTGTGTACTCGCTTCATAAAGATGATTTGTATATTGCCTTAGTTCACGATGTTTTTGGACATTGGACCCTTACTAAAGGCCACGTGGATGAGGGAGAAAAAACACAAGATGCAATTGTTCGGGAGATCAAAGAGGAGCTCGGACTCGATTCTGTGATTGAGGATGGTCTTGGTGAAAATGCCTACATCGCTTACGATCCTGAAAAAGGTAAGATAAAAAAAAGAGTTGCCTACCATCTTGCAAAATCTGAATATATAGATATAGTGCTTCCAAAGAAGGGGGGGCTTGATGATGCTCAGTGGTTTAAACTAAAGGATATTGGCGACCTCAACTTCTATGATGATATTTTACCGATTGTTACAAAGGCGGTAAATATTCTTGCTAGTAAGAAATAATACGATGGCCGATTTTAAAGATTTTGAAGAAAAGGTAAGTGTTGTGTTTGCAGATAAAGAGCTCCTTAAGCAGGCGTTTACACACAGGTCATACATAAACGAAAATAAAAATTTAAATCTAGCGCACAATGAGCGATTAGAATTTTTAGGAGACGCGGTGCTTGAGCTTATCGTCACTGATTTTTTATTTAAAAAATTTCCTGAAAAAACAGAAGGTGAGCTAACGGCATTTCGTGCAGCTCTGGTGAATGCTCAGGCGTTGTCTCAAGTGGCCACTATTTTAGATGTAAATGATCTACTTCTCCTTTCTAAAGGTGAGACACGGGACACTGGACGAGCTCGACAATATATTTTGGCAAATACAATGGAAGCTATTATAGGAGCAATATACCTTGATCAGGGATATGGTTCAGCACAGACTTTTGTTGTGACCTACGTAACACCCCTGCTCGATGAGGTGATTGATACTGGTACTTGGATTGATGCCAAGAGTCTGTTCCAAGAAAAAGCACAAGAGAGTGTCGGTATCACGCCTACCTATCAGCTTGTGAAAGAAACTGGTCCAGATCACGACAAGCATTTTACGATTGGCGTTTTCTTAAATAACGAAAAAATAGCCCAAGGAGAAGGGAATTCAAAGCAAGAGGCAGAGCAAGTTGCTGCTCGAGCAGCACTTGATGCTAGAGGATGGTAGCCTACTATCCGAACCACCCTCTTTCTTGGTAGACTAATAACTAATGTATCTTAAGTCACTTGAATTAAACGGATTTAAATCATTTGCTCGAAAAAGTGAGCTTGAGTTCGTCACTCCTATTTCAGCAATCGTTGGACCTAATGGTTCTGGTAAATCAAATATAGCCGAGGCTTTTCGTTTTGTGTTAGGTGAGCAGTCTATTAAATCAATGCGTGGTAAGCGTGGTGAAGACCTAATTTTTAATGGCGGTGGTGGTGGAAATCGATCAAATAGAGCAGGGATTAAGGTTGCCTTTGATAACAGCAAGAAGTTTCTTGATGTTGATTTTGACGAGGTGTCGATTGAGCGCGTTGTTCATCGAGATGGAGTGAATGACTATTTTATTAACGGTAGTAGTGTGCGTCTTAAAGATGTGCACGAACTACTCTCCAAGGCCCATATTGGCTCTTCTGGACATCATATTATCTCGCAAGGTGAGGCTGATAAGATCTTGAATGCTAGCAATAGAGACCGAAAAGAAATGATTGAAGATGCCCTGGGTTTGATGGGGTATCAATACAAGATTGCTGATAGTCTTCGCAAGTTTGAAAAAACGCAAGAAAATATCAAAGAAATAGAGTTGCTTCGGAAAGAGATTGCGCCACATTTAAAGTTTTTAAAACGACAGGTTGAAAAGGTTGAAAAAACTCGACAGCTTCGAGATGACCTACGAAGTCAATATAAAGAATACTTAAAAAGAGAAGAGCAGTATCTTGAATATACTGAAGACAAAATACGGCAAGAAAAAATTGAGCCAGAGCAAAGAATCGGTGAGCTTGAGGGTAGTCTTCGCGAGGCACAAGCGGTTCTCTCTGCCTCAGGTATGGCTGATGAAAAAAGTAGGAAGATTGTGGAAATTGATGAAAAACTTAGTTTAAACCGCCAAGAAAAAGATGTACTTGTTCGCGATAGTGGGAGGATTGAGGGTGAGATATCTTCGTATAAGAGACTCATTGAACGACAAACGAATGCTGTGCATACAAATGAAAATAAGATGATTCGACTTACTGAGGTTGAGTTGTTTTTGCGTGAAGTCGAAACAGATGCTCTTCAGACAGAATCAATTGAAGAAGTATCTTCTTTGAAAACATTCATTACTCGGTTACGGTCGCGCATTACTGGTTTTCTCGAACAAAGAAAAGATCATGTTGATGATGGTTTGATACGAGAGTATGAAGGTGAAATTAAGCAGTTAGAAAAACAGAAAGAAGATATTTTACTACAAACCAAACAAATCGAAGATAGAAGTAAAGAACTTCAGCAGGAATATGGGGTGGTTCAAAAACAAATAGAAGAAGAAAAAGATTCTAATCGTGACGCAGAACGACTCGTTTTTTCTATTCGAGCTGAGCAAAGTCAATTACGATCAGCTCTTGAGATTATTCGTGGCAAGGCTGAACGTTTGCGTATTGTACGTGAAGATTTTGAGCGAGAGCTTCAAGAGGCTGGAGTGTTAATTGGACATATGGTATTAGAGTTTAAGCAATTCACCATAACGCACGATGGGCGTTCACTTACAACAGAAGAAGTGGTTAATGAAAACCGTGAAGAGCAAGAAGGGCGTCGACGGGCAATTGAGAAAATTAAAATACGACTTGAAGATGAGGGGACTGGTAGTGGTGAAGATGTTGTAAAAGAGCATAAAGAAACCGAAGAACGTGACCAGTTTCTTGCTAAAGAATTGGTTGATTTGGAGCGATCTAAAATGGCACTTGAGCAATTGGTTACTGATTTGCAAGAAACACTGCGGAATAAGTTCACTGAAGGAATAACAAAAATTAATGAACATTTTTCTACATTCTTTGCATTAATGTTTGGTGGCGGATCAGCTTCAGTGCAGGTAATTAGAGAGAAAAAACGTCGTCGAGGTATGGAAGAAATAGAGGAAAGTGAAGAAGACATTGAATATGAAGATGGGGTTGTGATCTCTATTTCGCTACCACGTAAGAAGGTAAAAAGTCTGGAGATGCTTTCTGGTGGTGAGAGAGCGCTCACATCCATTGCGCTTTTGTTTGCAATATCTCAGGTTAATCCTCCGCCATTTATTATTCTTGACGAGACAGATGCTGCGCTTGATGAAGCTAATTCTCGTAAGTATGGAGATATGATTGAAAGCTTGTCAGAACTTTCACAACTCATTTTAATTACACATAATCGAGAAACAATGTCTCGAGCCGGTATTATTTACGGTGTGACAATGGGGAATGATGGAATATCAAAACTTCTCTCTATTCAGTTTGATGAGGCGGTTAGTGTTGCTAAGTAGTAGCTACTTTAAGGGTGTTGCATTCTCATCTACTAGGGCGTAGTCGAGTATTTTTTTATCAAGATCAGCGTTGGTAACTTTAAAAGTCACAACATCTCCGAGCGTGATTCGTTTGCCGGTTTTTTTGCCAACAATAGAGTAGGTCTTTTTATCGAGTTCGTAGTAGTCGCCGTCGATGTCTGCGAGACGTACCATACCTTCAGCCTTTGTATTTACTTCTTCAATGTAGAGTCCCCATTCAGTTACTCCGTTGATAGTTCCTTTGAAGGTATTTCCAACAAATTTTTGCATAAACTCAACTTGCTTATACTTGATTGATTCTCGTTCCGCCTCACTTGCCTGTATCTCTTTTTCTGATGCTTCTTTGGCAATACGTGTGTATCGGGCGAATGCTTCAGTATCTACCTTTTGTCCGTTCAGTTCTTTTTGTAGTAGGCGATGAACAATTAAGTCAGGGTAGCGTCTGATTGGAGATGTGAAGTGAGTATAGTATTGAAATGCTAAACCAAAGTGGCCGATGTTTTTGGTTGAGTAAATCGCCTTCGACATAGATTTAACTGCCACTTTTCGAATCAGTGCTTCGTTGGCTTTTCCTTCAATTTTCTTTAATAGCATTTGTAGGTCTTTTGAAGTCACGTTGTCTTTTTTGTCGATATCGACTTCATATCCAAGTGCACGTAAGAAGATACCGAGGTTCTCGATTTTTTCATGATCAGGAGCATCGTGAATACGATACAGGAAAGTTGATTTTGTGCTGGATTTGAGTGCTTTTTTGTGAGCAGTATATACGTACTCAGCGACCTCCTTGTTGGCTAGGAGCATAAAGTCTTCAATAAGGCGATTTGTTTCAATTTGTTTTTTGATTCGTATCCGTATCGGCACGCCCTTTTCATCAAGGTCGAAACGTACTTCTTCGGTAGCAAAATCTATCGCACCGTGTTTTTTCTTCTCCTTTCGTAATTCTAGAGCAATGCGTTCGAGCTCCTTGAGTTCTGTTGAGTAAGGACCCTCACCTGTATCGAGGACAGCCTGGGCTTCCTCATAGGTAAATCTTTTATTTGAGTTAATAATTGTTCTACCAAACCATTTGTCTATGATCGTTAGATCTGGAGCAAATGTAAATACGGCTGAAAAAGCGAGTTTGTCTTCACCTGGATTAAGGCTGCAGAGGTCATTGGAAAGTATTTCGGGAAGCATTGGAATAGTTCGATCTACTAAGTAGACACTAAAAGAACGTTCGCGAGCTTCTCTGTCGAGAGCGCTTCCTTCTTTGACGTAATGAGATACGTCTGCGATATGTATTCCAACCTCAATATTTCCACTTTCGAGTTTCCTAAATGACAGGGCATCGTCAAAATCTTTTGCATCAACGGGGTCGATGGTAAGTGTTGTGGTGTTTCTAAAGTCGTGTCGTTTTTTTATTTCAGATTCGGGTATCGGTTTTTCAGCATCTGCAGTTTCCTGGGCTTCTCTTAATGCGTCCGGAGGAAAAGATGTCTTAAATCCTTTTTCAATAACAATAGAGTTTACTTCTGTGTCGTGGTCTCCCTTTTTTCCGAGAACGGTGGTGATGGTAGCTGTCGGGTTATCTTTAACGCTTCCCCAATCAGTGATTGAAATAACCACTTTGTCACGGTCTTGAACCTTCTTGCTTTCATTTGGTGGAAGGTAGAAATCCCGATGGATGCGTTTACTGTCTGGAATAACAAAAGTAGTCTTTTTGGTTTTTTGTATTGTCCCTACAAATACCTCACGATTACGTTTTATTATTTTTATAACACGACCTTCTTTGCGGTGGCTGGTAGTTTCTTCAATAATCTCAGCTTCAACTGTATCGCCATAAAAGGCGTTTAGCGTGTAGTCCTTAGGGACTAATAGGTCTGCATCTACTTCGGGGATTACAATATAGCCGTCTCCGCGCTTGTTTAGCTCGATTATTCCAGTGACGGTATGTTTGGCTGGTGTACTCATTGCCATACTATAGCAGAGAGGTCTGCTATTGACCATAAAAAGAGCTTCTGCTATAGTTCCTCTCATGTTAGTAATACGATTGCAACGAACAGGAAGAAAAAATGTTCCAACATTTCGTCTTGTTGTTACTGAAAAACAAAATGGCCCTAAGAGTGGTCGCTTTATCGACGTGGTAGGAAGTTATGATCCGCGTAAGGATGGAGCAAAGAACGAGCTTAAAAAAGATAAGATTAAGATGTGGATAGAGAAGGGTGCTCAGCCTTCTGATACTGTGCGTAACCTCCTTATTACCGAAGGAGTTCTTGAAGGAAAGAAAGTTAATGTGCTTCCAAAGAAGACTCCTGTTAAGAAGGAGGTAGGGGCTGAGGAAAAGGCTCCGGCAGCCGATAGTGCTCCCGTAAAAGAGGAAGTACCTAAAGAAGAGCCAGCAGCTGAAGCAGAAGTAACGGAGTAAGAGAAAATATGAGTCAAACAAAAATAGTCCCTATGGACTATTTTTGTTTGACTGTTTTTATACATAGCATTACAATGTTGTTAGCAGTACGCTTTACGGTGATTGCCGTGTTGGTCGAGTTGCTGCAAGAAAAGAGGATTAGAATATATAAGAAAGATATATGGAACACGACGACCACAAGTTTCTTGATTACGTTATACGGGCACTCGTTGATCATCCTGAGTCGGTAAAGATAGATCGAAAGGTTGACGAGATGGGTGTCCTCTTAACTCTCGATGTTCATCCTGAGGATATGGGAAAAGTTATCGGACGATCAGGAAACACTGCAAAGGCTATTCGAACACTACTTCGAGTAGTGGGTATGAAAAATAACGCTCGAGTAAATCTAAAAATTAACGAGCCAGAAGGGGGGCAAGGTCCATCTACGAGTACGCAAAGTGCAACGAGTGCTTCGCGAACAGTTGATGAGGCAATGGAAGATTTGAAAATGGATTAAAAAATCACTTTGATTTTTTACAAGCACCACGAGAAATCCTCGTGGTGCTTGTTTTTTATGTGGTGTATTATTATTTTCCTTGTATTTGTCCGTTAGATCCCTGGCTGGTGGATCTGTAGCTACCTCTTGGTTGTTGCAGACCCACTTTTTTCTTGTATTTAATAGGTGGGTACTCTACTATAGGTGTATGAATTTTCATATTGTCACTCTTTTTCCGGAAGCATTTACGTCGTACTTTAATCAGTCAATTTTAAAACGAGCACAGGACTCTGGTGTTATTTCTTTTTATTTTTATAATCCACGTGATTTTACTAATGACCCACATAAACGAATTGATCAAAAGCCGTATGGTGGAGGTCCTGGAATGGTAATACAAGCTGAGCCGGTGATTAAAGCTATTGCTAAAGCTATTGGTCGGAAGAAGAAAATTCTGGTCGTGTGGCTGACACCTGGTGGAAAAGATTTTACAAATACACAAGCACATAAATTTGCCGCAGAATACAAAGATATTGTTTTTATCTGTGGACGCTATGAAGGGATTGATGCTCGTGTGAAAGAGGTATTTTCGGTAACTGAAGTATCGATCGGGCAGTATGTTATTACTGGGGGTGAATTAGCAGCTATGGTTATTGTAGATGCTATTTCTCGCCAGGTTGAAGGGGTATTGGGGGATCCAGATTCAGTTGAAGAGAATCGGATTGCTTCTCACAATGTCTATACTCGACCTGAGACATTTATATATAAAAAGAAAAAGTATTCGGTTCCGGATGTCTTGTTGTCCGGACATCATAAAGAGATAGAAGAGTGGAAAAAGAATAAAAAAACATAGTATGTCAGTATTCTCAATAGAAAGTGAATATAAGCCTGCTGGGGATCAACCTAAGGCGATTAAAACACTCACAAAGGGGGTGAAGGATGGAGCAGCATATCAGACATTGCTCGGAGTTACTGGTTCTGGAAAAACATTTACTGCAGCAAATGTGATTGCAAATATTGGTAAGCCGACATTGGTGATTGCGCATAATAAAACACTGGCGGCCCAGCTTGCCCAAGAATATCGTGATTTTTTTCCAAATAATGCAGTTCACTATTTTGTTTCCTACTACGACTATTATCAGCCAGAGGCATACTTGCCAGTTACTGATACTTATATAGAAAAAGAGGCACAGATAAATGCTGAGATTGAACGGCTGAGGCACGCGTCTACTCAAGCACTTCTGTCAAGAAAAGATGTGGTTATTGTTGCGTCTGTATCGTGTATTTATGGGTTGGGTTCTCCTATTGAATATGAGAAAGTAAATCTCAGGTTACAAAAGGGCGCAGCTTTTACTCGTAGAGACCTTGTGCGTAAATTTATTGATATTCACTTTAGTCGAACAAACAGTGATTTGCTGCCAGGTACATTTCGTGTGGTTGGAAACTCAATAGAGATTATGCCTGTGAATGATCGGGTCGTGTATCGAATCGATTTAGGAGAGGGAAAGATATTAGCTATTGTAAAGATTGATGTTATTACTAGAGAGATTATCGAAACGGTAGATACGTTTTTTCTGTTTCCAGCAAAACACTTTATTACCAGTGACGAGGATCAGAAACGAGCGTTGAAGTCGATTGAAGCCGAGCTTAACGATAGGCTCGAGGTATTAGAAAAGGAAGGAAAAATACTTGAAGCACAACGACTAAAGCGACGTACGCGCTATGACCTCGCACTTATTCGAGAGGTTGGTTATTGTAATGGGATTGAAAATTACTCACGACACTTTTCGGGATTACCAGAGGGTTCTCCGCCTGATACGTTGCTTTCATATTTTCCACATAAAAAAGACGGTAGTCCTGACTTTTTAACTATTATTGACGAGTCACACGTTACTATCCCTCAGGTTGGTGGTATGTATGCTGGTGACAAAGCTCGAAAAGATAATCTTGTTGAACACGGTTTTAGATTGCCATCAGCTAAAGACAACAGACCACTTCAGTTTGAAGAATTTGAAAAAAGAGTTGGTCAGATTATTTTTACTTCTGCAACTCCTGGTTCGTATGAAGCTGAAAAAAGTATTCAAGTGGCTGAGCAGATTATTCGACCAACAGGTCTGATTGACCCAGAGGTAATTGTTCGTCCAGTTACGGAGGCTGGTTCGTATAAAGGGCAGGTTGTTGATTTTATCGAAGAGTCAGAAAAGGTTATTAAAGGGGGTGGGAGAGTGATCGCCACAACACTGACCAAGAAAATGGCAGAGGATCTGAGTGAGTATTTGAAGGATAAAGACATTAAAGCCGAATATTTACATAGTGAGATCAAGACAATTGACCGAATAGATATTCTGACAAATTTCAGAAAGGGGGTATTTGATGTATTGGTTGGAGTTAACCTTTTAAGAGAGGGACTTGATTTACCAGAAGTTGAGTTTATTGGAATTCTTGATGCTGATAAGGAGGGGTTTCTTCGTTCGGAAACGTCACTGATTCAAATTATTGGGCGTGCTGCTCGTAATATTCTCGGTAAGGTGGTGTTATATGCCGATAGAAATACTGGCTCAATGCAGCGAGCTATGGATGAGACACAGAGACGGCGTACAATTCAAGTTGCGTACAATACAAAGCATAGTATCACTCCGATAACTATCAAAAAGAAGATTCATGATATTACCGAACAAATGCGAAGTGAACATGATCGAGCAGTTCATTCGATACTCGAGATTGATAAAGAGAAATACAAGGGAAATTTTGCCCAGCTTATAAAAGAGAAACGAAAACAGATGGCGGCTGCTGTAAAAGAATTAGACTTTGAGAGTGCAGCAATTATTCGAGATGAAATACGAGAGCTTGAGAAGGAGGAATAAAAATGGCGAATACGTTCTGCTAATTAGTGTCGTGTAAAAAATAATAGTGGCATCGCGTTATTTTTATTGTGATATAATTTTGTAAGTGTCACGGCGACTATCATTTAGATTAATCTCCAAAAAAGACCTCGCTCAAGAAGAGGATGATTTTTGGAGTGAAAATAGTGAGCAGAAGAATTTTATATCGATGGCAACGCATCAACTGCGAACACCACTGGCGGGTATTAAGTGGACGCTCAGTATGCTTTTAAATGAAGAGGTTGGACCGATCACTAAAGATCAAAAAAAGTGGCTCGAGCAAGCCTTTCACAGTAATGAGAAGCTCATCCACCTAACTAACGAAATTTTGAGTGCACTAAAAATTGATGGTGGGGGAATGCAAATCTATCCAGCACCAACAGATATCTTAATGCTTGTTCGTGAGGTGGTTGAAATAATCAGGCCTTCAATTGAGAAAAAGGGGATTAGGTTTAAGCTTGAAAAAGGAAAGGGTGAGATAAGGCCGGCCACTATTGATCGGGATAGAATTGTGACAGTTTTCCAGAATTTAATTGAAAACGCTATCAAATATACTCCAGATGGTGGAGAGATTAAGGTTACTGTTACCCAAGAGAAAGACGGTATTAAATGTGCCGTTAAAGATAGTGGTATTGGTATTCCTCAGGCTGATAAACTCAATATTTTTCGTAGATTTTTTCGAGCCCATAATGCCTTTAATTATGACCAGCAAGGGACGGGCTTGGGTCTTTTCATTTCAAAGGGTATAATTGAAAGGCATGGTGGTAAGATATGGTTTGACAGTGTTGAGGGGCGTGGCACAAATTTTTACTTTATCCTTCCATCAGGCGATATAATTCAGAATTAAAAATATGAACACTGAACAAAAAAAAGTGATGTGGGTTGAGGATGACGAGTTTCTTAGTGGACTTATTTCTCAACGGCTAACTAAAGAGCAGTTTGAAATTTTTACAGCCAATAATGGTGAAGATGCACTAACTATTCTTAAGGAGCATACTCCCGATATTTTTTTGCTCGACCTGATGCTTCCTGGAGAAGTTGATGGATTTAAACTACTTGAGACAATCCGTGCAAATGAAAAGACAAAAGACAAGCCTGTTCTTTTATTTTCAAACCTGGCTTCAAAAGAAGATATGGACAAAGGGTATGGGTTGGGTGCAACTAAGTTTCTGATCAAATCAAGCATGGTCCCTGATGAGATTATTGCAGAAATAAAAAGTGCCCTCGGTGTTTAGGGCTAGTAGAATATATTTTGTATATAGAAATCATATAAAAGTGTGTCCTTGCAAAGGACGCATTTTTGTCTATAGTTAGGTATCGTTAGTATGAAAAAGAAGAAAGAGAGTGAAAAAATAATAGTGAGAGGTGCTCGAACGCACAATCTCAAGAATATTACTGTTGAAATGCCACGAAATTCTATGGTGGTATTTACGGGGCTTTCTGGGTCTGGAAAGTCGTCACTTGCCTTCGACACTATTTTTGCAGAAGGGCAACGACGGTATGTTGAATCGCTCTCTTCATATGCCCGGCAGTTTCTTCAGCAAATGCAAAAACCGGATGTTGATGAGATCGTGGGATTATCTCCGGCTATTTCTATTGATCAAACTTCTCGATCAAATAACCCACGATCTACCGTGGCTACGATTACTGAGATATACGATTATCTTCGAATTCTTTTCGCTCGAATTGGACGCCCTTTTTCTCCTGTTTCTGATAGGGAAATAAAGAAGCTCACAAAGGAAGAAATACTGGAGTCGATCTTAAATGTTATAAAGTCGGTAGAAAAAAAGACTCCAAAGAAGAAGGTTATGGACGTGGAATATAATTCTGCAAAGATTCAAATATACGCTCCGGTGGTTGTGGGAAGAAAAGGTGAGTATTACCAACTTCTTTACGACTTGCTTGGAAAAGGCTACTCAGAGATTAAGGTTGACGGCAAGGTAAAAAAATTGAGAGAGCGTATTGAGCTCGATAAAAACAAGCGACACAGTATTGATGTGTTAGTAGATGAATTTTATGTCAGTGCACTTCGTGAAGATAAGGCTGATTTTATGGAACGATTGAGTGAGGCTGTCGAGCGAGCACTTTCTGAGGCTGATGGATTGGTTAAAATTGTGACGGAAGATGACGAGAAATTAATATCATCAAAATTTATCGATCCGTATAGCGGGTACTCATTTCCTGAAATTGAACCACGTCTTTTTTCTTTTAACTCGCCGTATGGTGCGTGTCCTGAATGTAATGGATTGGGTACAAAATATTTTAATGGACGTGAAGAGTGTGGTGTGTGTAAGGGGGCACGACTTCGTGAGGAGGCATTGCATGTATTTATTTTTGATTCAGATGGGGTGCGGAGAAATATTGTAGATGTTACGGATCTTTCTATAGAACAAGCCTATCAATTTTTTGAAACATTAGAACTTTCTGCAACAGAAAAAGAAATTTCAAATGTAGTTGTTCGAGAGATTCAGGCGCGTCTTAAGTTTATGATTAATGTGGGTATTGAATACCTCTCATTAAACAGACGTGCCAATACGCTGTCTGGAGGTGAGGCTCAGCGAATACGATTGGCTTCTCAGCTTGGATCCGGGTTAGTGGGTGCTCTTTATGTGCTCGATGAGCCTACTATCGGACTACATTCTAGAGATAACGACCGCCTTATTAAAACACTCCTTGATTTAAGAGATCTTGGTAATACTATTATCGTCGTTGAACACGATGAGGATACAATTTTTTCATCAGATTATATTGTGGATATTGGCCCGGGGGCAGGGGTGCATGGTGGTGAGGTAGTTGTATCTGGGTATTTAGAGCAATTACTTGAGGCAAAGCACGCAAAAGGCGGTTCTGTAACTCTTCAGTACCTGCGTGGAGAAAAACAAATCGAGACTCCTAAAGAGAGAAGATCGCAGGATAAAGGAAAATTAAAGATACGTGGTGGTAATGTATTCAACATTAAGAATATGGATCTCGATATACCGCTTGGTAAATTCGTAGCGATTACTGGTGTTTCTGGGTCGGGAAAATCATCGCTAATGTATGAAATTGTGCATAAAAATCTACAAGCACGGTTTGATCGTCGGTATCGATCAAGTGAAGTATTTAATGCTAAAGAGTTTTCCGGTACAGATTATCTAGGAAGAGCAATTTTAATCGACCAGTCACCGATTGGTAGAACTCCTCGTTCAAATCCAGCTACCTATACAGGTACTTTTACTTTTATTCGAGACTTGTTTGCTGAATCAACCGAGGCTCGAGCTCGTGGATGGTCTCCAAGCCGCTTTTCTTTTAATGTGAAAGGTGGCCGATGTGAAGCCTGTCAGGGAAATGGGGTAATTGCTGTTGAGATGCATTTTTTGCCAACGGTGTATGTTCCCTGCGATATCTGTAATGGCAAACGTTATATGAAAGAAACGCTTGAGGTAAGGTATCGAGATAAAAATATTTACGAAGTATTGGAAATGACAGTTGAGGAGGCTCTGGTTTTCTTTGAAGATATCCCGGCAATATCTGACCGGCTAAAGACGCTAAGTGATGTGGGTTTGGGATATATTAGATTGGGACAGCCGGCCACGACCCTGTCTGGTGGTGAGGCACAACGTGTAAAGATTTCCTCAGAGTTGTATCGGGCGCATCTCCAGAAGACTGTATACTTACTTGATGAACCTACCATTGGATTGCATTATGAAGATGTTAAGAAGTTAATTGAGATTTTGCAAAAACTTGTAGATGCTGGCAATACGGTTATGGTTATTGAGCATAATCTTGATCTGATTAAAAGCACAGATTATGTAATTGATATTGGTCCTGAGGGCGGTGTTGGTGGTGGAAAAGTGGTAGCTAAAGGAACGCCGGAGCAGGTTGCTGATGCGAAAGGGACATATACAGGGAAATATTTAAAGAGAGCCTTAAAGAGAAAGTAAGGGGTGGCAATAAAAAAACACTAGTTCCGACTAGTGTTTTTTATGTTTGAGTCGAAATATCCTACAAATTTACTACTTCGTTACTCGTTAGAAATAAACTGTCTAAATAATTCCAATATGCTTCTTCTCCTGCAATCTCAGCAACACATTCTGCACTTTCAGCTTTGATTCGAGCGTGTGGATGAAGTGAGTCAAGAGGAAAGTCTCGATATACCCAGGCCACCTGCTCTTGCGGATAGGTTGAAGTAATTCGTGTGAGTGTGTCGTGGAAGTTTGCACAGAATGGACAATCTATATCTGAGTACTCAACGATTACTACACGAGCGTCACTATTACCTCTGATATGGTCATTGTCGATTGAAGCTTTCGGAACATCGGTTGTTACAACTCGAACTCCGGTATTTTCTGGGAAGGTACTATCGATTAATGTAGCAACATCACCACCTTCAAGGAGGATGTCTATTACACTAGAGACGGTACTGTATGGTTGAGCACCTGGTACAAGGACAATATGACCGTTTGGTCCGAGTATAAAGTTGTGTGGAGTTCCTTGTGCACCAAGATTTGTTACTTCTGCGTATTCTTCCTGCACCTCACTTGCGAAACGCCCTTCTTGAACACAAGCTTCAAATTCTTTAACATCTTTAACACCAGCATCTTTAGCGAGTGTGCTTAGCGTTGGGCGCGGGGCTACTTTTGGCGTACTGTCTTTGTTTGATATAAAAACCGAACCGGCAATGAGTGCTCCTGCGATAATAATTGCGGCGGGTATTAGTGTATTGTTCTGCATTAGTTGGAAATTATTAGATGTAATTTCTATATGGTATCATATTTTTTAAATGGAAATACTATCAGCTGCTATACTTGGATTTGTTCAGGGAATTACTGAATTCTTACCAATTTCATCATCTGGGCATCTTGTGCTCATTGGCACGTTTTTGCCTTTAGGCTCTATTGATTCAGCATTTTTTGATGTATTGCTCCACATGGCGACACTGTTAGCTATTGTTTTGTATTTTCGCAAAGATATTAAGATGTTGTGTACCACGCTCTACCGGATGTTGAGTGGTGTTCGTGTTGAAAACTCGCAGCGCATTTTATTTTGGGGACTTTTCCTTGGTACGATTCCTGCAGTCTTTGTCGGCCTGTTGATTGAGCCCCTTACCGAAAGTATTTTTAGGAGTTTGTTTGTTGTGGCGGGAGCGTTGGTGGCTGGCAGTATTATTTTTTTCATTGCAGAAAAAGTTGCCACACAAGATACTGAGCTAACAGCAAGAAAAGCTTTTTTGATCGGGTGTATGCAGGTGCTAGCATTTGTGCCGGGAATGTCACGGTCGGGATCAACTATTTCTGGGGGACTGCTCTTGGGTCTGACACGTGAACAGTCCGCTCGTTTTAGTTTTTTGTTAGCACTACCTATTATTTTCGGGGCAGGTATTGTTAAAATAAGTGATGTAGATATCTCTGCTATTTCACTTATAGAAGTACAGATTGTCACTGTCGGAATGCTAACTGCTTTTATTTCTGGTCTGTACTCAATTCATTTTTTACTAAAGTTCTTAAAAAGTCATACGCTTATACCCTTTGCGTGGTATAGAATTATTCTAGCTGGAGCTGTGGTTGCTTTCGTTGTAGTTAGCGGTGTTTAAAAGGGCAGGGTGTGCGTGATTGCCTGGTCGTCTATCTGCTCCCAGGTATCAGTATTAAGAGGTATTTCATTTCGTTTAGCACCTTCTTTGAAATAGAGCTTTTTGTTTTTGAGGGCGTAATCATACAGATCTCGAGTAATTTTCACATCATCAATACAGTATTTTCGTATTTTTTCAATTTCACCATTTTGCCACCATGTGATTGCCTGGAGACCATGTCCTGATTTTTTTGTGCCTAGTGTTCCTTCGGCTACCTGGTCAAGTCGCATTCTACGCCCATAGTTTTCTTTAATTTCTGCAAGAATATCGAGGCTTTTTATTTGAGTTAAATCTCCCGGATAGTATTTGTTGAGTAGGGGAATATCAAAGTGGTTTGAATTGTAGCCAACCAACATATCGGCACTTTCTATAAGTGGCCATAATTCTAGTAGTCCTTCTTGTAGGTATGAGTAAAATACTCCATCCTGTGAGTCGTGAACTGCTATGAGTGACAAATCAAGGTCGGCCGGATTGCTTGATCCAGCATCTTGAAATGTATTTTTTGTTTCAATGTCAAATGTAATTACTCGCATAAGGTGCGTGAGGGTGTGAATACTAATATATTATAGGGCTCGCTGTTCGTTGATGTATTGAGCAATGTCTGATTCTTTTAGTTCAATTTCAACTCTTGATTCCATATTTCTAATTTTCAGTACATTGGTTTTTTCCTCATTTTCACCAATGCAGATAAGGTATGGAATATTTTGCTTATGTGCATATTTGATTTGATCCCCTGTTTTTCTGCCCGTAACATCTACAAGGATATTGAGACCTGCATTGCGTAAGCTTTTTGCTACAGATTGAGTGTAGCTGTTTGCTGTATTGTCTATGCGGCACAAAAATATATCTATAGAATTTTTGTAATCTGGAAGTAGGTTGTGTGTCTCAAGAAAGTCTCGAGTGGTTACGTCTCCTACGCCAAATCCAACAGCAGGAAGTGGTTCTACTCCAAAAATTTCGAGTAGTTTATCATATCTGCCACCGCCAAATAGTGCACGAGGATTGTCTTTGTGAGTATCGAAAATTTCAAACACAAAGCCGGTATAATAATCAAAACCACGCATTAATGTTGGATCGAATTCGATATTTTTAATGCCACTTGCGTCGAGTAATTGTATTAGTGATGTGATATGGGTAATTTCAGATTCTTTTTCACCAAGAAGTGCAATAAGGTCTTGAGGTGTAGTGAGGTAGTGGATAAACTCTTTCGTTTTTTCATTAAGTATTTCAGCTATGGCAGTTTCAAAAGCTGAAGCGCTGATTTTGCGTTGCTTATCTATTGCTTTTGATAAAGTGTGGGCATCACCGTCAGAAATAGAGAAGTGAGCAAAGAGGGCGTTAATTATTTTTCTGCTATTGATTTTAATGACAAAGTCCGTATCAGTCGCTCCAAAGTTTAGTAAAAGTGAATGGGCTAGTAGGATTATTTCTGTGTCAGATTCTATTGTTGAAGCCCCAAACATGTCGATGTTTAATTGAAAGTGTTCTCGCAGGCGTCCGCGTTGTGGTTTTTCATATCTAAATAAGTTGGGAATAGAGTACCAGCGAATAGGCGGTAAAAGCTCACCTCGTTTTCGAGCAATCATTCGGGCGACTGTTGGGGTCATTTCCGGACGAAGAGTTACTTCTCTTCCTCCACGATCGGTGAATGTATATGTCTGATCGTTGATAATTTCTTCACCACTCTTAGCTTCGTATAGACTGGCAAGTTCGAGTGGGGATGCGTTATACTCAAGATAGCCAAAGCTCTCGGCAGTTGATTTCCAGACTTCAAAAATATAATTTTGAATAAACTGGTCTTCTGGGTAAAAATCACGCACACCTTTATATGAATCGGTTGATAGTGGTTGCATATGGGCTATAGTAACATTTTTTATTAAAGTGCAAAAAGTTTTAAATTTATACAAACAAGTCGGTGAGACACCATTGCGATGTATTGAGCGATGGCGACAAGAGAATCCTGCGTATAGGAATGTAAAAATGACTTACGCTGGCAGGCTGGATCCACTGGCTGAGGGGGTGCTTATCGTACTTGCGGGGGATGAGGTGAAGAGGAAGGATGATTATCTATGTTTACGTAAACGGTACCAAGTAAGTGCTATTATTGGATTTTCTTCCGACACATACGATATTTTAGGTCTTGTTGAAAACGCCAAAGCTGAAGGATCAGCACAGCTTCCTAGTATTTTGGGTGCGTTGCAGTCTTTTGTGGGTACTTTTGAGCAAACATATCCAATTTTTTCTTCAAAAACAGTTGGTGGTAAACCTCTATTTCAGTGGGCGAGGGAAGGGAGGATTACTGAGGTGGTAATACCTTCCAGACAAGTATCTATCTATTCAATTGCATTTATGAGATCTGAGGTATGGACAAAAGAAGATGTCTTAAATAACGTGACTCAGAAAATTGCGATGGTCTCTGGGGACTTTCGACAAGAGGAGGCGTTGGAAAGCTGGTGCTCAGCGATTTTGACCTCAGATCGTGATAGCTTTTCTGTGGTACATTTTTCGGTAGAGTGCTCTTCGGGAACGTATATGCGAGGTATTGTTCACGATCTCGGCCGGGCCCTTGGAACAAGCGCCCTGACTTTTGGTATTAAGCGGACAAGTGTTGGTAATTATGTAATAGTAGAAGAGTAACTTTGTGTGGTATAATCTTCTTTTGTACTGTGGTTAATATATGAATGATATTGAATTAACAGAACTTCTTGCTAAACGAGAGCAATACCGATCACGGGTCTTCCGCATAATGATTGAGTTGATCTTTATATTCGGCGTACCAGCTTTTGCGGGTCTTTTTATAGGAAAATATCTAGGTGGTTTGTATGGGGAAAGTTTTGTAACTATAGGGATACCTCTAGCTGTTGCCTTTGTATTTTCGTGGATAATTGTTATTATCCGTGTTGTTCGGATAGATGGGGAAATGAGAGATCTTGACGCGAAGATAAAGGAAGGGCGGTTGAAAAAAGCTGAAGATCAAAAATATAAGGGATAAGATATGGGTTTTAAAGATTTTATACAATTAAATCAGTCTGTGCCGGATGTTCGGTCTGACGTGCTATTCGAGTTTTTTGGTGGGTTTTTAGTATTTACCAATTCAACAATGATGATTATGTTGATTTTGGTACTTTTCGCTATTTTCGGTGTATTTGTCGTTCGAAGATTTTCACTTCAGCCAAAGCTGATTCAGTCATACACTGAAATAATATATGAAGGTATCCTTTCTTTGACGGATTCAATTACTGGCAGCAGAAAGCACTCCAAATACATTTTTCCGGTTGTTGCTACCCTTGTTATTTACATTGCCGTAGCAAATAGTATTGGGTTAATTCCTGGAATCACGTCAGTTACTTATGGCGGGGTGTCTTTGTTCCGAGCACCAATGTCTGATTTTAATACTACGCTCGGACTCGCCTTTGCTATTGTTGTGGCGTTACAGGTAATTTCTATTTCAGAGTGGGGTGTTTTGGGCTATTTGAGTCGCTTCTTTCAGTTCCACACAGTCTACAGAGGTTTTAAGCGGGGATTTAAGGCGGGATTGATGTCTATTATCGAGTTTATTATCGGACTACTAGATATTATTTCTGAAATCGCAAAAATAGTTTCTCTCTCATTTCGTTTATTTGGTAACGTGTTTGCCAGTGAAATTCTCTTGGCGATTTTGCTTGGTACCGTAGCCTACGTTCTTCCGTCTGTTTGGATGGCAATGTCGTTACTTACAGGTATTATTCAAGCTATTGTGTTCGGTGCGTTGACTGCAGCGTACTACTCGTTCGCGATTAAGCCTGATGATGAAGATTTGATTGAAGCTTCGTAGCCTTGATTGAAACTTCTTTCAAAAATGCTACACTAGTAAGGTTAAAAAAAGTTCGAAGCTTTTTATTGCCGACGTAGAGCGGGTGAAATGATAGAGTACTCTTTCTCATTTCTGAGCCATGTGGGGCATTATAGAAGGTTTAAGGTGTTTTATTATAGGTTGTAATAGGAAATATATATGGAAATTGACCCAAATGTTGTATCAGCAGCCAGTTCGCTGTTAAGTGATGAAGGTGCTCGACTAATAGCCAAAGGTCTTGCAACAACGTCTATGTTCGGATCAGCGATAGGTGAAGGATATCTGATTGGTAAGGCCCTAGAAGCAATGGGACGAAATCCGGAAGTGTCTGGAGTGCTTTTTAGCCGTATGATTATTGGTGTCGCTCTTGCAGAATCAACAGCTATTTACGCACTTGTTGCATTCTTCATACTTTAATTTTTGACCGTCCTATTAATTAAGGTCGGTTTGTTTTTTAACTTATGGAATCAATCATTAGCGCACTACAGAATATTGGATTTGACTGGAGAGTAGCTCTGGCAAACTTTGTAAACTTCTTAATTATCTTCTGGCTTCTTAAAAGGTTTATTTTTCGACCAATGCAAAAAACGATTGATGAGAGAAATAGTGCCATACATAGTGGTCTGAAGAATGCAGAAGAGGCTAAAAGTAAACTTAAAGGAGCGGAAGAAGAGTATGGACGGTTACTTACAGAAGGAAAGCGTGAGGTGAATGAGATTGTTGCGAAGGCAAAAGAGCAAGAAGCATTAATTATTGAAGAGGCACGAAAGATAGCGGAAAAAGAAGCCCTAGATATTGTTCTTCGTTCAGAAAAGAGAATGCAGGAAGAGAATAAAAAAATGAATGAAGAATTTAAACGACATTCTGTCGAGCTCATTTCGCTCGGTGTTAAGAAGGTGGCACGTAGTACTGTTACTGCTGACGTGAACGAGAAGATGGTAGGGGATTTAGTGAAATAAAATGATTACGTCACGACAACTTGCGAATGAAATTATAGTAGCTTCTGATCAGTCAAAAATAGTTGATCGAAAACTAGCATCAACGGTTGTTTTTTTCTTACAACAAAAAAATCTTTTGGCGTTATTGCCAAATATTTTGAAGAGAATTGAAGAAAAACTGGCTCAACGCATGGCTGGTGAGAAGTTGTATATTACGACAGCATTTCCTATTTCGGATACTATGGTTGAAAAAATACGTAGTGTTGTGGATGCATCCGAGGCATTGGTTGAAGTTAGTATTGAAGAGGGTGTGATCGGTGGTTTTATTGCTCGATACAAGGGAAAGACCTATGATGCAAGTGTTACTAAGGTGACGGGAGAGCTTGCTGGGACGCTTAGTAGTTAGTTTGTATATTATGAACAAGATGGAAACATTTATTTCGGAACTTAAGAAGAAGATTTCTGATTTTGAACCTCAGATAAATATTGAGGAGACAGGGACGGTTGTGTCTGTTGGTGATGGTATTGCAACTATCTCTGGTCTAAGGAATGTTATGGCATCCGAGATCGTTTCATTTGCTGGAGGCGTAAAAGGACTCGCACTTAACCTCGATGAGGATTATGTCGGTGTCATTATAATCGGCGAAGCGGGATCAATAAAAGAAGGAGATGAGGTTAAGCGGACTGGTCAGATTTTATCTATTCCGGTAGGAGAGGATATTATCGGTAGAATTGTGAATCCACTCGGGCAGCCACTTGATGCTGCTGGTGATATACAGACAGATACAAATTGTGCTCTAGAACGAAAGGCCCCGGGTGTGATGGCTCGACAACCAGTAAACCAGCCACTACAAACAGGAATTAAGGCAATTGATGCAATGACGCCGATCGGTCGCGGACAGCGACAGCTGATTATTGGAGATCGGCAAACTGGAAAAACAACCGTTGCCCTCGATACGATCATTAATCAAAAAGGACAGGATGTGCTTTGTGTGTATGTAGCGATTGGGCAAAAAATGTCAAAAGTAGCTCGAATTGCCGAAGAGCTTCGGACTGCAGGTGCGATGGAGTATACAACTATTGTGGCAGCTGGTGCATCAGAAGGCGCTGCATTTTCATATCTGTCACCGTATACAGGTGTTTCGATTGCGGAGTATTTTATGGATAAAAAGAAAGATGTTCTTGTTGTATATGATGATTTATCAAAGCACGCCATTGCCTATCGAGAAATATCACTTCTACTTCGTCGCCCGCCGGGGCGTGAAGCCTATCCAGGAGATGTGTTTTATATTCACTCGCGTCTACTTGAGCGATCTGCACGTAGAAATGATGAAGCTGGAGGAGGGTCTATTACCGCACTTCCGATTATTGAAACTCAGGCCGGAGATGTGTCGGCCTATATTCCAACAAACGTAATTTCTATTACTGACGGACAAGTGTATTTGGAAACAGGTTTGTTTTATAAAGGTGTCCGACCAGCGATTAACGTAGGCTTGTCTGTATCTCGAGTGGGTGGAGCGGCACAGATAAAATCAATGAAGAAAGTTGCGGGAAAATTAAAGCTACAGTTGGCACAGTTTCGTGAACTCGAAGCATTTTCACAGTTTGCATCAGATCTTGATTCAGAAACAAAATCTATTTTAGAAAGAGGTGAGAGGCTTGTCGAGATACTCAAACAGCCGCAGTATTCTCCAATGCGAGCAGGCGTTCAGGTTGCAGTTATCTATGCAGCAAATAGTGGGTACTTGGCGAACGTCCCGGTAAGTGAAGTTAAGGAGTGGGAGAAAAAATTTGCTGATTTTATGAAGACTTCAAAATCGCACGTTTTAGATATGATAGAAAAAGATTGGTCTGATGAAGTTGAGGGTGCGGTAAAAGATTCAATTACAGAGTTTCAAAAAATGGTATAGATATGGCAACACTCAAGACAATAAAAACAAAGATGGGGGCTGTCTCTAATGTCCGTAAGATTACAAAGACGATGGAGGCAGTTGCAGCGAGTAAGATGAAAAAATCAATCGCTCGGGCTCTTTCGACCAGAGAGTATGCCGGACTTGCTCTTGAGCTATTGCGTAACCTTTCTCAAGATAAATACGTACAAGATCCACTGTTAAACTACCCAGAAAAAGCGACAACCACCCTTATTGTTCCAATTTCTTCTAATAAAGGATTGTGTGGGGGCTACAATATGTCAATTGCACGTGCGGTCTGGAAATATTTGCGAGCAGATCGACACAATGAAGATGTTGCGTTTGTTACAGTTGGAAAGTATTCAGAAAAAATGGTGAAAAAATTATCCAAGCCTCTTGTGGGAAGTTTTTTGGATTTTTCTGACACTGATCATTCCGACGAGGTTCGTCCTCTAAGTAACTTTATCCTTAATGCCTTTAGTCAGGGGGCGTATTCGCGAGTGCTCTTAGTGTATGCTAACTTTGTTTCTGGTGTAGAGTATAAGCCAGTAGTAAGACAACTTCTACCTATAAATGAGGATATTGTGGTAGATATTATGCGAGATATTGAAGATGACGTATCCGATGGAGATCATTACAAAGTAAAGGGCAGTACGTCATACATTTTTGAGCCCGATGAGGAATCTGTTCTGGCATACGTACTTGAGAAGTTGGTTGAAGTTCTTGTGTACCAAGCATTGATTGAGTCACAAGCAAGTGAGCATAGTGCTAGGCGAGCAGCTATGAAAAATGCGACAGACAATGCTCAGAGCGTATATGATGATTTAAAGCTCGGTTTTAATAGGGCTCGTCAAGCCGCTATAACGAGAGAAATTTCAGAAATTTCTGCCGGTGCAGAAGCAGTAAAATAATTAGTAGTTTATGTATTAAAAATCCAGTATGAAGAAAGGCAAGATAACAAAAATAATCGGTCCAGTTGTTGATGTCGAGTTTTCTGAAGCACTACCCGACATATATAATGCACTTACTGTTGATCTCGACGGTAAAACTGTTGTGCTTGAAGTTGAGCAACATCTCGGACTTAGAGAGGTGCGAACTGTCGCGATGGACTCAACAGATGGTCTTGTGCGAGGACAAGAGGTTGTTGATACTGGCCGTGGCATATCTGTTCCTGTTGGTGAAAAAGTTTTAGGAAGAATGTTTGATGTCGTTGGTAATCCGATTGACAATAAGCCGGCTCCCGAAACAGAAGAAAGATACGATATTCATCGAAGTGCTCCACCTCTCTCAGAACAATCAACTCGTGCAGAAATGTTTGAAACTGGAATAAAAGTTATTGACTTAATGTGTCCGTTTCTTAGAGGAGGTAAAGTTGGATTATTTGGAGGTGCTGGAGTTGGAAAGACGGTTATTATTCAAGAGCTTATTCATAACATCGCCAAAGAACACGGAGGGTACTCAGTGTTTGCCGGAGTCGGCGAGAGAAGTCGTGAAGGAAACGACCTCTATCGGGAAATGGAAGAGAGTAAAGTTCTCGATAAAACAACACTTGTATTTGGACAGATGAATGAGCCGCCAGGAGCACGTGCTCGTGTTGCTTTCTCGGCACTTTCAATGGCGGAGTATTTTAGAGATAAACAAGGAAAAGATGTTTTGTTTTTTGCCGACAATATTTTCCGCTTTACTCAGGCTGGTTCGGAACTTTCAGCACTCCTTGGACGTATCCCATCAGCGGTGGGCTATCAACCAACATTGGCTACTGAAATGGGTAAGTTGCAAGAGCGAATTACATCAACTACAAAAGGTTCAATTACGTCTGTGCAGGCAGTGTACGTGCCGGCTGATGACCTAACAGATCCAGCTCCAGCAACTACGTTTGCTCACCTCGACTCTACTGTGGTGTTAAGCCGAGCATTAACTGAAATCGGTATTTATCCAGCTGTCGATCCGCTTGATTCAACATCAACCATCCTTGACCCGTCTATTGTGGGAGAAGAGCACTACACTGTAGCAAGAGAGGTGCAACGCGTGCTTCAGAGATACAAAGATCTTCAGGATATTATCGCAATTCTTGGAATGGATGAATTATCTGATGAGGATAAGTTAGTTGTAGAACGAGCTCGAAAAATACAACGATTTTTGTCACAGCCGTTCTTTGTGGCAGAACAGTTTACAGGGGCTTCGGGTATCTACGTTACCGTGGCTGAAACTATACGAGGATTTAAAGAGATTCTTGAAGGTAAGCACGATAGTAAATCAGAAAGTGCATTCTATATGAAGGGTGGTATTGATGATGTAAAGTAATTAGCTGTGCAAAATACACTTACATTTAAAATTGTTACTCCAGAAGGTGTTACGTTTGAAGACACTGTCCATAACGTAACTGTTCCGACCCAAAGTGGAGAGGTTGGTATTTATGCTAATCACGCTCCGCTCATTTCTCTTGTTGTTCCTGGTGAGTTGGTAATAAAAAAAACTGACGAAACGATATATTTATCTGTTGCTCACGGCGTGCTTGAGGTTCGAAAGGGAAATAAGGTGATTATTATTGCTGATCAGGCTGATCACGCTACAGAAATTGATGTTGAGGGCGCTCGAAAAGCAATCGAGCGAGCCGAAGGTGGACTGGAAAAAGGAGGCCTAACTACCGCTGAGGTTGAAACTTTTGAGAAAATCCTTGAGGCAGAAGAGGCAAAAATAAAAGTTGCAGAAAATCATTATCAACGTGAGAAGTAGGTAGTGGTCTGGTATACTATTCGTAATGAGTATTGTACAAGCACTTATATCAATTAGTCCGCTCTACCTGTGGACAGGGCTATTTATTGTGCTAGTTGTATTTGTGTGTATAAGTGCAATCCTTATGTATCACTGGAAAAAGTACGGATTACGTCGTCAAAAAATAAAGGTGGTGCAACGTATCTATTTTGTAGGATCAATAATTTTATTGAGCATAGCGATTATAGCTCTTTCTTTTTATACACTATGGTAGCTCTTGATATAGACGAAAAAATAATATATGAGGTTCGGAAACATTGGTTTGGAATTGCGGTCATTATTGCAGGATTAGCTGTCATTGCACTCATTCCGCCTATCTTTTTTGTAGTGATACAAACAACAGGAACTGTGATGCTAGTGGATGGATGGCTGTTGTTTCTTTTCGTGTATTCTTTGTGGTTGCTTGTTCTTTGGGTGTTCTTCTTTCTTGAGTGGACAGACTACTATTTTGATGTTTGGCACGTAACAAATAAACGGCTCGTTGACGTGGAACAAAAGGGTATTTTTAGTCGAGAGATAACAAGTTTCTACTATGATCGTATCCAGGACATTACTATTGAAATACACGGAATTATTCCAACGTTATTGGAATTTGGTGATATTCATATACAGACTGCTGGTGAGAGTCGAGAAATTATTCTCAAAGGGGCAAGTCGGCCTTATATGGCTAAGGAAATTATTATGAAAGAAGTTGAAAAAAAGTCAGGAACAATTCAACGTGTACAGGTTGTTGAGTAGGTTAGGCTTGAGCTGATTCTCTGCCAATTTCTTTTATTGATCGAGCAATAGTATCTAGAAAATTTTCGTGGAAGTGAATACCGATTTCTGCTAGTTCGATTAGTTTTGCATCTCCCAGACTCTCAGCCGCACCCTTTACGAGTGTCCAGTGTACAATTGCTGCGCCAAGAAAGAAGCCAAGCCATTCGTGTAATTCAGCGGCATCCATCCAGTCATCTTCAGCTAGATAGAGATCTCGCATTTTTCTTATTTTTGCACCAGTTTTCTCAGCCTTTTCATTAACTGCATCAAGGGTGTTGTGTGCCGAAGCATTTTCGATAATGAGTGTTTCGTGATTTTTGTATTCAGAGAGTAGTTGCTGCACTTCTTCATTAAGAGCTGGATTAAGAGCGATTTCACCTTTTACGAGGGTTTCATTTCCTACTTGAGTAAATGCTAGTACCTCTCCTATTTTTTTTGCCGTGTATGTATTCATTATTCTTGTATGTAAAATCTTGTAATTTGAGTACAGTATAACATCTATGCTCTATCTAGCTAAATCTATATACAAACTTTTCTTTTTTGACCTATGAAAGGGTCGATATTGTTAGGTTATAGTATGTGGGGCATATCAGATTTTTTCTTTTACTTACGACAAATTTGCTGTATTATGTACTCCAATGAAGCAATCTCACCTATTTACAAAAACAAGAAAAGAAGCACCAAAAGACGAGGTTTCAAAAAACGCTCAACTACTCATTCGAGCTGGATATATTTATAAAGAGATGGCCGGTGTCTATGCGTTCTTACCTCTTGGGTTGCGGGTGATGAATCGGATATGTACGGTCATACGAGAAGAGATGAATGCTATTGGTGGGCAAGAAGTACTCCTTACCAGTTTGCAAAAAAAAGAAACTTGGGAGAAAACAGGTCGTTTTAGTGATGAAGTCATCGATATCTGGTTTAAAACAAAACTAAAAAATGATACAGATCTTGGACTTGCACCGACACACGAAGAGCCGCTGACGGTACTAATGCGTGAATACGTGCATTCGTATAAAGACTTGCCGTGTTATCCATATCAGATTCAAACAAAGTTTCGAAATGAAACTCGTGCTAAGAGTGGAATTATGCGCGGACGAGAATTCCTAATGAAGGACTTGTATTCTTTTTCAAAGACACAAGAAGAGCATGATGCTTTTTATGAAAAAGCGAAGGAGGCGTATACAAAGGTATTTAACCGTCTGGGTATTGGTGAGTGGACATTTGTAACATTTGCCAGCGGTGGTAGTTTTAGTAAGTTTAGTCACGAGTTTCAAACACTTTCTGATGCTGGTGAAGATGTTATTTATGTTGATAGGGAAAAAAATATTGCGATCAATAAAGAAGTGATGACTGGTGAAGTATTAGCCGATCTGGGTGTGGTGCGTGATGATTTGGTTGAGGAAAAAGCGATTGAGGTTGGAAACATTTTTTCTCTCGGAACCCGTTTTTCAGAATCGCTTGATCTTACTTTTACAGACCAAGATGGTGAAAATAAAGAAGTGATTATGGGAAGTTACGGAATTGGCCCAGGCCGACTTATGGGAACGGTGGCAGAAGTCTTGTCTGATGAGAAGGGTCTTATATGGCCAGGGAGTATTGCACCGTTTGACGTGCATATTATTGCTTTGGGCGAGAGTCCAGAGGTTCAAGAACAAGCAACAAAACTCTATGAGCTACTCTCAAAAAAGTTCGAGGTACTTCTTGATGATCGAGTAAAAAGTAATGGAGAAAAATTTGCGGATGCAGATTTGATAGGTATTCCGTATCAGCTGGTGATAGGGGATCGATCTTTAAAGGATGGACAGGTTGAACTTAAGTTGCGAAAGATGGGTGAGGTCACAAAAGTTGACCTTGCGAAAGTTGAGTCGTTAATATTTTCATAATGGTGTCACGATTTGAGAAAATAAGGTCACTGTTTTCCAATGAGATTGGTATTGATCTTGGAACAGCAAATACACTTGTATATATTCCCGGAAAAGGGGTGGTTATTAACGAACCATCTGTTGTTGCTGTAAACCAAAAGACGGGAAAGGTGGTGGCTGTTGGTAAACAGGCACGTGAAATGATTGGGCGAACACCAGCACATATTGTGGCAGTAAAACCGTTAGTGGATGGTGTTATTTCTGATTTTGAAGTGACGGAAGAGTTGTTAGTATATTTACTCAATCAGTCTCAAAAAGATGTGCGAAAAATGCTGGGGCCACGAGTGGTGGTGGGAGTACCTTCTGGCGTGACAAATGTCGAGACCAGAGCTGTTCGTGATGCGGCTCGTAGTGCCGGAGCTCGTGAGGTGTATGTTGTTGAGGAGCCAATGGCCGCTGCAATCGGTATCGGCTTGCCTATCCTTGATCCAGTGGGCTGTATGATTATTGATATCGGCGGTGGTACATCGGATATTGCCGTGATGTCTCTTGGGGGGGTTGTACGATCAAAAAATTTACGTATTGCCGGAGATCGTTTTAATCAGGATATTATTTCGTATATTCGAAAAGAGTTTAAGATACTTATCGGTGAAAAGACAGCTGAGCGTATCAAGGTTGAAATTGGGTCTATTCTTCCACAAGCCGAACCAGCTGAAACGACGGTAAAGGGAAGAGACCTGATTACTGGATTGCCTCGTGAGGTTGTTATCACTGATACAGATATACGAGAAGCGATCGCACATTCAGTTGATACACTTATTGAGTCAACTAAAGAAGTTATCGAGACAACACCTCCGGAAGTCTTGGGAGATGTTATGCTTCGAGGGATTCACCTTACTGGTGGTGGGGCGTTGTTAAGGGGATTAGATGAATTGTTAAATGAGTACGTGAAAGTGCCCGTATATGTTGCTGATGATCCTCTAACTGCTGTTGCTCGTGGGACAGGGGTAATTCTTGAGAACTTGGCTATGTATCGTGAGGTATTACTTCAAAATGAAGATGATCTTCCACCAAAAAGATAAAAGAAAAATATCAATACCGTTTATAATAAGCACTATCTTTTTTGTAATAGTAGCTGGGTTGTATTTTTTGACACCAGTGTTTTTTCCGTCACTGCTCTACTCATTTGCAGCACCGGTGTGGTCTGTTCGTAGTTTTGTTGTTGAGAATGTTGCAGAGAGCGCAGCCTACCTTAAGAGCAAGAGAAGTCTTGAAGAAGAAAATAATCGACTAGAAACACAGAATGAGATAATAAAACAATCTGCCATTGCACTTGAGGTATTACGTAAAGAAAATATAGAGCTTCGAAGTGTTATCAATCGAGAGGGTGTCCGTCCAAAAACATTGGGAAAAATAACATCACGTCCTCCTGCGTCACCATTTGATACTGTGATTATTGATGTAGGTACGTCTTCTGGTGTTAAGGAGGGGGATATCGCAGTTGTGTCAGGGTCGATGGCTTTAGGAGAAGTGGCTCGAGTATTTGAAAATGGGTCGTTAATTAGATTGTATTCTACACCAGACACTACTGTTGAGGTTCAAGTTGTTCGCAGCGGCACAAACGTTCAGGCGATAGGAAAAGGTGGAGGAAATTTTGAATTGGTTGTGCCAAAAGAAACGGATGTTATAGAAGGTGATCTAGTATCACTAGGTTCGACGCTATTTATTGCTGGAGAGGTTGATAAAGTGCTGTCTGCTGAAAGTGGTTCGTTTAAGACGGCGCTGTTTCGTTTGCCGGTCAATATTAGAAATGTGAGTTGGGTTGAAATCTATGAGAAATAATTTCTATGTAAGTACCCGAATCGCTCTGTATGTGGGTCTTGTATTGTTGATATTAACTTTTCCGTGGTGGGTGTATGTTCCAGCAATATTTGTTTATATAATGATTTTTGATTCTCCGTACGAAACAATTATAATGGGAGTATTGATTGACGGATTGTATGGCGGCTTGCTCATTGGTGATATCTATGGAGTTGGATTTTTTACCATAGCGATACCTGTTGTGGTCATGGCGTCTGTTTTTTTGAAAAAGAGGCTTGTATTTTATAAAACCCTATAATGAGAATACCTTTTTTAAAAAAAATATTTAGAAAAAAAAGAGAGATTGAGCTTTTTCCGGATGAAGTTTTTTTAGATTCCAGTAACTTGCCCCAGTTTGATCTTTCTCAGTGTGAAGGGCAATTTGAACGTCCAATCTCACGAAAGTCGTTTGTATTTCTTGTAGTCTTTTTTATAATCATTGGTGTTGTGTATGTTGGGCGTATGTGGAGCTTGCAAATACAGCAAGGTCAGGTGTACGCACAGATTAGTGAGAACAACAGCTTGCGCCACCAACTTGTTTTTGCCAATAGAGGTATTTTGTATGATCGAAACGGTGTATCACTAGCGTGGAATACTCAAAACACTGTTGCGGATGAATTTGCGCTACGTCAGTATGCAACTACTACTGGGCAGTCTCATACTATTGGATATGTAAAATATCCAGCTAAAGATAAGTATGGGTATTTTTATCAAAATGAGTATGAGCCATTTGGCGGTGTTGAATCAGTCTTTAATGAAGCCATGTCGGGAGAGAATGGTTTACGAATTGTGGAAACAAATGTTTTTGGTGAGGTTGTCGGTGAAAGTATGATTGATTTTCCGGTAGATGGTACGAATATCTATCTATCTATTGACTCTACATTGCAGCAAAAACTTCACGAAACAATCAAAAGTCTAGCTGAACAAGTTGGATTTACCGGGGGAGCCGGGGTGTTAATGGATGTGCATACTGGTGAGATAATCGCACTGACAAGTTATCCTGAATTCAATTCTCAGATAATGACAGATGGTGCTGATAGTGACAAGATTACAGAGTATGTAACTAGCGAAGCTCATATACTTCTCAATCGAGCAGTGGCGGGGCAGTACACGCCAGGGTCAATCATCAAGCCCTATATTGCAGCAGCGGCGTTAGAAGAATCCATAATTTCCCCACATAAAAATATTTTAAGTACAGGAAAGTTGCGATTACAAAATCCATACTACCCTGATTTGTATACAATTTTTACCGACTGGAAAGCTCACGGATATGTTGATATGAGAAAAGCTTTAGCAGTATCATCTAACATCTATTTCTACAACATTGGCGGTGGTTTTGAGGATCAGGAGGGTTTGGGTATCGGTAAGATTAATACCTATACACGAGAGTTTGGTTTCGGTGAAATAACAGGAATTAATTTACAAGGAGAAAAATCAGGAATTGTGCCAAGCCCTGAATGGAAAGAACGAGTGTTTGAAGATGGTACCTGGCGATTGGGAGACACGTACAACACTTCAATTGGACAGTATGGATTTCAGGTAACACCGATTCAAGCGGTTAGAGCCATGGCTGCAATTGCAAATGAAGGAACCCTTCTCCAGCCTTCTTTGGAGAAAAACGTGACATTAAAAAGTGAAAAAATATCTTTTGATACTGAAACGTGGCGAGTAGTGAAAGAGGGTATGCGACAGGCTGTTACAGACGGAACTGCTGGTGGGCTTAATATAAAAGGACTATCAGTGGCTGCAAAAACAGGTACAGCTGAACTTGGATCAAGAAAACAGTACGTAAACTCGTGGGTAACTGGATTTTTCCCTTATGAAAATCCTCGCTATGCATTCGTGGTTATAATGGAGAGAGGACCGGTAGGGAATACATTAGGAGGCGTGTATGTGATGAGGCACTTTCTTGACTGGTTGAAGCTTTATAAAAGCGAGTATGTTAATTAGAAGACCTGAGTAGTCTTTGTTCGTCATTTTATAAAACAAGAAGCGAATCTAATCTTTTTGTTAAGCGGTCGCTTTACTTGTAAAAAACCCGCCTCACCTCTAGAAGTCATTTTATAGCAGACGGTATTTCTGTTCTTAAAAATGACTAAAAACTCATATTTATCCCTATCTACCCAATTTCAGTAGGTAATTTGGGTAGATAGGGGTGTTTCCAAGGTGTTGAACCATTGCGGAAATCTTGACGAATTCTCGATATAAAGATACAATGAGGGCCAATTTAATCATCAAATTAGGCTATGAACACTGAAAAAGAGTATGTTACACAGGAGAAACATGATGAAATCACAAAGGAATTAGAGCACCTTAAACATGACCGAAGAAAGGAAGTCGCAGAGCATCTTGAGCATGCAAAGTCTCTAGGAGACCTTTCTGAGAATGCTGAATATCACGAGGCCCGTGACGAGCAAGCCGCTCTTGAGGATCGGATCAACCATCTTGAGTTGATTATTAAAAGTGCTGAGATTGTGTCAGGTCACGATTCAAGCTTGGTGACTGTGGGTTCTGAAGTTAAGGTTGAAAAACAAGATTCAAAAGAAATTGTTACGTATCAGATTGTTGGTTCAGAAGAAGCTGATATGGCTCAGAATAAAGTATCAAATAGGTCGCCATTTGGTGAGGCAGCTCTTGGAAAAAAGAAGAATGAAATATTTAGCTTCTCTTCTCCGGTAGGAACTATTTCATATAAGGTGGTAAGTATTAAGTAGTAAAGAGTCTGGATCTCTCCGGACTTTCTGTTTTAGTCTCTAGTTAATTTGGTAGTTTTGTTTTACACTTATCCATATGGCTGGTTTAAATGAAATTCGCGAAGCGCGGTTAAAAAAAATAGAGATACTGAAAGAAGCGGGAATGGACCCGTATCCGATTTCTTCTTTTCGAACACATATGCTTACAGAAATTACCGAATCTTTTATTTTGCTCGAAAAGCAAGGTGAGTCTGTTGTTGCGGTAGGGCGAGTGATGGCGATTCGGGGACAGGGTGCAGTAATGTTTATTGATGTTGATGATGGAACAGCTATTTTTCAGTCTGTGATAAAAAAAGATGAGATTGGAGACAAGCAACACTCACTTTTTCAAGATACTGTTGATATGGGAGATTTTGTTGAAATTTCAGGCACGCTCTTTACTACACAAAAAGGTCAGCCATCTTTACTTGCTAAAGAGTGGAGGATGCTTTCTAAAAGTCTGAGACCTTTACCTGAAAAAAGAGCTGGTCTTCAGGACCCAGAAGAGCGGTATCGTAGACGGTACTTAGATTTACTTACAAATAAAGAAGTGCGAGAGAGGTTTGTAGCTCGTTCAAAACTTGTGTCGATCCTCAGAAGAACGCTTGATGAGAGTGGATTTATTGAGGTGGAGACGCCTATGCTGCAAGAACAAGCAGGAGGAGCGATAGCAAAACCTTTTGTAACTCACCACAATGCACTTGATATTGATTTATTTTTACGTATAGCGCCCGAACTATATCTCAAAGAATTGCTAGTTGGAGGACTCAATAAAGTATATGAGATAGGAAGACTCTTTAGGAATGAAGGAATTGATGTTACGCACAATCCAGAGTTTACCACCATTGAACTATATGAATCATACAAGAATGCTTCAGAACATATGGTGTTTTTAGAAAGCTTAATAAAAGCATTAGTTGAGAACGTGACAGGTTCGCATAAAGTATCTTTCCAGGGGGACGAGATAGACTTTTTGCCGAAGTTTACTACCATTGCTTATTTAGATCTTTTTAAAAAATATGCAGAATTAAATGATCCGTGGTCGCTGTCACTTTCTGATTTACGTGAAGCTGTTGAAAAACGAGGAGTTGTAGTTGCAGATTCTGATCCGAAAGAAAGGATTCTAGATAATTTGTATAAAAAATTATGCCGACCGAAGTTAATTCAGCCAACGTACATAGTTGATTATCCGTTAGAGTTTTCTCCTTTGGCTAAAGAAAAAGCAGACACCCCTGGTTTTATTGATAGATACCAACTTGTGGTTGGAGGACTTGAGATAGTCAATGCATTTTCAGAACTCAACGATCCGCTTGTTCAAAAAGATCGTTTTGTAAGTCAGGAGGAGAATAAGAATAAGGGAGATGAGGAGGCTCATGTAAAAGACGAAGATTATGTTGAAGCTATGGAGTACGGGATGCCGCCAGCCGCTGGTCTTGCGATTAGTATCGATAGAATGACAATGATTCTTACTGATACTCATAACATTCGTGAAGTCATACTATTTCCAACGATGAGACCGAGATAGGTAGTGGGGGGCAACTTTTGCAAAGCATAGAGTATTTTCTCCGTCTGTCGTCGTCACTCTTCTTGGGGTTTTCTAAAAGATTGAGTAATACATCTGAATATGTTCAAAGGCCGTCAAAATAGGCGGTTTTTTGGTGTGTTTAATGTGGATAACTTAAGTAGGTTAATGGGAAGTGGTGGTATATAATTACTCTCAGGTGGGATGAAGTGGGAAAATACTTTTTACCACCACAAACAATATGTTAATCGGCGAGTACGTACATACGGTAGATGATAAAAAACGCACATCACTACCTTCAAAATTCCGAAAAGAAGTAGGAAAAAAAGTCGTACTTACTCGCGGTTTAGATAACTGTTTGTTTCTGTACCCACTTAAGGAGTGGGAAAAGATCACAGAAAAACTCGGGAACCTTGGAATAGGGCAGGCAGATATGCGAGGGTTTAATCGATTCCTCTTGGCCGGAGCAGTAGAGATTGATGTAGATAGTGCTGGTAGGATTTTAATTCCAGACTTTCTTCACTCATTTGCTTGCTTAAAGAGTAAGGTCGTATTTGCCGGAGTGTACAGTCGTATTGAAATTTGGAACGACAAAAAGTGGGCTGAGTACAAGCAAAAGATCGAAAAGCAGGCAGATGTACTTGCGGAGAAGCTTGGGGAAGTTGGAATGGTGTAGCTATTCTTCTGCTGAAGTACTTCAAGAGTATTTCATCAGGTGTGTAGAGAAATGAAAAATACTGAACACAGAAGCGAATACGGTCACACCTCTGTTCTTTTACATTCGTCTATAGAAGGATTGGCTATCCAAAAAGGTGATATCTTTGTTGATGGAACACTTGGATCAGCTGGGCATAGTGTATATGTCTGTGGGCAGTATGGCCCCGATATTACTGTTGTTGGTATTGATGAGGACCAGGAAGCACTTGATCGCTCTGGTGAGCGATTGGCAAATTGCTCAGCGACCGTTCACTTGCAACGTGCAAATTATCGAAATATCGATACTGTACTTTCTGGCCTCTCTCTTGATCATGCAGATCGAATATTGTTGGACTTAGGACTAAGTTCAAATCAATTTGAAGAGTCTGGCAGAGGATTTAGTTTTAAGAAGGACGAGCCATTGTATATGACCTTCCGAACTCCTAATGACTCTCCAAAGATTACTGCGGAAGAGATTATAAATACTTGGAGTGAAGAAAGCTTATCAACAATAATACACTCGTATGGAGAAGAACGTTTTGCTTCGCGGATTGCAAAAGCTATCGTCGCTTCACGAGAAGAGGTTTCGATAAAAACGACAGCTGACCTAGTAGGAATTATTAAGAAAGCAACACCGATCTTCTATCACTTTAAAAAGATTCACCCAGCTACACGAACTTTTCAAGCATTACGGATTACTGTAAATGACGAGATAGAGGCTTTAAAAGAGGGGCTAGATAAATCATTTGAATTACTATCGTCTGGAGGAAGAATTGCGGTCATATCTTTTCACAGCATTGAAGACCGAATAGTAAAACGATTTTTTAGGCAGAAGGCAGATGAGGGTCTTGGAGAGCTTATTACTAAAAAGCCCATCGTCCCCACAGACAAGGAGGTACAAGAGAATCCTCGTTCACGAAGTGCAAAATTAAGAATTATTAAAAAAAATTAACATTATAAACGTATTTATGGAAAAGGTAATAAATAAAACATACTACCGGGCACTGATATGGGGAATTATGGTTTCTATTGTTGTTAGTTTTTCTATGTACGTTTTTCTTGTTCAAAAAGCGGTTGTGAATGTAGTTGAGCGTGAAAAAACAGAACGACACATTGCAGATTTAACAACCAAAATTGGTGAATTAGAGTTTTCATATATTTCTAAGCGTAACGACATCACTATTGATCGCGCATATGCACTCGGATACCAAGATATTGCAGAGGCTAAATACGTATCACGAAAAACGTATGTTAGTAGTATTGTTGGGGCACAATTTTAACCGGCCGAGTCTGTATGAAAAGTGATAACTTTAGTTTTAGAATTAAGTTACTTTTCTTTTGTGTCCTCGCTGTTGCGGGAGTTTTAGTTTATAGATTGTATAATGTGCAAATTGTATCTGGCGATGAATTTAGAGAATTAGCAGACCGACAGTATACACGTCCAAATACAAATTTGTTTGAACGAGGGTCAATCTACTTTAGTACTAAAGATGGAGCTCGCTTACTTGCAGCTCATCAAGACTCTGGATTTACTGTGGCCATTAACCCTTCGGCGCTGACTGAAGTTGAGCTGGCCTATACAAAACTTGTCGAGCTATTTGGAGGTGAAGTAATTGATCGTGAAGACTTTTTTCAAAAAGCATCAAAGAAAGATGACCCTTATGAAGAGGTGTATAAACGAGCCTCACTTGATGGTGCAAAGAAAATAGGTGAGTTTGATATTACTGGACTGCAAACATTTCGTGAGCAATGGAGATACTATCCAGCAAACAGTATGGCCGCACACACTATCGGATTTATTGCGTTTAAAGGGGACGATCTTGAAGGGAGGTATGGACTTGAGCGGCAGTATGAGGGCGTGCTTAGTCGTGAAAGTAAAAGTGCGTACATAAACTTTTTTGCTGAGATATTTTCAAACATTAAAGAGACACTCGGTAGTCAAACTACCAGAGAGGCTGATATTGTCACTACTATTGAGCCAACGGTGCAGTCTTTTTTAGAAACAGAACTACAGGGAATAAATCAGAAGTTTGATTCAAAGCACACGGGTGGAATAATTATCAATCCAAAAACAGGAGAGATCTATGCAATGGGAGTGTATCCAACGTTCAACATAAATGAATTTAGGTTTGAGGAAGATGCTTCTATTTTTACAAATTCACTTGTTGAAGATGTGTATGAAATGGGTTCGATTATCAAAGCTCTGACGGTTGCTATTGGGCTCGATGCAGATGTGATTTTACCTACAACTACCTATGAGGATAAAGGCTTCCTAGAACTTGATGGCTACAAAATATCAAACTATGACGGAGTGGCTCGAGGAGTGGTTGATATGCAAGAGGTGCTCAACCAGTCTCTCAATACCGGCGTTGCATTTATTGCAAATAAAGTTGGAAACAAGAATTTTAGAGAATATATGTTTAAGCTCGGCTTAAATGAAAAGACCGGAATTGATCTGCCTAATGAAGCCGCTAACCTTGTTGAAAACCTCAAGAGTTCACGTCGTATTGAGCACGCTACAGCCTCATACGGGCAAGGGATCGCTCTGACACCTGTCGCAACCATTCGAGCACTTTCAGCTCTCGCTAATGGTGGATTTTTGATTGAGCCTCATATAGTAAAACAAGTTGAGTATGAGGTCGGATCTCCTTATATAGTTGAACCGGTGCAGGGCCGTCGAGTATTTAGAGCAGAGACATCAGAAGAGATTAGTCGAATGTTGGTACGGGTTGTTGATGAAGCGTTGTTAGGTGGTAGTGTGTCGCTGCCACAGAACGCTGTTGCTGCTAAGACTGGTACGGCACAAATTGCCAGAACGGATGGTGGCGGGTACTATACTGATAGGTATCTACATACGTTTTTCGGCTATTTTCCAGCGTATGAACCAAAATTCCTGATATTACTGTATACCTATGATCCGAAAGGGGAAATATACGCATCGCACACACTGACAGCACCCTTCTCAACCCTTACTAAGCACCTTATCAATTACTACGAAGTTGAACCTGACCGTTAAGAAAGAAATACTATGAAAAAAATATTACGAGCAACTATCGTCTGGATTTTAGAAAAGGAAGCAATTCTTGTACTGCTACGACACAAACCTAAAATCATAGCCATAACTGGAAATGTCGGAAAAACTTCTACAAAAGACGCAGTCTATACAGTGATGTCAACTTTTTTTGTTGATAGAGTTCGTAAAAGTGAAAAAAGTTTTAACAGCGAAATAGGTATTCCCCTAACTATCCTCGGCCTTTCAAATGCGTGGAATAGTCCTCTGGGCTGGATAAAGAATATTTTTGCGGGTTTGATGGTTGTGGTTTTTGGTAAAGAAAAGTACCCGAAGTGGCTTGTGCTTGAAGTGGGAGCTGATCGCCCAGGTGATATTAAACGTGTGTCACGATGGCTCCGGCCCGATGTGGTAGTAGTGACAAGGTTGAGTAAGATTCCAGTTCACGTAGAGTATTTTGATTCACCAGCCGATCTTTTTAAAGAAAAGGGATATTTAGTACAAGCTCTTAAAGAAGACGGTCTACTTATCTTGAACAAAGATGATGATGAAGTGATGAAGTTTGAAAAATTATCTCGATCTAAAAAGCTGTACTTTGGTTATGATAAAAAAGCAACGGTATCGTTTTCAAATGATCAAATCTTATATGGTCAAAAAGATCGAATGAAGGTTCCAGAGGGTGTAATCTTTAAAATAAATCACGACGGCAATAGTATTCCGGTTTCGCTTGAAGGTGTGCTTGGTCAACAGCATATGTATCCTGTTGCAGCAGCGGTCGCTGTTGGGTTATCACAAAAACTAAACTTAGTGTCTGTCGCACAGACATTTAAAGGACATCAGCGAACACCTGGAAGAATGAATATAATTGAAGGGGTAAAAGGATCTACCCTTATTGACGACACCTACAACTCATCACCAGCAGCACTTAGTCTGGCCCTGCACACACTCTCAGCTATTGAAACAAGAGGAAGAAAGATTGCTGTCCTTGGAGATATGCTTGAGCTTGGACGCTATGCAATAAAACAACACAAACGAGCAGGGGCTGTGGTGGCAGAATCTTGTGATCTCCTTATGGTTGTCGGTGTTCGGGCACGCTATATTGCTGAGGGGGCACTTGAAGCAGGAATGAGTGAAAAGCATATTTTACAGTACGAAAAATCAGACCGTGCCGGCAAGGAGCTTGAACTAATGTTAAAAAAAGGAGACGTAGTACTTGTGAAGGGGTCTCAGGGAATGAGGATGGAAAAAGTAGTGGAAGAAATAATGGCTCATCCAGAGGATAAAGAGTATCTTTTAGTACGCCAGGAATCTGAATGGGAAAATCGCTAAATAACTTGCAAGAGGGAGGTATATTCGATATTCTTTGAGCGTGCTGTAGATATATGGCCTCATCGTCTAACGGTTAGGACGGAGCCTTCTCAAGGCTCAAATCGGGGTTCGATTCCCCGTGAGGTCACAAAAATTAGCGAAGCTATATTTTTTGATTTCTAAACAGTGCGGGGCACTGTTTAGAAAGAATCGAAAGGCGCAGGGCTGGCGAGCCCGAGCCGGGGTCGCGAGATTTTTCAGCAGAAAATACTTGTGGCCGATTCCCCGTGAGGTCACAATTTAAGTCTATATTTGATATTATGTGTCCATGAGTGAATATATTGAATTCGAAACCCGTTTTGTTGATTTGGATAAAGTAAAAGATTATCGTTTTTTGATTTAAATTGTTAAGCTTTCTACATGAAAAACAGCAGTGAAGAGAAATCAGTTTATCGTCTAGAAGATTTATTCACGTCTGCTTTTTTACTGGTTGCTGTTCTGGTCTTGTCTGTGTTAGGAGGCATTGAGAAGATATATTTAGGGTTTGTAGTTTTTAACCCAGTTTTGTATTTTCTACTTGGAGTTTTATTTTATAAGACTGAGAGAGTATATGTAATAAGTCAGGCTATTGGCGGTACTTACATGGCTGTTAAGGGGAGATATGCGCAAATGATTGGGCAGCTTACTATGCTTTCAGCAGTGCTCTCTCTTATTGTTTTAAACTTTATAAATTTGTACGCTTCTGCCTATTATATGTTTACTATTTATTTACAGATATTTCTCGTTAGTGCAATTTTTATATTTATTTCATATAAATATGGTGAACATATGTTTAGTAGGTAAACTTACCCAAGTACAAATGAGGCAATATTCTGAATACAGCTTTTGATGTAACCTCTTTGTTCAGTAAGTTCGGAAAGCCATACCTTGGGGTCACCATGTCGAGCACTAGTTCGAGCGCTCGAGAAGGGTCGTTTACTACATCTTCAGGGGTGCAAAGATTTCTCTCTGCTTACATCGTTAGTGCCATTATATATGTAATGAGATTAAGAAATAGGAAAATATAACAAGATGATTATATTTTCTGTGGATTACATAGATGGAAGTTGTTTCTGTAATTTTGTCAATGGCACAAATACGTAAATAGTTGACAAGATAATAAACATTATATAATGTCAAGACAGATAAACTAGTTCTTAAGCAACACAAACGAAAGAATAAATCATGAACCTTGGAAGCATTCCTATTGTATGGGCTTCAGCCCTTATTGCTAGTAACAGAACAACTTTCACCACTTTCAGTAAAGAAGTTGTGGTTGAAGTTCCTCGAGCTGTTATTGCGCATCTCCTAGATGCCTGCAATGGAAGCAGGAGTCTGAACGAAATAATCAATGCCTTGTCTCAGGATTGGGATCGAACATCAATTGAAGGGCTTATTGAGGAGTTGTTCAGAAAGCACGTGATTGTTGACGGAAAGACTCTTGAAAAAGAGTTCTGGAAAACGATCACGAACCCGATGAGGTTCCCGACCAATGCCAGCGATGAAGATGTAGCACGTCTGGTATCTCAGGCTACTGAAAGGCACCGCAAGGAGAACTTAGAAAAGGCTTTCAAGCCTTCAAAAAGTGATCTTTCCGAGGTCATCAGCCGTCGCAAATCTGTCCGTATTTTTTCTGGAGAGACCGTTGATTTTCAAACTGTCATCGATCTGCTTTGGAGTGCGTATGGAGAATGCCTGACAGCTGATGGGCAATCTCATCGATCCGTGCCGTCTGCTGGAGCGCTTTATCCTCTAATGATTCATGTTGGCCTGTTTGTAAAAACAGGTCATCTGGATCCCGGGGTATACCGAGTGCTTTACGATCAAGAGGGCTCTGTCGGCTTCGGATCTGTCTCAACTGACGTATTGAGGTTTACCAGATCCTTCCTGAGTCCTGCTGGTATTCAGAAAGGAACCCACGGAGTTATTGTCATTAGTGGTTCTTTCGCAGTGTCGAACCAAAAATATGGCAACCGAAGTATGTTGTACGTTCCTTTGGAAGCTGGGCATTCCGCTCAGAACATTCTTCTGGAAGCTACTCGCCAAGGTGTTGCGACTCTGGAAATTGGAGGTTTTGTAGACGAGCTCGTTGCTCAGTCTATTGAACTTCCTGATGACTACCAGCCGCTTACTCTTGTTGCTTTTGGTAAAGAGAGCGAGCAAGTTGATCTGGAAAAGCCTTCGGCCCTACAAGTTGATTGGGCTATTCCAATAGCCAAAGGGTATGCTCCTGGTTTTGCTATCGCATCAGCTCGTTTGTCAGAAAAACGAAGCTGGTCGCATGGTAGAGACCCTTCTCCTGAGATGGCTTTGAAAAAGGCGATTTCTGAAACCAGGGAGTGGACTTCATGCGGATGCATTCCTGAGCTTACTTGTGCTACTTATCGTGAGTTGGATAATGTCATCGATCCTCGAGAAGTTATCCGATTCCACAAGAGTCAGTACAGGATCAAGGGATTTCCGTTTGTGCAGTTTGATGAGGATATGAGGTACAACTGGACAAAAGGATTAGATTTGGATGGCAATGAATTTCATATTCTTGCCGACCATGTCTATTTCCCGTATTTTCCAGAAACGCCTTACTATTGTTTTTCAAACTCATCAGGATGTGCCGCACACCCCGATAAGCAGACAGCGATTGAGACTGGCGCTCTCGAATTGATTGAGAGGGATGCATTCATTAACTCGTATTTCTGCAGACTCGATATGCCAGTAGTTTCAGAAGATACGCTACCGGATCATATCCAAAAGCGCATCTATGATCTACGAGATGTTGGGTTTGAAGTATGGGTTGTTGATCATTCGCTTGATCTGGCACCTGTGGTGTTTGTTATGGCTCAAAGTACAGAGCATACTTTTACCACTTGCGCCTCTTGCTCCAGTTTTGATATTGAGCACGCTGTCAGTCATGCGCTCATGGAGGTGGAGGCGTCTGTTCTTCACCGTCTGCAACATGGTGTGTCTGACAAGATTCGTCCAGACGAGGTCATTTGGCCTAACGATCACGGCCGGCTTTATGGTCAGAAGCAATACTTCCGTCGCGCAGATTTCTTGGTTGAAAGCCAGAGGTCTGTATCGTTCCAAGAGATAGGAGGTAACGCTTCTAGGACTTGGGACGACCTCCTCGGTTGTTTTGAGAGTAAGGGTTGGAAACATTTGGTTGTTCCTCTCGAGCTCTCGGATGACTATGGCGGAAATGGTGATCTCAGTATTGTTAGAGTGATCGTTCCTGGCACTGTACAGATGACCTTCGGTAATCGTCAGGAACCTGCTGGAATGAAGCGTTTGTACGAAGTTGCTGAAAGGTTCGGACAAGGCAAACTGACTTATGGTCAGCTAACTAAGTTCCCACATCCTTTCGAGTGACGCCAGAGGCGGAAAGTTAAAAACTTTCCGCTTCTTTTTTATTTTGTTAGTATAAAGCAATGAATAAAGATTTGTCACAAATTGAATTTTATTTTCCAAGTGGAGAATTTAAGGATAAAAATGAAGTAGTAGATTCAATTGTTTCCCTAATGAAAGAGAAAGGGAGTATTGACTATTCTGGCTATGCAGATGTCGCTTTGTTAAAGCAGGGTTTATTGGATCATGTTGGAAATGGGGATGTTGTACAGTATAAAGAAATCTCTGAAGAGCAGAAGTTAGAAATAGAAAAAACTATTTCAGAAACAATTGAGAAGTGTAATGACAAGTTGTCTGTTCCAACTAAGAATTTTATTTTTGTTTTCCCGTGGCTCCCAACAAAAGAGGAGGGTGAAATTTTTGGTGGGTCGTTTGGATTTGCACCATATAGCTGTGTTTTTCATTTATTTGCAAACTTAGATCAATATACAAAAAAAACTATTGGGAATACGGTAGCACACGAATTAAATCATACAATCTATTACTATCGTCACTACGATGATTTCAATAACTACACCCTTCTTGATGAGATGATTATGGAAGGCTTGGCAGAAAATTTTAGAGAACGGATTTTTGGAGGGAAACCAGCCCCTTGGGCGATTGCTCTTAAAGAGGAAGATGCAATTGAAACATTGAGTACAATGAACGAAGAAACACTTTATACAAGAAACCAAGACATCATTAAGGGCGTCTTATTTGGTCATAATAAATATCAAAAATGGACAGGGTACTCAGCTGGATATTGGTTGGTTAAAGAATTTATAAAAAATAATCCTGATTTATCCTGGGATGAATTAATGAAGATATCTTCGCGAGAAATTTTACAAGTCATTGATAAGAAAAAGACGTAGTAACCACATAGTTACTACGTCTTGATGCAATTCCCGTTTTCAGGGTTTACATTTGGTGTGGTAGTTTTTCCCACCACCACACTGGCCACAACATTGGCCACCACCACCACCACCGGAGGAGCACTGTTCCTGACACACGACTGTGCCGGGAAGAGGCTTGTCCTTGGAGGTGACTTTCCAAAAGAACTTTTTGGGGCTCTTCATGGCAGTCTCCTTTCTAAGGTTAGAGGTTGGACTGTGCAAAGAACATCTTTACACCTATTTAGAATATACCTAATAGTTAATTGAGTGTCAATAGATAGCTAAAGCTGAATTATACAGAAAATAGCGTCTACTTAAATTAACATCTAAAAAATGGTATGGTGTTGTAATCATTTTTAACATATGAAAAATCTGTCACTTTTGTCACTTTTTTAGCGCTCGAGAAGGGTCGACATAATATTATGAAAGTATTAAAAATAGCCTTACGGGGCTTGACCGACTACGGTTCGAGCACGACTCGGCTCACTAAAGAGAGAGTTAGTTTGAGCGCTCGAGAAGGCTCATAGTTAAAAGAAAAGATGACTCCAGATAACAAGAGTGGTAATAGAGCGGTGGTGTTTAAGGCAGAGATAGGGGTAATTAAAATTGTTTTAATGAAGCTGTAGGTTTTTTTATGTTATAGTGTGCACACAATAAGTATTTGTTACATTTCAAATATGGAAGATTTTTTGAAACAAAGTTGGGAAAGACATGTTGATGAGTATGAAACTCCTCCTATTAGTAAAGAAAAAAGTCCGTCTGTTAGTGCATACGAACAAATAAAGAGAACGGTAGGTAATTTACCTAGGCGCATCGAAAATAGTAAGCAAGAGTTGATTACTGAATATTTTGAAGAGTTGCAGGCAAGCATCCAGCGATATGTTGAATCTATCGAATCATTTTCTCAAGCAAAGGCGAGTCGTGAACCTGGTTACGATTCAAGGAAGGATTTTGAATTACGAGATGAAAATCGTCGAAGAATTCATAATGGACTGATCAGTATACTGGAGGTACTCGAACGTTTGTTTAAACAAGAAAAACTTGACACTTCATGGAGAAGTGTTGTAGGATCTAATCGGAATGGTATCAAGGTTTGGGCACAAGAAGTTACTGAATACTTGAGACAGAAAGGAGGTACCGAGTGACATTTAAGGATCGGCAAATTCCTGAATTGGAAGAACCGCAAGCGGAGCTATATCGCGCGGCGATTGAGTTAGGTAGTGCGTTAAATACTAACGCTTGGCAACAAGAACGAAATCTTCCAAAGACTTTTTCTGAAGAAGAGATTAAGAGGCGGAAAGCTTCTTTTGATCGCCAACAGGCGATCTTTATGGGGGCATGTCGGCTACGCGGCATTTCGATGCCTGAGTTTACAGCTGAAGACGTGTACAGAAAGGCGGTCAAATAGGACCCTTCGAATTCGTTCGGAGGGTCCATTTTATTTTCAGATAAAGATTTGACCTCTTTACACAATCGGCCAGGTTTGAATAATGAGCGGATTCGTTTCTTTCTTTGGAATGTGTGACCAGATCTCTTCGGTAATAAACGGCATAAAAGGATGAAGCATTGTTATTGTTTGTGTCAGGATAGTCTGGAGCGTCTGCTGGCGTGACATCCTTTCTTTTTCATTTGTGCTAGAAAGAATCGCTTTACTTTCTTCAATGATCTCATCGGCAAAACGATGCCAGGTATAGTGGTAGAGTTTTTCTGATGCAAGGTGGAATTGATAGTTGTCTAGACCTGTAGTTACCTCTTTAGTAATAGTAGCTAGTTCATCAAGAAGTTTTTGATCAGCATCGGACATGTCTACTCGATTAGTGAGGTCAATACCGTCGGTGTTTATTAGAACAAAACGAGTAATATTCCATAGTTTGTTTGCGAAGTTTTTATACCCCTTTACTTTTGGTTCTGCCAGAGCAATATCACTTCCGGAAGGGTTGCCCACGATAAGTGACATTCGAAGCGCGTCAGTGCCATACTTTGCTGTCCAGTCGAGCGGGTTTACTACGTTTCCTTTACTTTTACTCATTTTTTTGCCCTTAGCGTCGTTTACGAGCCCATGGAGGTAGACATCCTTAAAAGGAACATCATCAGCAAGGTAGAGACCAAAAATTACCATACGGGGTATCCATTTGAAGATAAGGTCGTAACCTGTTTCCATTATGCTCGTTGGGTAGAATGTTTTGAAGTCTTCACCTTCTGGATAGTTGAGAGTGATGAGCGGCCACTGTCCTGATGAAAACCACGTATCGAACGTGTCTATGTCAGTAGTAACGTCACTTCCACATTTGTCACATTTAGAAATAACATCTTCAATATCTGGAAAGGCGTTGTCACAGCTATTGCAAATTTTTGCTGGAATAGGGATGCCCCATACAATTTGTCGTGAAATATTCCAGTCGAGAGTGTTTGACATCCAGTAGTTGAATATCTTTCGATAGTTGTCTGGATAAAAGGTAACTCGTCCATCCTCCACAGCCTTGAGCGCCATATCTGCCAAGGGTTTCATTTTTACGTACCATTGTGGAAGTTGGCGGGGTTCGATTACTGTTGAGCATTTGTAGCAGGTTGGTACCGGGTGAACGTAGCTTTCAGTTTTTTCAATGAGACCCATTTCTTGTAGGTCAGTTGCCACTTGTTGTCGAGCAATAGCAATTTTTAGACCTTGGTACTTTCCGGTTTTTTCATTGAGCTTGCCAAACTTGTCGATCACCTCAATCGATGGCAGGTTGTGACGCTGGGCAATCTCGAAGTCATTTTTGTCGTGAGCAGGAGTGATTTTTAATGCTCCGGTACCAAAATCTTTTTCTACCATTTCATCACCAACAACGATAAGCTTCATTTCGCCAATCGGACCTTCTACGGTGATGGTCTGCCCAATAAGCGTAGCGTAGCGTTCGTCCGTCGGGTTTACTGCCACAGCAGTGTCTCCAAACATTGTCTCAGGACGGACTGTCGCAACAGTAAGTGGGCCGTACTTTATGTAGTAGAGAGTGTCTGTTGCTTCTTTTGTTTCAGTTTCAACATCGGAAAGAGAGGTCTGATGCTTTGTGCACCAGTTGATCATTCTGTTACTTCGATACACTAGGCCATCATCGTACATTTTTTTAAATGTTTGTTGGACTTTTGTCACCACAGTAGGGTCAAGGGTGAATTTTTCTCGAGACCAGTCACAAGAAGCTCCCATCTTGCGAATTTGGTTTTCCATCTTCTTTTTATTTTCTAGTGTAAAATCGTAGATTTCTTTATACAAATCTTTGGGATCCATTTTAAATCGAGACCGTCCTTCTTTTTCTAGTTTTTTTTCGTATACAATCTGAGTCTCAAATCCTGCATGATCTGCTCCAGGAATCCATAGTGCCTTAAAGCCACGCATCCTTTTGTATCGAGTGAGCATATCTTCTAGGGTAATGAAGAGGGCGTGTCCAACGTGGAGATCTCCGTTGGCATTTGGTGGGGGCATAATGATAGTAAATGGCTTGGTGTGTGTGTCGGGTAGGTTGTCGGGGTTAAAATATCCTGAGTCTTCCCATTCTCTGTATATTCGATCTTCTGTGGAAGAAGGGTCGTATGGTTTGTTGAATTTTTCGTCCATATATACGGGTTATTGTAGCAATTTTTTATAGGATAAGGAATTTTAGCTAAAAATATCGAATAGATAGGGGGATACAGAATATGTGGATTTATAGGGTATCTACCCAAATCCAGTAGGTGAATTTGGTAGATAGAGCCTATTTTAGTGCCGTAGGGGTGTGGAATACAGGTGCTTAGTAATGGTATACTAACGTATAATTATATGAATATAGTCATTATTATTGGAGTGGTGATTGTGCTGATAGTATCGTCTGTGAGTGCAGGAAGGATTATAAAAAAAGTATTTTTTGATACGAGTAAAAAATGAGTACGCAACTTCTTTCTATTCTTGCCGAGTACGATCAATGGGTACGTCTTGTCCATATTGCCGGGGCGATAATCGCCGTTGGAGCTGTATTTGCAACGGACGTATTGTTGCTGTGGTTGAAAGCAAGGCCGACAGAAGCTTTGCTTGTTGCGCGGGTTTCTCCACTCCTTTCACTACAGGTATGGATTGGTTTTACACTACTTGCTGTAAGTGGCTTGTTATTATTTCTTCCAATGCAAGGGCTTGCAGGTACTTCTTTTTTTCAATTAAAAATGTTTCTAGTGCTCGTGGTATTTGTAAATGGCCTCGTACTTCAGGTGGCGGTATTACCTCGGTTTGAGCAGCTGGTTCCTGAATGGTCATCTCAGACAAAGAGGGTAAAAAACTTCGTTACAGTTGCGGGTATAAGTGCAGCAGTGTCTTTCATTGGATGGTGGTCACTTATTATTCTTATTTTTACCAAGTAGTATGATGCAGAAGAAAACAATTATACATTTTTTAATTGCATTGGTACTGTGTCAGCTTGCTGGGGTGGTAGGTTCACTTTTTACTGATTCTATTAGTAGTTGGTACGTATTTTTAAATAAACCGGTCTTTAATCCGCCATCGTGGTTATTTGGGCCAGTCTGGATTAGTTTGTATACATTAATGGCGGTGTCGTTTACATTACTGTGGGCTAAGATTGATGAGGGTGCAGGTGCGCGAGCAGTTCTTATTTTCTTTGTATTTCACTTAGTGTTGAATGCGCTGTGGTCTGTTTTATTTTTTGGAATGCAAAATCCGACACTAGCTTTTATGGAAATCATCATTCTGTTGCTAACACTTATCATTTTAATGATTCGTTCTTGGAAGATAAGTAGAGTGGCTGTCTATGTATTGATTCCATATTTATGTTGGGTGAGTTTCGCGGCCGTTCTTAATTATTCAATTATGATGCTGAATTAGTATGATGGATACTCTCGCTCTCTTTATGTGTATGGCCGGTTTTGTTGTTGGACAAGGAGCTGTTACGGTAATTGATATACACGGGTTTCTGGGCCGAAAATCATCATACTGGACAGAGGCCACAATTCGGTCACATAAAGTTACAAAGCCATTAATTTGGATCGGGATGATCCTTGCGGTAGTGGGGGCGAGTGTGCTGTATCGCAACCTGCCGCTTGAAGGTACTGTCTTATTACAAGCCTGCATTGCAGTTGTCTTAGTACTTAATGGCTGCTTTTTGAGTTTTTATATCAGTCCAAAGTTATTGCAGCGAGAACGTGCTGGTTTGTCGAGAGAGCTTTTACCGATGTCTATGCAGATTCCTATCACAGTAAGTTTTGCCGTGTCTTTTGCTGGATGGTGGTCAGCTCTTTTTCTACTAAGTATGTACGTCACACAATAGTATGAAGCACGTTGTGGTATGTGATGATATTCAAAATGAGTATGAGTATGATTTGGTGGAGCCTGTAGGTAAAAATTTTGATCCTGAGTTTGAACCAGACTTGAGCCCAAAAGAGATGCTTGAGCTCGGTGTGTTTGGAGGGAAGTATGTGACAGATTGTACGAAAGAATTTCCAGTATCATGGTTTCGTAAAGCAAAGCTTTCTCCTTCTATTCACAATTCAGACTTAAATTATTTTGGAGTGGACGCATCCCAATCTCTTTCTGTATGGAAAGCTAAGGGGTGGATATATGCAGATGATCCTCGCGGGTGGTTTCAGTGGTATTGTCGCTACTATATCGGACGTCGCATCCCTGGCGAGGACCAGCGGCAAATTAAAAGATGGAAAGCGATGAGACGACACATTGGACAGATTACCAAAAACTGCAGACAAGGTGACTTGGGGTGTCGAAAAAAACAACGGCAAGCCTTGCTTCATTGGGCATACAATAGTCGAAAATTGTAGATAAAAAATCCCTCTTAAGTGTGTGTGAGGGGGGGTATGGTGGTTCGTTAATGTGAGTGATTGAGCCTCTCCATTCGCTGGTCTGGAACAGCTTTTGTTATAAACAAACGCTCTTGATTGTATGTCAGCAAAATTTTTATCTACAAAAAACGCTATGGTATACTTCAGATTACTGTGAATGACCTCAATAAAACATCTCTACCTGATTTTACTTATAGTACCCGAAGAAGCAAAAGAGCTAAGAAAATTCGTCTAGTGGTACAGGGTGACGGTGCGGTATATGTGGTTGCTCCGTATCGCTTGGGTGTACGTTGGGTAGATAGATTTATCGCCACAAAAAAGAAGTGGATTTTATCTAAGCTAAAATCATTAAAGAAACAAGTAGTAACATCATCGTCGCATTATAGTCGCACTGACTATGTGATGTATAAAGAGGCTGCAAGAAAATTGGTTAATGAACGATTGCAGTATTTTAATTCAGTCTACGGGTACAGGTTTAATAGAGTGAGTATAAAAAACCAAAAAACAAGGTGGGGAAGTTGCTCGAGTAATGGTAATTTAAATTTTAACTATAAGATACTTTTTTTGCCTGAAAAAATAAGAGACTATATCATCGTTCACGAGTTGTGTCATTTACAGGAGCTTAATCACTCGAAAGATTTTTGGAATTTAGTATCAGTAGCGTTTCCTGATTATAAACAAGTTAAGAATGATTTGCGGAAGTATAGTATGTCGTTACAGTAGCAAGCATAACAAAAAAAGACTCAGCTAGGCCGAGTCTTTTTTTGTTATGCTTGTGTAGTTTCTTCTGCACCTTCTGCTGGAGTTGCTTCTGTTGGAGCATCTGGAGCAGGTTGTTGTACAGGTGTTGCCTGTGTATCGTCTCCGCCCACTGGGTTTGGAGTTGTATTTTCGTCCATAGTGATATTGATTACCTTCGCTATCTTTTTAAAGATAAAAACTGAATCTCTCCAGTCTGTAACGAAGCACTAGTAATGTAGGTTAGCAAGCAAAATGCTTACCTCTAGAGTGTAGCATTTTTTTGACTCTATGTACATAAAGAGTGTGTAGAATTAACGCACCATCTTAAGTATGTTTGAAAGACTTGTCGTTGCAACGCCGACAGTTTTATCAGCGGCACCGTAGTAGATAAACAATTTATTTTTTCGAACGACTGATCCGCAGGGAAATACGACATTATTTATCTCTCCTTCTTTTTCATATGAAGTTTCTGGTTCGAAGATTGGTAATGCGGTTCGTCCAATAATGTGTGTTGGATCTTTTAGGTCAAGAAGTGCTGCTCCTACACGGTATCCATGATCATCACCAACGCCGTGATAGAGAAGAAGCCAACCATCTTTTGTTTTGTGAGGTGGGCTTGCAATTCCAACTTTTAAGCTATCCCACATTCCTTTTCGTGGCCCAAATATCTCAATACAGGTATCGACTTGTCCTGGTGTGAAGTTGAGGGTAGTGGAGAAGTCTGCACAGATATGGGAAGCAATCCTGTGAAGAATCATGTAGGACCCGTTTATGCGTTCGGGTAAGATACAAGCGTCTTTATCGTCAATGTTGTTTGCCGATATGGTTATTGGTGTATCCCAATTCCATTTCTTGTTTCTAAAGTCAGCGACACTAATAGAGGTGATAGCAACACGTGGTGGCTGGATTCCGTTGTATGCGGTGTAGCACATGTATATTCTATTACCAATACGAGAAAGTCGAGGGTCTTCACAGCCGGAGTTTCCCGTCGGGTGACTTTTCTTTTGTTCAAAATCTTCACGAGGTACGTATACGGGCTCTGTATCTCGCTGGGTAATGTTTTGACCATCTTTTGTTTTAGCATAACCAAATACTGAAGTGTTGTTTGGAGACATTGCTCGGTATAGGAGGTGGATTGAATTATCGAGCTCGATTGCTGCTGGATTAAATACATCCCGAGCCTCCCACTGATGTTCTGCAATAGGGGAAAGGATTGGATTCCCTTCAAATCGTGTTACTGGCGGCTTCATTTTTCCTGTTAGGACAGAGAGTAAGTCTTTGAGCTGTAATGACGCTTTGCAGATAGTTGTATCACTTGCTCCGTAGTAAATATCAAGAACGCCTTTATTGAGAAGTACGCCGGTTGGGAATACGATATTTTGAACGTGGCCGTAGTGTTCATACACTTCTTCTGGAATGATAAGGGGGTATTTTGTACGACCAATTATTTTTTGAGGATTGTTGAGATCAAGGAGAACAGCTTCAATTCCAAAATTTCTCTCTGGAGAAAAATAGTTTGTAATATGTGAATAAATAAGAAGCCATCCGTCTTTTGTGTAGAGTGGGGTTGCGCCCACCTCAACTTGATCTGAATTGTTTCTCTTCAATGGAAGTGTGTGTTTTGGTAGTTTTTTATACCAAGCATCCCATTTTTTATTGTTCCAAATATCTTCTGGTTTATCAAAATATCGAATAGCGATTTCACTTGGAGGGTTGTCGGTATTTACTGAAAGTATTGCAGCCAGCTTTCCTTTTATTCGCTTTGGAAATAGGGTCATTGCTTTTGCATTAAATGGAGTTACTAAGTGTCTTTCCTGAACTTTCTCCAAGTCTTTACTTACGGCAACACCGACTCGAATTCCCTCTGCTTTAAGTGGGTATGTGCTGAGCGCTGTGTAAAAAGTGTAGTATTTTCTTTCGAGTTTTGTTACTCGGGGGTCTTCACAGCCAAACTGCTCCCATTCTTGTTCTGGCTCAATAAAAATTTGGTGGTTAGAAAAATGCTCACCATCTTTACTTACCGCTCTTCCGATAACTGATGGGTGCAGATCTATATTTTTCATGCGATCCTTTGACGCAATTGCTCGATAGAGTATGTGTGTTTTGGCGCCAATTTTAATTGGGGACCCGTTACAGGTTGCAACAGATTGCCAAGAGATTTCTTTTTGAGGAGAAATTAGCGGATTTTCTTTTGATCGGTGAACTGAAAACATAAATGAATTAGTTAATAGTAAATTTCTTTATACACAACGGTGGATTTTGAAAAACAAGCGCTTCAAGGAATTCGTCAAGTGGGCTTTCGGCTACACAGACAACCGAGTCACCGCCGCCGTAATAGATGAAGAGAGTGTCGTCTTTAATAACCGCACCGCAGACATAGACAACACCTGGCTTTCCTTCATTTTCGTACCATTCGTCGGGTTCAATTATCGGTCTATTTGATCGATGGAGGATTTTTGATGGATCATTAATATCAAGAAGCATTGCACCAACTTTATACTTGTGAGGCTCATTTTGATCTGTTGCGTGATAGAAGACAAGCCAGCCATATTTTGTCTTGATTGGTGGTGATCCTGCACCACGTATAGATTTTTCCCAAAAGTTCCACGGTACTTTTTGGTTTCGAGTAAAGGTGCTTTTAACAGGATAGCGATCAGAAAATTCTTCTAAACTATCTGCGTATCCTATTTCAACTTCTGTATTTTTTTTATACGGACTCGAGAGAAAGGCGAATTTGCCGTTGATACGTTCAGGAAACAATACCCAATTTTTATGAATTTCGCCTGGAGGGGAGATTAGTACAGCTTCACTCCAATTCCACTTTCCATCTATGAAATCTTGTTTACGTATTGAGCTGATAGCCATACGTATAAAGTCCCATCCATCAAAAATAGAGAAGCTTAGGTAGACTGTATCATCGATACAGACAAGTCGAGGATCTTCACAACCACCCCAGCTGCCTCCAGAAGGGTATCGAATCGGATCGTATTTAAAGTTTGGATCACCTTGTCCAGTTATCGTTTTTTGAGTATAGGCTGGAGTAGTGATTGTTCGGTTGAACCGTCGTCCATCGAGAGACTGAGCGTAGCCAAGTCGTGATACACCGTCTACTCCAATAGCTCTGTAGAGCAAATGTACGATGTCGCCATCTTGAAGAGCTGCTGGATTAAAGGTTGCTACGGATTCCCACTCATTAGCTGTATTCGGCCGAATAACTGGATTTTCGGAATGTTTTTGAAGGGGGATTTTTTTTGCATCGGTATGGAGTACGGAAAATGGGTAGGGAACAGATACTTCCAGCAACTCACTATCACCACGTAAAAGATAAATAGAGGCTGTTTTTTTATGCGACACAACTCCAAGTGGTACGGTGCTATTTTTGGTAAAAGTACTATGCCAAAGAGGTTTTTCTGATCGCCAGATAATGTGAGTCAGGTTGTTTTTAGAAAATAATGCAGCTCCGACCATGGTAGTGGTCTTGTTGTTATGTGTTTCTGTTGAGTAATAAAAAAGCATTGGGTGGCCTCCGTGATTTCCTGTACCAAGTATCTTGATGTTATGTTCATCAAAATGCCCTTCACGTGTAGATAGGATGTTTTGATGAATTGGTGTCAGTGATCGGTCTTGGTGGATATCAACGTCAATACCAGTGTCGCTATCGGTGTACAGATATGTAGTAATGCCAGTATGAGTAGTAATAGTTAATACGTCGCCGACGTAATGTGTGTCTGTTTTTGTAGCAATTTCTTTCCAGGCATGGCCGTCCGAAGAAACTGCTAAGTGCAATTTGTTTTTTTTGTATTTGTCTAGGGTGAGATAGGTGAGATGAGCGAGTTTTTTGTGGTCTCCAGAAAAGCGTACCTTAAAAAGCTGTCGAGGATGTAGCTTTGAGCCATCTTGTTTGGTGATGGTAATTTTATGTTTAAGATTCCTTGAAAAATTACCTTCTTTTTCGTGAATGGCGTACAGTTGACCGGAAGATTTATTGCTTAAAAATAGTAATGGTTCGCCAGACAGTCGAATAACACCGGCAGGTCTGAAGTGTCGAAAGCGTATTTTGTCAAAGAGGGATATTAGTGAAGATCGAAGTTTGCTAATTAAAAACATAATAAAAAAAGATTGGTTTCTTATGTTTGATTATATATGTTATTTCACCGTAAAGGTGTGCATCTTGTCCACAATATAGATATTGAAATAGTAAAAATTTAGGTTTAACTTTTTTTGACAAATAAGGTTGTCGTGGTACCCTATAAAGGTCAGGTTAACTCCTTAAGCGGCTTGTCGTTTTCACGCACACCTCCTTAAGTTTCAAGTTCACCTCACGTTATAAGCTAAGACACATATAGAAAATGTCTAATAAGTTATTTGTTGGTGGTCTACCTTACGCTACGACTGAAACAGAGTTGCAAGAAACATTTGCAAAAGCAGGACAGGTTGCGTCTGTAGCAATTATTACTGATAAAATGTCAGGACGATCAAAGGGATTTGGATTCGTTGAAATGTCAAACGAAGAAGAGGTAAAGGCGGCTATCGATATGTTCAATAACACTGATTTTGGTGGGCGAACAATTAAGGTTGATCTAGCTCAGCCGCGAAGAGAGAACTAATATACTTGTTAAAAAACGGCCCGCGAAAGTGGGCTGTTTTTTTAATGTCAGCGGTACAAAAAAGGCCGACTCACGGTGAGTCGGCCTTTGGTCTGTATTTTTTGTGCCGGGGCGATTTAGTATCTGCCCCCCCAACTTCTTCTTTGATAGGTGGTGTATGATGCGGTGCCCGACTGTTGTCAATTTACTAGACTAACCGTGGTATACTATGGTTATGGATATTTTATTTCAACTCGAAGCTTTGGGTGTTGTTATTATCGCCGCTTTTCTCGGTGCTGTTGTTGGTTATGAGCGCGAACAGGCAAAAAAATCAGCTGGTCTACGAACACACGTACTCGTTAGTTCAGCATCAGCACTTTTGGTAATTCTTGGACAGTATTTTATTACTACCTACCAGGGACTTGGAATGTCTGACATGGTCAGCTCAGATCCTATTCGTATTTTACAATCAATCATTATCGGTATTAGTTTTATTGGTGGCGGAGTAATTTTTAATCAAGGTAAAGATGAGAAGGTTCGAAACCTAACTACCGCAACCTCTATCTTGTTTGTATCAGCAATTGGTATCGGTGTTGCTCTGCGGTTGTATGTTCTTTCAACGCTACTGGCATTGTTTGTCGTTGCCACAGCTCGGCTCCTTTTAGTGTGGGAAAAGTCGCATATTCATTCAAAAAGTGAGAGTGAGGAAGATTCTCATTTAATCTAAAAAATGACTACGATAAAAAAGGAAATAGCAGTTTTTGCAGCTGGTTGTTTTTGGGGAGTCGAGGAATCATTTCGATTAAAACCCGGTGTAATTAAAACAACTGTTGGCTATACTGGAGGACATACTACCTCGCCAACCTATGAACAGGTGTGCAGTGGTGCTACTGGTCATACTGAGGCTGTGCATATTGAGTATGATCCTCAAGAAATATCATACAAAGCATTACTTGATATTTTCTGGTCTACACATAATCCAACAGAGTACCACAGACAAGGGCTGGATATTGGGTCTCAGTATCGAAGTGAAATTTTTTACTCTACAGAAAAGCAAAAAGTCGAGGCATATGATTCAAAAAAAGCATTGGAAGAACGTCAGGTCCACAAGAAACCAGTTGTGACAGAAATAACAAAACTAGATGTCTTCTATCCTGCAGAAGAGTACCACCAAAAATATTTACTTAAAAAGGGTGCGGCGACGTGCAGGGTGTTGTAACTAGTACTATTGTAGGTAGTGTTCGAGGGTGTGTATCCAGTCTTCGTCTGTGCCACCTTCTTCTTGTTTTTGTTTTAACAGCCATGATAAATAGCCTCGATCTTTTTTAGCTACTTCAGCTACAGGCATACCTTTGTATTTACCAAAGGCAAAAGTTTTTATTAAGACAGGAGTGTTGGTTAGGGTGATCATTTGTTGAAGTACCTCTTCGTCAGACAGACCACCTTCTTTTATTTTTTTAAAAAGTCTATTGAATACAGCCTCGAGCACTAATACGTCTCCTTCGGCATCGTGTGCGTTAGCGACAAGATCAATATCTAGGTAATAACGTAAAAATTGAAGGCCGTACTCTGGAATAACACCTTCAGTGTCGAGGTGTCGAGCTACGCGAAGTGTGCAGATATAGATAGGTACCTCAAGGCCTTCGGTGTTGAGGATGGCTACATCAAACGGGGCATTATGTGCGACCAGTGTGTGATTTTTTAAAAGGGTTGATAATTTTGAGTGGAAGTCACTGTTTTTGAAAGCGGGAGATTTTTCTACTATTCGGTTTGTGATGTGGGTGACACTCATTGCCTTTACGGATATCGGAATAGGTGGCTTGAAGAGAGCAGTTTCGATGCCGCCACTATACTTAAAGCATACCTGACATAGACGATCTTTTTGTGGGTCGTTTCCGGTTGTTTCGGTGTCGAGGAATAGAATATTCATAGGATTCAGTATAGCATACTGATATTTTTGATTGATAAAATCTGATATAGTACTTCTACTATGATTAAGGTTGAAAACATAACAAAGAAGTTTGGAAAGTTTACAGCAGTAGATAATCTCTCATTTGAAGTAAAAGAAGGTGAGGTATTTGCATTCTTGGGTCCGAACGGGGCAGGTAAGACAACTACCATAAAAATGCTAACTACAGTGCTACGTCCAACATCGGGAAGGATGGCGCTCAACGGCTTTGATGTATCGAAAGATTCTTCAGATGTTCGAAAATCTTTTGGAATAGTTTTTCAAGATCCTAGCTTGGACAATGAATTGACTGCATATGAAAATTTGCAATTCCATGCCGTGTTATACGGTATGAGACGGTCTGAATATGCAGATCGTATTGATGATTTACTTAGTCTTGTAAATTTGGCCGATAGGAGAAATAGTTACGTAAAGAATTTTTCTGGAGGGATGAAACGTCGATTAGAGATTGCTCGTGGATTACTACATAAACCGAAGGTACTGTTTTTGGATGAGCCGACGCTGGGGCTTGATCCACAGACTAGACGTTTATTATGGGACTATGTAAAAAATTTAAATAAGAAAGAAGGGGTGACGGTATTTATGACGTCTCACCATATGGACGAGGTTGAAAAAGTTGCGCACCGGATTGCTATTATTGATCACGGTAAAATTATAGAGCAAGGGACAGCTAGTGATTTGATGAAAAAGACAGGAAAAAATACACTAGAAGATGCCTTCATTGAATTAACTGGTTATGAGGTGAGGGAAGAAGAGGCAAATATTGGACTCAATCAGATGAGGATTAATAATAAATTGATGGGCTAACTATATGAGAACGATTTATATTTTATGGCTTCGACAAATTAAGAGATACATTCGAAAGCGATCACGTATTGTTGGTGCGTTAGGTCAGCCCCTTTTATTTTTGTTTGCACTTGGGTATGGCCTTAATCCTATTTATTCACAGGCAGGAGAAGGGGATTACATAAATTTTCTTTCGCCAGGGATCATTGCTATGACTATTTTGTTTACAGCTATTTTTACGGGTACTGAAATTATTTGGGACAAACAATTTGGTTTTCTTAAAGAAACACTTGTTGCTCCCGTTTCGCGTTTTCAGATTATGTTAGGAAAGACACTTGGCGGGGCAACTGTTTCTATAATACAAGGACTGCTTGTGTTAGTGGTTGTCACCCTGGTCGGCTTCCGGCCTGAAAGTGCGATGTCGCTTATTGCAGCTTTATTTTTCGTCACCTTAATCGGTGTGCTGTTTTCAGCTATTGGCACAACTATCGCTTCACGTCTTGACGATATGCAAGCTTTCCCGCTTATCATTAACTTTATCGTTCAGCCCCTCTTCTTCCTTTCTGGGGCTCTCTTTCCTCTCAATAATCTGCCACCGGCACTCTCCTTTATTACAACAGTAAATCCGCTAACATATGGGGTCGATGGAATTCGAGGTGCTTTTACTGGTGCGTACTATTTTTCATTTACAACAAATGTTGCAGTGCTGTCGTTTTGTATCGCTGTTGCACTGATTGTGGGGGCGTATCAGTTTTCTCGCATACAAGCCTAACTTATATGCAGTAGTGCCATAGCCCATGTTGTCTATGCTGCGCTTCTTTTTCTAGAATAATAAAATCATCTTTCATGCTAAATGGGAAAAAGGGCAGTGTTTTGCTGTATCCGTTTAAGATAAGTTCACCATTAACAAACGTACCGTCTTCGAGGTATACGTATCGAAGCAGTCTGTCGTATGTGTCAACATCATCAGTGAGAGCATCTTTTTCTGTGAAAATAATATCGTTAGTTATTATGTTTCGAAGGTATGTTTTTGCTTCTTGTGCGTAGCATTGTGTGCCGGTAATTTCACTGTCTGTATAGAAAAATTCTGGGGCGTCTATACCAATTAGTCGAATGGAGTGTGGAGTACCGTCTTTTGTAGTGTGAATGGTGTCACCATCGACAACTCTGACTACCGTATGTTTTTCGCGTGCAGTTTTCGATGGCTCTGTCGGTGCATATGTATCCGTACCACTAAGTAAGATGGCAGTAACGGCACCTGCAACTGTTACAATAATGAGAGCTTGTTTAAAATTACCTAAGCCAACAAACATAATATCTTTATTGTAGCAAATTTGAAAGATTTTGTTTTTTATGCACCAAGGTCGTCAGCTGTGGTAAAATTTAAAAATGAAACGAGCGGTAAAATTTATTATCATTGTTGTATGTACCGCGTTTATTGCTGGCTATGTTTTTGATTTTGGTACTGTCTGTGACAGAGTATTGCGATGGTCAGTTGGGGAAATCGATGAAGGATTTGATTTATCTGAAGAGGAGTTTATTGCGTTAGTTAATGAATCAGTGTTTTTATGGGAGACGGCTGCTGGCCGTGATCTATTTGAATACGACGAAGAAGCTTCCTTTACCATAAATCTCGTATACGACAGTAGACAAAAAGAGAGTGAGCAAGCTTCAGAAACACTGTCTCAATTAGAAGAACTTAAGAGTGAAAAAACAGAAGCTGTAGAAAAGTATGCAAGTATACAAATCTATTTTTATGAAATAAAGGCAGAATACGAGAAATTAGAAAGCGTGTATGAAGGATCTGTTGCTGAATATAATAGTGCAGTTTCTAATGCAAATACAAGGGGTTCTATTTCAAAAGAGGAGCGACAAGAGCTTGAAAAGTCTCGTGCCGAGCTTGCTTCGTTGCGAAATGATCTTGAAGAAAGACAGGAGTCTCTCAATAATATTATTACAGAGTTAAATACACTTGCTTCCGAAAATAACTTTATTGCCGAACAATACAATCGGTATGCAGACTACTTTAATTCAACGTTTGCGGATCAGCATTTTGAACAGGGAGAATATTCGGGTAACAAGATTGATGTGTATCAGTTTAGAAATGTCAGTGATTTAAAGTTTGTACTTACGCACGAGCTAGGGCATGCATTACTACTGGATCATGTTGATAATCCGGAAGCTATTATGCACTACATTTCGGTTGGGAGGACTGAGGGGCAGCCGGTTCAACTTGCGGCGGATGATGTTGCCTCACTTTTTGATCGATGTGGTACTGGTTTGGGAGAGGTTACTCCCTGGTACAAAAAAGTTCGGTTTAGTAGTGATATAGAATACTTTTTTAAAAAAAGTAAATAGCAACTCAACAGGCGGTACTTAATGCAAAATATTGCAGAATGCAGTGTTTAGTGTGTATAATCCCTGACAAATGAATACCGACACAATACATACAAAAAGATACCAGGTACTACTCTTGTATAAATATGTGGCAATTGAAAATCCACAAGAAGTACAAGAAAGTCAGCTCAAAATCTGTCGAGAACTTGATCTTAAGGGGCGAATTATTGTTGCTACGGAGGGTATTAACGTGACTCTTGAGGGTGAAAAAGGGGATGTAGATGCGTATTGTCTCTATCTAGACAAGGATGTTCGTTTTCGGGGAGCTCAATTTAAACGAAGCACAGGAAATGGCGGGGCGTTTCCTCGATTGTCTGTAAGGGTTCGTCCGGAGATCGTTAGTGCACATTTAGACGAAGATAATGTTGATCCAAACAGAGTGACCGGTAATAAACTGAGCCCGGATGAATTGGAAAAGTGGTATCAAGAGAATAAAGATTTTTATGTGATTGATATGCGTAATGATTACGAATATTGTGTTGGTCAATTTGATAAAACTGTTGCTTCTGGGATGAAGAATTTTCGAGATTTAAAAAAGATTATTAAAGACATTGAGCAATATAAAGATAAGCCTGTCCTTACTGTGTGTACGGGTGGAGTTCGGTGTGAAAAAGCTAGTGGGTATCTAAAACAAAAGGGGTTTAAAGATGTTTATCAACTTGACGGTGGAATTCACAGTTATATTGAAAAGTATCCAGATAAACACTTCAAAGGTAGTTTATATACTTTTGATCAACGGAAAACCTATACGTTTGATAATCCCGAGAAGCATCAGGTGATTGGGAAATGCGCAAAGTGCGCTACTTCAACAGAAAAGTACGCTGACTGCGCTTTTAGTCGGTGTGCTAGTCATTTTTTATGCTGTGAATCATGTCAAATTTCAGATGGAAAAGCTTTTTGCTCATCTCGCTGTATGTTAAGGAATTATCTATGGAAATCAAAGGGTTGGACAAAGAAAATGTTGGCATGGTAAGTCAGATGTAGTGTGCTAGTATAATTGCATGAAAATAACTCGTGGACAGATGTGGATAATACTTTTTAACCTAGCGTACATAGTGCCGTTTACATTGTTTTACCTTCTAAACAAGAATTATGAATTTCTCTGGTACGTACTTGTGCTTCTTGGATTCGTCACATTAATTATAGCGACTTTATATCGATCAAGATTCGGAGTCGGTATTCTTTGGGGGCTGTCTCTGTGGGGGTTTTTGCATATGGCTGGTGGGGGAATTAAGGTGGCGGGAGACGTGCTGTATGCACTACGTCTGTTTCCTTTCTACGATGGCGGAGCTGATTTTTATATTCTTAAGTATGATCAAGTTGTTCATCTGTTCGGGTTCGCGGTTGCCACGTTTGTTGTGTACCATTTGCTTAAACCGTATCTTAACGACAATGTTCGATGGAGTGTTGTGTATTTGATTATACTTGTTGCGGGTACAGGATTCGGTGTTTTAAATGAGATAGTAGAATTTATCGCTGTTCTTGTTTTCAGTGAGACTGGAGTTGGTGGTTACTACAACACTTCTTTAGATCTCGTATTTAATACGATCGGTGCCTTCTTGGCGGTTCTACTCATTCACTATCAACGAATACGCAAGCTACAAAATAAATAGTGGTGCAGAGCTATTATTTCCGTACAAATAATCGGATGTTTACTTCAATTAAACATTTTATTACCAGATACATTAAGAGGATTACGATTCCAATGCTCGTTGTTTCTGTAACATTCGGTATTGGTATTTTGGTTGGGTTGTATATTACGATCTATATCCCTTCAGTTAAAGAGCAAATCGAACATCAGTTAGTGACGTTTTCTCACGATTTTGAAGGACTGTCGCGTACTCAATTAGCGATTGCGATTTTTGCAAACAACATTCAAAAGGCGTTTACTGCAATAAGTTTGGGTATGTTATTTGGAGTTGTCCCTGTCTTTTTTATTTTTGTTAATGGAGTGGTCTTGGGTGTTGTTGGCTATTTGGTAGTGGTAAAGGTTGGATGGACTCCGGTGATGGCTGCCGTACTCCCACACGGTGTTGTTGAAATACCAGCAATACTTTTAGCTGGTGGGGTTGGTTTATGGCTTGGTGTAGTGGTGTATAAGAAACTTAGAAAAGTATTGGTAGTAAGTTTTAAAAAAGAGATTCAGGATGGTTTATATTTTTTTGTCGGTGTGCTCGTGCCGTTGTTTTTTATTGCTGCAATTATTGAAGCCTTTCTTACCACTGCACTTGTGGATGCGCTATTTATTTTATAAGGGTCATTACTTTTTTTAACGTCGGCAATAGGTAGACTGCATGGTATACTTTTTCGATATGCGACCTGAGATTCTTTGGCATACACTGCCTATAAAAGATATAGAGACTGAACTTGAAACAACACCTGATGGACTTTCTCATAGTCAGGTTGAGCTACGACAAAAAAAATACGGCAAAAATACACTGGCGGTTAAAAGGAATATTTCTTACATTACAATTTTTGGTCGTCAGTTTCTGTCTCCTCTCGTGTATTTCTTAGTGTTTGCGGCTGGAGTTTCTATTTTTTTAGGTGAACTTTCTGATTCGTATATCATTCTTGCTGCAGTAGCTATTACGGTTGGTTTTGGTTTTTTTCAAGAATCAAAAGCTGAGCGAACAATGTATGCGCTGAAAGAACTACTTACAGGCCGAGCTACGGTTATTCGTGATGGAAGAAAGACTACTGTTGATTCAGAGGAGTTGGTGTCTGGAGATGTCTTAGTTATCGGTGAAGGAGATAAAATTTCTGCCGATGCACGTTTGATCGAGGCGGTTAATTTGAAGATTGAGGAGGCACCGCTTACCGGAGAATCAATGCCTGTTGAGAAACATACGGAGGAGCTTGATCGTGGTATGGCAGTGTCCGACAGAAAAAATATTGTGTATAGAGGTACAACCGCAGTGCACGGGCGCGGCGTTGCTATTGTTGTTTCGACTGGTAAATTTACCGAGATAGGGAAGATTGCTACGTCAATTGAATTGCTGGGGGAAGGAGAAACTCCATTACAAAAAGATATAAACCGAGTCGCTTTTTTGATTACAGTTGTGGTGGGTGTGATGCTGGTACTCCTGTTTTTTGTCGGTCTTATTCGTCAGCTGCCATTAGCTGACTTACTTACGACATCAATTGCTGTTGCTGTCGCGGCAATTCCTGAAAGCCTGGTTGTTGTTGTCACTGTCATACTTGCTGTCGGTATGGTCCGCTTACTGAATGCTCGCACACTGGTACGTAAACTAGTTTCTGCAGAAACATTAGGCGGCACTACAGTTATTTGTGTTGATAAAACAGGTACATTAACAGAGGGTAAAATGAGTGTTGAAGAAGTTGTGACGTTTGGTGGAGTAGAAAGTGATGAGGCTATTAAATATGCACTTCTTGTGGGGATGGTTACAAACGAAGCCTACTTTGATGATAGTGAAAATGCCTTTAAAAAAGAAGTTAGTTCTAAAGGGGATCCGACAGAATGTGCAATTTTAAATGCAGGAAAAGAAAAGGGACTGATGGACCAGTATGTAGAAAAAGAATCTCACATTATTGATGAATTACCCTTTGAATCAGTAAATCAATATATGGCAACATTGGTTCAAGAAAAGGGAAAGTACAATAAAATCTACATTAAAGGTTCTCCGGAAAAACTCATAGAGAGCAGCTTGTCTGTATGGGGTTGGAGTAGTAAACAAAAAAGAGGAACAACTAAAAAAATATCTGAAAAAAAGAGAAAAGAACTTATTGCTGTTACTGAGACCTTAAGTTCGCAGGGGTACAGACTGATGGCTGTTGGCTATCGTGATGTTGGGAAGACAATTACGACAGATCATACTGAGATGCCATTAGAAACAATTTCTCAACTTGGTGAGAATATATTACAGGAAGTTGTGCTGGTAGGACTTCTAGCTATTGCTGACCCTGTTCGACCAGATGTGGCGGATACAATTACTCGGGCACAAAATGCTGGAGTGAGAGTGGTTATGATAACTGGAGATCATAAACTTACAGCACTTACGATTGCTAAAGAGATAGGACTACCATCAGCGTCACACAACGTACTGCTTGGAACCGAACTTGAACACATGAGTGATGAGGAATTGGCTGATGTTGTTCCGCACATAAGTATCTACGCTCGAATTGTCCCTCATGACAAATTACGAATCGTGAAAGTGTTGGAAGAAAGCGGTGAGGTCACGGCAATGACAGGGGATGGTATTAACGATGCACCCGCCTTAAAGCAGGCTAGTGTTGGAGTTGCAATGGGGGGCGGTACTGATGTTGCAAAAGAAGCTGCTGATATTGTGATTTTAGACGACAACTTCAGTACTATTGTTAAGGCGGTAAAAGAGGGTCGAATTATTCTCGATAATATTAGAAAAGTATCACTATACCTACTCAAGGATAGTTTTAGTGAAGTTATCCTGCTGGGATCTGCAATCATTATTGGTTTGCCACTCCCTATCTTAGCAGCTCAAGTTCTTTGGATAAATATTGTGCAGGATGGTTTTCCGGCATTTGCATTAGCGTATGAGCCTGCAGAAAAAAGGGTAATGGATTTGAAGCCAGAAGGAAGGGGAAGAAAGCTGATCACTCGAGAAATGAAAATTATTATATTTGCTGTTGGTATTATTACAGACTTCCTACTCCTCGGAGTATTTATCTGGCTGTATACTCAGACCCAACTTGATATCACGTACATACGCACAGTTGTCTTTGCTGGTCTTGCGCTTACGTCACTGCTTGTTATTTTTTCACTAAAGAGTTTACGAGAACCAATTTATAAAATAAATCTATTTAACAATTTTTACCTACTTGCCTCTGTGGGTGTCGGTATCTGTTTATTATTAGTTGCAATCTACATTCCATTTTTTAATGGATTACTGCATCTTGTTCCAATTTCGATGTCGCACTGGTTGCTAGTGATTTGTTTATCGATAATTCAAATTATCTTAATAGAGATTGTAAAGTATTTTTTTGTTCAACGAGAAAAAATAGATAAGGATGCGGAAATGCATACTACATAGTAAAACTTGAATAGTACCGTGATACACTTAGTGTTATGGAAAATGTAAAGAACTTCACTATTAAATTATATCGAGCGCGCCGAGAAGATAAGGTTTCAGATAAAGCGGCTGCACTTGCCTACTACACTCTTGCTACTTTTGCACCTCTGGTGTTTCTGGTTATTGTTGTTGGAGGAATTATCGTCGGAGAAGGAATAGCCCAGCAGCAAATTGTGCTGTTTTTTCAGGATAAATTTGGCGATATCGCGGTCCCCTTTTTCAGTTCAATTTTTGAAAATTTAAGAAATACCGGGACTGGACTTGTCGCGAGCCTCATTGCGGGTATTTTTGTTGTAAAGGGTGTTCTTGATCTTTTTGATTTTTTGAGTAACTCACTTTTCTCAATATTTAAAGTTGAGGTTGCTGATACTAAGAAAATTGCTGTGCAAGGTTTTATGCATGGTCTGTATGCTTGTTTAATGTCCGTGTTTATTTTATTACTTCTACTTACTAACACAGCAGTATCACTACTTTTCAGGTATGTAGATAGTGTGCCGTTGAATGTATTACCAAAATATATCAGCGCACCTCTACAGGCAGCAACTGCACTAGTAGTGATGTCGTTGTTATTACAGCTACTATACAGAGTCTTTTCTAAGAAAAAAATAACCCGGGTACAGTCTTTTATTGGGGGATTTTGTGCAGCCGTACTTCTCTTGGTGGTCAACGTGTTTGTTGGTCTGTATCTAAGTTTTAGCGATATATTAACTATCTATGGTGTTTCTGGTTTTATTGTAGTGTTGCTTTTGTGGGTGTACTATACTGGCCAAGTTGTTTTCATTGGTGCAGAAGTTGCTAAGTTGTTTTCAGAAAAATAATGCATTCACCGCTATCGTAACTGTGCGAAGTTGTTCTATTGAATCTTTTTTTTTGATATACTTCTATGTGTAATTATGGGTGAGAGTACTAAAAAACAAATTATCAATACGTTCAAAGACTTTTCTAAAGTTGGAATTGTGGTTGTTTTTGTTATGAGTCTTGCTTTTTTTGTTCAGCTACGAGGAGATATTCAAGCACTAAGGAATCAAAATGAAGTTAATGATGTTGCATTAGCTGAAACGAAAAAGACACTAGCTGCAGTGATTTCCGGCAATGACGAACTTGAACATAGGTTACTTATTGAAAGACAGTTACGAGAAGAAGCTCAAAGTGCTGTTGAGGAAAATCGTGATGAATTTAAGCAGGAAATAGTAGCGTTACAATCTGATTTATTGAAACAACGTGAACTTGTAGAGTCTGCTGATATTACTAAAATAATTGAACAGTGGAGTGGAAGAGTGGGTAGGGTAGTGTGTCGTTTTGCAGATGGGGAAAAAACTGTCACGGCGAGAGGGTCAGCGGTTGCGACTGTACTCGGTGACACACTTCATTTTTTAACAAATAAACACGTAGTGACTGCTAAGAAAGATAGCGGTAAGGCAGATCAATGCACTGTTCACTTTGGAGATAGTATTGAATCGATAGTTCCATCAGGTGCAATTACGATTTCAGAGTCACTTGATGTGGGATACCTTCGACCTGTCACTTCACCATTTCAAACATCAATACAAACACTTTCAATATGTAAGGTGCGACCTATTACAGGAGATCAGGTCGTTATCTTAGGGTACCCGAGCGTTGGTTCTCAAAGTACAGTAACGGCAACAGAGGGGATAATTTCAGGTTTTGATGATGGATACTATGTTACTTCAGCAAAAATTGAGCAGGGCAATTCTGGCGGAGCAGCTATTCATGTAAAAAATAACTGTTTTCTAGGTATCCCCACACTTGTTGTGGTTGGTAAAATTGAGTCGCTTGCTCGAATTCTTCCACTATAAGTTATTAACTTTGCTTTTATGTAGAGTTTGATACACTTGTAGATATATTATTGTAAATAGTAGAAACCTTTATGGATCAAACATCAGAACAAAATAACAATGTTGAACAAGGTGGTGATGGAGCAAGTAAGGTGTTGTGGCTTGTTGCTGTGCTAATTGTTATCGGATTACTTGTCTATGTTGCATATTCAAGTGGTTTTCTCACACAACGATCAGTTGTGGCTAATGTGAATGGTGAGAGTATTACCGAACAAGATGTTGAGCAGTCCGTACTCAGATCAATGGTTGCACTTGAAGCACAGGGTTATGACACTGAAGATGAGGAAATAAAGGCTGATCTTCGTAAACAGGCACTTGAAGTATTGATTAGTCAAGAGCTTTTAGTTCAGGCAGCAGAAGCTGAAAATGTAACAGTAACTTCAGAAGAAGTAGAATCTCAAATTGAACTCGTGAAGGGAAACTACGAAAGTGAAGACGATTTTAAGGCAGAACTATCTCGAAACAACTTTACAGAGACTGATTTTCGTTCAGAGATCACTCTTCAGCTAACTGTGCAGAAATACCTCGATATGAAGGTAAATAGCAGTCAGATTGTGGTGAGTGATCAGGAAATAAGTAACTTCTACAATCAGCTTGTTGAGCAAAATACATCAGTAGATGAGCAGGCTATTGTTCCAACGCTCGAGGAGGCTCGTGATTTGATTGAAAGTCAGCTTCTACAGCAGAAGATAGCTCAACAACAAAGCATCGTTATCGAAAATCTTCGATCTGAAGCTACTATTGAGATTGTTGGGGAAACAGAAACTGAGTCAGTATAAACTACCTCGAATCCTTTAAGGAGAGGACTTCTTTCTTGGAAAGTATCCGTGATGATCCTGGGGTCATAGTATCAATACCTATAGAACCTATTCGAACGCGCTTAAGTGTACCTACTGTTAACTTAAGTGCGTTTGTCATTCTGCGTATCTGATGATTTTTACCTTCTCGTAATATGATAGTAAAAGTGTGCTCGTCAATACGGGAAGCTTTTGCTGGAAGAGTTTTTCCATCATTAAGTACAATACCGTCTCGCATTTTCTGAAGCATATTCGGACGAATAGTTTCTCTGACCTTTACAACGTACTCCTTTTCAGTAGTGTGTGCGTCGCTGGTGATTGCTTTTGTGACGAGGCCATCATTAGATAGCAAGAGTAATCCCTCAGATTCTTTATCTAGTCGTCCAACAACATTGAGATGTGATAACTGTGGAAAGGTGGCGTATATTGTCACCCCTTCACTTTTGTTTGAAGAAGAGACAACACCGCGTGGCTTATAAACAGCTACCGTTTCTTTGCGTATAGAATTGTTGCTTGAGAGTATTTTGACAATGTCGTGTTCCGGATCAATTTTTGTACCGAGTTCCCGTACAATTTTTCCGTTTACATTAATCTTACCTTCAATAAGAAGCTTTTCAGCTTCTCGTCGAGAGCACAAGCCTTCCTGTGAGAGGTATTTTTGAATTCGCATATATTACTTGTACCAGAGCTACTGCAAAAAGTACAGAATTGTTGATAGTAAAAGTTTGAGTTCAGGATATGTTTTTGTATACTACAAGTATGTCAAATACAAAAAAAGGGGAGGGAAATATTGGTGCAGTAACTAAGGGTGAGCAATACAGGGCTGTTAATGAGCTGTTTGACCGTAGTCAGGCAAATTCAACATATTTTGCAGCACTCATACTTTCTTCAGTGATCATTTCGTGCGGGCTATTACTTGATAATAGTGCAGTGGTAATTGGAGGTATGCTTGTGGCGCCTGTCCTTACGCCACTACTCACAGTAGGGCTTGGAATAGCTGTCGGTGAGATTTCTGCTATACGCGCACAAATATCATTACTTTTTAAATCGTTTATACTTGTTATCGGTGTAGCTTTCTTCTTCTCAATATTGCTAGGAGGTCCGAATGAGCACTTTATTTTTGAAGATACTGCTCGTGCAGCGATCCTGTATTTTGCTGTTGCGACAGCTTCAGGAGCTGCGGCTACGTTTGCTTGGGTTCGAAAAGAGATGTCGGAGGCACTCCCAGGAATTGCTATCGCTGTTTCTATTGTACCGCCACTGGCCCTTGTGGGTATCTGGCTTTCAAAATTAAATCTAGAGATTTCAAGATATTTTATTCAAGTTTTTCTCTTTAATCTCTTCGGTATTATCGTTGGTAGTGTTGTCGTTTTCTCCTACCTTAAATTTTATCGAGTAGAAAAACGAGTTGAAACTATTGAAGCTGAAAAAGAGGCTGAGCAACTAGTAAACGATCTGGCCGCTACTAAAGTAATGGTTGAGTAACTCTTTTTATCAAGATTCTAATTGGGGGGCAGGTTCGTGCTATACTTACTGTAATTATTAGCATAATACAAAAATATGACTAATGAACTAATGCGTATTACGGGAGTGTTTGTTATCGTATGTGCGATTGTTGTTTTGGCTGGATTGTTGTACTGGGCAAGTGGTGGAAAGGAGGAGGATGTTGTGTCCGCAGGAGTTGTTAGTATTGGTGTCGATAAACCAAACTTTGTAATTACGGCTCGAGGAGTTGATTCTGTGTCGATATTTTCAATTCCAACAGGTACAGATATCGACGAGTCTAGTCACCAAAAGATTGCTGATGCTGTACGGGAGAATGATGCCCCTACCGACGGCCTAACTACATGGACAGCACCTATACCCACTGAGTCTTTTTTAGCTACAGAAATCTATGCTGTTGGATACGGTAGTGATGGCGTGGAGATTAACAGAAAGAGTTGGGTAGTTACCGGAGCATCTGATATCTACAATACTCTATGGCTTGAGGTTATGGTAAATGAGGTACCGCTTTCTGTTGGAGAAAGCAGTACCGTTGATGGTCTGACACTCACGTTGACTGAAGTAATAAACGATAGTAGGTGTCCTATCGAGGTTACCTGTATTAGTGCTGGATCTGTCGAAGTGCAAGTAAGCGCGGTAGTTGGTGGTATGCAAGAGCAGTTAATTTTAGAAACTAACGCCGAGGGCGTTGCCTACAGTGGCTACTATATTGAAATACTATCAGTAGAGCCCGAAAAAACTCAGTCACTAATTGTTCAGGAAAAATACATAATTACGTTTGGTGTTTCTCGTGATATTAAATTATAAATCTAAATAGGGCAGTAAAGCGTTTTTAACGCAGAGTCTGCTTTCACTATAATGAAAATAACTAAAGACTTGCCGCAATTTATGAATAAAAGGGCATTACTGGTAGTGTCAGGTAAGCAGGATGCGCATATATATGAAGCAGTAAATGGTACGGTTACCCTAGTAGAGGAAATAGATATAGAAACTCCGCACTACTCTGGTGATGAAGGTTTTTCTGTTCGGTCAGGAAAGGGGGTGTATGTGTCGGGTAGCTCAAAGGAGTTGCGTCAATCACTAAAAGAAAAGTTGATGTCTGATTATATTGAAGAGTTAGCTTCTGTTTTAAAAAAGCACAAACAGCTAAAAGAAATTTATCTCTTTACTCCAAGCTATATGCATAAGCATATTGAGTCAGCAATACCAGCCACCCTACAAAAGAAAGTGAGAGAAGTCTTCTTGGGTAATTTTCTAAAGACGCACCCATTTAAATTACTCGAAAAAATTAACCGTGTTTATGAAGATAAAAAAATTGTTTTAAAACGAGAGGAGGCTCAAAAAATATTAAAAAATACAAAACAAGCGAATGGTAAGCGTAAAAAATAGTCGAATAATCGTAAGTTGCGCTTGCCTATTATTTACAGTCAATTTTTTCTTTGGTGTACCAGTAGCATATTCACAGGAAATTTATTCAGATTTTCAAGGTACGGTTAAGGCTCGTGTTATTGAAGTAGTTGAATCAAGACTAGAAGAAGAGGGGCAATCTCTTGAAGGACAAACCCAGGTCATTTCGGCTGAAATTACTGATGGCGAGAAAAAAGGGGGGGTTATTACTTTTGAAAATGATTATATTCAACTTAAACAAGGGGAGCGTTTCTTTCTTGATTACCTAATAACAATTGACGGGGCTGAGATCTACAGCGTGAGTGATACCGATAGACGTCCTGAGCTGCTTATATTTATCGGGCTCTTTATTGCCACAGTAATTATTTTTGGCGGTAGGGCTGGTATACGTTCACTTATTGCGTTGGTGGGTAGTTTGTTGATTATTGTTTACGTACTACTACCTCAGATTATGGCTGGTGTATCACCAGTACTCATTAGTGTTATTGTAGCGATGAGTATTTTAGCTTTTGCTATGTACGTCACTCACGGCATAAATTTCATCACGCACGCAGCTTTACTGGGGACGATCATAACTATTATTTTTGTAAGTATCATTGCAAAAATAGCCGTCGAGTTAACCGAACTGACAGGGTTCGCCTCAGATGAAGCTATCTACTTAAGTTTAAACAGTGGAGGAGAAATAAACCTAAGTGGGGTATTGCTGGGTTCAATTATTATCGGTGTGTTGGGTGTGCTGGACGATATTGCCATAACTCAGTCAGCAGCAGTAAATGAGCTCTTCCGTGCAGCACCACATATGTCAAAAAAGGAGGTGTTTCATCGGGCTTCTGCTATCGGAAAACATCACGTAGGGGCATTGGTCAATACGCTTGCATTAGCGTATACCGGAGCATCATTACCACTTCTGTTGTTTTTTTATGGATCACTTGAAACCGTCACGACTATTATCAACCGAGAAATATTCGCTGCTGAAATTATACGAACTGTAGTAGGAAGTATTGGCCTGGTGTTGACTGTGCCGATTACGACACTACTAGCCGTTTACTTATTAAAAAATCGAGCAAGTGACAATAAACATTCAACACATAGCCACTAATTTTTAGAAGAGTAAAGGTGCTTTACAATACGAAATATATGTTATACTATTAACAATAGATTCTACCCTAAAGGATTAGGGTAGCTGTGTCTAGACGGTTTCTAGATGGGTTTTGTCAGGGAAAAAATTGATGAGCGTCAAAACGTTGCCAATGGAAACGGATGGAGCTATCAGCCTCAGAAAAGGCACTGTCTTGGTTGCTAGATTTACTCCTCACGACACGGATCGGGGAAAAAAATTTGGCGTGTGGCAGGCGTCTGCAAATACCGGAAGAAGGGGGCGGGTCACACTGGAACTCATGCACAACGGCGACGGCGAACTCGATCGAGGGCATAGGTCCTGTGAAATTCGTGTTTGCGTCATGTCCTTCGACGAGGTTAACAACACTGTACTTGTCGGACTGGTACAAACATCGGAGCAGCTTTGGAAGGAACGTCGATCCGGACTCGGGAGGGCCAGAAAGCGGAGCGCGGTAAACATGTGAACAACGTGCAAAAGCACCCCCCCCCGGCTACTAATGTAGTCGGGGTTTTTATGTCCCCAAAAATTAACCACTACAAGGTATCTATTTTTGCAGCAACAATAAAATCATTAACTGAAAGACCACCAATGGCGTGTGTGGAAAGAGTAATAGTTAGTTTTTTATAATCGTGAATAAATAGATCTGGATGGTGCCCCTCTTCTTCTGCAAGGTCGGCAATCTTATTTACAAAAGCAATTACTTCAACGAATGTAGTAAGTACGAATGTTTTTTGGATAGAGCGAACGTCATCTGAAACTGTCCAGCTGGGAATGTCTGCATGAAGAACAGCGGCTTCTTCCTGTGTGAGAGGCTTCGCGCCACCTTCGCAGGGTACACATTTTTTTTCTGTTAAATTACTCATCGTGGTTACGGTATCTAAGACCATTATGGACAGGAGCTTTTTTTATAATTTCAATAATTTCGTCTTCGTCTTCTGTAATGGTGTACAGGTCGAGATCTTCTTGGTCGATAGTATCTCTTTCAAGTAAGTTTTCTTTAATCATTGATTCTAATTTTCCCCAGTAGTCATTTCCAACGAGGATAATCGGAACTTTCTGTATTTTGTGTGTTTGAATGAGTGTAATGATTTCAAAAAACTCATCCATTGTTCCAAAGCCGCCTGGAAAGTATAGGTAGGCTTCAGCTGAAAAAGTAAGGCAGACCTTTCTAGTGAAAAAGTAATGGAATTCAAGAAAGTCAGTAACGTAAGGGTTTGTTGCTTGTTCGTGCGGAAGCTCTATTGAGATACCAATTGAATCCCCGCCGGCTTCTTGCGCTCCACGATTGGCAGCTTCCATAACACCTGGTCCACCGCCGGTTACAACGGTATAGTCAAGCTCTTCAACGATACGCTTAGCAACAGAACGAGCCTTTTTGTAGTGTTCGTTTTCCTCAGTAAATCGAGCTGAACCAAAGAAGGTGACCGACTTGCTGTAGTTTTTTATAAAATCAAAGCCTTCAGTAAATTCTTTTTGAATTGCCGCGATTCTTTTCTGTGCAGATTCTTCAACTTCTGCTCGAGTCATCGGTACAATAGGTAATTTTTTTTCTGGTTTGTTTACTATTCTTTTACCTGTATCTTTTTTTGGTTTTGGTTCGTCATTATGCATATCTACTATTTTTATGTACCAATAGGTGTAATTGTAGTGCAAAACTAGAAAGGTGCAATCATTTTTTTAGCTATGGTATAGTAATACTATTATACTTAATATATGTGCGCCTTATGAAGGAGTTAGGAATTAACGAATGGATAGGAATCGTTGTTGTTCTCGTCGTTGTTTTTTTCCTTTTTGGAACACAATTTTTTCCTATGATAATAAATGATGGTAGTCATGATGCTACGGCGGAAGAACAAGCTACTAGTATAAATGACACAGATACAAGCATTAGCGGCTTGGAAATTACTGATACAACTATTGGAACAGGCGAAGTAGCTGAGTCGGGTGATGTAGTTACTGTGCACTACACAGGAACATTTGAGGATGGTGAGAAATTCGACAGCTCTCTTGATAGAGGAACTCCGTTTTCATTTAACCTTGGTGCGGGGCAGGTAATTCAAGGCTGGGAAAAGGGTGTTGTTGGAATGAAGGTTGGTGGTGAACGCAAGCTAGTAATTGCTCCAGAACTTGCGTATGGGCCGGTAGGAGGCGGACATCCACTTTCTGGAATGACACTTCACTTTACCGTTACACTTTTGAGTGTCACAAAGCCAAACTAAGTAAATGGGTGCAATTTCATTCACGATTAACAAACGGCTGCGGGGAAAGCTTGGCCGGACAGGAGTAATTAAAACTCCTCACGGTGACATACAGACCCCAGCCTTTGTTGTGGTGGGTACCAAAGCTACTATTAAAGCACTTTCGCCCGAGCAAGTGCTTTCTACCGGTGCACAAGTAGCATTGGCTAATACGTACCACCTTTACCTTCAGCCTGGGGAAGATGTTGTGGCACAGGCAGGAGGGTTACATTCGTTTATGAATTGGTCTAAGCCAATAATGACTGACTCCGGCGGATTTCAGGTGTTTTCTCTTGGAGCTGCTTACGGTACAAATGTTACAAAGTTAGCAGATGTTGCTGGTGAAAATATCAATACAGAAAAAATAGGAGAGTCACTGGCTACAATTGACGAGGAGGGAGTAACCTTTAAAGATACTATTTCAGGTGGACTACACCGATTTACACCGGAACGATCAATGGAGATACAGCACAAGCTAGGTGCTGATATGTTCTTTGCATTTGATGAATGTACTTCACCGCAGGCCCCGGAGGCTTATCAGATAAGTGCAATGGATCGTACACATCGATGGGCGAAGCGTTGTATTGATTATCATACAGCTCAAGAAAATTCAAAACAGCAAGCACTATTTGGTGTGGTGCAAGGTGGGCGACACGAGAAATTACGAAAAGAAAGTGCAAAAATCCTTTCGGGTATGAGTTTTGAAGGATTCGGTATTGGTGGATCATTTACCCGTGAAGATATCGGCACCGCCGTCTCTTGGGTGAATGAAATACTACCAGAAGAAAAGCCCCGGCATCTACTAGGTATTGGTGAGCCGCTAGATTTGTTTCAGGGAGTAGAAAATGGTTGTGATACGTTTGATTGCGTTGCGCCGACTCGTATTGCTCGCAACGGTTCTCTATATACAAGAGAAGGGAAGATTAACATCCTTAATGCTCGTTTTAAGACAGACTTCACTCCTGTAGACTCTAAGTGTCGTTGCTATACCTGCATAAACTACACCAGGGCGTATCTCGCTCATCTTTTTCGCGCTAAGGAAATGTTCGGAGCTACGTTGGCGTCTATTCACAACCTCGCCTTCATTGTTGGGCTAGTGGATGAAATCCGTGTATCTATAGAAGAAGACCGCTTTACTGAGCTTAAAAATGCATTTGTGGATAACTATCGAAAATAGACTTGATTTTGTTTGACTAATGTGATCTATCTGCTATACTAGCCGGTAACGACAACGAGATTGAGTTAGGGACGTCGCTTTAAAAGTAGCGCATTGCACATCTTGAGAGGACTCAAAAGATAACGCGATAATTTATTAGAACACTTCTTCCGTAGAAAAGCGGGGAGGTAGGTTTTTGTTTTATACAACATAATATGGCGACAAAAAATAAAGACGTTGTTACGGGGGCAGGAAAAAAACAAAAATTCTTTGGAAAGTTTAAGAAACCACTTGTTCCAATGCCTAACCTGGTAGAATCCCAGCTGGATTCGTTCAGATGGCTTGTTGAAGAAGGTCTTAGAGAAGTATTTCAAGAATTTAAGACAGTGGAAGATTTTTCAAGTAAGAAATTTTCACTTGAAATTACCGGTTTTGAGCTTGGACAGCCAAAATATGACGAGTTTTACGCAAAGTACAACAAATTGTCATACGAGGCTCCTATTAATGTGAAGGTAAAACTTCACAATAAAGTTCTCAATGTTGATAAAGAACAAGAAATCTTCATGAGTGATTTTCCGTTGATGACAGATCACGGAACATTTATTATTGGAGGAATCGAGCGTGTTATTGTCCCACAACTTGCTCGTTCATACGGTGTATTTTTTACAGCTCAGCAATTACGCGGAAGAAAGTATTTTGGAGCAAAGGTAATTCCAGCTCGAGGTGCTTGGATCGAACTTGAAACAGATAACGATGGTGTTATCTATGTTCGTATTGACCGAAAACGAAAATTTGCTGTTACTTCGCTTCTTAGAGTACTCGGTGCATCAGATGATAAGAAAATCCTTAAACTCTTTTCTGAAACAGAACAAGATTTTATTAAAAAAACTCTCGCAAAAGACCACTCAAAAACTCAAGATGAATCATACGTAGAAATCTACAGACGACTACGAGATGGTGACCTAGCGACTCTTGAAAATGCTAAAGAATTTGTTGAATCAATTTTTTCAGAAGAGCGATATGACCTCTCTCATGTTGGACGATATATGTTCAATAAGCGATTCGGTAACAATCTCGACAAAAAAGCTGTCGCTAACCAAGTCCTTACGCTAGAAGATATCGTTACGATTCTTAAAAATATCGTTGAACTCAACGTAACACCAGGTGCGATGGAAGATGACATTGATCACCTTGGATCACGGCGAGTGAGATTTGTTGGAGAACTTCTACAGCAAAAAGTACGCATTGGTATGTCTCAGATAAAGCGAAACATTCAAAACAGGATGTCTACTGTGGATACAGATGTGACATTGCCAATACAATTTATTTCTCCAAAGCCACTACAGGCTCGTATTAAAGAATTCTTTACAACAAACCAGCTCTCACAGTTTATGCAGCAAGAGAATGCGCTAACTGAAATAGAGCATCTTCGAACACTTTCAGCACTCGGACCAGGCGGACTTAATCGGTCACGAGCCGGATTTGAGGTACGTGACGTTCATCCGTCTCACTACGGAAGACTCTGTCCTATCCACACACCAGAAGGTCCGAACATCGGTCTTATTCTACGTCTTGCTTTATACGCCCGAGTAAATGAATTTGGAATGATTGTTACTCCGTATGCAAAAGTAAAAAATGGAAAAGTTACTGGTGAAATAGAATATCTTAACGCTCTTGAAGAACAAAAACACTACATTGCTCATGCGGCTACTGATTACAGTGATGACGGAAAGATAACTGCTGAAAATGTTGAGGTGCGTCACAACGGTGTTCCGATTACCGTCTCACGAGATGCAGTAAACTTTATTGACGTTGCAACAAACCAAGCATTTTCAATCGCAACATCGATGATTCCATTCTTAAACCACGACGACGCCAGCCGTGCTTTGATGGGTTCTAATATGCAAAAACAAGCAACACCCTGTGTGATTCCAGAAGCACCACTTGTTGCAACAGGTATTGAAGCTAAGGCAATTAGAGATACGGGAAGATTAATTTTGGCAGAAGAGCCAGGAGAAGTGGTTGCTGCTGACGGTAAAAAAATCATTGTAAAAAATCAAAAAGGAAAGAAGAAGGAGCATCACCTGGTTTCATTTTCTCGAACAAACGGATTTACTGTCTTTCATCAACGACCAGCTGTTCAGGTTGGAGACAAAGTGAGTCGTGGAGATGTTTTGGCTGATACATCATCAAGCGATGGTGGACAAATGGCTATCGGACACAACGCACTTGTTGCTTTTATGTCTTGGTCTGGTTCAAACTATGAAGATGCAATTATTATCTCAGAGCGACTTGTAAAAGAGAGTAAATTTACTTCTATCCATATGGAAGAGGTGGTTGTTAACGTTCGAGATACAAAACTTGGTCCGGAAGTAACCACTTGTGATATCCCAAATGTTGGAGAAACAAAACTAAAAAACCTTGCTGAAGACGGTGTTGTTCGAATCGGTGCAGAAATATGGCCGGGAGATATTCTTGTAGGTAAAATTACACCAAAAGGTGAGAGTCAACTTACACCTGAGGAGCGTCTATTGCGGTCACTTTTCGGAGAAAAGGCCCGCGATGTGAAAGATACATCTGAGCGAACAAAGGGTGGTATGCGTGGACGTGTCATTAACGTTCAGGTATTTTCTCGAGAAAACGGAGACCGACTTGAATCGGGGATTATTAAAAGAATTCATATCGAAATCGCACTTCTTCGAAATATTTCAGTAGGAGACAAGCTAGCCGGACGTCATGGAAACAAGGGTGTTATTTCGCGCATCCTACCGGAAGAAGATATGCCCTTTATGAAAGATGGTACTCCTGTTGATGTTATTTTAACACCACTTGGTGTGCCGAGTCGTATGAACCTTGGGCAGATTCTTGAACTCCACCTTGGACTTGCGGCGCATACACTCAACTACCAGGCAATTGTTCCACCATTTGCAGGTGCGACAGTTGATGAAATTAAGAAAGAACTTAAGGAAGCTGGATTCAATGAAAACGGTAAAATGAAATTGTTTGATGGACGAACTGGAGACAAATTTGAACAAGATATTGCTGTTGGATATATGTACATTCTTAAACTTCACCACATGGTTGAAGACAAGATACATATGCGATCAATCGGTCCGTACTCACTTATCACGCAACAGCCACTTGGAGGTAGAGCCCAAAATGGTGGTCAGCGTTTTGGAGAAATGGAAGTTTGGGCACTTCTCGGTCACGGAGTTGCCTACAACCTTCGTGAGGTTCTTACGATTAAGTCAGACGACATTATGGGACGATCGGCAGCTTTCGACTCAATCGTTAAGGGTGAGGACATTAAACACATCAATACGCCGGCATCATTCAATGTAGTCTTAAACAACCTTCGTGGCTTGGCACTTGATGTTGGAATGGAGTACGACGAAGATGGAGAAAACGAAGAATAATAATTAGGATTTGATAAAAATTATATGAAAAAAATAAAAAACCTAAGCAACTTCGATAGACTGTCGCTTCGTCTTGCTTCTCCTGAGAAAATTCTTGAATGGTCTCACGGTGAGGTTACGAAACCAGAAACAATCAACTATCGAACACAGCGTAGTGAAAAAAGCGGTCTTTTTGATGAAAAGATATTCGGACCAGATCGAGATTATGAGTGTTACTGTGGAAAGTATAAGGGTGTTCGTTATAAGGGAATTGTTTGTGAAAAATGTGGTGTAGAAATTACACGGTCAATTGTTCGTCGTGAACGAATGGGACATATAGAACTATCAACACCAGTTTCTCATATCTGGTTTCTTCGAAGTATGCCATCTCGAATCAGTTTGCTATTAGGACTTACTGCAACTGATGTTGAAAAAGTGATCTATTTTGCCGGATATATTGTAACGAAAGCCGATGAGCCGGAACGAAATCGTATCTTAAAAGAACTTGATACAGAGTTTAAAACAAAAATTAAAACTCTTAACGATCCAAAGGCAAAAGAAGCATTGAAAGAAATGCTCGTAGAGACAAAGCGAGAAATTGACTCAATTAGAGAAGGTCGTGTTGTTGATGAAGTTGAATACCATAACTTCTCAATGAAGTATGCAACTCTTTTTGAGGCACAAATTGGTGCAGAAGCAATTTATACTATTTTTAAATCTCTTGATCTAACAAAACTCGAAGCTCAACTTGAAATTGATATGGAAAAAGCCGGTGCTGTTGAGGGAGTTAAGCTGAACAAACGTCTCTCTCTCGTGAAGGCGATGCTGAAAGCAAATATCCGTCCTGAGTGGCTTTTCCTTACACGTATTCCAGTTATTCCACCGGCACTTCGACCAATGGTTCCACTTGATGGTGGTCGATACGCAACTTCTGACGTAAACGACTTGTACCGACGAGTTATTAACCGAAATAACCGACTAAAGAAGCTTCAAGAAATTCACGCACCTGATGTTATTTTGCGAAATGAAAAACGTATTCTTCAGGAAGCTGTCGACGCATTGATTGACAACTCTATTCGACACGGTAGTTCTTCAGCTGCCCTAAGTCAGGTTCAACGACGTCCATTAAAATCTATTGCAGACAACCTGAAAGGTAAGCGAGGTCTACTTCGAGGAAACCTACTTGGTAAACGAGTAGACTATTCAGGACGATCAGTGATCGTAGTTGGTCCTGAACTCAAACTAAATGAGTGTGGTCTACCAAAACATATGGCTTTGGAAATTTTTAAACCATTTGTTATTTCAGGCCTAATGAAAAAAGAGCTTGCCTTCAACATTCGAGGAGCAGGAAAACTTATTGAAGAAAAAACACCTGAAGTGTGGGCTATCTTAGAAGAAGTAATCGAAGACAGATACGTACTTCTTAACCGTGCACCGACACTTCACCGACTTGGAATTCAAGCATTTAAACCACTTCTTATTGAAGGAAACGCTATTCAAGTTCACCCACTAGTCTGCACAGCATTTAACGCTGATTTCGACGGAGACCAGATGGCGGTACATGTACCTCTATCAGACGAGGCACAGCTTGAAGCACGAGAAATTATGGCTGCAGACAAAAACATTCTTAAGCCCGGAGATGGCCAACCTGTTGTATCAGCAAAAATGCTTGATATTGTCCTTGGATGTTACTGGATCACAAAGATAGTTGAAGGAGAAAAGGGTGAAGGAAAAACATTTTCATCACCAGAGAGTGCGGTTCAGGCACACGATTTCGACGAAGTTTCTTTGCGTGCAAAAATTACTACTCTACCAAATCCAGACCAGGATGAAAAATATGCACAATACGAAGGAAAAATATTCGATACAACAGTCGGGCGAATCATTTTCAACAATGTCCTACCGAATGATTTTCCGTTCATAAACCAAGAAATTGATAAGAAGAAGATGTCATGGTTGGTAGATCGCCTTATTGAACACTACGGAATTGATAGTGTTAGTCCGATACTTGATGATATTAAAAGTTTTGGATTCAAGTACGCAACTGTTTCTGGAACAACGTGGGGTATTGATGACATTCAGGTTCCAGACGGAAAACATGAAATTATAAATAAATCTAAAAAAGAAGCGGAGGCTATTGTTGAACAATTTAACAATGGATTCCTTTCTACAGATGAACGTGTTCGAAAGATGGTAAGTATCTGGCATCGTACAAAAGACGTAGTTGAAAAACTTATGCCTGACACTCTTGATAAAAATGGTTCTGTACACGATATGGTGTACTCAGGAGCTCGAGGTTCATTTAGTCAAATTACACAGATGGCCGGAATGAAAGGCTTGATTGCCACAACAGCTGGTACAACGATTGAATTCCCGATTCTCTCAAGTATGAAGGAAGGACTATCTCCACTTGAATACTTTATTACAACTCACGGTTCACGAAAAGGTCTTACCGATACTGCACTAAACACCGCAAAAGCTGGATATCTTACGCGACGTCTCTTTGATGTTGCGCAAGACCTAATTGTCCACATGGAAGACTGCGGCACGAAGGAGGGTGTAACTATTTCAAGCGCCGCTGCTTCAGGAATTGACATTTCACTCACAAAAAACACTAAGGGAAGATTCTTAGCTCGCGATGTACGGAATGAAAAAGATGAAGTGCTCTTTAAACGAGGTCATCTTATATCTGTTGACGATGCTGAATTTATGGAACAAGCCGGAATTAAAGAAGCTTGTGTACGCTCTCCAATGATTTGTGAGTCTCCAGAAGGTGTTTGTGTAAAATGTTACGGGTATGATCTTGGTAAGAATCGTGCGATCAGCGTAGGTGAAGCCGTAGGGACGGTCGCCGCTCAAGCTATTGGCGAGCCTGGAACTCAGCTTACAATGCGTACGTTCCACGCTGGAGGTACCGCGTCTGTCGGTGGAGATATTACGCAAGGTCTTCCGCGTGTTGAGGAAGTCTTTGAACGTAGAAAACCTAAAAATGCAGCGATTGTAAGTAAGGGTGACGGGGTGGTAAGTGAAATTGATTTATCTGGAAAAGAAAAAGTTATTACCGTTCTTTCTGATGTTAAAGATAAGAAAAAGGGCGCAGCTGAAGTTGAATACTCTGTGAGTCCAAATCGAATGATTTTGGTTAAGGTAGGTGATGAAGTAAAGAGTGGACAGCTACTTACTGACGGATCTGCAGACCTCTCAGAACTATTTAAGCGAGGAGGTCGTGATACTACTCAGGAGTATATTATTCACGAAATTAGTAAAATTTACGAACTCCAGGGTACTACTGTTGCTCGAAAACATATCGAACTCATTATCCGGCAGATGTTCTCACGACAAAAGATTAAAACTCCCGGCGACACAGAATATGCTAAGGGAGATATTATTGAATCATCAGATCTACTTCGAATAAACCGAGAAATCAAAGAGCGCGGTGGTGAGCTAGCAAAGTCTGATTTGGTAATTATGGGTATTACTGAAGTTGCTCTTTCAAGAAAGAGTTTCCTGTCAGCTGCTTCATTCCAACACACAACTCGGGTTCTTATCTCTGCTGCCATCCGTGGACGAGAAGACGAGCTAAAAGGTCTAAAGGAAAATGTCATGATCGGACGACTTATTCCAGCTGGGACAGGATTTGTTGGAAGTGAGAAGTATAAAATGATTGAGGAGTTGCATCGAAAAAAGCGCGAGCGCGAAGTGTAGTATAATGTGAGAGAAAATCGTCTACATAGGTGGGCGGTTAGCTCTTAGTTATGTCGTCTTCAACAATCGAAAAAATAAAAGAACGTCTCGATATTGTCGAGGTTATTGGTGGCTATGTGAAGCTTCAAAAGGCCGGACATAACTACAAAGGCATCTCACCTTTTACCAATGAGAGGACACCTTCTTTTTTTGTCTCTCAAGAAAGGCAGCTTTACCATTGTTTTTCAACAGGTAAGGGTGGAGATATCTTTACCTTTATTCAAGAACTTGAAGGTGTTGACTTTAGGGGTGCTTTAAAGATGCTGGCTGAGCGAGCTGGGGTGGAGCTAGTCAGAGAAGATCCGAAACAAGCCAGTGCAAAAGAACGCATCTACAAACTGATTGATGACGCTACGCTGTTTTATTCTCGTCAACTTTCGGAAAAAAGTACAGCGCTACAGTATCTAAAAAAACGAGGAGTAACAGACGCAACAATAAAAAGTTTTCGACTTGGATATGCCAAAGATGACTGGAGGCTTCTTCTCGATTACGCAAAAAACAAAGGCTATACGGATTCAGAACTTCGCAAGGCGGGCCTCATAAAAGAAACTGACAAAAATACATCCAATAGATTCTACGACACCTTTCGGGGCAGAGTACTGTTTCCTCTCGCGGATTCATCTGGAAGAATTATTGCGTTTTCAGGCAGATCCCTTGATGCAGACAGGAATCCACCAAAATATCTTAACAGTCCCGATACAGAGCTTTTTAATAAGTCGGAGGCACTATATGGTTTTGACAAAGCAAAAACTGCCATTCGAAAGAGGAACTATAGTATTTTAGTGGAGGGACAAGTAGATCTCATACTAATGCATCAAATTGGTTTTACTAACACAGTCTCTACTTCGGGCACAGCCGCCACAGATAGGCACCTTGAAAAACTAAAGAAAATATCACCAAACATCATTTTTTGTTTTGATTCTGATCGAGCAGGTCAAGAAGCAACAATGCGCACGGCACATATTGCACTTGGTCTTGGAATGGAAGTGAAAGCAGCGCCTTTATCGGAAGGATCTGACCCAGCCGACCTTATTCTTTCAGACAAAGAAAAAATGAAAGGAATTCTTAAAAACGCCCAACATATAGTTGAATTTTTCACAAAAAAATCAATCGAAACTACAACTAGTCACCAAGCATCCATACGAACAATACGTGATCGGGTGGTTCCGTTTATTGCAAAAATAGAAAGTCCTATTGAGCGTGACCGGTTGTGTGCAGTCGTTGCCGATATGAGTACAGTAAATAAAAAAGCGATTGAAGAAGAGGTTGAATTACTAAGGAAGAAACCAGACGGCACAGAGACCCCCGCCAGACATACTCGTTTCTCGACTAAGAAGCTCGAACAACGATCTCCTGAAAGGGAGTTGGTGTCACTACTTCTATGGCAAGAGTCGCAACATAACCCTTCTGTAGATATTGCGGGTCTACTGACAAAGATAGAAGATATTATAGGGAAAGACGGTCTATCTGCACTCAGAGAAAGAGCTGAAAATAAAAAAGATCAACTCATCTTTGAGATAGAAGAGCTATACGCTGGCACTCCACCTGAACAAAAGTTCGTCAGCGAGCTCTTGCTTGCATTGGAAGACAATGTGTTGCGTAAAAAAGTGCTCTCTGTACAAAAAGATATAAAGATTGCAGAAAAAGTAGGATCTGATAAGGTGATAGATACTGCTGTGCAAGAATGGCACAACCTAGTAAAGAGGCGCGCCGAGATTACTAAAAAAAGAAAGAAACTACATGGAGAGACGTAGTAAATATTCCAGTATATATGCCACGGAAAAAAATAGCTAAAACAGTAAAACGCTCCAATAGTGCTCGAAATACAAAAAAAGCAAAGCCTTCTAAGGTAAAAAAGAAGGTGGTTTCTCGTACCACAAAAAAAGCAACCAAGAGTCCGGTAAAAAAGAAGTCGAAAAAGACTACTCTCAGTAAGTCTGCTCAAAAGAAAATCGCTGATGTTGAAAAGAAGATGAATAAACTCATCTCTAAAGGACGGGGACGCGGGTTCATTACCTACGATGAAATTATAAAAGAATTTCCTGATATTGAAGAAAATATTATAGGACTTGAAGAACTCTACGAAAAACTCCACACTGCCGGAGTAGACATTCTAGAATCAGGAGGTCTTCTTGATATTCAAACAGAAACGACTGAAAAGAAAAATGTATATCATAAAAAAGATTCGAGCTATGACTCTATTCAGATGTATCTTAAAGAGATTGGTCAGTACCCATTGATTAACGGAAGTCAGGAAAAAGAACTAGCTAAACGAATTGAAGCCGGTGACACTGAAGCAGTAAACCTTCTTGGCCGTGCAAACCTTCGATTAGTTGTTTCTATTGCAAAAAAATATGTAGGACGAAGTCCTGACTTAACCCTTCTCGATCTTATCCAAGAGGGGAACTTAGGGCTATTTAAAGCTGTTGATAAATTTGATTGGACAAAGGGATATAAATTTTCTACATATGCTACTTGGTGGATACGACAAGCAATCACGCGTGCTTTAGCTGACCAATCACGAACAATCCGTGTGCCGGTGCATATGGTAGAAACTATCGCTAAGTATAAGCAAGTTGTTCGCCGGCTATCTCAAGACCTCGGACGAGAACCTCTTCCAGAAGAAATCGCAGTTGAGATGGATATGGATATTGAAAAAGTGTATCAGATTGAAAAAATCGACCAAAATATCGTTTCTCTTGAAAGTCCTATTAATGATGAAGAGGACAGTAAGTCAACACTCGGAGATTTTATGTCTGATGAGAAAATACTCTCTCCAGAACAAGAAACATCACGTAGAATTATTGCCGACCAAGTACGCGAAATCTTAAACGACCTACCAGATAAGGAGCGGAAAATTCTGGAAATGCGACACGGCCTCGGTGAATTTGCAGGCGTAACTCATACGCTAGAGGAAGTAGGTCAAGAATTTGGTGTCACTCGAGAACGAATTCGACAAATTGAAGCCAAGGCGCACGAAAAAATTCGCCAACACGAAAAAGTGGAACGTCTCAAAAATTACTAAACTAAACCCGCATAAGGCGGGTTTTTTGTAATGGTATACTTAAATCTATGGACAAGAAGAAATTTGAAACTGCGTACAGAAAATTAAATACGCAGCAACGCAATGCTGTCGATACAATCGAAGGCCCTGTAATGGTTGTTGCTGGACCAGGTACAGGAAAAACACAGATCCTGACATTGCGTATCGCAAACATACTAGCAAAAACCGACGCCAATCCAGAAAATATTCTAGCCCTGACTTTTACTAATTCAGGTACGCGAACAATGCGCCAAAAGCTCATCGACTATACTGGAGATGAGGGGTACCGAATAAGTGTGTTCACATTCCATTCTTTTGCCGAATATATCATTCGAGAATTTTCATCATATTTCAAAAAATTTGAATTCGCTAAAGTGATCACCGATCTCGAAAAAGTACAGATTTTAGAAGAAATTATATCATCAGGATCATATATGCACGTCACCTCAATGTATGATCGTTTTAGTTCACTCACAAACATACGCAGTGCGATTGATTCACTCAAACAAGAAGGTTGGGCACCTAAGGATTTGGAAGAACACATTCTAGCATGGGAAAAGAGTATGTACGAAAATGAAGATGTTTTTTATAAAGTAAGTCGCGGTAAGCATAAAGTAGGCGACATCAAACCCTCAGAAAAAGAGAAGATTGAGAAAAAAGTTCTTAAAGTTGAGGAAGTGCACGATATTTTTAGTAGATACCAGCATATTATTGAAGAACGCGGTCTCTATGATTTCAGCGATATGATTTTGACAGTTCTTGCTGAGCTAGAACATAATGAGAATCTAAAATTTGATCTTCAGGAAAAATTTCAATATGTACTTGTTGATGAGCACCAAGATACCAATGATGGGCAAAACAAACTTATTGAGCTTCTAACCAACGCCCCACATCTTAGTGGTCGTCCAAATCTATTTACTGTGGGTGATGAAAAGCAGTCAATTTACCGTTTTCAAGGAGCCAGCGAAGAAACCTTCGATCACTTCTTGAAGATGTACACGGATGTCGGTGTCGTGCGTCTGGAACAAAATTACCGTTCAACACAGCACATACTGGACGCTGCGCACAGTCTGATCACATGCACAAAAGAAGACGCTCAAAATCTAAAGTCTAATAAAACAGAAAATCTACCAGTGCAAATTGGTGAATTTTCTAATTACAAGTTTGAACTACTGTCGGTTGCCCATGACATCAAAAAGAAATTAGAGCAAGGAGTCTCTCCTCGAGAAATTGCTGTTATCTACCGATCGAACAAACACGTAGCCGATGTTGTAGAAGTACTAAGTGTTATGAATATTCCGTACACTGTACTTTCAAAAGAAGACGTACTCGGTGATATTCATATTAACAACCTCCTTCTTCTTTTACAGGTTATAGCTAACCCGACCGATGATCGTATTCTTAGTAACGCCTTATTCGCGAGATTCCTTAACTTCGATGCCTACGAAATATCAAAAGTGCTAAATCATTTCAAAATTTACTGTAGAGATGGTAAAGGTAACCTATTTGACTTCATCAGTAATAAAGAGCTTCTACTTTCGGCAAACATAGAAAACGTTGAACAATTTCAAACATTTACAAAAACCATAAAAGAACTTATGGTCACATCTCGAAATCTCACATTTCTTAGTTTCCTAAAAGAATATCTTGAAAAAATTGGCTATATACAATTTATGCTCGCTACTCCAGACAGTCAAGATCAGCTCCTGCGACTCGACAAATTGTTTGACGAGGTTAAACGACAAATTCAAAATAAAAAAGAATACACTCTTGCTGACTTCATTATTTTTATCAATCTATATAAGAAATACCACCTCACTATTGAGACCAGTAGTCCAGATATCGTAGAAGGAGTACAGCTAATGACGGCTCACAAGTCAAAAGGTTTGGAGTTTGAGTATGTGTACCTCATTGGAGCAACTAGAAAAAATTGGGAGAAGAGTCGTGGCGGATCTCAATTAGCACTGCCGATCGAATCCTATCGGGGAGGTGAACACGATGAGCGTAGACTTTTTTACGTAGCAATGACACGAGCAAAAACAAACCTTTCTATTTCATTTTCACTGACTGATTGGGAAGGTAGTGAGCAAGAAAAAAGTCAGTTTATCTCAGAAATAGACACAACTTACACGCAAAAAATAGACACTTCCGTATTTGAAAAAGAGCACGTAGATGACTTAAGACTTTTCATTACTCACCATCAACAATCAAAAAGTTTGTGGAGTACAGAATATCTTTCGAGCCTGTTTATTGCCAGAGGTCTTTCGGTAACAGCATTAAACAACTATCTATCCTGTCCAATTGAATACCTTTTCAAAAATCTGCTTCAGCTGCCAAGTTCCTACCAAGCAAACTTAGCGTTTGGAAATGTTGTCCACGATGCCCTTGAACATTTTTTTAAGGCTAGTAATGAGGGTAAAAAACTTCTATCAAAAAAAGATCTCATTACTTTTTTTGAACAAGCGATGAACGCCTCATCTCTCTATGGCGATGACTACACTCGCTACGCACAACATGGTAACGATATTTTAGACGGTTATTACGAGACATACCACAACGAATGGGCTACTGCCACAAAAAGTGAAGAGCGCATTAAAAGACAATTCGAATACGCAGAGGGTGCTGAAATAACTCTTAACGGTATTATTGATAAAATTGAATACCTTAATTCAGTAGAGGGTGGGGATATACGCATCATTGACTACAAAACAGGTAAGCCGTATTCAGAAAAAAGCTCGAAAAAACAAAAAGACGATCTCACTCGACAGATTATTTTCTACCACCTTCTAATGGTTGGGTATCGTGATAACAACTTCAAGATTAGAGAAGCCGTACTCGATTTCCTTGAGAAAAATAAAAAAGGGGAATTTGAACAAAAGAGCATTGAGGTCGGTGATGAAGAAATACACGTACTGGAGAATCTGATTCGTACTGTAGCTACAGAAATAACAAGTGGAGATTTTCTCACTAAAGGATGTCAGAAAAAAGACTGTGAGTACTGTCTTCTTTTTAACAATATACAGAAATAATAAAATGTTCAGTATTGTATCCATTGCCACTTTCTATTAGTATCATTTTCAATGATTCGTCAAGACACAGCACGTTTAGAGATACCAGATGCACCAGGTGTGTACTATTTTCTTGGACCTAGGAAAAAGGTGCTCTACGTTGGTCGTGCAACTTCACTAAAAGATCGAGTGCGTAGTTATTTTTCTAAAGATATAGCCACAAGCAGAGGTGCAATTATCACTGAGATGATTGAACGTGCTACTGATGTAATCTGGAGCGAGACTGATTCAGTTTTAGAGGCGATTATCTTAGAGGCTAATGAAATCAAGCATCTTCAGCCAAACTACAATACGAAAGAAAAAAGTAATAAAAGCTTTAATTATCTCGTGATTACGAAAGAGCCTTTCCCGCGCCTTGTTGTTATACGCCAAAGAGACTTACTGCAAAAAAACTTTGATTTTGACATACGATATACATTCGGACCTTTTCCCAATGGAACACTTCTTAAGGAAGCTCTAAAAATAATACGGAAAATTTTCCCCTTTAGAGATGGAAAAAACAGCGCAGCACATAACGATCGCTTTTATCAACAACTTAAACTCGCACCCAACACTTCAGATGAATTAGCAAAAAAAGAATATACAAAAACAATTCAACATATCCGTCTTTTTTTTGAAGGTAAGAAAAAGTGCCTCATTTCCAGACTTGAAAAAGAAATGAGTGAATATGCTCAATTAGAAAACTTCGAAAAAGCCAAAGAAAAAAGAGACCAGATCTTTGCACTTCAGCACATAAAAGACGTTTCCCTTATCAAACAAGAAAACATTCAAAATACACATAAGGCAGAGCTCAGAATTGAGGGTTTTGATATCGCTCATATGAGTGGAGAAAATGTCGTTGGCGTAATGACTGTTGTAGAGGATGGGGAAGTAGATAAATCTGCATACCGTAAATTCATCATTCGTCAGGATCCAGGAGTAAATGACACTAAAGCATTAAAAGAAGTCTTACGGCGTAGACTTGAGCGTAGTGAATGGCAGTATCCACGCTTATTTGTCGTAGATGGGTCAAAAGCACAGCTTAATGCTGCACAAGCCGTACTTAATGAACTAGGGATCATAATACCGATAGTAGCTGTTGTAAAAAATGAACGCCATCAACCACAGCGTCTTATCGGGGATAAAAATTACATAGCCCTCTACGAAAGAGAAATACTTCTTGTAAACAGCGAAGCGCATCGTTTCGCAATTTCATTTTACCGACAAAAACAACGAAAAAGTCAGTTTAAAAAATAAAAAATGCAAAGTATTGCTTTTTTTATACAAACATAATAATCTAAATAAGGACAGTATTCGTGGAAGCGTGTGGTATCTACATCCAATGTCTCACCACACCGTCCGCGATGTGGCCTTTGGCTGCATCGCGGATTTTTTTATATCTATCAAAAATAGTCTGTAGTTTTTTGCTTTTATTGTATACTTACTCCATGACTACACTTAGAGTTGGTGTACTACGAGGAGGGCCTTCGAGTGAATACGATGTATCACTCAAAACTGGCGCTACCGTACTAGCACACCTTCCACAGCACTTCAATAAAAAAGATATTTTTATTGACCGCAATGGCAACTGGCATATTGACGGAGTGGTTCGCCAGCCTGAAAAAATACTTAGGCATATAGATGTAGCTTTTAACGCATTGCACGGTGAATTTGGTGAAGATGGGAAGGTTCAAAAGATACTCGAACGCCTTCATATGCCATATACAGGATCGCGATCATTATCGTCTGCACTTGCGATGAACAAGGTTCTTGCGAAAAAAGCTTTTATTCATCACGGTATAAAAACTCCCTACTATACAACACTCCGAAAAGATACGTACTCAACAAAAAGCGTTCACGAACTTTTTCATAAAATGCCCCATCCTTGCATCGTTAAGCCAGTAAGTGTTGGCTCTTCTCTCGGAGTCTCAATTGCTGGTTCTTTTCGTGAGCTTGAATCCGCTCTAGAAAAAGCTTTTTCACTATCAGATACTGTTATTTTAGAAGAAAGAATTGAAGGTAGGGAAGCGACTTGCGGAATAATTGAACAATTTCGAAATGAGGATGTGTACTCTCTGCCACCAATTGAAATAATAAAACCAAAAGGCCATCTTTTTTTTGACAATAAAGCGAAGTATAACGGCAACTCCATCGAACAATGTCCGAGCAATTTTGATATGGCAACAAAACAGGCCCTTCGAGATATGGCAGTAAAGATCCACACATCATTAGGCCTCTCACACTATTCTCGAAGTGACTTTATTGTCCACCCACGCAGGGGAATATATGCACTTGAAGTAAATACCCTCCCAGGACTCACGCAAGAGTCACTATACCCAAAATCATTAGTCGCAATAGGAGCCACGCTACAAGACTTTATTGACCATCTTATTCACCTAGCCATAGGCAAGAAGAGAGATGCTGTCTAGAAGGATAGACTTGCATTATTCGACACATACAGTAGAATAATTTTTACTTTGGGCCCTTAGCTTAGTTGGTAGAGCGCCTCATTTGCAATGAGGAGGTCACCGGTTCGAATCCGGTAGGGTCCACCAAACGAAACTTGTTCGGAATTTGAAAAAGAGGTTAATAGAAAAAACTCGTATTAAATCTTGAAAAAGAGATAAGACTATATTAGTATGGCCTCAGAACATGCTCAGCATACTATGTGGTAAGGAGATAGGTCATAACAAACGAGACTATTGAAAGAATATGTAGTTTTTTAAATGTTCTTCGTGAAATTCCATCAGAAAAAAAAGGGGGGGTAATATCGCGAGAAACAATAGCAATGTTGCGAGTCCTGAGATGGACACTATTTTCAGAAATTGTGCTTACACTAAGGCGGAAGGACGGAACACCAGTTCCAACCGACGAAGAATTGGTGTGGCTTGCGACAATTGTTGCTGATTCATCAGACGATGCATTTTCTCTGTGTACGAAAATAAAGGAAGAGGATAGGGATGGCAAGGGTGCTCTTTACTACTTTACCCAACTACTATTGTTGGCACAAAAATCGTCACCTTGTGGGAAGCGTGCGGACAACAAGTTTAGAACGTAAAAGCAATCCTGCGAGGGTGTGCTGAAGGATATATAGAAAGTAATGTGTTGTATCGAGCACTTGAGGATGGAACGGTATTGAACACGACGCCACACTTCGGTTGATCCGTACTCGCAAGGACTTTTCTCACAACCAGAACCCTACCTAAACACTAACCCCTGCAGACCAATGTCTGCAGGGGTTATACATATCCACATGTTGCTTTTTTATGACAATGTGGTACTATTTTTTTAGAAAGCTCAGTGATGTGCTGAGTGACGATTCAGTCCAAGGAGACTTGTATATGTCGACTAGCAGTAGCGTAATTGCATGGAAGCTAGGTCTAGCCACAAAAAAGACGCAACGAGGTCGGAGGAGGGCTAAACCGATCACGAAGTCGTTGGGAGAAAATAATCGACCAACAAAGGGGTCGGGACCAACAACACGAGTCACTTACAAAAAGGCATGGGAAAATTGCTTTCAATATCTCAAAAGAATTGAAAGCGTCAGCGATGCCTTGAAGGCGGATATCGGCAGGATTCGAAACGGCACAGTTGGCCGTGACGAGGCGGAGAAAACTCTTGCTGAACTGGTTGCGAAGCTAGCCAGTCCTCCTTTGCATCGCAAGCAGAGGAAGGGGGCAGAAGAAGTTTTGCAAATCGTGGAAATCAGAATTTCACAAATCGCAAAAGCAACGTCCTGAACTCGCACAATATGAATGACACGGCCGGATCTCACACGATCCGGCCGTATTTTTTTATATAAAAGTTGTGTGGACAATGCGTGACCTGTTAGTATTATCTTTGTAATGAAGAATACAACATTCGTACTATTTGGTATTACTGGAAACTTGGCGGCGACAAAAACATTTCCAGCTATATTTTCTCTAGACAGTAATTCTCCTGACAATGAATACTATCGCTATGTTGGTGTATCGCGTCGTGATTTTTCTGATACAGATCTGCAGCGTATTGTTAAAGATTCACTCACAAAAAATAGTACTGACGAGTCTCAAAAAACAACTTTCGTAGAAAAGTTTTTACATACATCCGGAGAGTTGTTTGAAAACAGTACCTACAAAAAATTACAAAAGACTATTGACTCACTCGATATTTATACAGAGGATTCCCAAGTGATATTCTATTTCTCACTCCCAACTCACATACTTGAGCACGTATTTTCAGCACTAATTAATTCAAAAATAGTAGAGCATATCCGATCGAAAGGTGTCACCGTCAAAGTCCTTATTGAAAAGCCATACGGACTAAACACTGAAACGGCACGTCTCCTTGACTCAATCCTACACAAAGGATTTGACGAAAAAGAACTCTACCGAATTGATCACTACTTTGGAAAATCGACCCTACAACGACTACCTGGAATACATTCGAAATATCCTGACATTCGAAATATCCTACAATACAAAGAGGGAGTAGAGGTATCTGCTGAAATCTATGAAGAAAAAACTATTGATGGTCGAGGTGGATTTTATGACGCTGTCGGTGCACTTCGTGACGTTGGTCAAAACCATCTGCTTGCAATGCTCTCGGTCCTCATAGCGAAGACAAAAAACTTGTGCAGTGACGAGAGTATCCGAAGTGATCGAGCACAATTTATTGACTCCTTAACAGTTAATACAAGCAAGACAACTATTCACGGGCAGTACGAAAACTACCACGCCACAGAAGGAGTTGCAGCCGATTCAAAAACTGAAACTTTCTTTAAGGTTCACCTACGGAGCTCCCTGCCTGAATACGCACATATATACTTCATGCTTTCAGCAGGAAAGGGTTTGAATACATACAGTACAAAAATGAAAGCTGTGGCAAAAAATGGCGACACTGTCGAGTTTTTTATCCAACCAAAACGAAGCGTACATATACATACAGAAAAAACAGAAGTGGACATAGAAATAACCCCAGCCACATATGAAGACTACGAAAAGGTCTTCTATGACTGCCTGCAGGGAGATAAATGTATCTTTGCAAATCGCGAAGAAATTAACGCCTCGTGGAAACTCACTGAGGAAATCTCTCGCCACCTCTCTTCAGCTCCTCTAATACATTATCAAACAGGGACTTCTCCAGACACTATTACATAACTAAATTACGCAAATGAATATACAAAAAACCACAACAGAAACAGGCTTCAAAGATGCTGCTCAAAAACTAATTGAGTTAGTAAATGCCCAACCTGGACAGGTACTCCTTCTCTTATCGGGTGGATCTTCACTTAATATTCCAAATTTTCTACTCTGTCGGGATTTTAATAATCCAGTAACTGTGCTGCTCGGCGACGATCGTTTTAGTCGAAAAGAAGATGAGAATAGTTTCCTGACTCTTTCATGCACCACCCTTATGACAAATACTACTGACTGTAGTCACGTCACTTTTATTTCCACAACCCCAAATGAAAATGAGTCTCTCGAGGATTTTGGGGTAAGGTATGAACAAGTAATTTTAGACTGGCAACTAAAATATCCAGGAGGGAGCATTATTGCTCTATTTGGAGTTGGTGAAGATGGACACTTGGCTGGTATGATGCCTTTTCTTGAAAAAGAAGAATGGGAGAAACTGTTTTTATCTACAAAAAACGCAGTGAGCTATGATGCAAAGCATCGTAGCCCGTATCCGCTACGAGCTACGATTACTGGATCTTTTATACAAAAATCAATCACCTGTGGCATCGCATTTGCTCTAGGTGCCAAAAAAGAGAGAATTATACAACGGCTTATTAATGAAGACATTCCATACCACACCATGCCTGCCCAACTACTAAAAACTATCCCAAATTGCACTCTCATTACTGATTGTAGTATTTGATACGTTTGAGCCGGTAGGGTAGTATATCGATATTGAAAGTAATAAAATAATATGTTCGACTTCTTTAAAAAAGGAAAAGACACTGTCAAAGGTTTTGCAATGAAAAAAATGATGCAAAACCAACTAAAAAATTTACCAAAAGACCAGCAAGAATCAATCATGAAAGCTGTTGAAACTAATCCTGAATTTTTTGAAAAAATCGCCAAAGAGATCCAGGTAAAAATGAAGGGTGGAAAAAGCCAAATGGCCGCATCAATGGAAGTAATGCGCATACATCAGGACGAGCTTCGTAAAATAATGCAAGGGTAATGAAAAAGAAGAAAATTTTCATCTTACAAGGAAATCCAGTAACAACGGGGACATGTGCTCATTTGTCACACGCATACAAACAGGGGGCTATCGATGCTGGGCACGATGTTAGACACCTAAACACCTCAGAACTTACCTTCGATCCCATCCTCCATAATGCCTACTATTCAATACAAGAACTCGAACCTGACTTAAAAAAAGTACAGGAAAATTTTAAATGGGCCGATCATATTGTTATTTTCTATCCGATGTGGTGGTGCTCTATGCCCGCTTTGTTAAAAGGGCTATTTGATCGTATATGGCTACCAGGTTTTGCATATCATTTTCATAAAAACGGTCTCGGCTGGGACAAACTTTTAAAAAAGAAAACAGGGAGAGTAATTATCACCATGGGATCCTGGCCACTTATTGCACGGATACTGTTTGGTGATTCGACAAATGAAATCGACAAGGGGATTTTAGAATTTGCTGGTATCAAACCAACTCGAATAAAAAAGTTTGGAAATATGGAACATATCTCACCTGCTAAAAAAACCAAACTGGAACAAAAGATGAAGCGATGGGGATCAAAAGCAAAGTAGTCTGCTTTTACAAGATAATGTAATATGAGAGTAGATTTTTCTTTTAGGAGTGTTGTTATGTCTGAAGAAAAAAGGAAGCAAGAAGAGTTACTACAGGCACGCGTATGGAAAAAACTTGTTGAATTTTGGAGACAAAGAATTAAGCGGCGAAGGGACCTCTCCGCAAACCAAAGTTTATTTAAGGAGTACCGTACCTGGCACAGTGAACAGACTCGACAACTACGAACATGGAGGCGAATCATTTACTTTACCGATGACTCAACGTGGCGTTCTCTGCTCAGTGCATCTCGTAAACGCGCTAGAGAATTAGACGCCAACACACCCTAATGGCATCATGGATTAATTTCTATGGTGCCGTTTTACCATTAAGTGGTATCATTATCTCAGGTGTTCACAACTCATTCCTCACCACGAGAAAGGAGGTACCCAATGTCAGAAGAACAAAGCCTAACGATGTTTCTAGTGTGTGCTGAAGCGCATGAGCGTTACCGATCATTAGCTATCGAGCTAGGAGACAAAATCGAAAATGTTGAAAAAGAGTACCTAATAAAACCATCCCCCGATTTAGCTGTACAAATCAACAAACTAAAGGCCGACCGTAAAAAGGCAAGTACTCTACGAGATCAGTTCCAAAAGAAAATGTCAGGTGTCTTAAAAGCCAAGCGACGAGGTGAGGTATGGTGAGGCCTAAAAAACTGGCAGTCTCATTCGCGGCTGTCAGTTTTACATTAAACTTGCGAAGATACTAAATTATCCGTAGACTATGCCTTATGTCACTATCAATCGGTATTGTTGGTCTACCAAACGTTGGGAAATCAACACTTTTTAATGCACTTACTCGTAAGGCAGTTGCTGCCGAAAATTTCCCTTTTTGTACTATCGACCCATCTGTTGGTGTGGTTGGTGTACCAGACGATCGACTTTGGAAATTATCATCTTTTTCTAAATCAACAAAAACTGTTCCGGCTGCAGTTGAGTTCGTAGACATTGCTGGACTCGTTGCTGGGGCACACGAAGGGGAGGGGATGGGAAATGCCTTTCTTTCACACATACGCGAAGTTGATGCCATCGCTGAAGTTGTTCGTATTTTTGAAGATAGCAACGTCCACCATGTAAACGGATCTGTTGATCCGCTTCGTGATATTGAAGTTATTAACCTGGAACTCATTTTGGCAGATATGGCTGCTGTTATTAAAAAACGTACCTCAATTTCTCGGGACGTAAAACGTGGAGATAAAAATGCCGTGGCAGAAGATGCCGCTCTATCAAAAATCGAAGACGCACTGAAGAACGAAAAAATGACACACACTGTTACTCTTGAGAAAGACGAGGAGAATATAATAAAAGGACTTCATCTACTTACCACCAAACCGATTTTATACGTTCTTAATAAAAAAACTGGTGGAAATAACCTTGACGAAACAAATCGAGAAGTATTTCAGCAACTCACAAAATACATTGAGGATTCTGGTTCTCGGTATGTTGTGGTAGATGCTGGTATTGAACAAGAACTTAAAGACATGGAAGGAGATGAGAAAAATCAATTTCGCACAGAATTAGGTGGTAGCGGTAATGGTATTGATGATCTGATCAAAGAAGGCTACACCCTACTCAACTTGATTTCATACTTCACTACAGGCGAAGATGAGACTCGTGCATGGACAGTCAAAAGAGACTCAACAGCCCCGGAAGCAGGTACTGCCATTCATACAGATTTTCGTGAAAAATTCATCCGTGCAGAGGTAATCGCCTGGAACACACTTCTTGAAGCTGGATCATATGGCATAGCTCGAGAAAAAGGACTACTACGCATAGAAGGGAAGGAGTATGTTGTTAAAGACGGAGATGTTATTGAATTTAGGATTTAGGGTATAATTTTAGTTATGAATACCTATAATAGGTTATCGAAACAAATTGATCTTATAAAGGCTGAGATGAAACGTATTGGATTCTGGGATGATAACGTAATCCAGATTGATCCAAGAGATTGTACTCAAGCATTTTGTGCTGATAAATTAACTTTTCAACAGTGGTTACAATTTATTTTTATTCCAAACGTACAAGAAATTATATCTGAAAAAGGTACACTTCCTGATGACAGTCAGGTAGGCCTCCAGGCAACAAGAGAATACAACTACATGTCCATTGAACCTAAAGCTCTAGATCTAGTTACCCTCCTTCAATCTTTTGATCAGTTAATAGAGAACCAAAAGTAATCCTATCTACCCAAATCCAATAGATGATTTGGGTAGATAGGGGTTATTTTTTACCTAAAATAATTACTATAAACAACACATTAGACGCCGCTATATTGTGTTGTATACTATATTCATATGAAAAAAAATATTCCACTTATCATTGCTGCCTGTATTCCAGTGGTAATGATTATTGTCGTCGCACTAATAGTATACATTCCTCGACTTACTCTTAATCCACAATATGACTTTCTGTACGTAGTAGATAATCAGCATTATCGATCTAACGGATTTTACTATGTTGTTACTGATGGAAAAGTTATTCAACGAGAAATTGTCACACGAAACAATACTCCAGTAGTTCCAACAAATTACAGCCGCCCACAACTTTATATTTTTGATACTGAAACCAATACGTCACGAGGAGTATCACTAGAAGAATTAGAAAACACCATTATTGATTCACATGAACTATCCCCCGATGAATTTCATATTGAAAACAATAGAGGTCACAACGGTATATTTGAATTATTCGGTAGTCGAAATTCACGAGACAGTATGATCTTACAAAAAGGCAGCGGTGCTGGAATTCCCATCACTCTTCAGACAGTACACAGTAACTACTACAACGTAGATATTTTAGGCTGGATTATAAATCAATAACCTCATTCTTATGGACAAAGAACAACTACTTTCAACAGTAACAGAATTTTCAAGAAATAAAACAATTACAGCAAGGGAGCTCTTGTCGGCATATGAGAAAGGGAAGTGGGGTGAAGGAAAGGCTTCAGTACTCTCAAAAATACTTTACACTATCGGAGCTAGTATCCTTCTTGTGGGAATTATCGCGCTCATTGGTCAATACTGGAATGATCTTTCTTCGCTTGCTCGTATCGTCATTTCACTCGGATCATCAATCGCATCTTACTTTATTGCATTACTCATACTCCAAAGTGGGAAGTCTGATTCTCTAGTACAGACAGCCTTTGGAGTCTCGGCAATACTACTGCCAATTGGACTGGCAATCACCTTTATCGAATTTGAGTATGACAACATCATAGTTATTCCGACAATAGCCTTAGCTGTTGCAGGCTTGTCACTTGCGCTATTCCGAAACTTTGTCTTTACCATAGCAACAATTGTCTTTGGTACATGGGAACTCTATCAAGTCATTGAAAAACTAACTACGACACTTGATTATTCTCTCCGGTCAGATATTTTTATCTACACTACCATGGTCCTTGGACTGCTTTACATACTCCTTGGATACATAATTATCAACCTCAAAAAAACATGGGGTGAATCATTTTCATCTCTCTTGTACTTTGCTGGAGCATCGACTTTTCTCGGTGCAGCGCTTTCACTCGGAGGGGTTTGGGATATTCTCTTTTCCGGTTTTGTTACCAGCATGATCATACTCAGTCTTTACCTCAAATCACGAGCACTCCTTGTCGCAGGCACACTATTTATTGTTATCTATCTTATTAAACTCACTAGTGAGTACTTCGCTGATAGTATTGGCTGGCCTGTAGCACTTGTCGTTATTGGCCTTTTCACCATTGCCGTTGGTTTTATGGCAGTTAATCTACACAAACGATTTATCTCAAAAACCTCATCATAAAATTTGAAGGAATAGACAAAACATTGTACTATTTGCGAACAATGTCTGACTACAATCACAAAGACATAGAAGGAAAGTGGCAGAAAGAGTGGGTAAAAAATAATATTTACCAAAGTACTGAAGATGCAAGCAAGCCAAAGCAGTACGTACTAGATATGTTTCCATACCCTTCTGGTGTTGGATTGCACGTCGGCCACCCCAAAGGCTACATTGCTACTGATATATTTTCACGTTTCAAAAGAATGAACGGTTTTTCTGTATTGCATCCAATGGGATGGGACGCCTTTGGACTACCAGCTGAAAACTATGCATTAAAAAACAAAGTTCATCCAAGGATATCTGTTGAAAAAAATATTGCTCGGTATAAAGAGCAACTTTCTGTTATTGGTCTCGACTATGATTGGTCTCGAGAAATAGATACGACTGATCCAAAATACTATAAATGGACTCAGTGGACGTTCATACAAATGTATAAAAAGGGGTTGGTGTATCAATCTAATGAGCCAATCAACTGGTGTCCATCTTGTAAAACAGGCCTTGCTAATGAAGATCTTGATGGAGATAAGTGCGAGCGTTGCGGCACTTTAATAGAGCAAAAAAAACTACCACAATGGGTGATAAAAATTACCGACTACGCAGACAGGCTTTTGCAAGACCTCGACGAACTCGACTGGCCCGAATCAATTAAAACATCCCAGAGAAATTGGATTGGAAGATCTGTTGGAGCCAAGCTTTCATTTAAAATACATACTGATAGTAGTGACGTAAAAAAAACTATCGACGTCTTCACAACACGACCAGACACGCTATTTGGTGTTACCTATCTCGTCCTCGCTCCGGAGCATCCACTGATACACTCACTGGAAGAGGACATAGAGAACATTGACGAAGTTCGCACATACAAAAAGAAAGTTGAAGAAAAAACAGAAATCGACCGAACTGCTGAAGGAAAGGAGAAAACGGGAGTTGAGCTTAAGGGCATCTCTGCTATACATCCAGCTACTGGTGAGAGTATTCCTGTCTGGATTGCTGATTATGTCCTCGTAAAATACGGCACAGGAGCCGTAATGGCTGTGCCCGCACACGATCAACGTGATTTTGAATTTGCTACAATATTCAACTTACCAATCAAGCAAGTGATCGCTCCAGCTTTTACTGATCCAGAACATCTACCGCAAGAAGGGAAGGAATGGTCTTCGCGGAAAATGATACATGCCATTGTACTTCACCCTACGGAAGACAAAATGATTCAGATTCAGTGGAAGCAATTTCCCTGGAAAACATTTATTACTGGTGGAGTTGAGGATGGCGAATCATATGAAGATGCAGTGAATCGGGAGGTTGTTGAAGAAACTGGATACACAAATATTGCCTCAGTAACACCTCTGGGCTGGCAAATGTCTGCCAAGTTTTATGCGGATCACAAAGACGTAAACAGGGATGCTCAAACACGAGCATTCGTGGTTGAGTTAAAAAATCTTGATCAAACTGAATTATCAGACGAAGAAAAACAGAAACACGAAGTTGTATGGGTATCGAAAGACGCATTCGAAACATACAATCCTGTAGGTGAACTTCCAGAAATAGTAGCCAATCTTGCCAAGGGTCCTCATAGCTATGCTGGAGAAGGGATTCTCATCAACTCTGAAAAATATGACGGACTGTCTTCAGGGGACGCACGAACAAAAATCACCAACGAGTTTGGAGAATCTTGTGTGACCTACAAACTTCACGATTGGGTATTTTCACGACAACGATATTGGGGTGAGCCAATCCCACTTATTCACTGCAAAGCCTGTGGGGTTGTGCCAGTACCAGAAGCAGAGCTTCCGGTGGTTTTGCCTGATGTGAGCTCATATGAGCCAACAGGGACAGGTGAGTCGCCTCTATCAGCTATTTATGAGTGGGTGAATACATCCTGCCCAAAATGTGGTGATGCGGGCAGGCGAGAGACAAATACAATGCCGCAATGGGCAGGATCAAGCTGGTACTACTTGCGATACATGGACCCGACCAACACTAGTGAAATTGTGTCTTCACAAAAAGAAAACTACTGGGCACCTGTTGATATGTACGTCGGTGGAGCTGAACACGCCACCAGACACTTAATCTACGCACGTTTTTGGCATAAATTCCTATTCGACCAAAATGTAGTAAGTACAGATGAGCCGTTTAAGCGTCTTCAGCACGTTGGACTCATTATGGGAGAAGACGGACGAAAAATGAGCAAGCGATTTGGAAATGTTGTTAATCCTGATGAAATAGTAGACCGACTTGGTGCCGACACACTTCGGGTTTACGAAATGTTTATCGGGCCATTTAGCCAATCAATTGCTTGGAACCAAAATGGCACTGTTGGCAGTAGAAGATTTCTAGAACGAGTATGGCGTCTTCAAGGTAAAGTGTCAGATTCGGGGATATCTATTGATTCGTCTTTACACAAAGCAATTAAAAAGATTACGGATGGTATTAATTCATTCTCATTCAATACTTGTATTTCTACCCTAATGATCTTAGTTAATGAATTTGACTCACATGATACGATCAAGAAAGACGAGTACCAGATTTTCATCAAACTACTCGCTCCTTTTGCGCCGCACATAAGTGAAGAAATATGGCACATATTAGGCAATAGTAACTTTATTCACCAGCAACAATGGCCAGAATACGACTCAAATAAAGCTCAGGATGCTAGCTATACGATCCCTGTTCAAGTTAACGGCAAAGTACGCTCTTCAATCACTGTTTCAACAGATAGTACAGAGCAAGAAATCATAGAAAAAGCACTCGAAGAAGATAATGTACAACACTGGATAAATGGCAAGGAAATTAAACGGACTATATACGTCAAAGGGAAGATCATTAATGTTGTCTTATAGCAAATAGTTTGATATAATACAAACACTTGACGTATACTGCAATTAATGCTAAAAATAGAGATACATACACCTGTAGGGGGATCAAAAAAATAAAAAAATGGCAACAAAAAACAAAATAAATATTGAATTCAAACCTAAACAGGTAACAAAACGACTCCTCTCAGTTCTTGAAAGTAGGGCTCAAGACGTGCTTGTAAGTCGTTACGGACTAGGCAAAAACACCGATAGAATGACCCTTGAAGCTATTGGTAAGAAATACAACATCACCCGAGAGCGCGTCCGACAAATTGAAAACCATGCACTAAATAACATCCGAAAATCTGATACCTACAAGAAAGAACTAGCTGCGTTTGAAGAGCTCGAAAAGCTTGTCTACGGACTCGGCAGTATTGTTGCAGAAGATGATCTACTTGAATACTTATCTTCAAGTAAAGGTATTCAAAATCACATCCACTTTCTACTAGTAACAGGCCAGCCTTTCTTAAAACAAAAAGAAGACAAGGAGTTTCGACACCGATGGCACGTTGACGAAGACATTTCAAATAAAATTCATACTTCTCTACAAGCCCTATACGAAAATCTGTCTGATGATGAGCTCATTCCCGAGGCTGATATGATTAAACAATTCTTAGAACACGTTAAAGATGTTTCTGATGAATATAAAAATGACGAAATCGTTAAACGATGGCTATCACTATCAAAGAAAATTGGACGAAATCCCCTTGGGGAATGGGGGCGTGCAGAATCGCCAAATGTAAATACTAAGGGTATGCGCGACTATGCTTTTCTTGTAATCAGAAAGCACGGTTCACCAATTCACTTCAGAGAGGTAGCTAAAGCGATAGAAGAGACATTCAATAGAAAAGCCCACGTTGCAACAACCCACAACGAACTCATTAAAGACGCACGTTTTGTACTTGTAGGACGTGGTCTATACGCTCTTAGGGAATGGGGGTACGTAAGTGGTGTTGTTCGAGATGTTATCAAGGATATCATCAAACAGGCCGGCCCTCTTTCTCGAGAAGAAATCATAGAGAAGGTTATGAAGGAACGATATGTTAAAGAAAACACTATTATGGTAAACCTTCAAAATCCAAAATATTTTAAAAAAGACGCCAGCGGCAAATATTCTATTGCGGGCTAGATAATACAATCACAAAAAAACCGAAAAAACTTCGGTTTTTTTGTATCTTATACTTTGTACCTTATATGAAAGTTTCGTATACTATACGCATATGCCTTTTGATTTTTCTGATTCAACCCTTATGGGAATAATATGGGAAGTCACTCGTTTTTTGATTATTACTTCTTTTATATGGCTACCTATTTTAATGATCACTGTGTTTTTTAATACCTGGTTGCTATACATCCGCGCACTTTTCATTAAAAAACAGGGGTGGGTACTACTGGAACTTCGTCTACCAAGAGAAATCGCAAAATCTCCAGCCGCAATGGAACTTTTCTTTACCCAACTTTATCAATCAGGTGGAGTGAACTATATGGACACCTACTGGCTCGGAAAAGTCCGGCCATGGTTTTCACTTGAAATGGTCTCTATTGGCGGTGATATACACTTTTATATTCGAACGCAACCAAAATTTCAAAATATCGTGGAATCACAAATCTATGCTCAGTATCCAAACGTAGAGATTTACGAAGCTGAGGATTACGTACGTGATGTAACAGTTGATTCACACGAAATGTGGGGAACCTATTTTAAACTCGCTGCACCTGATCCATATCCCATCCTCACCTACACCGATTACGGCCTTGCCCAATCACCAGAAGATGAGGAACAAAAAATTGATCCAATATCTTCGGTAATAGAGTACCTTGGTTCGCTTAAAAAAGGGGAGCAAGCATGGCTTCAGATCCTCATTCAAGCGCACAAAAAAGAAGGTTTAAAAGAAGGTAGGGTAATACCAAAACCAGACTGGAAAAAAGCTGTAAAGGATGAAATTGAGAAACTTAAAGAAGGGTCGATTAAAAAGGATCAAAACGACCAACTGATTTTTACAGGTCTTCAGGGTCAGGAAGTTGATACCATCAAAGCACTCCAACGAAGCATGTCTAAAAATGCATTCGAAACTACTATCCGAGCCTTTTACATTGCTGAAAAAAATTCTTTTAAGACCGGTAACATTTCCGGTCTTATTGGCTCATTTAGACAATTTGGATCGAATACCCTTAATGGTTTTAAACTTGGCTGGTATACAGATGTAAACTATCCGTGGGAAGATTTTAAAGGGGTACGAGTGAGAAAGATGAAAAAGAAAATGCTTGATGGATACAAGATGCGTAGCTTCTTTCATCCACCACATAAAAACCATAGGATGAAGCCGTTCATTCTGACAACAGAAGAACTTGCTACCATATTCCATATCCCTGGTGGTGTGGTAACGACCCCAACATTCTCACGAATTCAGTCACGCAAAGCCGAACCACCAACTAATCTTCCTGTATAAATCATTATGGCTGAACGGGAAGAATATTTTTTTTACAAAAAGATCAATACAAAAAAGAGGTTTCTTACTTCATTTTTGTTTTTTTTCGGCGTGACACTATCAATACTTATGCTAGTGCTATTTCTATCAAATCCGCCAAAAAATTTTCCACTCAACACAACCATTACCATCTCGGAAGGACAGTCTTTATACGGCGTTGCTCACACACTTAAAGAAAAGGGTATAATCAAGTCGCCATTTCTTTTTATAAATTACGTCATTGCTTTTGAGGGTGAGCGACATATTAAGGCTGGTGAGTACTTATTTGATGAATCCCTATCTACACTAAAGATTGCACACCGACTAGCAAACGGTAAATACAATATTGTATCAACGACAGTTACAATACCTGAAGGATTTAATATTTTTGAAATTGCTACTCGACTAGCTGAAAAGTTGCCAGATTTTAATGAAGAAGAGTTTATTGCTCTTGCAAAAACAAAAGAAGGGTACTTATTCCCAGACACCTATCACTTTCTACCAACAACAAAGTTAGAGACCATTATTAAGACAATGGAAGAAAACTTCGATTCAAAAATACAAACAATACGGAATGACGTACAAACATTCGGAAAACCTCTTAGCGACATCACTACCATGGCATCTATTCTTGAAGAAGAGGCAGTGACCTTTGACGATCGTCGTGTGGTGGCGGGAATCCTCTGGACTCGCTTAGAAATCGGTATGGCTCTACAAGTTGATGCAGCATTTGTGTACGTGCCAGAGGTTGATAATCGAAATACATACGAACTCACCCAGGATGACTTAAAAGTAGAATCACCCTTTAACACCTACGCATACGGCGGCCTCCCGCCACATCCAATCACCAATCCGGGGCTTGAATCGCTACGAGCGGCAGTTATGCCGATAGAATCAGAATTTCTATACTACTTATCTGATAAAAAAGGAGGGATGCACTACGCAGAGACCTTTGAAGAACATATCAAGAACAAGCATCTGTATCTAGACTAAGTGAAGAATAAACTGGCCTAAATACAAAAAAAATGTAGAGTAGTGCTATGGTCACGCCAATTACAAAAAAAGTGTTTGTTGGAATGTCTGGTGGAGTTGATAGCTCTGTATCAGCCGCACTTCTAAAACAGCAAGGATTCGACGTGACAGGTGTCTTTATCAAAACCTGGCAACCCGACTGGCTAGAATGTAACTGGAAAGAAGATAGACGGGATGCTATGCGAGTAGCCGCTACACTTGGTATTCCTTTTTTAACTCTTGATCTAGAAAGAGAATACAAGCAAGAAGTTGCCGACTATATGGTCAGTGAATACAAGGTGGGGCGAACACCTAATCCGGACGTTATGTGCAACAAACAAGTGAAGTTTGGCGCATTTTTGCAATTTGCCCGAAAGAGTGGCGCTGATTTTATCGCAACGGGACACTATGCCCGTATACAAAAAAGAAATGCGACATACTCACTTCTGACCGGTAATGATGCCAATAAAGACCAGAGCTACTTTTTATGGACACTTACTCAAGAAGCTCTTTCTCACACACTATTTCCAGTCGGGGAGTACCAGAAGTCAGAAGTACGAACTATTGCTGAGGATTTTAACCTCCCTACAGCTCAAAAAAAAGACAGTCAGGGTGTGTGCTTTTTAGGCAAACTTGATATGAGTGAATTTTTATCACACTACATTGAACAAAAACAAGGTGATGTTCTTAATGAAAAAGGAGAGGTAGTCGGTCACCATAACGGCGCACTCCTCTATACCAACGGACAACGACATGGTTTTACCGTAACTTCAAAAGGAATTGAGGACAAGCCACGGTATGTTGTCGATAGGGATATTCAAAAAAACACAATTACCGTAACCAAGAAAAAAACACTCGAACAGCATTTCACCACGCGCACAGTAGTAATCTCTGACACCAATTGGATTGGTACAAAAACAATAGACCCTGCAAAAATATACAGTGCCCGTTTTCGATATCGACAACAGCTCGAGTCTTGCACTATCAAACAAACATCAGATACTACTACCACAATACACTTCACCACTGACCAAACAGCCGTATCTGCTGGCCAATCAATGGTACTATATGATGGGGAAATATGCCTTGGCGGAGGGACCATCGAAAAAACAGAATAATGGTATACTTTTTAATACAATGGGTGAGCCACAAAACATCTTAATCACAAAAGCAAACGGAGAACAAGAACTTTTTGATCCCTTCAAACTCCAATCCTCACTAATGCAGTCCGGAGCATCTTCAGAGGTTGCTGATCAGGTTGTTAGTCATATCGTTTCTGAAGTTAAAAATGGTATGACAACTTCAGAAATCTATAGACATGCCTTTGATCTACTAAAGATCAAAGAGCGAAAGACCGCATTAAATTACTCACTGCGTCGAGCAATCAACGAACTCGGTCCTTCTGGATTTCCATTTGAGAAATTTATTGCAGCAATATATCACTCCCTCGGATACGAGACACTTACGGGTGTTATTTTAAAGGGTCACTGTATTGAACATGAAATGGATGTGGTTGCGTGGAAAGATAATGAGCTTATTTTTATCGAAGCAAAATTCCATAATGCCGTAGGTATTAAATCTGACACAAAGGTAGTTTTATACGTAAAGTCCCGCTTTGAAGATCTTTTAAACCAAACATTTACCTTTGGCGGCAAGGAGCGAAAAATGACGCAAGGCGTACTTATCACAAATACAAAATTTACTCGCAGCGCCCTACATTACGCTCAATGTAATCAAATGAACCTCATTGGCTGGTCATACCCACCTAAAAATAACTTACGGACAATGATTGAGACATCTGGACTTCACCCCCTCACTTGTCTGACCACCCTTACCGGCAAACAAAAAAAACAGCTCTTAGACGAGGGTGCCGTCTTGAGTAGAACGCTACTTAATGAACCATCGCTATTTAAGAAAATAGGGATGAGTGAACAGGATACTCACATAGTGCTAGAGGAAATCAAGATGCTGTATGTATAGCTAAATACCTTCTAATCCACTACTAAATGTAAATGGCGACTTTTACCGAACAAGTACATACCATCGTACAAGCAATACCAAAAGGAGAGGTGCTTACCTATAAACAAGTAGCCTCTAGAGCTGGAAGGCCAAAAGCGTTTCGAGCAGTGGGAACTATCCTCAAACACAATAAGAACACAGCGATACCATGCCATCGAGTAATTCGCTCCGATGGATCACTGGGGGAATACAATAAAGGTACTCACCTCAAATCTCTTCTTTTATATAAAGAAGGGTACCGCAACCATGACACCAAAACAAAGACAAGCAAAATTAAAAAAAGTTAAGAAAGAATTTTTTAATCGAACAGACCTACCGCTCTATCTTGAGCGTGTAAAAAATAACTCACTTCCCGTCTTTGGAGAAGGAGACAGCAGCGCCACTGTATTATTTGTCGGCGAGGCTCCTGGAAAAAACGAGACTAAGACAGGTAAGCCATTTTGTGGTCGAGCAGGCAACGTCCTTAACACAGGGCTTAAAAAGATAGGACTAGAGCGGTCTGACATATACATAACAAATATTGTAAAAGATCGACCTCCTCGAAACAGAGACCCATTACCAGAAGAGATTGAGATTTATGGACACGTCCTTATTCAAGAGATAACAGGTATACAGCCAAAAATAATTATTCCTCTAGGTCGATTTGCAATGTCTTACGTGATGAATATATTTAATCTTACCTCAGACATTAAACCTATTTCAAAAATTCACGGAAAAAAGTATACTGCACAAACACCTTATGGAGAAGTTACTATACTTCCGTTTTACCATCCGGCAGCAACAATTTATAACCAAAGTCTAAGAAAGACATTCTTTGCAGATTTTAAAAAATTACAACGTTTTAATAAAAAACTAAAATGATTTATACTCCCTCACAAAAAACTTTAGAACGATACGCTGACGTACTTGTTAACTATGCACTCGGTGGAGGTAAAGGAATAAAAAAAGGAGAGGTGGTTCGTATTTCAGCTTCAGAATCAGCAAAACCACTTTTTATTGAACTAAGGAAGGCGGTACTTAGATCAGGAGGACACATACTCAGTAACTACCAACCAACTGATAGTAAAGTTTTTAGCCCATCGAAAGATTTTTTTGACTGCGCACAAGAACACCACTTCTCATACTTTCCAAAAAAATATCTTCGTGGAATGGCTGAAGAAATAGATCACTCCATAACAATCATTTCCACGGAAAACAAAAAAGCCTTGGAGGGAGTTGACCCTAAAAAAATAGTCACATTAGGACAAACAATAAAACCATTTCGTGACTGGCTGACAAAAAAAGAGATAGAAGGAAAATTTTCTTGGACAATAGCCCTGTACGGAACCCAGGCAATGGCAACTGAGGCGAACTTACCTCTAGAAGAGTACTGGGGACAAATACAAAAAGCTTGTTTTTTAGATAAAAAAGATCCTAAATACGAATGGCGAGAAGCTGCAAACAAACTGGAGGTTATACGAAAATCATTAAATGCCCTCACTATTGAGAAACTCCACATCAAAGGTACTGATGTTGACCTATGGATTAAATTAGGAAAAAATCGACAGTGGATCAAAAGTAACGGACAGAACATTCCGAGCTTTGAACTATTTACTTCTCCTGATTGGAGAGGAACTGAAGGTTGGATGAAATTTAACCAGCCACTATACCGATACGACAGTCTCGTAACAGGAATTGAACTCGAATTTAAAAAAGGTATCGTCGTAAATGCAAAGGCAGATAAAAACGAAAAACTACTACGCGAAATGATTGCCTCGGTAAATGCTGATAAAGTTGGTGAATTCTCACTAACAGATAAACGCTTTTCACGAATTACAAAATTTATGGCCGAAACATTATTTGACGAAAACATTGGTGGTCGAAATGGCAATACGCACATTGCCCTTGGTATGGCATACAAGGAGTGTTTTAAAGGCAATGCTAAAAAACTAAAACCTACCGACTGGAAAAAAAATGGCTTCAATGATTCCCCTGTACACACTGACATCGTTTCAACATCTCCACGAACAGTTACAGCGCATTTAAAAAATGGTAAAGAAAGAGTAGTATATAGTAATGGAGAGTTTAATGTTTAATGTTATGCAAGAATCTCACGTACTTTTACTTGTTGTTTCCTTTTTACAAATTGCCGGCGAAATACTTATCGCAATAATTGTGATCCGCGTACACACTCACTTACTAAAAGAAAAGCGAGTTGACCGAGATGTTGCAAATGCGATTAGCGACGAACGTCACTGGGCATATGTAGGTATGGGACTACTTGTCGCAGGATACATACTTGAGGTTTTTATACGTTTAGGGGTAGTATAGTACAATGAAATCAGAGGATATCCGGAATAGGTTCTTAGACTTTTTCAAGAAGCGTGGGCACACAATCATTCCCTCAGCCTCTCTGGTACCTGAAAATGACCCCACAGTCCTATTTAATACAGCTGGCATGCAACCTCTCGTGCCATACCTTATGGGAGAACCACATCCATCAGGAAAGAGAATTGCTAATATTCAAAAATGTGTACGTACTGGAGATATTGACGATATCGGCGACAACACTCACCTAACTTTTTTTGAGATGCTTGGTAATTGGTCGCTTGGAGACTATTTCAAAGAAGATACTATTCAGTGGAGCTTCGAACTTCTTACCTCAAAAGAAGAAGGTTTTGGACTAGATCTAGAACGTTTATACGTAACCGTATTTGCTGGAAATGATACCGTCCCCCGAGATGAAGAAGCAAAAGAATTATGGATGAAAGCAGGTGTTCCAGAACACAGAATTTACTATCTCGGTGCTGAGGCAAACTG
>Ga0222691_1000014_pt1 | contig 119326 bp, 118 predicted proteins | sample AntAcemetage1237_FD_179839 | JGI IMG/M metagenome (GOLD analysis project Ga0222691, IMG submission 179839) | Saline water microbial communities from Ace Lake, Antarctica - #1237 | ecosystem: Environmental > Aquatic > Non-marine Saline and Alkaline > Saline | place: Antarctica: Ace Lake... | reverse complement strand
GTTTTCTCTGTTCGAGACATGGAAGATGATCTCAAGCCAGTGGCGATGTATATTGTTACTCACTTTATTTGGAACGCTGTTCGAAAAAAACTTAAAAAGCGACTTCTGGTAGTCGACGAGGCGTGGTGGATGATGAAATCACCTGACACCGCAAGCTTTTTGTATAGTATTGCAAAGCGAGGACGTAAATACTATTTGGGTCTTTCAACGATTACTCAGGATGTAAACGACTTTATGAATTCTGAATACGGCCCAGCCATTGTTGCAAACTCTTCCATGCAGCTACTTCTCAAGCAATCGACCTCAAGTGCCGGTGCCTTGCAGCAGGTATTCAACCTCACGGACGAAGAAAAATACCTTTTGCTTGAATCAAGTGTCGGGGAGGGGATTTTCTTTGCTGGGCTTAAACACGTTGCAATAAAAATTATTGGCTCCTATACTGAAGACCAAATTATTACGTCCGATCCTTCTCAGGTATTGGCTATTAAGAAAGCAAAGGATGAGCTCAAGGCTCAAGACCAAGCTGACCAAGCTGTTTGGAAAGATGAGTTTGATACTGCTGTACAAAACTCTCAACCAGAAATTCCCCAAGAGACCGAAGTCGTTCAAGATGTTGATTCTGACGAAAACGAAAGCGTTGAAAATGAACCTATCCAGTCAGATGATTCTGCGGAGAATGAAAAAGACCAAATAATTGCCCCAACAGCAAGTTTCAACAAAGACATTGAGGAGCTCGAAAATCTTTTTAATGAAATTTAACAAAAGCCACAACCTGGCTTTTGTTTTTTTCAATTAGTTCACATTTGTTTTTGGTAATACCTGGTATAATTAAAATAATGAATGATGATCAAACAACACCTACTAATAATAACTCTGGTGGAATTTTTGGGTCGCCTATGAATATGCAAAATACTCAATCTACACCGATAGCCCAGGATGAAAAAGCAGAAAACGAGCAGATTGTAAGCGATACTTTTTCGACGCCTGTAAATGATAAAAATCTTGTTTCTGATAGTTTTGCTCTGCCGACAGAAGAAAACAAGAAAGATTCCGTCGTTGAAGAAAACAACACAACTCTTGAAGAAGAAAAACATGAACTTCAAGACCTTGGAATGACTGTTGTTGATGGTCAACCAAGTCAAGAAACTAATATCTTTGATTCTAATTCTTCATTTCCTGTTTCTCAAGAAAAAAAGAGTGAAGAATCTACAGATACAAAAGAGGATAGTATTGTTACAAAAGCCTTGCCAGAAATCGTTGAAACCAAAGATTTAGAAAAAGACTTTTCAGAAACATTTAGTGTTGACTCTGATTCGGAACAAGTCCTTGAGGAAGTTTCTTTGGATGTTGAAGAAGAGAAATTAAAAAAGATGCATGACAAGCTGAAAGAAAAGGCTGATCATGAAAAAACCCTTATAAAAAAAGAACTCGAAGACCTAAAGAAAGAAAAAGAAAAGATTGGAAAAAGACTTGAAACAGTAAAAGAGCTTGAATCTCTTGCTTCTAGTATTCAAGAAAAGCTCCAAAGTTTGGAAAAAATCGACAACGATATAGATAGTTTAGAGAAAAAAGCTCAAGCATCCTTGCAATAATTTATGAAAAAAACACTACAAAAAACAACAATACTTCTCGGAATATTTTTGTTCTTGGGTGTTGTTCGTGTTTCGGCTCAGTCAACAGCAATTTCCTTGTCTCCAAAATCTCCTGAGGAGGGTGAAAGTTTCGTGATAACAGTGTCTTCTTTTTTGGCAGATTTGGAAAATTCACTAATAACATGGACTTCCGATGGTGAAGTCTTGGGTCAGGGGGTTGGTAAGAAAACACTTGCAGTAGATAGTGCAAAGAATGAAATTATTGTTGTGGAAATACAAGATAGAACAAGCGGGGAAACAATTCGTCAAAGAATTCCAATTATACCTTCGAGTATTGATATTCTTTGGGAGTCTGTGGGGTCTTATACTCCAGCCTTCTACAAAGGCAAGGCTTTGCCAACGCTTGAATCAACTATTAACGTTGTTGCGGTTCCCGACAGGAGTGATCGAAGTAGTTTGTATTATTTGTGGAGTAAAGAATTTTCTTCTCAACCTGGTCAATCAGGGCGAGGCGTTAACTCGTTTTCTTATGTTGGCACTGCGCTAGAGCTTTCAAATACAGTTTCTGTAGAAGTGACAGGTTCACAGAACGGATACTTTGCGCAAAAAAATTCAGTAATTCAATATCGTAATTCAGAAGTTGTTTTTTACGAAGAAGACGAGAGTCTTGGAACTTTATTTAACAAAGCTCTCAAAAACGGACACAATCTAGACGGAAACAAAATTTCCTTAACTGCCATTCCTTACTTTGTTGGAGTTGAAGATATTAGTAGTGACAATCTTACGATAGATTGGGCGGTTAATGGTATCAATACAGCGATTCCATCTCAAAAAAACAAAATGAGATTTGTTGCACCTCAAGGGACTACAGGCGAGGTTGTAGTTTCTGTCTTTATTAAAAATATCACCCGTCTATTTGAAGAAGGTGAGGTGGGTATCAAATTTGATTTGTAAATATGATTAGTTTGAAATATATAGTAAAAATAATTTTTGCAACACTGTTTATTTTTTCAGGTTTGTTTTTGGTGAGTTCTCAAAGTGTTAATGCTTGTACGGTTAATGTGGGACAGTCAGGTGTTCGCGTTTCTGGTGGGTTAAATACAGGTCCTGTATTGGATGAAGATTTTTTTCAGGATGACAACCCTCCTTTTGTCTATCTTGATTTAAAACCTCAAGGTTGTGGCAACACCGACAATCTTTATATTAATGTTTTCTCCATGAGAAATGGTCCCGACATGAACAACAATGGAAGCATTCTTGATTATCAACTTAACTCAAGTCAGCTTCAGCAAGAGGGTGGCATCACTGTTGCTTTTAAGGCTGGCGAGACACCTTGTAGTATTTGGGCTGATGAAGATGATAATAACGCAGAGTGTCAAATATTTTTTGTTGTTTCGACACTCCCTTTATCAAACCCTAATACAGAAATAGTTTTGATGGTGGGTAACATGATAGAAGGACTAACTCCACAAGATGCAGAGTCTTTTAGTTCTGTTTACGGAGCAGGGATGAATCCTGTAACCGGTGGTGGGTGTACCAATCTCACTGGTGTTGGGTATTTTTATAAAGTAGCTGTTGATGCCGCAACGGTGTCGGATGGTTTGTTGGGTTTTTTAGAATCTTACCTTGAAGCATCAGCAACCGTGACCCTAGGTCTAACGGGATATCTTGCGACTCAAAGTATTGATTTTAATGGTGGTGATATTTGCAATACAAATTTGTACGCACCTTTTTCAACAGATATTTTTACCTTTAATTCAACAGAAAATGGTATTGGTACACAAAAATTACATGCATACTATGAGTCTTTGGGTAATTCTTTTTCAGAACTTGCTTATGCTCAACCTCCTCAAGATCCAAGCTTTTTTGATGAGTGGTTTCCGAGCTTTGAATACCCTCCGGTAGCTGCGCTCGCTTTTCCTGCAATTCGTTATCAGTGTGACGGGATTTGTGACGAGAATTGGGCACCTGTGCCGAATCCTTTTCTCGAATTCGGTACTTTTCATTCTGCCGATGATGGATCTTCAAACCTTTCTCCACTTCCTGAGTTTTATGATGATGAATACTTTCCCTTAGCGCCACTTCCTTTTGATGGTCTGAGCGGTGGGGTAACTCCAACACTGGGAGCTTATCTCGCTGGGCTGTTTAATGCGCTTATTATTATTACTATCATCTTGTCTGTAATAATGATTGTGATTGGAGGTATTGCATACATGACCGTTGACGCTGCTCGCAACAAATCAGAGAATCGAGAAAAAATATGGAATGCAGTAATTGGTCTTTTGATTTCACTTGGGTCCTGGCTTCTCTTGAATACAATCAATCCAGAACTTGCATCAAATCTTTCAATTCAAATTCCGACGGTTTCTCTCGATGGATATGATTATATAGAGGATGGTGTTGCTGTTATTGGTAACGGCTGTCCATTGTCAAAAAATCCCGATGCTTTACCACCTTCGTGTCCTACTTGCACTCCCATTGACCCAAGTATTACTCTTAAGTCAGAAGGTAATCCTGCGCCAGCTGATAATAATTTTAATACTATTTCTTCCTCCATGGCCCCAAAGCTTGTTGCTCTTCAAACCACCCTCGCAGCCAACAGTATAAATTGGAGAGTGACAGAAGCTTTTCCGCCAACCTATCGTTATCCAGATTATAATCCAAGCCACTGTTCTATGTGTCACTATGAAGGAACATGTATTGATGCAAACTTTACAGCCGGGACATCTCCAACTGTTTCGAATATTCAAAACTTTATCCAAGCAGCACAGTCTGCTGGCTTAAGAGCTGTGTACGAAACTAATAGTGAAGCTTTTTATCAAGAGCTTAAGGCTGCTGGCATACCGCTTTCTTCAAAGGGTTCAGGAAACTTGCTTTGGTTGCAAAATATTTCCGCTCCTCATTTTTCAGTTTATAATTAATAAATAATTCATGAATAAACGAACATTCGCAATTCTCATAATTCTTGTAGTCTTCCTTGGTGCGGTTGGGTTCTTTATTTTGTTGAATCAAAATCAAATTCCCAATATAGATATTCAAGAAACAGACAATCCAGAATTTGTTCCGTTTTCTGAATCTTCAAACAACCTTGTTCAGGATGGGGAAGAGGAAGGGTTTCGAAATCAATCCGTCAACCTAAACGACAGACAGACACTCAATGAATTCGAAGCTGAGGACACAAGACTATTGCAAATAACAGCAAGTCCTGTTGCTGGATATACCCTTTTTTCAAAAACTATAGAAATAGAAGAAGACCCACAAATTCAATCAGAAAATCTTGTTGAGACATATAATTTTCTTGATCTTGAGACAGTAAAAATTGGTAGTGCAGGAGAAACTGTTTCTGCTCTTCAAACAGTATTGAATCGTATTTTTGATGATGTGGAACTTGATGTTAGTGGTAATTTTAATACTGATACTAAAAATGCTGTTTTGAGATTCCAGTCTGACAACAAACTAACAGCAGATGGAATTGTTGGAAATGCTTCAAAGAAAAAACTTAACGAAGCTCAAGGTCTTTCAATTGATCCTCAAGATTTTGAATCAACAATCAGAACAGAAGAAAAGTTTACGGTACGGTATCAAGACAAGGCAAGCGGACACATATTTGATCTCGGTTTGGACGACAGAGACTTTAGTCAAATAACCCGAACAACCTTTTCTGTTGTTGCAGAATCATTTTTTGGAAATGACGCAAACACTATTGTCATTCGATATGCAAACAACGACGATATTTCAACCTATGTGGGAGATATTGTGAATCCTGGAGAGGTGGGTGCTGTTGAGGGTGAGTTCCTGGTTCAGAATATTCCTTTTGTTTCAATAAGTCCGGACAGACAAAAACTTTTGTTTTTTGAAGAGTTGAACAGAAGAAGTAAGGGTTATGTGATGAATCTTGATTCCAAAAACTCTGAAGTAGTCTTTGATTCCAAATTTACAGAATGGCTACCTCAATTCAATGGTCAGGATTCCTTCTCTCTTGCTACGCGAGCATCGGCTTTGGTTGCTGGATATAGTTATATCTATGATGCAAATGAATTAAACAGCTTTAATCATGGCGTAGGAGGGTTTACTGGACTCACGACAAACTACAATGCAAACGGAACAAAGGTTTTGTATAGTACAAACAACGGAGAACGCTTTATTGAAACCTATGTGTACGATTTTTCTGACGGAACAACATTAGCTCTAGGGATCAAAACCCTTGCCGAAAAATGTGCTTGGTCTGACCTCGACACAATTTTCTGTGCAGTGCCTAGATTTATTCAGCCAGAAGATTACCCAGACGCTTGGTACAAAGGAGAGATTTTGTTTGAAGATAGAATTTGGAGTATTGATACAGAGAATGGTTTAGAAAAAATCATGTCAAATCTAGAAACTGACACAAACGTAAAAATTGACGCTATAGGTTTGCAGTACAATAACGGCGTACTTATTTTCCAAAACAAACATGACTTCACGCTCTGGACTCTAGATATGAGAACATAATAAAAACCCGCATGGCGCGGGTTTTTATTATTACTTGTTTGGTTTCATTATCTTGTCGACAATTCCATATTTTCTTGCTTCATCTGCATCCATCCAGTAGTCTCGGTCAACATCTTTTGCAATCATTGCGATACTTTTGCCGGTATTGTCAGAAAGTAGTTTGTTGAGTTTGTCTCGTGTTTTGATAATATTTCGTGCGGTGATCTCAATATCGGACGCTTGCCCCTCAACACCTCCGAGTGGTTGGTGAATCATAACCTCAGCATTTGGTAATGCAAAACGCTTACCTTTTGCGCCAGCTGAGAGTGTGAGAGCTCCTCCTGAAGCGGCCATTCCAATACACACCGTAGCAACATCAGGTTTGATATGATTCATTGTGTCTATTATTGCCATTGTTGAAGTAACAGAACCTCCTGGAGAATTGATGTAGAGATAAATGTCTTTTTTTGGGTCTTCAGCTTCAAGAAAGAGAAGTTGGGCAATTATTGAATTTGCCATTTCATCTCGAATTGGGCCTGTAAGGAAGATGATGCGCTCTTTGAGTAGGCGAGAGTAAATATCAAACGCACGCTCACCATCATGACTTTTTTCAATTACTGTTGGAATTAACATATTTCGTATAGAACCGACAAATATGTCGGGTGAATTATCGTATAAAAGCCTGATAATTATGCCATTTTAGAGCTCAAAACTCAAGCTTTGTGTAGCTAAGTAGCCTCAAAAGCTTTGTGAAATAAGGGTGAACATGCTTGACAAATAGCTTTATATTGTGATATAATACATATCGGAATAATCCAGAAAACAAAAAACTGAAAGATATGAAGTACCTTGTAATTTTTTTGAATCTGACAATTTTGTTGGGTTCATCAGATATTTCTGCACAAGGTGTGTGGGATCAATATGGAAGTAGCTCCTCGAAAAAATCTACTTCCGGTGACCAAAAACCTTTTGGGTTAATGGTTGGTGGAGACGGAGGATTTCTTGGTCGCTCTGGCGACGCGACGATGGCTGACGGTAGTATTTATGCTGGGATGCTCTTTGGTCGCAAAGAACTCCAGTTTGTAATGATGGCTGGTTCTTATGGCCAGTCAGAAGTTGTGAAGTATTCTGGTGACACCTACGACGCTGTTTGTGGGTGCTACACTCAAACGACTCTCAGGGATTTTGAAAATCACCTGAGTGTAGGTTACTTCCAGGCAGGTTTTGCGTATGCAAAACAAAATACTGCTCTGTATGCAACCGTTGGTATTGCCCAGGTAAATCGCAAGATTCCAACCTGGGTTCCACTCAACGACTCTCTCGAAACTCTCGAGATGGTTAAGCTACCTAGAGAAACTGTCTTGTCTGGATCATTCTCAGGAATGTTCAAGACCAATTCAGATATCGTCATGATTGAAGGTCAGGGCTTCCTCTCGTCTGAAATATTTGGACGAGTGCGAGCATCTTATCTTCTTGGATTTGACCAGGGTCAATTTTACGGAGGACCTCTTGTTGGGTTCAACTCAAACGCTGTAACAGGTTTTAATCCTATTTCAGATTTTGAGTATAGTCCAGGGTACGAGCTTCTGGTAGGGCCGCAACTCCTTATCAGTGGAACAGATGAGATGAACATATTTCAGGCAAATTTGTCTGGAGGTGTTGCGTACAACACTGTTCCCGGAAAAGGTATTGGATTTTGGGTTAATTTTTCTCTCTCGGTTTCGCGACTGAATAAGAAAATCTTCCCATAATTATTATTGTGTTGCAGAATTTCCCTGAGCGCTTGCTCGGGGATTTCTTTTTACTTCAGTGGTATACTGGGGTTGCGATACTATTCGCATTTTTAATATATAAGTACAGACCTTACTCTTATTTTTTAATATTTAAAAGGTCTAACTATTCTAAATTATGGCAATTATTAAACATCCAGATCAACGTGTTGGTGTATTCATCGATGCTCAGAATCTGTATCATAGCGCCCGAAATCTCTATGGTAAAAAAGTAAATTTCGGAAACATTGTTCAGGACGCAGTTGCTGGACGGAAACTTATTCGATCACTTGCATATGTTATTGCGAGTGAATCAGGTGATGAAGACGCCTTCTTTGAAGCTTTGACAACACTTGGTATTGAAACAAAGATCAAAGATCTTCAGATTTTTGCTGGAGGTGCAAAAAAAGCAGACTGGGATGTTGGTATGGCGGTAGACGCTATCACAATGGCTCCTAAGCTTGATGCTGTTGTTTTGGTTACTGGTGACGGAGACTTTATTCCTTTGGTGGAATATCTTCAAATTCATTCAGGAATTCAGGTTGAGGTTGTTTCGTTTGGTAAGACAACATCAGGAGCACTTCAGGGTGTTACAGATGATTTTATTGACTTAAGCGCAAACAAACGCCGATACTTGATTGGATCAGGAAGAAAAAAAGTAGTAAAGAAAACATAAAAGAAGCGCCCGAAGGGCGCTTCTTTTATTTGTGTCAATATTGCGAGTCAAAGCAAGTGCGATATACTAAAGATATTATAAATAAAAATGTGATTTTTGAGCGGATAATACATAAGATCTTTGTGTGTTGTGGCTTGAAAATCACATAAATCAAAGTATGAAAAATAAACAAGAATTTTCTATTGAAGTAGGTGGTCAAACAATGACTGCTATCTTTGGCGATTTGGCTGATCAGGCTCATGGTTCTGTGATGTTGCGTTGTAACGAAACGGTTCTTTTGGCGACTGCTGTGATGTCTAAAGAAAAATCAAATACAAGTTGGTTTAATCTCACTGTTGATTACATGGAGCGTTTCTATGCAACGGGACAGATTTTAGGTGGGCGTTTTCAGAAACGAGAAGGAAAACCAAGCGAAGAAGCAATTTTAGCAAGTCGAGTAATTGACCGAACTTTGCGGCCTTTGTTTGATCATCGAAATCAACACGCGGTGCAAATTATTGTAACAGTTCTTGCTTTGGATAATACTGTAGACCCAATAACAATGGCTGTAAATGCAGCCTCTATTGCGCTTCATACATCTAATATCCCTTGGGATGGTCCTGTTGGTTCTGTGCGCTTTGGTTCATATCAAGGTATTGAACAATACGCCGCTTCTTCTGAGAAGCGAAAGGTTGGTTATGAATATGATTTGATTGTGTGCGGGAAGGGAGGAAAGATAAATATGATTGAAGCTGACGCCTACGAAACTTCCGAAGAAGTTCTTGCAAATGCTTTTCTGCAAGCTCAGGAAGAAATTACAAAACTTGAAAATTGGCAAAACGAACTCCAGTCAAAGGTTGGGAAAGAAAAGATAGTTCTTGATTTCCCAGAAACACATCCTTTACTTGTTGAATTATTTAAAAAAGATTTCTATCCACGATTTCCAGAATTTATTACATCAGGAAAACCAGGAAAAGAAACAATCAACCAACTTCACGAAGAGTGGAATCTTGCTGTCGATGCATTGCTTGAAACAGTTTCTGAAGAAGACGCTCATACTATCAAGTCTCAAGTTGGTAAGTTTTATGATGATGCGATGGACGAGTTTGTTCACGAAGCTGCAATCCAAAGAAGCGAACGACCCGATGGTCGACCAATGGACAAGGTTCGAGAGCTATATGCCCAGGCTGGAAAGGTTTCAAAAAATCTTCATGGTTCAGGAATATTCTATCGAGGTGGAACTCACGTATTCACCGCATTGACGCTTGGTGGTCCAGGAGATACTCAAATGATTGAGGGTATGGACGTTCAAGAAGATAAATATTTTATGCATCACTACAATTTCCCTCCATACTCTGCAGGGGAAGCGGGCCGAGCTGGATTTACAAATAGACGAGAAGTTGGGCACGGTGCTCTTGCTGAAAAAGCCCTTGAAAAAGTGTTGCCAAGCAGAGCGTCTTTTCCATACACAATTCGTCTAGTTTCTGAGTCTATGGCCTCAAACGGGTCAACTTCTCAAGCTTCTATTTGTGCATCCTCACTTGCTCTTATGGATGGTGGGGTTCCAATTTCAAACCACGTTGCAGGTATTGCAATGGGGCTTATGTATGAAAATGAAGATAAATATAAAGTTCTGACTGACATTCAAGGCCCTGAAGACCATTACGGAGATATGGATTTCAAGGTTGCTGGAACAAAACAAGGGGTAAATGCTATTCAGTTGGATGTAAAAGTTGAAGGTGTTTCTCACAAAATTTTAGCAGAAGCTCTTGTTCAGGCAAAAGATGCTCGAATGCATATTCTCGAAACACTAGAACAAGAAATTGCCACACCTCGAACTGAAATATCGTCGCTTGCCCCAAAGATTGTTTCAATGAAAATTAACCCAACAAAGATTGGTGTTGTTATCGGGTCGGGAGGAAAGACTGTTAATGAAATACGAGAAAAGACTGGAACAGAAATTCAAATTGAAGATGACGGGACAATATTTATTACAGGAAAGGGCGATTCTCCAGAACAGGCAAAAACATATATTGAAAGTCTGGTAAAAGAATACAGTATTGGAGACACTACAGAAGGTGAAATTACAAAGATAACAGACTTCGGACTTTTTGTTGAATTGAGTCCTGTTACGGAAGGTATGGTTCATATTTCAGAAATTGCACCCTTCCGAATTGAAAAAATAGAAAGCGTGCTTACTGTCGGGCAAGTTGTGCCTGTTAAGGTTATTAAGGTTGAGAGAGGAAAAATTGGACTCTCCATCAAAGAGGTAAACAAAGAATTTATCAAAAAACCAGAAGAGAAAAAAGTAGAAGAAAAAAAACCAGAAGATACGCAATAAAAAAACGGGCACATGCCCGTTTTTTTGGTAGAATAGACTTACTATGGAAGACCCAAAAAAAATAAATGAATACGACTCACTTTCTCCAGAAGATGTCCAAGAAAATCTTGAGCAATTAACAAACCTGACTAAAAAACAACAAGAAAGAAAAGACGGAATTCATACTTTTGCTACTGACGTTGCTCACGAAGTTCAGGGTAAGAATATGTCAGTAATAAAAATTGCACTTGCAGAACAGAGGCGCCAGCAAGAATATGCTCATATTGTAAAACAATCAAAAAACCAAAAACTTATCTATATTCTTCTCGCTACGGTTTTTGTTGTGGGGGGTGCTTTACTTGTTGGTTCATCTTTGAACAAAAGTAATCAAACAGTTCCAATACCACAAATTTCACAACAAAAAGTAAATTCTATTATTTTTTCAGATGACCAAAGTGTTTTAAATGTGACTGACTTTACTCGATCTGAAATTATTCAGGCTTTTAAGCAAAAATATGATTTTGTTTCAAACCAAGGTATTACTAATGTTGTAACAGTGAAAGATTCAAATGGTGGTTTGAGAGCTTTGAGTGGGGCGGAATTTATCGCAAGCGTTGGAACAAATTCACCGACTGAATTAGCGCCGCTACTTCAAAAAGATTTTATGTTGGGTGTCTATTCTGGTATTGAAAAAAAAGAAGCTTTTATGATTCTTCAATTTGATGATTTTGACACCTTTGTAAATCAAATGAGAGTATGGGAACCCTTCTTGCTTGAGGATCTTATTACTTTGTTTTCAATCACCAACACCTATGGTTCGGTAATTTTTTCGCAACCATTTTCTTCTGAAATACTTCTCAACAAAGAGTCTCGAATATTGCGAGACGCAAACCAAAACTTTGTTCTCGGGTATACTTTTGCTGATAGGGGAACTGTGATTGTAACCTCAAGCAAAGAGGCACTTACGGAGATTCTTGATAGATATTCGATTCAATCAATTCAATAATAAAAAAATACTACACAGTGTGTAGTATTTTTTTATTGTGTTATATATCTAGTTTTGATTCTTCTTCCATGTGAGCTTTGCATGTTCTTGCTGCTGGATTTGCCTTCAGCCGGTCTTCTTCAATTGGTTGTCCAGAAATTTCACAAACTCCGTAGGTGTTTGTGGTAATTTTCCCCAAAGCTTTTAGGATTCTTTTGTATTGAATTTCAAGTTCGCCAAGAGTGTTCGCTCGTATTGTAAATTCTTCGTCTCTGTCACCCTTGTCATTTTCATCAGATTGTTCTGATTCGTCTTGTTCCTTAAGAATCGCACCCCAATCTCCTGTTGCTGGGTCTTTGATACCAAGCCGGCTTAATTCTTCCTCAAGGATTTTTTTTTCTTCTTCTAATTTTGTTTTAAAATATTGTGTGTCCATACTTGTTTGTATTAACTGCTATATAACAATTATACCATGGGCTATTTGAGAAAATCTTTGACAAGAAAGGGCTTTGTCAGTAATATGTCTTTTATATGAAAAATCTTAAGATAGAACAACAAAAAGGTAGCCGCGTACAAATTACGGGTGAACTTCCGTGGGAAGATTTTAAGGAATTTAAATCAAAAGCTATTACTAAGGTTGGAGAGCTTATCTCTGTGGATGGTTTCCGAAAAGGTAAGATTCCAGAAGATGTAGTAATCAAAAAGGCTGGAGAATCTGCGATTTTGGAAGAAATGGCAAATCTTGCATTTCAAAAACTATATCCACAAATTGTTTTGGATAACAAAATTGACGCAATTGGACGTCCTCAGATTCAAATAACAAAATTAGCCCAAGATAATCCTTTAGGATTTACTATTGCAACTGCTGTAATGCCAGAAGTGAAACTTCCAGACTATAAAAAGATAGCATCAAAAGTAAACAAGAGTTTTGTAAAAGATGTTGAAGTTTCAGATGAGGACCTAGAAAAAACAATTCAAGAAGTTCGTGAGATGCGAGCTAAGCAGGATTTGTACAAAAAAATGCAAGATGGAACAGCTCCAAAGTCTGATGTTGAAAACGATAAAGATGAATCTCCTGAAGAAGTTCAAAAAAGAATTGATGCAAATCTAGAGCTTCCAGAATTTAATGATGAATTTGTTGCTTCTCTAGGAGATTTCAAAAATGTTGAAGACTTCAAAGCAAAAGTTAAGGAAAACATCAAATTGGAAAAAGAGCGAAAATCAGAAGACAAAAACCGTATCGATATTATCGAAGGAATTATTGCTGATACAAAACTTGAGATTCCAGATATTCTTATTGAGTCAGAGATTGATCAAGTGATGCATCGAATGCGTTCTGATATTGAACAGATGGGTATGAAGCTTGAGGACTATCTAGAAAATATTAAAAAAACCGAAGAAGATATTAGAACAGAGGCTCGTGGAGACGCTGAAAAAAGAGCAAAGATTCAATTGATTGTGGCGACTATTGCTCGAAATGAGAAAGTTGCTCCTGATGAGAATCGTATCAAAGAAGAACTCGACGTTCTCAAAAAACAATATCCAGAAGCTCAAGAATCATCGGCTCGTGGATATATTGAAAATATTCTTATAAATGATGAAGTATTTAAAATGCTTCAGTCACAATAAAAAACTCCCTAATGGGAGTTTTTTATTGTTTAGAATCCTAAATCTTCAAATTGTAAATCATCAATATTTGATTCAAATTCTTGAGCCTCTTCCTCAAGTGTTTCAATGGTTGTAGAGGTTTCAGTTGAGGTTGTTGTTTCTACTGTTGCTGTTTGTGAATAAGTGGGTGTGGTTTCGTTATTGGTTTGATAACTTTCCATTTCTTCTAATTCCGAATTTTGCTCGATTGTTATTTCATTTCGTTGTTGCTTGAGAATAAAATATGCTGCTATAAGAAGGATAAGAATAAAAAGAATTATTACAACACTTGCATTTCCGTTTTTTTTGTTTGTCATGTTAGTTTTCTGGGTCGCTAATTTCAGTCTCAACTTCGACAGCGCCTCCTTCTTCAGTTTCTGATTCTTTTTCAAGATCTTCTTTTTTGATGACGGTTTCTTTTAGACTTTGTATTGAGTCAATAAGATGCATTCGAGAGTTTTTAAAATTTTCTTTCAACAACTCAAAAACCTTTTTTGCTTCTTCCTTAGTTTGTTCGCTTGGGAGTTCTGATGAATTCAAAAGAGTTTCTAGTGTTTCTTGTCCATCAAGAACAAACTGTAGTTCCCCTTGTGACTGCACTAGTAGAGCAGAAGCTTCTGATACATCAAATCCTTGTTTTTCACTTGCTTGAATTCGATTCTCTACACGAGTTTGCATGTTTGCAAGCTGATCAACAGAATTTGTTAGACGTACCATAAAACCATTTCTCGCTTCTTTTCGTAGAGAATCTTTTTCTGATTCACTTTCACTTTCTCTGTATTGCTTTGCGATATCTTTTGCTTCTTGTAGGTTCTGAATATAATTTGTTCGTTGTTGCTCGATTCGTTCCTTGATAATATTTTGACGTGTTGGTGTTGCCTGAGCTTGCTCTTGGGCAAAAAGTGCCGAAGAAGGGAAGGTGGCGACTATGAGTAACAAAATTAGACTAATTTTTTTCATGATAGATATGTATTGATTATATAAATAAAGGCGGTAATTCGCTTACCTACTTATTATAAGGTAAAAAATAGTTTTGGAAATAGCTTTTGTTAAAATCTGTGTCTATTGACATAATTATTTTTTTGTACTAATTTAAATAAGAAATCATTTTAAATCTATAAATAGATGAAAAGAATAATGTTTGTTATGGCGCTCTCAATGAGTTCCATTTGTGGGTTTGGACAGCTGATCCAAATCGAAAGAGTTCAGGCTCCCAAAGAAGATGTTGGGGGAGCTCCGTTTTTTTTGTGAAGGTATGACAACCTTCAAAGTCACGCATCTTTGCATGACGACAAAAGATGTCGAGACGCTCAATCGTTCGTGGGAGGGTGAGTACGAGCCTTACCTAAGAGGTGAATTGAACGAACTTGGTAAAAAAATACCAATCACTAATATTCTATCTTCCAGAACCTTTTCTAGAGATTCAATTGTTGTCTCTTCTTCTTTCTGTTCTTCCGGAAGTTGGAGGGATATAAAAAGATTTTTTGATACAACCTACGCTGGTCTGGTTGTGAAAAAATAATTAAAAATAGTGGAATGCCCCGGAATGGGGCATTTTTTATATGGTATGATTATTGTATATTAATTAACTAAAAATCTATGTCAAAAGCTACAAAAATAATTTTATTTGGTTTGGTTGCTGCGGGACTTATCGTTACATATGCACTGGTTAGTTCTGGGGGACAAAACTTTCTTATTGAAACTTTTGCTGTAGAAGATGAGCGTTCGGCTTATTGTTACGATGGTTACAATGCTGTTTCTATTGTAAGCACTACAGAAGGAAGTATTGTCGGTGGGTATGTTCATAATTGTGGTTTAGGGAACGAATACTACGAACTTAATACGAACCCTCGAAATCTATGTAATCAAAATTCGTCCACTGCAAAAATTTCTTGTTTAATAGACGAGGTTACTTCTGGAACATTGTCAGAGTCATTTATTTCACAATTCCAAGTAGTGAGCTGGGTAAGAAATGATGATATGGTAAATCTACAAAATCAGCTTCGTCAAGTAGAAGGATATCGAGGTGTTTGTGGGATTGCAGGATCTGTAGAATTATATAATGGCGGATTTATCTGCCAGTTGGAGATGTGTGGCGGGGGTATTCGAGAGTTTGAACATCCTTCAAACCCGTGTGCAAACACTAGTGCTTGCAATACATTTGAAGGGTCTGTTGACACATGTGCTGGTTCAGTCTCTGGCGATATTGATGGAGCCCTTAAGTTTGAGGGCGAGGGCATTATTAGGTCAAAATAAATTATTTAATTTGATAAATAATAGATGTAAAAAACATTCTTTTAACTAAAAGAATGTTTTTTATTTTTGTTGACTTTTTAATGATTCTTTGGTTTAATGCAATAGAAACCAAATCTTTTAGTAATGGAAAAAATAAGAATATACATTGTTTTAGTTTTATTTTTTGTGATAATGGTTGATGGTTTGCATGCGCAGATAACGTCTTCCAACAATAATGAAAGAGTCATTTTTAAGGATATGCCTACCGGCTTCGGTTGGGGGCGTACCGAGAGCGACACACTAAAACAGCGACGCTGGTGGTATCTGCAAGTGTCAGGTCTACATCCGGATTCTGTTCATGCTGTATTATGGTGTTTAGACCCAAAGGTGTGCCTCCCAGGCTTGTCTGTAAATGGTGTTGCGCTTCCTGCGTGGCAAGATTCAGTTCTTGTAATGGAGAACAATACCAAGTCTTTTTTGTTCGATCGAGAGTATAAGCTGTTATACGATCCGCAGTATCATACCTCCGAAATTTATTTCACCAAAAGACCCACTCCTCAACAGTTGTCTTTTATCGTCGACAGACTTAATCTTCCTGAGTCAACACTGAGAATTAACAACTTTTTTAATTTTTCCTCTTTAAAAACAGAAGAAGAAATTGAAAAGGTTGTCCGTAACTCTTTTTATCTTCCCAGTGTTCGTCGGGAAACAGAAACAGAACATGCCGATTAGGTACATTCTGTTTTGTAACAAAAAAACCGCACAGTATGCGGTTTTTTATTATTCCTCTTCTTGTTTTGATTCTTCCTCGTCTGCAATTTTTAGATTTTCAAGAGATTGGTAGTCTTCGTCACTGTCTTGTATTGTTTCTTCGTCAACTTCTTCTTTTATTGTTGACCCGGTTCCTTTTATATCAATCTTCCATCCAGTAAGCTTGTTTGCAAGTCTTGCGTTCTGTCCACCTTTCCCAATAGCGAGTGAAAGTTGGTCTTCAGCAACGTCAATCTTTGCCTCCTTTGCTTCCTCGTTGAGAGTGATGTCAAGTACTTTTGCTGGTGAAAGTGCTTTGGCAATATATTGACCTGGGTCTTCCTCAAATTCGATAATGTCAATTTTTTCTCCATTGAGTTCGTCGCACACAGTCATTACACGAACACCTTTTTGTCCTACGCAAGATCCTGTCGCGTCAATATTTTCATCGTGGGACATAACAGATATTTTTGATCGACTTCCTGGTTCTCTTGCAATACCCTTTACTTCAACGGTTCCATTTGCAATCTCTGGCACTTCCAGCGCAAAAAGTTCAAGTAAGAATCGAGGATGTGTTCGAGAAAGTTTTAGGTTTACACCTCGAGGTGTTTCTTCGACAAGGAAAAGATACGCTTTGAGTCTTTGTCCTTGGCGATAGTGTTCACCAGGAATTTGTTCTTCTTTGGGTAGTATTCCCGTTGCTCGTCCAAATTCAATAAAGATATTTCCTCGCAAATCAATTTTCTGAATTGTTCCAATTACAATTTCTCCTTCACGATCTGAGAATTCATCAAGCACAACACCTCGTTCGGCCTCACGAATTCGTTGCATGATAACCTGCTTTGCTGTTTGTGCAGCTACTCGACCGAAATCATCTTTCATTTCAAGAGGGAAGGTTACTTCCTCGTCTAGAGCTATTCCTGTTTTTATTTTTTGTGCGTCTTCAAGAAGAATATGCTTTTCTGGGTTGTATACTGATCGTTCGTCATCTTCAGATACTTCTGTTGGGATGGGTTCACCTTCTTCGTTGAGTTCCACAAATCGTACTGTTGATTCATCAGCAACGATTTTTACTTGGTAAAATTCCATACCTCCAGAATCGAGGTCTAGGGTACATCGAACAATCTGCCCTTTCTTTCCGTAGTCTTTTTTGTAGGCCGCTGCCAAAGACTGTTCAATTGCTTCTATTATTTTTTCTTTTGGGAGTTTTCGTTCTTCTTCTAGTTGAACCAACGCTCCTTGTAGTGCTTTTAAATCTAACATATTTAATTTTTTATTATATTGTAATTTGTTCGCTTTTTCCAACAAAAAATTCGCCAGGAAAGGGCGATAACATAAACCACTATATCACGACTAATTCTTTTCCACAATATTAGTGCAATTTTGGCAACATTTGCAGTGTATAATTAAATACATAGAAATAAAACATTAGTATTTATGGAAAACTATCAACAACAATCACAAGAAGAAGGTCACGGAGTATGGGTATATTTCTTTGTAATTATTGTTATTGCAGCTCTTGTCTTTCTTTTTGTTCGATCAAAGAATAACAACAATCAGTTGTCTCAATCAGAAAAACAAGAAATAGTAGAGGACATTAAATATATTAGAAATAACAATGAGCCGACACAACTTTCTGAAGAAGAGAAAATAAAAACAACAAACGATATTAAAAATATACGAGCAACAACATCTCCAGTCCAATCTTTGTCAGACGAAGAAAGGGCTTCAATTCTAAAAGAACTTCAAAATAATCGATAATATATGATTTCACTACAAGCAACAAAACATTTAAAGCATTTTGCAGGGTTGATATTTTTTATCGGTATTATTCTTGTTGGCTTTCTTGCGCGCCAGGCCTTTGCTGACCACGCATCTCAATACAAAGCAGGAGGGTTTGCCTATGGATCAATTGATGACAATGGCGACAACGTTGCCGAAACAGGAATTGGTTATATTAGTTTTGGTTGCGAAGGTGATGCTGGAAATGCTTGTGGGGCAACGTCAACAGATAGTTTTCCCACAGGATATGGTGTTCGAATTAACACAAACCCTGAGAGTTCCGACGAAGGTAAATTCTATGGATATGCTTGGAGTTCAAACTATGGCTGGGTTTCTTTTTTTGGTAATGATGTCTCAAGTTGTGGAGCTGAGGGAGGTTTGAAAATACCAGGAGACGTTCAAGAATTTATTCATTCTTCAGGATCTTCAACAGTTTTGGATGGTTGGGCTCGAGTTTTGAATTACGATCCAAATGAATGGGATGGATGTATTCGATTTGCTGGATCTGATGTCTTTGGTCAGGGTTCTCAATATCAATCAACACTAACCGCCGAATCATCTCAAAGTCTGCGTCTTGACGGTTGGGCGTACGGTGGAAATATCGTTGGTTGGATTTCTTTTGATTGTGAGTACTGCGACGTGACATTTTCTCCTGTTGAGGAAGAGGGCTGCGAAGAAGCTGATGATCCTGATGCTTGTGGTGTTCCACCAGTGGGGAGTGATCAACCCGGAGTTGCGTTGTATGTCGGCGCTGAATCAACACCACTTGCAAATCTTACTTCAACAACTTCTATTTCTCTTGCCTATCAAGGAGAAGGAAGTGAAACAACGATAAAACTTGCTCCTGATGCTTTTGGTTCTGATGTTTATTCTTGTGTTGCTTCATATACTTCAACATTTGACGGACAAGCATCTGGTTGGAATGGAGAATTTGGGCAAAGTTACATGAATCCATTGGTGGCTGGGGGGCACCCGCAAGATGGAATTCATTTCTTTGTTGATCTTTCAGACTATGTGGGAGACGAAACATACTTCTTTAAGTTGGATTGTCTGACTGTGGATGGGGATGAGGTTGTTACAGCTTTCGCTTCAGTAACAATGAAGTTGCCAAGCGCGAGTGTTTCCATAACGGCCAACCCAGGCTCTGTTGCAATTGGAGGGGGAAGTTTGGTTTCGTGGGCTTCAGACTATGTAGAATCAGACTCTTGTTCAATTAGTGGTGAATATGATCTGGTGCCTGAAATTAACAACGAAGGTTTGAATGAAATGAACCAAGTGTATGCTGATGGTATTGGATTTACCAATCTTGGTGAGGTCGAGTCTTCAGGTTCTAATGACATTTACGGCTTAATGTGGCCAACAGGCTTTAAACTTACTTGTAACGACCTACAAGGAAACCCTGTGTCTGACGTGGCTTATATTGATGTTGGAGAACTTGGTTGCGTTGGCGACCTTGAAGAATATTGTGATGGTGATACTGCTCCAATATTTGAAGAATTTTAAGATAGAAACCAGCTCGCGAAAGCGAGCTGGTTTTGTTTTGAAAACCCTTATTTTGTGGTACTATAATCGCATGAATACAAACCTAGAACACAAGCGACATACTCTGGCTCACCTCTTGGCTGCGGCTGTTTTGGAACTTTATCCTGACACCCAACTTACGCTTGGTCCGGCTACAGAAACTGGCTTTTATTATGACCTTGAATTTTCAGAGGCAATAAGTGACACAATTCTCCCAAAAATTGAAAAGCGAATGAAGAATATTCTTAAGCAATGGAATGAGTTTTCACATCGAGAGGTTTCTGCGTCTGAAGCTCGAGAGATATACGAGGACAATCCCTACAAGCTGGAACTCATCAATGAAATAGAAGAACGAGGCGAAACTATTACACTGTATACTATTGGTAAATTTACCGACCTTTGTCGTGGTGGACATCTAGACAACCCTGCAAAAGAAATCAAACCAGATACTTTCAAGCTTGATAAAATTGCCGGTGCATATTGGCGCGGTGATGAAAAAAACACAATGCTTACACGAATCTACGGGTTTGCATTTGAAACCAAAGAAGAATTGGAAGCTCATGTTCAAATGCTTGAGATGGCAAAGGAGCGAGACCATAGAAAACTTGGGAAGGAATTAGATCTGTTTACTTTTTCTGAATTGGTTGGTCCTGGATTTCCTTTGTTTACACCACGAGGAACATTCATGCGTGACGCTATTGTAGAAAAAATTCAAAACATTCAAAAAGATTTTGGATATCAAAAAGTTACAATTCCACATCTTACAAAACCAGAGTTGTACAAAACATCGGGGCACTATGAAAAATATGGAGATGACTTGTTCAAGGTTCACGGGCATGGAGATGCGGAGTTTTGTATCAAGCCAATGAACTGTCCTCACCATACTCAAATCTACGCTTCACAAATGCGAAGCTACAAAGACTTGCCGCTTCGATACGCCGAAACAACAATGGTATATCGCGATGAGCAGGCTGGAGAAATTCTTGGATTGTCTCGAGTGCGGAGCATTACCCAAGATGACGGTCATGTTTTTTGCCGACCCGATCAAGTTGAGCAAGAAATTAAAAATATTATTTCTGTTATCAAAGAGTTCTATACATCACTTGATATGTTGCACGATGGTAAGTACTGGGTGTCTCTTTCTGTTCGAGATTCAAAAACTCCAGAAAAATACATCGGAGACGCACATGTTTGGGATACGGCAGAAGCCACACTTGAATCAATTTGCAAAGATCAAAACTTAAACTACAAACGAGTTGAGGGCGAAGCTGCATTTTACGGGCCCAAGATTGACTTCCAATTCAAGGATGCGCTTGGTCGTGAGTGGCAGCTTGGTACTGCACAACTTGATTTTCAAATGCCAGAACGGTTTGGTCTTGAGTACACAAGCAAGGAGGGTGCGAAAGAAACACCTATCATGATTCACCGTGCAATTGCGGGAAGTCTTGAGCGATTTATGGCGCTTGCTATTGAACATTTTGGTGGGCATTTTCCTTTGTGGTTTTCGCCAGATCAGATTGCGGTACTTCCTGTAAACGATGAGGCTCATGGAGAATTTGCTAGCAGTACAGAAAAGACAATGCGTGACTCCGGTATCCGAACAGTATATATGGAAGCAAGCGAAAGTCTTGGGAAAAGAATTCGTGAAGCTAAAACAAAAAAGATTCCATATATTATGGTGGTTGGTGACAACGAAAAAGAATCAGGAATGTTCAAACTAGAAGGACGAGAAAACCTAGGAGACCTAGAAGGGAAGACTCTAGAAGAAATTCTAAAAATGTTCAAAGAAATAAATACTTTGTAAAAGATTGATGTAAAAAAGAACGAAGCCGTAGGCTTCGCTCTTTTGTTTGAATATACAAAAATAAAAAGACCCCGCAACTTTGCGGGGTTTTAAATTTTGTTCTTTACTCCACGACAAGACGTTGAGTACTGGTATGGTTATCGGTCGAAACCGTAACCATGTAGATTCCGACAGGAAGGTCGTTTATAGAAACTTCCTGGACCATTTGATGGTCAATTCGTTTTACTGTACGGTTCGAGATATCAGTAATCACAACATCAACAACTTCAGTGACTCCTTTGAATCGGACTACGTCAGTTGCTGGGTTTGGATACAGTAGTACGTTGAGTTCTTGTAGATACTCAACACCAACAGTCTCTTCATCAGCCTCTTCATCAGTCTCTTCTATTGCTATGTGATAGCTTTCGCCATCAATAGTTTGAATATAGAGAGAAATGTTGAAATCTGCCCAAGGGTAGTTTTCTTCAAGTTGATGCTTGAGAGGTGTAAACCCTAAACTAGTGGATCTTACAACGTCTTCAATAGTGATTTTTTCACCATTCATTATTTCTTCCAAAGTAAGGTTCGAAACAATGATTGGAGAGTCTACACTATTTGAGTAAAATAAAAGAGTATCAACCCCCTCTATGGATCGTTGAGTATCAACCAGAGAAATTGGACTATAAGATGGCTCTCCGCCAAAATCCAGGTGAGTCAGTTCTTCTAGAGATGTCTCTGTTCCTGAATAGGAACCTAGAATCGCAAAGCAAAGCTCTACTCTTTCTTCTGGAAAGATTTCTCCGTTGTCGTGACGAAATGAGACATCAAGTCTACTGTCCAAATATTCTTGAGTGTGCTGGGCTTTTGCCACAGTCGCACCCACCGCTACAAAGAGCAACATAGATAAAACTTTTTTCATCTTCTATGAGTTTAAATTTAAAGTAGAGCAATATCGCCTACCTGTCTGTTTATTTTGTAGCATTTTGTAATCTTTTTGTCAATAGTGGACAAATAATTTTGTATTTTGTATCTATTTTAAGAAATTGTGAAAATACTTTAGTCTATTTACTGATATAATAAAAATATGTCAAAGAAGCTCTTGCGAGTTATTTTTATTATGGTGGCCGTTTTCCTCTCGGCTTCTTCTCTCGTTTTTGCGAGCAATATTGGAGGTTCCAACTCAGTCGCAAATCTTGAAATAGATGATACTGATGTTGATTTTGATTGCGAGGGTTGCGATGTTACTGTCACTGACAAAGAAATGCAAGGAACAATCTGGGGCGAAAGTCTAGGCTGGGTAAACTTGCAACCTGCAGATGGTGGCGTGAGCAATACGCGTCTTGGTGTTTTGAGCGGAACAGGTTGGGGAGCAACATCTGGTTGGGTTGATTTTAGTGATGTTTTTATCAATCCTCAAAATGGTAATTTTTCTGGAACTGCAAATTCTCAAAATCGTGGACAGATTGTATTTGAGTGTCCCGGGTCTGCTTGTGTTAATACTGATTGGCGACCAGAAGGTTGTACCGATCCTATTGCAAATAACTATGACGACACTTCTGTTGAGGATGACGATTCGTGTATATATATACCTGGCTGTACAAGCTCCAATGCAAACAACTATAACCCCGACGCAACTATAGATGATGGTACGTGCTCCTTTGGAGGAAACAACACCCTTGGTTGCATGGACTCTACTGCCTATAACTATAATCCAAATGCAAATGTAGACAACGGCTCTTGTGAACCTTTTGTTGATGGTTGTATGGATCCTGCTTATGACAACTACAATCCTGAAGCAAATAGAAGCGACGACTCGTGTGCAGACGGCCCTATCGAAGGTTGTATGGATCCTGCTTATGACAACTACAACCCCAACGCGACAGTAGACGATGGTTCGTGTGGAGACCCTCCCATTCAAGGATGTACAAATGAACTTGCAGAAAACCAAAACCCTGAAGCGACAATAGATGACGGCTCCTGTGTTTTTACTGATTTCTATGGTTGCATGGATCCCGATGCCTTAAATTATGATCCATTAGCGATTCTTCAACCGCTAGGATTTCAGTGCGAATATGAGGGCGGCAACGGTTGTACTGACATTATTGCAGATAACTACAATTCAGAAGCAACAATCAACGACGGCTCTTGCACCTACACAATATATGGCTGTACTGAATTGTATGCACTAAACTACAACCCCTTTGCTACAGATGACGACAGCTCATGTTTGTTTGGTTTGGATGATGAGGGCTGCACCAATCCACTTGCTGTAAATTACAATCCAAATGTTTCCATAGATAACGGCACCTGTATTATTATAAGTGGTCAAAATGAACCTCCTGTAACTCCAATACCCGAGACAGACACTCCAGAAACCAACCAACCAACAATAGGTGAGACAATTGAAAATATTATTTCGAAGGCTCCAGGTGCGACCGGAGCGTCACTTGTTATCGATAGATACATTAGACAAGAAACACCACTTATGCGTTTCCTTGCTTTGGCTCTGTTGATTGCAAGTCTTCTCCAGATACTTCCTCTTCGAGAGGGAAACTTTCTTTTGTCGCTTTTTGGTTTTTATACAACAAAAAAATATTGGGGTACGGTTTATGATTCTGAAACAAAACAACCTTTGGACCCAGCCTATGTAACGCTCTTTGATGATGCCGGTCAAGCAATAGACACAGCAATTACTGATATTGATGGTAGATACAATTTTATTGCTGGTCCAGGTAATTATTATCTTTCTGCACAAAAAACAGACTATCAATTTCCTTCAATAAATCTAAAGAGCAAAACACACGATGAGCTCTATACCCATCTCTATTTTGGTGGGGGGATTAATATCACTTCAGAAGATAACGTTTTGTCTGTGAATATTCCAATGGATCCTTTGAATTTTAACTGGAATGAATATGAAAAACGAAAGAAAAAAGTAACCCACTTCTATCGTCCGTGGCACCGCGTGCTTTCTGTTTTGGCGAAGGTTGCTTTTGTTTCTGGTTTTGGTTTGGCTGTTTGGGTGTTTGTTGTGTCGCCTACATTATTTTCTTTCTTGATTGTGTCCTTGTACGTCTTGGCTACAGTCTTGCGACTTGTTGGCTTCCGACATCTCCCAAGAGGATACGTAAAAGATTCAAAAGGGTTTGCGATGCCGTTTGCTATTGTTCGTGTTTACTCTGCGGAGCTACATCGAGAAGTTAAGCATACCGTTGTAGGTGCTGCCGGGCACTATCTCACTCTTGTTCCAAACGGTCATTACTATATGTTGATTGAAAAGAAACTTCCTTCAGGAGAGTATGAAGAAGTATATAGAACAACACCATTCAAAGTTCGAAATGGATTCATTGCAAAAAAAATAAAAATAAAAGAATAGAATTATTCAAAATTACACAAAAGCGAGACCTTGACTGTCTCGCTTTTGTGATATATTCATATATGAGTAGTCTTTGTTCATTTTCAATTTGATACAAGGAGTTTTTATAAGCAGCGCAACCTGCTACAATATAACTATGTTGAAGGTTGCGCTGCTTATAAGGCAGAATTTGTTTAACCAAAAAACCATACTGATATGAAAGAATTTGGAGTTAAAATTATTGCCCTTGCCGCTTTGGCAACATTGTTTGTTATTGCCTTTGATACATTTGGGCAAGACAGACCACAAGAGTCGAGAGGAGAACTTTCTGATTCTATTTCTGACGAGTCAATTGCTATTTTGTTTGAAGATGAAAATGGAAATCTCAAACAAAGAACAATGGACGGTACTATTTCTGACCCTGTTTCAACAGAGGTTTTCGAGAGGTTTGTTCTTGAGAAATCACCCGCGCCGCGACATATATTTTCGGTCTATGATCCGAATGAGTATGTTGCTTACCGAGTTGCCGGTCTTGGTTATTCCCAAGATTTTCTACTTGGTGATAGCAAAACAGGTAAGGAAGAATTGCTGTTGCATATTCCTGGAAGTTCCGAAGATGAGAATTTTCGAGACTACAAGCGCCCTTATCCGATAGAGTGGATTTCCCCAGACGAAGTCCTTGTGACTGAAGGTGGGATAGAGACGTACTACGAAGGTTTGGCTCGATTTAATGTTCGAACCAAGGAATACAAAAGTCTCAATATCCAAAATGCCTACGGTCACTACGTCTGGGTTTCCCCCAATGGAAACTGGGCTTTAGGTAAATACAATTCTGATGGCTACTATGATTCAGTTCATGGCACGACAGACAAGAGCGCACTTATCAACCTGAAAACAGGTCAAGAATATCAAATTTTTGATCATACAAAGATAAAAGGTTGGATAGTCATAGACAAACAATACAAAGATTTAAACTCCGCATCACAAGCGGAGTTTTCTTTTTTGGATTGTGGCAATGGTGAAAATTGTACGCTTCCTGGTGCACCGATATTTTATTTTCCTTTTGAATGTGGAAGTTCGTATGCGGTAAGTCGGGATGGGGAGTGTAATACTCCGGCTGAATGCGGGTTGTATCCTGGAACAAGTGCTTTTCTTTCTTGGCATAACCATACCGGCGCTCATAATCGTGCCGCAATTGATTTTTCTGACAATCAACTTGCTGGAACAAGTAATCCAGGCGTCTATACAACTGCTTCAGGTTTTGTTGATCATGCTGGATGGGAAAATCCTAATGATCCAAACCAGGGGTTCGGTCTGTATGTACGAATTATTTGTTATGACGAAAATAACAATGTGACTGGTATTTACTATCTTGGGCACTTCAACTCCCTTGTGGTTAGTCAGGGTCAGTTTGTGTCTGTGGGTGATTTGCTTGGGTATGAAGGTAGTACAGGTCAGAGTTCTGGTGAACATATTCACTTTGAATTAAAGGACCAATTTCCAGGGGGCAAAGTTTCTGGCCAGTTTTTCACGAAACAGGTGTTGGCGCTGTACCTCAGCAAGGGTACATCTACACCTCACAAAATGGCACAGCAATAGAAAATTGTGTCATGTGCTGTGGTGTACTTGTGACCGAAGATGCGACAGAGATTTCTTGCAGTCAGGAAGTTTCTGGGGTCTATGAGAGCGGGGAAGGTGGATATGTTTCGACATATTTGTCAAAACCTTTGTCATACTCTGGTCCGGCAACATGGAATCTAAATGGTCAGGAGTATATGTACAAAGTGTTTGTAGATCCTGGAGAGTTCACTGTTACTTTAGAACACGAGAGTGATGATCTGGATGTCTTTGTTCTTTCTGGTTCTGGTGATTTCCTTGAGCCGCTCACTGATTGTGTTGGCGAGAGTTGTGGAATGTTGTGTGGAGATAATCCACCCGGCACTCATACGGTAGAAGTTTCCGCAGAGGAAAACCAAAATGGCGGATACTACTATGTTGTAGTTGACGCTGGTGCAAACAATAGTTCCACATACACACTTGTGGTTAATTGTCAGGGTCTCGATGTATGCACTCCCGTGGAGCCTTTGGTTGATTTAGGTTTTTCTAGTATTGTTCAAAATAGTGTGAATGGGTCAGAGTTTGACATGGTTGCAACGGTGAAGAATTTTGGTTCTGCACCAGCAACAGAAGAATTCACTGTTTCGATATTTCTTAACCCTATTGATGAGCAGTATTTTTGTTTTTGTTGGTCTTATTTTATTGATATGGAATTCGTGTCAAATAATCTCAATCCCAACGAAACAATATCGATACCTTTTTCGGCTGATTGTGACAATCGTGGAATTCCTCCAGGTGAGTACGGTGTGGTGATTATGGTAAACAGGTATCCATTTAGTTATGTACCAGAGATAATTCCCGGTATTGGCAATTTCACAGTACTAAGTGAGCCTGTTGTTGTGTCGCCGAGTTCTCCCGCTCCCGATTTGATAGTGAGTGACTATATGCAAAACTTCTCAGAACCCGTTTCTGAGAGTGGGGTGTATACCATGAGTTACAAAATCGAGAACAATGGACAAGGATCTTTTTCTGGAGATGTTGAAGTTGGTATGTTTTTTTCTAAAAATAATCCAGCCTACGATGTTGATAACGGTGTTTTGATAAGTGAGATAGTCACTATTTCTGCAAACCTTAATCCAGGAGAAATAACGGACTGGTTCGATGTGGAATTTACTGTGCCGGATGGTTTGTGTCCAACAGAAAATAATTTTTTCTGTATCTACGTTGACCCCAACAACCTTATTGATGAAGGTGGTTCTGAACAAAACACAAACTGCTTTTCTTTGGATGTGGGACTTTCGGACATAATTCCCGGCTGTATCTATCCATCAGCCTGTAATTTTGATCCTTCTGCTACACAGGACGATGGGTCGTGTGAGTTTCCAGATGGATGTACTGATTCGCAAGCATCCAATTTTGACCCGAACGCTGATTGTGATGATGGTTCGTGCGAATATGATTGCGTGGCAGATTTGAGTGGGGATGGAGCAGTTAACTCTGCTGACCTTCTCAATCTTCTTTCTGGTTTTGGATGTGGTCCACCTAACTCTTGTATTGATTTGAATGGTGATGGAAGCACCACTGTCGCTGATCTTATTGTTCTCCTGAGTTATTTTGGAGAAAGCTGTGATTAGAATACAAAAAAGCCCCGAGAAATTTCTCGGGGCTTTTAATCTTTTTCTTTTTCTAATTAGGATTTGGGTTAGTTGGAACTATAGCCCCAAAAGAACTCAGAAACCCATTCAGGTCACCCGTGTCAACGCTTCCGTTGTCGTTTGCGTCGCATAGTGCTCCCCAGGGAGGTGATGAACCGTAATAATCATTTAAGAAAAGTAACAAGTCACCTGAATCAACAATATCGTTGAAATCAAGGTCACGTCTTTGCTCATATGACAAATTACTAAAGTCACACATAACTGGAGTAGTAACTCCTGGAAGGTAGTTGATAGCTCCACGTTCTGTGCAGCCGGTTACAGTACAATTCCCATCATCACAGATAGCAAGCGGATCGTAGTTGTCGGCATCTGGGTTTGTACAACCTGGATACGTACAGCTACCATCATCTTCATCAGCTTCAGGGTCGTAATTGCAAGCTGTATCATTCATACAACCTGGTCTTACGCAGTTTTCAACCACTCCCCAGATTGCATAGAGTCCGTCTTCAATAACCAAACTTGGTTCAGTTATAATGTCTTCTGGAAAATTCACAGCCCAAAGATTTGGAGTGTTAAGTCGCGTGCCTACTGCTCCGTCAAAGTTACGAAGCATTCTAGTTGCGGTGCCTGGAAATTTAATACCAAGGTAATAAATTTCTCCTGGAGCTATACTGACTGTACTGAGTAGATTGATAGGTATTGTTTCAACAGCAAACAAACCTGTTGAACCTAAACCAAGACTTGCCGACTCGCCAACTAATTCAAAGTTTTCATTGTAGACACAAGCCTTGATACTTCCTGTCTGGTTTGAACCTTTAACAAATTTGATTTGTGTGAGGTTTCCCGCAACATTAAACTGTGTTTGGTTTGCGTAAATTTTGTCTCCTTGTATTTGCCATGTTGGCATTCCAGAAGATGACCAATCCGCATCAGTAATTGTTGGTATCTGTTCGAGTCCGGGTTCGCATGACGTTTGTCCGAAAACCCCTTCAAAAGGGATTGCAAGGACAATCAAAAAGAAAAAGATTGTTAAGGTACTGTTATAATTTTTCATCCTTTTATTTATTTAAGGGGTTTGAAAGTAATGTACCTCATTAATACAAAAAAGTCAAGTATTCTAATACAGTCTTGTTTTTTGTCAAAACTCTCTTGTGCTTTTTCATAGCAAATATCTGTATCTACTTTTTTCTTGACAAAAAAGTAGCAAAAACTCAAGGCACTCAAATTTCCTACTAAAAACAAAAAGAACACTTTAAAAATTACTAACCGCTATGCTTAAACGTAATTTTCTTAACGAGTGTTCTTTTTGTTTTCTTAATGTGAAAATTTGAAAGTGCCAAAAACAAGCAAATTCCCTTTGGGAATTTGCTTGTAACGACCCTTTCATAAAAAATCGTAAAGAAAAAGGCTACGCATGTTTGTTAGAGACGAACGCTTGAGGTGTAACAGTTAGAGAGTCTCCAGACATGCGCATGCTTTTTTAGATTTTTTGTGAGGGTTTAGATTTTTTGATTCTTTTTCATTGATGGAAAAAGAATGGGGGTAATTTAGGATTATGAAAAAAGAAAGGTATTTTTGCTATGAAAAAGTACATAAGGTAATTAATTTAAAAATAAAAATAATTTTTATAAAAAAGAATGAGAATGTTTTTTGTTTATCCACCTTTTAGATAAGAAGTTTTACTTTTGTAAACTCTTGTTGTGTTACTATTTACATATATGAATAGAAAAAAACAAGGAGAAAGTTCGTTCTCTTCATCATCAGCATTTATTATTATAATTATTCTTGTTGTGGTTTCAGTGACTGCAATTATTGTTGGTGGTGGAGATGGGTTTGCTCGCAAGTATGCGGGTATAAATTTCAAAAATTTTAATACTCAATCTGTCTTGGCACAGACTGGGGTTCTTGGTAAGAATCTTGAGTTCCAGCAAGATAATAGTGGTGAATACACACTCAAACTTAATCCTATTGAACTTGACGGGGAAGTCCTCGGTGTTGGTGAGAAGTACGCCGCAGCTGTAGTGCCACCACTTGAAGGTGATAGTCCTTTTTGGTATCGAACTTCTGTAGGGGGTGACAGAGAAGCCCAAGGGTATCCAATCAAGCGTTCCTATGCTGAGGAGAATAGCAGTCTAGAAATGGAAGCCCTTCCTGGTATGGTCGACTGTTCTGTTGTTCCCAATGCCGAAAACGGCTTCGAAGTATTCTTTGAAGATGTTGCCTACGAGACAACGGTTGGGTTTGATGATCCTGAGTTGGGGCAGGGGCGACGTGACGCAATCTGCGAAACACTTCAAGAATTTGAACTAATGCTCAACCTCGATGAGGACGGACTCAAACCCGGTATTGTTGTTCAGTCTTCCGAAGACAAGACTCCTTTGTACTCGCTTTCTGTGGTTGCTCCTCAGTATGTGGGTGGCTCAGGTTTTGTATCTACACTCCTTGCTGACTACTTGCGGACCGGTGTTCGACGTAGCCAAACATCATTCACTAATGATGTTTCTGTGCTTGGTATTAATTCTGGTTTTGTTCGATACAACTTTGATGATGTGGAATGGTCTGTGGATACTGGAAATCTAGAAGACTACGACCTCAAGACTGTAACTCGACAAAACATGCTTCGACTGCTTGGGTTTGGAAGTTTTGTTGGTCATCAGCAAGAAAATATTTTGAGTAGTTCGTGGAAGAGGTGGACTGAGTGGGACAGACTGCTTGCGAAAGAAGACGCAACTCCTATTGTAAACTCTCTTGAATATGCTTTTTATAACTCTTCGTACAATCCAGACAACTTCAATCCTGGAAATGCAGATGAATATGATGGTTCTTTGTTGGGGGGTCTTGTTATTTTAGGAGATTCCATCCCAGATATTGGTCAATTAGAAAATATTGCATACAATCTTCCACAAGTATTCACTCAGCCTGACAAGTTCCAAAAAGGGCAATCAGTCTCTGGTCTTGCTGATGAGAATGCTGTGAGTCATCCAATCCTTCGAGCGGGTGAAGTCAAGCCTGTGACACAAGCAGAAAAAGAAGTTCTTTGCCTCCTTGGTCTTTCTGTTGACGGTATTTCGGGCTGCGGCGCTCCGCGATCTGTTGTCGAAAACAAATACATCGAACGAGAAAACAACAAAACAGTTTGTGTAAACTTGTTTGACACAACATACAACGCGTTCACAGAAAATTTTGAACTAACATCTTCTATTACAGAAGTAACACAAACTGTTAATGTTAATGATTCTTCTGTATTTACCATGTACAACACTTCTTGCGAAAACCCTGACTTTGATACCGATCAAGAAAAAGCTGATTTTGATGAACAACACAAGACCACAAACTTCCAAGAAGCTGTTGCCTTTGCGTGGAAGCCCAAAGCTCTTGCGGAAGAAACACGAAGAGAATATGTTCGTTTCCAATATCAAGTCAAAGACTCAATATCTGGACGTTTTACAGATCCGGGTGAAATAGCTATTCACAAATGTGTTGTTACCGCTCAATCAAACCAGCTTTGTAATGGAGACTTTGAATACAGTAGTGCTCAAAGCCCTATAGATTTTCAAATTTCTTCACTTGAAGATAGAAAAAATAATCAAAATATAGATATTATTGGTTGCTCGAGCACAACAACTCCAGGTTGGTGTGGTCAGGGAACTCCCGATGTCTTTAGTTCTGAATTTGGGTATACATGGCATCCATACTTTATTCAGAACAACCCGCAGGCATTTGAAGAAATTGGAGACACTGAAAATACAGACGCAGACGGTATCAAGAAATACGCAGGAGGTGTTGCGGGAGAAATTCTTGTTCAACGGCTTCGATTGCCACTTACACAAGGTATTACATATAGTGTTACAGGTAAGGTTTTGTCTACAAAAAATGGCCAAAATCCAAAAATTTGGTATCGAACAGCGTCAGATGTTCGAAAGCAGTCTGACGGGAGCTACCATATTGACTACCCTGATGTGGATGCTACAGGGGAACATTCTCTAATTACAGATGGGCAGCCTTTGGTTGCCAACCAATGGCGTAAATTCGAAACTACAATGACTCCTGAAAATGGAGATATTACCCATATTGCTTTTGGTGGTACCGACAATGAAGGAAGACTTTTGTTTGACGATCTTTCTATCCAATTTGTTACAGAGTGCGGAGAGTGTTTGAGTGATGGTAATGGCGACTGTGCAACAAACACTGGAGATTTGACCGCCTTGCTTACGGTCTTCAATAGTCAATGTCCAGGGGAGACTGTAGGATGTACTTTTGACTTAAATTTCGATGGTGTTGTTAACACCGGAGATCTAACGGCTATGCTTTCATCTTTCGGATCGGTTTGTGAACTCGAAGAAGCAAACTTGGTCGTTGATCCTGCTAGCAATATCATTGTTCTTTCGGATGACGACGATGATGTGAACAGTGCTTCTCTGTCTATAAACTATGAAATCATGGACAGGCCTCAGGTTGTTCCAAACTCACAAGGTTTCAAATCAAATCTTAAAGTCCAAGTAAAAAATATTAGTTCAAGAGATATTCTTGATCTTAATCTAATTGGTATGATTCCGTATGAGTTTGAATACTTTGGTCATGTTGCAACAAAAGAAAATACAGCATACCAAAAATCTCAAAATACTGTGTTTGTTTCAGAGCTTGATGAAAATGAAGATCTTGAACTTTACTTTAATATTCAACTGACTCCAAGTATTTGTGCTGAAGTTGAGAGGCAGCAAACTAGTCAGTACAACACGTTGGTAGGTCTAGGGTTGTGTGACTCATTCCAGTTACTTCTAGAGAAGCAATACGGAATAGAACGAGACAAAGAAGGAAATATCAAACCTAGCAAGGGTGGTGGTGGAGGTAGAACGGACGATCTCCCTGTAGAGGACGAAGAAGGGGGTCCTCTTCCAGATCCAGAATGTAGCGATGGTATTGATAACGATGGAGACCGTTACATTGATGCGGGAGATCCTGGTTGTGAGTCGAGTGCTGATGATTCTGAGGACACCTACGTGCCTCAGTGTAGCGATGGTATCGATAATGACCTGGATGGAAAGAAGGATGGTCTTGATCCAGAATGTACATCAGGAATAGACAACGACGAGTCTGTTCTCTAAATAATATAAAAAACACACCAATACATTGGTGTGTTTTTTATTACAATATATTTTTCAACAGGTAAAATATGTGGTCTGGGTTTACAATGGATGTATAGAACTATATTTTTTATTTAAATAATTTTTTTACTAGTATGTTTTCACCATCATTATTCAACAAAGCACTTATAACTTTTTTTGCGTCGCTTGTTTTTCTAGCCATGCTACCTTTTGCTGCACACGCACAAAACACCTGGCAACCACCTACGGGCGCACCGCCAAACAGTAACGCACCAGCTCCTATTCACACGGGGTCAACAGGGCAAGGAAAGGGGTGGGGTAATCTTTTACCTAACTGGTCAATAGGTTCTCACTACTTTAGTGCTTGGGAGGGTTATATAGGGCGTTGGGCCTTCCTCGATAAAGAGGGTGTTGCAACAACAAGGGTTTGTCTCGGAAGTCCTACAGAACTAAATAACTCAGGATTTCCATCTGGTTCGGTTGCTTCTTGGGAAGCTGCTGGTCTTGATTGTATAGGTTGGGAAGATGGGTGGTCAAGCGGTGGTGACGGAGGAAATGGCGGAGACGCAAGTCTTCCGAACGGTGAAACAGGAAAAGAAATTCTTGCGTGGTTTGCTAAGAATGGTGTTTATGGGTGGTATCCACTAGAGCACACTGAAGCGAACGAATCCTCAGCGACTCCTTTTTTCCGTTTTGGAAATAACGCTGATGCCAATGCTAGTGTAAATATCGCCGGCGATCTCAAAATAAAGAGAACAGCTGTTTCTGGATACGCATCAAATGTTATTTTTAATAAAAATGGATTAAATACAATAGGTGGAACCAAAACTTCCATCTATGGACCTTTGCAAATTAGTTTCAATCCTCTTGAGTCAACTCCTGTGGGCGCAATACTACGAACTGTAGATACTGCCGGAAACTTGGAGTGGGCAACTTCTGAAGAGATTGGACTTGGTGGAGGTGGCGGACAAGATAAATACACATCTCTATTTAGTCCTGGAGGTATGCAAATCTCAATGCTCGATGCTTTGCAATTGAAGCTCACCTTTGGCGACGGGTTGGTAACTCAAAGTAATGGTATAGGAACTAACTCATTTACTATAAGTGTGGATCCTGAGATGGTAGGAAGTGTGGATCCTGAGATGGTAGGTTCTGGTTTACCTGATGGGTATCAAAATGGAAATATGCTTTTCTGGAACAATGACACTCAAGAGTGGGAACTTTCAGCTGCTTCTGGGTACTCACCTGACAATGGTTTTATTTCAACCTACCCTGACAACAAATTTACTTTGTATTCACAAAACATCGATACTTACTGTAAGGATGGAGGTTCTTTGTTTACAAAGTTTGTAAACAACAACTTGCGTTCAATAGACTGTACTGACGAGCTTCGATATGATTTCAACAACGGAGACGGTCCTGTTGTTCATGTTGAGTATCTTGCTCATGGGCTTGAGGATGTATTAAGGCCTGTGTGTAGTGACGACGAAGGAGGTCTTGTTACTTGCGGTAATTTATCTACAGGAACATGGCAGCAAGCCGTTGAAGGATCTTACACATTTACTATACCGGATGGGGTCTATGAAATAACTGTTACCGCAAGGGCTGGTGGTGGTGGTGGTGGTGCGGGAGGAATGGGGAGGGCAAATGCGTATATGACAAACATAACCAGCATATGGCCTCTTATTTATGGTGGTGGTGGTGGTGGTGGAGGTGGAGGAGAAGGTCAGACGGTAACTCAAACAATTGATGTTCTTCCTGGGGAAGTACACAATGTTGTTGTTGGGCATGGAGGACGAGGAGGATGTCCTGACGGAGGACCTTTTGGTAATTTCTACGGTGGTTCACATTATTGTGATGTTCAAACCTTTAGTCCTTTTGCTAACAAGCCTTGGAATGGAGAAGGTAGCAATGGCGCCGCGACAACTTTCTATTGTGATGCTGGTGATCTTTGTCAAACCGTTGAAGCTCAGCCTGGTAGAGGTGGGCAGGTTGGAGGTACTCTTTATTTTGAAGCTGTTGATTCTGGAACAGAAACGGACGTTCTTAATGTTTTAGGTGTTGCTGGCGGTGTGGCAAGAGCTAACGGTGATGGAAATACCACAGCTCAGGCTGGAACAGCGGGGGATGTTTGGTATCACACTGCCCCGGAAGATCCGAGTCCTGGTATTGCTTGTGGTAGCAATTACCTCCCTCTCTATCATTATGCTGGAGGTCGTGGGGGTTCTGGAGCTGGCGGGACTGTAGGTGGAGCCGGTGGACCAGATAAAAATCTAACGGCAATTGTATATCCTGGTGCTCCCGAGGCTTGTTTCCCGAATCAAAACGCTGGCATTGAAGGGCATGGTTTTGATGGACAAACAGCATCTTTGTCTGGAAAGGGTGGTGCTGGTGGGGGTGGTGGAAATAGTCAGATTGGTTGGGGTGGCGGACAGAACGCATTGGATGTTGGTCGTGGAGGGAGAGGGGGAAGTGGAGCTGATGGGTTTATTGCTATTAGCTGGTAATTATGATCAAGAAACAAAAGTTATATAAAATAATATTTGTTTTAGTTGTGTTTATTGCTGTTGTTTATTTATTTAGTGCTTATGGTCCTCTTAATTTAAAACAACAGAATAATCCTGAAGAACAAGCAATTAAAAATCGAAAGAAATTTGACGATCTTGTTGATAGTCAAATAGAAGACAGGTCGGGTGTTACTCAACAGGAAAGTGATATTGAAGAACAAGCAATTAAAAATCGAAAGAAATTTGACGATCTTGTTAATCAAACAGAGGGTGTGGGATTGTTTCAGCAAGAGAGTGATACTCAACAGCAAGCTATAGAAAATCGAAAACTATTTGATGAGATTGTTGGAGACCAAACAAATTAAATTAGGTGCATTTTCAATACAAAAAACCACACACCTGTGTGGTTTTTTGTATGTCTCATCGTGGAGTGAAATGAATATATTTCAAATAATTCACAGTGGAAAGCTTTTTGGTGTTTCTTGGTAGAATAGGAACATGTCACAAAATAATCAGCAAATCCTTATGGTTGGTAATTGGAAATCAAACCCAAAAACCATAGATCAAGCAAAAAAAATATATACTGAAATTTACAAAGAAACCAAGAAAAATAAGGTAGTTCAAACTATTATTTGCCCAACTTTTCTTCATTGTGTTGAGCTTTCTAAAATTTCCAAAAGTGAACAAAGTGTAATCGGTGCTCAAGATGGATATTGGGAAGATTCAAGTAGTCAGACGAGCGAAGTTTCATTTGCACAATTGAAAGATGTTGGGGTAAATTATTGCATTGTTGGGCATTCGTCAGTGCGTGAGGGTGGTGAGACGGATGAGTCAATATCAAAAAAAGTTCAGACCTTATTGAAAAAAGGAATGATTCCAATTCTTTGTGTTGGAGAAACTTCTCGAGATGCTCAGGGTGCATACTTGGCTTTTATCGAAGATCAAATCAAACAATCTTTGTCTGAAGTTCCTAAATCAAAAGTTTCTAAAGTTGTTGTCGCTTACGAGCCTTTGTGGGCAATTGGAAAAGAAGCAAAGCGACCAGCAACACCAAAAGAAGTTGAAGAAATATTGATACTTATCAAACGAACGATTTCTGATTTGTATGGTTTTAAGTCTATTCCGACAAACAAAATCTTGTATGGAGGTTCTGTTTCTTCAAAAAAAGATGTGGAAGATTTTATAGGAATTGCTGGGGCTGACGGCTGTCTTGTTGGGCGAGCAAGTTTGCAACCAAAAGTTTGGAATAATTTGGTTCAGTCTGCAGAAGAAATTGTAAAAAAATAAACACTATGAAATCAATCAAAAAACATAAAAAATTAGAAAATCTAAAAGTACTACTCCGGACAGACTTTAACGTTCCTTTGGGTTCAGATGGAAAAGTTTCAAAAGATGAGGCAACGCGTATTGAAAAAAGTTTGGAAACAATTAATTTTTTAAGAAAAAATAAGGCAAAAGTCATTATCATAAGCCATATAGGAAGAGATCAAAAAGATTCTCTCAAACCTGTTGCAGAATATTTGGCAAAAAAAATAAAGATTAGATTTATCGAAGGACACACTCAAGATTTTGTTCACGAAGTAATAGACACAATGAAAGCAGGAGATGTTGTTATGTTGGAAAATCTTCGTCAGGATATAGGGGAGACAGAAAATTCAAGCGCCTTTGCTCGAGGTTTGTCTCGGCTCGCTGATGTCTATGTGAATGATGCGTTTGCTGTTTGTCATAGACGGCACGCCTCTATTGTGGGTATTCCAAAATTTCTTGAAAGTTATTCTGGTTTTCAGCTTGATTCGGAAATTTCCCATCTTGCAAAAATTGCCACAAATCCCAAAAAACCTTTTCTCTTTATTTTGGGTGGAGCAAAGTTTGAAACAAAACTTCCGTTAATAAAAAAGTTTATTAAAATTGCGGACTATGTTTTTGTTGGTGGGGCTCTTCAAAACAACTTTTTCAAAGCAAAAGGTTTGGAGGTTGGAAAATCCCTAGTTGACGATAAACGATATAATTTAGGTGGTCTAGTAAAGACAGATAAGATATTGTTACCAAGAGATGTTGTGGTAACAAATGCAGGAAAAACAAAGACTGTTTTAGTGGACAATGTTGGACTCAAAGACACTATTGTAGATATTGGTCCAGAAACAATCAATGACCTGTCTCAAGTAATTGCACAATCAAAAACTATTCTATGGAATGGCCCGCTTGGTTTGTATGAAAAAGGTTTTGATGAATCGACAAAAAAAATCGCAAAACAAATTGCAAAAAGTAAGTCCTTGTCTATTATTGGCGGCGGCGACACGGTTGTTACTATTCAAGAATTAAAACTCGAAAACAAAATAGACTTTGTTTCAACTGGCGGAGGTGCGATGCTTGAATTTCTTCAGAAAGGAAAACTTCCAGGAATTACAGCTTTGGAAAAATAAATAAAATCCGCTTTACAAAGCGGATTTTATTTTTTGTGCGTAGGTGTCCATTTCGTCTTCCTTGTATTTTTGTCCAGCCCAACCTTCAAGTCCGTCATCGAGATTTCGAGGTATGAGGTGAATGTGAACATGGGGAACATCTTTTCCAACAACTGAAAGTTGCACGTAATCGCAAGCAACCCCTTTCTTGATAGCTTGAATTAATTTTTTCGCTTGTATAAACAAAGCACCAATTTCATCATCTGGCATTTCTTGAATCCAAACATATTCTTTTTTGGGAATAAGCAAAGTGTGACCAAAGACAACAGGTGAAATATCAAGAAAAGCTAAAAAATCAGAATCTTCATAGATTGTTGTTGCTGGAATTTCCCCGTCTATAATTTTTTTGAAAATTGTTTTTTCTTTCATGGTCTAAGTATAACAAAAAGTAAAATGTAGACATGGTTGAGGCACCCTTTGTCTGGCGAAGTGTCAACACGCACTCTAAGGTATAATAAAAGTTATGATTTTGAAACCCCTTCGTGAAATTACTGCAGAAATTGAAAGAGAACTTACATCTTATTCAGGACTTACCCAAAGGCTTTTGGTAAATCGAGGAATCGTATCGCGCGATGATGCTTATAACTTCTTGTTTCCATCATACGATGACCACTCCTATGATCCTTTTTTGTTAAAAGATGCAGAAAAGGCGATTGATAGAATTCACAAAGCAATACAAGATGATCAAAAAATAGCCATCTATGCAGACTATGATTGCGATGGAATACCAGGAGCTGTTGTAATGAGCGACTTTTTTGAATTGCTTAATTTTAAAAATTATAGTGTCTATATTCCTGATAGACACAAGGAAGGGTATGGACTCCAAATCCCTGCAATTGACTCTCTGGTTGAGCAAGGTGTGGATCTGTTTGTCACTGTGGATCTTGGAATTACAAATAATAGAGAAGTTGAATATATAGATAGTTTAGGGAAAGAGGTTATCATAACCGACCACCACCTTGTGGGGACTTCAGTGCCAAAAGCTTTTGCTGTTGTAAACCCAAAACAAGACGACTGCAACTACCCAGACCCAATGTTGTGCGGTTCTGGTGTTGCTTACAAATTGGTTCAAGCATTTATCCAAAAGTATGGTGACAAATATGGTGTTAATCCTGGTCAGGAAAAATGGCTTTTAGACATGGTTGGTCTCGCTACTCTTTCAGATATGGTTCCTCTTGTAAATGAAAACAGAGTACTTGCTCGATATGGAATGCTAGTCTTCAAAAAAACAAAAAGAAAAGGTTTGCTTCAACTCATAAAAAAAGCCGGAGTCAATCTAAACTCGCTTGTTGAGGAAGATATTACTTTTATGATAAGTCCACGTATTAATGCTGCGGGGAGGATGGATCATCCGAGACATGCCTATGAACTTCTTTCTACAAAAAATAATGATTTTGCCTTAGAAAAATCAAACTTGCTTCATCAGTATAATCTTACTCGTAAAAATCTAGTAAAGCAGATTATGAGGTCAGCAAAAGCAACTTTGAACAAACGTGATATTGGAAAGGTTATTGTTGTGGGGAACAGAGAGTGGGCTATCGGAGTTTTGGGTCTTGTTGCTTCAAGGTTGGTAGATGAATTTAAGGTCCCTGCTTTTGTTTGGGGTGGAGATGAAGACTCGGAACTACTAAAAGGTTCGTGTCGTGGAGACGGCTCTGTTAATGTTGTGAATTTAATGCAAGAGAATGCATCTTTGTTTGAAAATTTTGGAGGTCATGAGGCTGCTGGTGGTTTTTCTATTAGTTCTACTTCTGTCCACAAGCTACAAGAGGCGTTTGAAAACTCTTACGACAATCACAAAATAGAACAGCCATTTAAAGAAATGTATGAATATGAAGCAGAGCTTGATTTGTCTGACGTTACCAGATCTGTCTATGACGAAGTTTCAAAACTTGCGCCATTTGGTGTTGGTAACCCCAAGCCTGCATTTTTGTTTAGAAATCTTATTGTTGAGAGTGTTCGTATGTTTGGGAAACAAAATGAGCATTTAGAACTCACCTTTAAAGATTCTGTGGGGAAGTTTGTGAAAGGAATTGCTTTTTTTACAAAACATGATGCTTTTGGTTCTGCTTTGGAAGATGGGAAAAAGATTAATTTGTTTGCTTCTATAGAACACTCAACTTTTGGATATAAGTCTGAAATACGACTACGAATTGAAGATATCCACTTTTGTTAGTAGTTAAAATGATACAATAAAAAATATGATAACTATTTTTACAGACGGATCATCTCTTGGTAATCCAGGCTCGGGTGGCTGGGGAGCTGTTGTGGGTGAGGGAGAGAGGATTCAAGAGCTTGGCGGTTTTGAGGATTCAACAACCAACAATAGAATGGAAATGAAGGCTATTGTTGAGGCTTTGAAATCACTCAAGACTGGTGATGATATTTCTTTGTTTACAGATTCTCAATATACAATTAATGGAATTACAAAATGGGTCTATGGCTGGAAACAAAATGGCTGGATGACAAAAAACAAAACAGAAGTGCTCAATCGAGATTTGTGGGAAGAGCTCCTGTCTGTTGTGGAAGGCAAAAAAGTTACATGGAATCATGTGGCTGGACATGTTGGTATTCCAGGTAACGAAAGAGTGGACACTATCGCAAATAGTTTTGCCTCACAAAAAACAATTGACTTATACAATGGTCTTGCAACAGATTATCTTGTAGATCTTACAAAAACAAAAGCAGAATCAGGTGTTAAAAAGCAATCCTCTGGCGCTGGAGGAAAAGCGTATTCATATTTGTCTTTACTTGAAGGTGAATTAAAGCGTCATCAAACATGGTCTGATTGTGAAAAGCGTGTCAAAGGCAAGAACGCAAAATTCCGAAAGGCAATATCATCTGAACACGAAAAAGAAATTATGAAAGAATGGGGTGTTATCCAGGAATAGTTTTTCGTCTCTATGTATCACCCTCGATACAATGACACTATACTGTATGGAATTATATTTTCATTTTTGATTGGAGTTTTACTCCGATCATTTTTTCATATTCCTGGATTTTTGTATGCTGTAGTTATATTCTTCTCTATAATTTTGGTATTTGCAAAACCAAAATATAAACTTTCTTCGTTAATTACTTCACTTGTCTTGATTTCTTTTGTGTGTGGGATGCTTCGTTTTGATATGAAAGATCAGCGACAGCCACGAGATTTATTTGAAGGGGGAGAAGATGTTGTGCTTGAGGGTTTTGTTGTTTCGGAATCTGAATATAAGCCAGCATACCAGCGCTTTGTTTTTGAGGTGGATGCTCGTCCTTCATACAAGGTGCTTGTGAGTTCTGATCGCTATCCTGAATTTTATTACGGTGACAAGATTCGCATTGCTGGTACTATGCAAAAACCTTCAAATTTTATTACAGACACAGGAAGGGAATTTGATTATGTTCAATATTTGGCTAAAGATGAAATCTACTACACTATGTCTTACGCCAACACCTCACTTCTTGCCTCCAAGACCAAGAAGGGGTTTCGTTCGGTTTTGTTTTCTTTTAAACAAAAATTTCTTAGTGCAGGTAACAGAATAATTCCCGAACCAGAAAGCGCGCTTTTGGGAGGAATATTACTTGGAGTAAAACAATCTCTCGGGGAAGAGCTTGAAAATAATTTTATTGATACGGGCACAATTCATATTGTTGTTTTGTCTGGATATAACGTAACAATTGTTTCAGAAGCCTTTGTTCGATTTTTTCAAACTATTGTTTCAAAAAACTTAGCGCTTATTTTTGGTGGTGTAGGTATCATTTTATTTGCAATTATTACAGGTGCCACGACAACAACGGTTCGAGCTTCTGTTATGGGACTGCTCGGACTGCTTGCTAGACTAACTGGTCGCACCTATGAAATAACACGAATGTTGTTTTTGGCAGCTTTTCTTATGGTTCTTCACAATCCCTATGTTTTAGTTTTTGATATTTCTTTTCAACTTTCTTTTATTGCAACCCTTGGACTCATTGCGGTTTCTCCACTGGTCGAAAAATGGTTTTGGGTTCAGAAAATTACAACAAGATTTGGTATTCGTGAAATTGTGGCGTCAACTATAGCAACACAAATAGCGGTGTTTCCATATATTATGTATCGAATAGGTACTTTGTCTGTTATTTCACCACTTGCAAATCTTTTGGTTTTGCCGGTGATTCCAGCTGCTATGGGAGTAGGGGCTCTTGCTTCGTTTTTTGAATTACTCACATCTCTTGGTTCTAACCCCTTAAGTTGGGCTAGTTATGGTTTGCTTCATTATGTTTCTTTTGTTGTTGAGAAGTTGGCTTCTTTTTCATGGAGTGCGGTTACCTTGCCATATTTCCATTGGTTTTTTATTCTAGCTTTATACGGCTTGATTGCTGTGTGGGTTTTTAAATTTTCTAGAAATCCACGGATTTTAAATAAGTAATAACCAAAACACGGTATACTTGTTATATATGATGAAACAAAAAACAATCTTGCATGTTCTGGGTGGAATTTTTACCATTATTACTTTACTATTTTTTATTACGTCTTTTTCTCCTTCGGAGGTTGATGCGGCACCAACAGTAACTCGATTCTGGGTGAGTTCTGTTCCGGGTAATTGGTCTAATGGTGCAAACTGGTCTTTGTCTAATGGGGGAGTTTCTTGTGGTTGTGTTCCTGGTGTTAATGATGTTGTGGGATTTACGTCTTCTGCAAATGGGGCTGTGACGATTGATGCCCCTGTGTTCGTAAATGCGATATTAGCCTCATCTGGTTTTTCTGGGCAAATAACCAACACTAATCAGAATATTTCTATAGCAAGCGATTTGGAAATTCAGACAAATGCAATGATTGACTTTGGTTCAGGTAATTGGAATATTGGTGATGACATTATTTTGACCTCAGGTGGAGGTTCTCCTATTTTGAATTTGAATTCAGCAGATATTTTTGTTGGAGGGGATTGGGCTAACACCGGAGGTGTCGTAAACTCTGGAACATCAACTGTTCAATTTGATGGTTTGGGTCTTAATCAAAATATTTTTGGTAACAATACATTTTATAATGTAATTATTGACCCACTCTCAACTAAGTTTTTTGGTTTTCAAGAAAATTCAACAACTATTTTTGCAGGTGGTCTTATTGTTACTGGGGTTAATGCTGGGAATAAAGTTCATATTCAGACAGTGAATGCCGGCGGTATACCTGTAAAGAAAAATGCAACAATTACTCCTCAAGGAAGCGTAACTCTTGATTTCGTAACAGTTCAATACAATATCAACAATGGAACAACAAACCCTCTAACGTCACTCAGTGACGAGGTTGTTGAGGTTGTTCCGTTCTCAACATCTGGATGGTTCCCAACACGTGGTCCTGGAGGGATTATTTCAAATATTGAAACATGGTCTCTTGTGGATTCTGTCCCATTAAATAACTCCCTGCTAAGAGTTTCTGACGGTGAGGGAGTTCGAAGGCTTTCTTCTATTTTTGGTGGGACAATTATTGAGCAAGACGACACAAGTAAGCAGCCTGTATATACAAGTGGTGCTTTCAACTTCAACCCAGCACTAACCTTTGATGGAATTGACGATGTAATGTATTCGCCAGATGGCTGGACGTCAGAGGCATATTACTTTGCCGTGAAGACAGATAGCCCCGTGACAGCAAATCTAGAGCCATTGTCACCTTCATATTTTGCTGTTATGTCCTGGCTTGAAAATAGTTTTGAAGATCCTGCCGGAGCCTTTGTTTTGGGTGGTCAGTTTACGAGTATGTTTGGTTTGGAGGTGATAACCCACGCTGTGGGTGGCGGTACTCCTATTTACAGATCTGCACAAAAGATGGGGCCTGGTCAGTCGAATTTGATAGCATATGAAGATATCCCAAATATTTACGCATCAATAGAAAACGAGGCTGGGGATTATCAGGATTTGTTTGGTAATGGTAAATCTGTAGGAAATTTTTTGTTCGACACTCATTATGATTTTTCTGATCTTGAATTCTTTTTGGGTTCATATCTATTACCTTCTGGAGGTAATCTTATTCCTGCTGGTTTCTTCAAAGGTCAGATAGGTGAACTTATTTCTTTTACACAACGTCATGATGACAACAATAGACAGAAAGTTTTGTCTTACCTTGCTCTCAAGTATGGAACAACACTTGATCAGTCTGACGGGGGTCAAGATTATGTTTCCTCATCTAGTAATAATAATAAAATCTGGAGTTTTGCTGAGGCTGGACCCTTCAATCAAGATATTGCGGGTATTGGACAGGATAACGCAAGTGCTTTATATCAACCAAAATCTCGATCAGTAAACAAAGATAGTATCTTCACTATTGGTGATCCGTCAGATTTGGAAAATATGGAATTTTTATTTTGGGCCAACAATGGTGACCCTTATGATTCTTGGCTTTCATATCCAGAAGCGCCTCAAGGATTTTCCCGAATCCAAAGAGTTTGGGATGCTAGTAGGACCGGTAACGTTGGAGAGACAATGGTCTATGTTGATCCTACAAATCTTCCTCCAGCCCCAGGTGCTCTATATCTGCTTGTTTCAACAAATCCTAATAATTTTTCAAATGCTTCAGTACGTAGTTTTCGAATGAAAAAAATTGGAGATCAGTGGCAACTCGAGGACCCTTACACTTTTGGTCAAACAGCATCCGCAAACGGTTCCAAAGGTGAGTACTTTACTATAGGGCACAAGGTAATTGAAGTTGAATTTAAAGACGCTTCACTTTCTTCTCCCGAAGATACTCCCGTTGATATGACTCAAGTGTATGTTAAGGGTGAAGTGTCGAGTCCTTTCTCTTTTGGAATTATTGACAAGAGTAACACCATAACTACGCAACCTAAAGCAACTGCTGGTTCCGACTATACCTTTACCAGTCCTCAAATGGTGACAGTTCCAATTGGTGACTACAGAACAAATCTTTATCCTGTTGATTTAAATTTGACAATTATTCCTGATAACTTGATTGAGAGCGATGAATTGACCACCTTTATGATACCTGGACTTCCTGCTGGTGTTGCTCTTGGTGATATTGATGGAGACACTCTTGTTCAGGGTACTCATAACTATCTCATTATTAATGATGATTCCGCTGGGGTTGTAGTTAGTCCAACGAGTTTAGAAATTGCTGAAAATGATTTTGGTGAATATACTATAGTGCTTACAAGTGAAGTTACTGCAGATACTCAGGTAACTATTGATATAGTATTTGGTTCACAACTTGAAGAATCTCAAGGTTCTGGAATTTTGGTTGGGCAAATAACCTTTACGCCAGACAATTGGAATATTCCACAAATTGTCCCTGTATGGGCTCAAGAAGATGGCGTGATAGAGGGTATACATTTTGATACAGTTACCCACACTATTAGTGACACGACAACAGATCCAAATTATTTACCAATCGAAAATATCCAACAGGTTGACGTTACAATTTATGATAACGACCTGCCTCCAGTAGATGATGATGAGCCTGTTTCCACTGGTTCGTGTACAAATCCTAATGGATGTATTAATCAAGGTGATGATGACGGGGATGATGTTGAGATACTGGGCTGTATGGATCCTGTTGCTGTAAATTATCTACCTTCTGCAACTCAGTCTGACCCTGACGAACCTTGCTTGTATGTCCTTGGAGAAACAGACCCTCCTAGTGGAAATGATTATGTTGAAGATGCTTTAAGTGGAACAGGTGAGTGTCCTTATTTCTCAGGATTTTATCGATTGGGAAGTGAGGGCTCAATGGTTGCTCGCTGGCAAGCATTTCTAAATGTTTTACTGGGAACAAACCTTACGATTGACGGTAAATTTGGACACTCAACAGACATTGCGGTAAAAGAATACCATGAGCAATGGGCTGACGTTATTTTGCGCCCATGGGGCCACACAACGCCTACTGGGTATATTTACAAGACGACCAACGCGACAGGAAACTCAATGATAGGTTGTCCTTTGGGAACTTTGTTTATCTCAGAGACGGGAGAATACTTTAACGCCGATACTTACAATTCAAATTACAATCTTCAAGCGCTAACTCAAGAATTACGAAACGCTTTGAATATTGAATCAGCTCAACTCTTGGATGGTTACAGTGACCCAACTCAAGATTACACGCAGTAGTTCAAACCTAACCAAAAAGAAAAACCTCGTACGAGGTTTTTCTTTTTGGTTAGGTTTGTGATAGTATTGTTTTATGAAGAAACACATTATTACACTTGCTGGGAAACCTGGAAGTGGAAAATCATCTACTGGAACACAACTTGCTCGGACTCTTGAGTATCAACGTTTTTCTATGGGTGATCTACAGAGAAAATATTCAGAAGATTTGGGTATGGATTTTGCGTCATATTCTGAAATGCAGAAAACAGACCACACTATCGACAAAAAAATTGATGAGTACCAACGTGAAATTGGCGAGGTGGAAGATAATTTTATTTTGGATTCACGACTTGGTTGGTATTTTATTCCTCAATCTTTCAAGGTTCTACTTGATCTTTCTGCAGAAATTGCTGTTGATCGTATTATGAAAGATATGGAGAACAATCCTACACGAAAAGTAGAAAAAGTGGACACGAGAGAAGATATGATCGTTGCAATGAATGCGCGTATTGATTCTGAAAAAATTCGATATCAAGATTTGTATGCAATTGCAAATCATTTTGACCCTAACAATTTTGATCTTGTTGTGGATACTCAGCAGCACTCTCTAGAAGAAGTTGTTGATATAATACAAAAAGCATATGAAAAATGGTTTCAAGAATAAATTACAAATATGGCAATGGTCCGTTCTGGCTGTTGTCTTTTTTGTAGCTGTGACTCTTCTTGTTTTGCAAAGTTTGTTGGGGAGTAAAATTACAACAGTTGCGTTTCTTGATGTTGGGCAGGGTGATTCAATTTTTATACAAGCTCCGAATGGTGTCCAGGTTCTTGTAGACGCGGGTCCTGATGTTGGTGTTGTGAGGTCATTGAGTCAAGTGATGCCGTTTTGGGACAGGTCTATTGATTTGATTATTCCAACACACGCCGATCAAGATCATATTGGGGGATTTCCTGAAATTCTAAAACGATTTAAAATAACTTCTATTTTTGATACTTCTAACGTTGCGTCAACATCAATCTATGAGGAGTATGCAAAGTTGCGCGATGATGAAAAAGTTCCAATTCGCATTGCAAGTTTTGAAGATGCTATTGTTTTGGATAAAGAGTCAGGTGTTTATTTGCGTGTGTTGTATCCAGATCAAAATGTTTCAGAGCTACCTCGCAATGAAAGCTCAACCATCCTGCAGCTTGTGCATGGAGACATTGAAGTAATGTTGACAGGAGACGCTGGTGTTATGGTGGAAGATTATTTGGTGGGTAGGTACAATAGTTTCCTTGAGTCAGAAATTTTGAAGGCTGGACATCATGGATCAAAAACATCAACTTCAGATTTATTTTTGCAAGCAGTTGATCCTCAAGTGGTTGTAATCTCGGCTGGGGAAGATAGCAGATACGGGCACCCGCACCAAGAGGTAGTAGAAAGAATTAAATCTCGTGCTATTCCTATATTAGAAACCTCAAGAGAAGGAACTATTATTTTTGAAATTGATGGAGAAAATGTTTGGCGGAAATAATTTCATTTTTGTGCAATTATTAAATTTGCGTAAGAATATATAAAATAAAAAACTCCCAAACGGGAGTTTTTTATTTTACGATACCTGCTTTTTTCAAAGTAGAGTATGCGCCATTTTTGTTGATTGTTTTGATCGCTTTTGTTGAAAGTGTAAGTTTAATCTTTTTTCCTGTTTCTGGAATGAAAACAGTTTTCTTTTGAAGGTTTGCGTACTGTCGACGCTTTCCTCCAGATTGAAACTCAGTCGCACGAACACGGTTGCTGTATCGTCCGGCAACTTGAGATGACTTACCTGTCACTGCGCATTTTTTTGCCATATATTATATGTGTACCCACCGTGCTCGGCAGGAGAATTAATTTCTAACAAATACGAAGTTTATGCTATCATACGACTATAAACTATGCAAGGACTAACCTCAGTATTCTATATAATAGTACTCATCGTTTCCATTGTGCTCCATGAGATGGCACATGGCTATGCTGCTTTGTCCCAAGGTGATCAGACAGCCTGGCGGGCAGGGAGACTAACATTTAATCCACTCAAACATCTTGATTTGTGGGGTTCTATTATTATTCCTCTTTTCCTTATCATTACAAGCGCAGGGTTTGTAATTGGGTGGGCTAAGCCTGTTCCCTACAATCCTGACAATCTCCGAAACCCTGTATGGGGAAAAGTTTGGGTTGCTATCGCAGGGGTTTTGACAAATCTTGCCATTGCACTTATTTTTGGTTTACTTATTAGGTTTGCTTCTTTTTCTGGGAATCTTCTTATGTTTCTTGAGATAGTTGTGTTAACTAATATTGTTCTTGCGGTATTTAACCTCGTTCCAATTCCACCCTTGGATGGTTCCAAAATTATTCTTGCCTTTATTCCTCCTCAATATGAACACTATGTTCATCAGTTTGAGCGATACTCCTTGGTTGTTCTCTTGCTTTTTATTTTCTACGGATGGAACCTCATCACGCCTGTGATAGCAAAGCTTTTTCTTTTGTTTACGGGATTGGTTTTCTAATCTTGCGCTCTGTAGCGCTCTATGGTACTGTCTACAGGAACTTCACTCATATTCTTGAGTGAGTTTTCATTACGATAAACGAGGATTCAAGTTCAAACTAAGTTAAACGAAGTTTTAGCTTGATCCGAGTGATTTTGTAACGATTTTACCAGTAAGGAGTAATCTCGCAAAGCGAGGTGAATAGTTGGTCGCTTCGGCGACGTAATGCTACACATATTTAAAATATATGCCAACAACAAATCAACTCATTCGAAAAGGACGAACAAAAGTCCAAAAGAAAAAAAGTGCTGTTGCGCTTGCTCGAGGATTCAATTCAATCCAGAACAAACCAACAAGATACGCATCCCCATTCAAACGTGGTGTGTGTATTAAGGTAACGACAACAACTCCTAAAAAGCCTAACTCTGCGCTTCGAAAGATCGCTAGAGTACGACTTACAAATGGATATGAAGTTACTGCATACATCCCAGGTATGGGACACAAATTACAAGAACACTCAGTTGTACTATTGCGAGGAGGTAGAGTAAAAGACCTTATCGGTGTGCGATATACGATAGTGCGAGGAGTTCTAGATGCAGAAGGTGTACAAAACCGAAAGCAAGGTCGATCTAAGTATGGAGCTAAGAAACCTAAGGCTGAATAGTACTATGCGAAGACCAATAAAAAATAAACACCAAGTAGTTGCAGATTCTGTCTACAACTCAGTAAAACTTTCTCGATTCATTAACTACGTAATGGCTGATGGAAAAAAGGACGTTGCACGAAAAGTGGTGTATAAATCATTTGAAAAAATAAAGGAAATTACAAAGAACCCAAACCCGCTTGAAGTATTTGACATCGCACTCAAAAATGCTTCACCTGCAGTTGAGGTTCGATCTCGACGAGTCGGTGGTGCAAACTACCAAGTTCCTCGAGAGGTTCGAACAGAGCGACGAGTAACACTTGCAATGCGGTGGATCGTCGGGGCAGCACGAGACCGAAAAGGAATCTCTATGGGTCAAGCTCTTGCAGAAGAATTGATCAACGCTTACAACAATGAAGGTATTGCTGTAAAGAAAAAAGAAGATACACACAAAATGGCAGAAGCCAACAAAGCATTTGCACACTTTGCGTGGTAAAAAGGATGAACCCGAAAGGGTTTTTTCTTTTTCCACCTGCAAAGTGTGTATGGAGAGCAAGAAGCTTGCGACAAGAGCACCAACGGTGCGTCTCGCTTTGCGTGGTAAAAAGGATGAACCCGAAAGGGTTTTTTCTTTTTCTGGTTTAGGGGCTTATTGCAAAATTTGCCTTCATATTATATAGTTTGTCTGTCACACAACCCCAAAGGGGTTTTTATTTACTCGTTAGAGAGAGTGGGGCAACAACAGCAAATTATTTATTAAATTTATACATATTTTATGTCTCGAGATTATCCATTAGCACGAGTGCGAAATATCGGAATTATTGCGCACATTGATGCTGGTAAAACAACAACTACAGAACGTGTACTTTTCTACACTGGAGTATCTCACAAAATTGGTGAGGTTCACGATGGTGCGGCTACTATGGACTGGATGGAACAAGAGCAAGAGCGTGGTATCACAATTACCTCAGCGGCTACAACTTGTTTCTGGACCCCAACTTATGCAACGGGTGACAAAACAATGGAAACACGATTTAACATTATTGACACACCAGGTCACGTAGATTTCACCGCTGAAGTGGAGCGGTCTTTGAAGGTGCTTGATGGTGCAGTAACTGTGTTTGATGGTGTTGCTGGTGTTGAACCTCAGTCTGAAACTGTTTGGCGACAAGCTGACAAGTACAAAGTTCCTCGAATTTGTTTCATTAACAAGCTCGACCGAACAGGTGCTTCTTTTGATCGAAGTTTCAAATCAATCATTACTCGACTGACACTGAACGCTGTTCGATTCCAACTTCCATGGGGAGAAGAGGGAGATATGGAAGGTGTTATCGATCTTATGAAGATGAAGGCTTATTCTTTCGAAGGTGAGATGGGAAATAAAATTATTGAAAATGAAATCCCAGAAAATCTTCGGGCAGAAGCTGAAAAATTCCGAGGTCAAATGATTGAAAAAATCGTTGAGAATGACGAAGACGCGATGGAACGATATCTTGGAGGGGAAGAAATTTCTCTAGAAGAACTAAAGAAAATTACACGAAAAGCTGTTATTGCAAACGAACTAATTCCTGTATTTGCAGGAACCGCTCTCAAAAATAAAGGAGTACAACTCGTGCTCGACGCTGTTGTTGATTACCTGCCAGCCCCGACAGATATTCCTGCTGTGCAAGGAAAAGATGTTAAGACTGGTGAAATTATTACTCGAGCAGCTTCTGATGATGAGCCTTTGTCATCACTTGCTTTCAAGATTGCGACAGACCCATTTGTTGGGCAGTTAACATTCTTCCGAGTATATTCTGGAACACTAGAAGCTGGATCCTATGTATACAATCCACGAACAGGTGACAAAGAACGAATTGGGCGAATTCTTCGAATGCATGCAAATGATCGAGAAGATGTAAAGAAAGTATACGCAGGAGAAATTGCTGCTGCTGTGGGACTTAAAGATGTTAGAACGTCTGATACGCTTTGTGATATTGAAAAACCAATCATTCTTGATGAGATTGATTTCCCAGAGCCTGTTGTATCACTTAAAATTGAACCAAAAACTAAGGCTGATCAAGAAAAAATGGGAGTTGCTCTTGGGCGACTTTCTGCAGAAGATCCAACATTTCGAGTGTCTACTGACGCTGAAACAGCAGAAACTATCATTGCTGGTATGGGAGAACTTCATCTTGATATTATTGTAGATCGAATGAAGCGAGAATTTGGTGTTGAGGCAAATGTTGGTGCTCCTCAAGTTTCGTATCGAGAAACAATTCAATCAAACTCAGAAGCCGAAGTGAAATACGTAAAGCAGTCTGGTGGACGTGGACAATATGGACACGTAAAAATCAAGATTGAACCATTTACGGGAGATCCAGAAGAAGAGGTTGCAAAAAACATTACTCGAGAAGAAGGTTTCCAATTCATCAACAGTATCAAGGGTGGAGTTATTCCTCAGGAATATATTCCAGCTTGTATGAAAGGATTTAAAGAAGCTATGGAGCGAGGTATCGTTGCAGGTTTCAATATGACAAATGTTTCTGTTGAACTATATGATGGTTCGTACCATGATGTAGACTCCTCAGAAATTGCCTTCAAGATTGCTTCATCTCAAGCTTTCCAAGAAGCCGCTCGAAGAGCAAATCCGGTATTGCTTGAACCTATGATGAAAATCGAAGTAATTGTTCCAGAAGAATATATTGGAGACGTTACAGGAGATATTGCTTCGAAACGAGGTCTTGTAGAAGGAACTGAAAACCGAGGTCTTGTACAAGCTGTAAAAGGTTCTGTACCGCTTTCATCAATGTTTGGTTATATGAACCAACTTCGATCGATGACTTCAGGACGAGGAAACTTCACAATGGAATTTGCACGATATGATGTGGTGCCACAAAATATCGCAGACGAAATTTCAAAGAAGAGAGCTTAAATACAAACTAAACAAAAAACGTTCGCCTAAAAAAGCGAACGTTTTTTGTTTACATTGTTTCTATATTGTTTATAATAAAATCATGAAGCGAAAAAAAGAATCGCATAATGAAACTCACGAACACTCAATTGATAAAACAGCTCTGGTTCTTTCTGGGTTTATTATTTTTGTTTTAGCTTTCGCAAGTCTTGGGGGAGGTAAGTCATTTCGCTCGGAACGAACAGATGGTTCGGTCTTAGGTTCTCAAGACATGAAATCATCACAACAAATAACCGATGAAATAAACGAAGACTTTATACAAGAATACATGCCATATCTCAAGCGATAAAAACACTTACTTGTAAGTGTTTTTACGTACAGGGATTATATATTGACTTATATCTGTATTTGTGATATAAAATAATCAACCAAAAACCTTGAAATGTTATGAAAAAAATAATGTTCTTTTTATTCTGTGCGTTTACTTTGCAAACAGCAAACGCACAGACAAGTACCACAACAGTAAGTTGCAGTACTTCAGACCAGGGGTTATTCAACACTCTGTCTCAGCCTAACTGGAATCCATTCAATTGGGTTCTGTTCGGTCCAGGCTCTATCGAGTTAATCGGTGGTGTCTACGAGGTCCAGATCGACCCAGAACTCTTAGGTGAAGAAGTCAGATTGACTACCGTATCTTGGGTCGCCCCTCAGGATGGAATTTTGAGATTCGACTTTGACCTGAGCGCCTTGGATGAGTATGAGTGCTTTGTTGCGCGCATACTTGTAAACAGTGTTCAAGAAGGCTTTTTCTTCAACGGAGAAATACCATTAGACGCTGGAGATGAAATCATCTTTGGTCTCTACTGGCTTACTGAAGTTAGTTGTTTGGGGGAAATTTCCATTACGGTGGATTCAATTTCATTTGAGTATGAGTGTCCATCGGGATGCTTGTATCCTCAAGCGCTAAACTACAACCCAGAAGCCAGTGTGGACAATGGGTCCTGCCAGTTTGAATCGGTCGTTTGTATACCAACCCCAGATCTAAATGGGGATGGTGTGGTGAATACCATTGATTTGATGATAATGCTTGCCTTTTTTGGTGACATTATTGAGTAAAGTTCTTTTCGCTTATATTGACCCCGGAATACTTTGTATTTCCGGGGCTTTTTTCTTGACTTTGAAGCTTCTCTGGGTTAGTATAATCCACGTAATCGCGTTGTGCGTGTTTATCTTTTTAAACACTTCCATAGTATTTCGACGGAAATAATATGCGGCGATTATTATTTACTAGTACGTAATAATGGCGGTTGAATACCCAATTTATTAACCGGGTTTTTAACCATCTGTTTTTTATATTGTTACTGATTTTTTGGATGTTCTTTCTCCTTGCCGAACGGTCAGTTAACACACAATAACCTATGTCAAACTTCGATAGAAGTAAGCCTCACGTAAACGTGGGAACGATTGGTCACGTTGACCATGGAAAGACAACTTTAACAGCTGCTATTCTACACACGCTAAACCTAGCGGGTGGTGAATACGGATCTAACGTAAAGGACGTTAGTCAAATCGATAATGCTCCAGAAGAGCGACAACGTGGTATCACGATTGCGCTTTCTCACAACGAGTACTGGACGCCAAATCGACACTACGCTCACATCGACGCTCCAGGTCACGCCGACTACATCAAAAACATGATTACCGGCGCTGCTCAAATGGACGGTGCTGTAATTGTGGTGGCTGCTACTGACGGTGCGATGCCTCAAACTCGAGAGCACATCCTTCTTGCTAAGCAAGTTGGTGTACCATCACTTATCGTATTCCTAAACAAGTGCGATATGGTAGACGACGAAGAAATGATTATGCTTGTAGAAGAAGAACTTCGAGATCTTCTTACAAAGTATGATTTTGATGGAGCAAACGCTCCAGTGATTCAAGGATCAGCACTTAAGGCTCTTGAGTCTTCAAGTATTGAAGATCCATGGTCACAAAAAGTATTCGATCTTATCAAGGCGATGGACGACTACTTCCCAACACCAGTTCGAGAAACTGAAAAACCATTCCTAATGCCTGTTGAGGATATTTTCTCAATTGAAGGACGAGGAACAGTTGCTACAGGAAAAATTGAACGAGGTAGTATCAAGGTAGGTCAAGAAGTTGAGATTGTTGGTATTAACCCAACAGCTAAAGCAACTATCACAGGAATTGAAATGTTCAACAAACAGCTTGATTCAGGAATGGCTGGGGACAACGCAGGAATCCTTATTCGAGGTATCAAAAAAGAAGATATCCACCGAGGGCAAGTTCTTGCAGCTCCAGGATCTGTTACTCCTCACACAGAATTTGACTGTGAAGTGTACGTACTTTCAAAAGATGAAGGTGGACGACACACACCATTCTTCACTGGTTACAAACCTCAGTTCTACATTCGAACAACTGACGTAACTGGAGAAGCAACACTTCCAGAAGGAACTGAAATGGTTATGCCTGGAGATACAGTTAACCTTTCAGTGAAGCTTACATCTGCTGTTGCTCTTGAAGATCAGCAACGGTTCGCTATCCGAGAAGGAGGTCGAACAGTTGGTGCCGGAGTGGTAACTAAGATCATCAAGTAAAAACACTTTTGAATTGTAATACTTTCGAGTGTTGCAAAATCAAAGTACGTTCTCTATGGCAACTAAAGATACAAAATCTACAAAGACAGCCAAAAAGGACAGTGTTGTGAAGCTTCGTATTCGAGTACGTGCGTACGAGAATAAGATCTTGGATGCGTCAGTAAAGCAGATCATTGATACTGCTGCGCGATATGATGCAGAGGTGGTAGGACCAGTTCCTCTTCCAACTGAAATCAAGAAGTACACCGTGAACCGAGCTACATTCGTGTACAAGGACTCACGAGAGCAGTTTGAAATTCGAATTCATAAGCGTTTGATTGACATTGTCAATCCAAACCAAAAGACTATCGAAGCGTTGACCAATCTAAACCTGCCTTCAGGTGTAGAAGTCGATGTTAAAATGCTCTAAATCTGTCTTTTGACTATTAAATAAATAGCTACAATGTGACAAAGTCTGGATACGGTAAACGTTTCCAGACTTTCGTCATAATTTAACTATCTAACTAAAAAAATTATGAAATTTATACTAGGAACAAAGGAAAACATGACTCAGTACTTTGATGCTGAGGGACGTGTGTATCCAGCAACAATCGTGAACGCTGGTCCAGTTACTGTGACAAAGATTTTGTCACAAGATAATGATGGATATACAGCGATTCAAGTAGGGTACGGTTCTCAAAAAGAATCACGTATCAACAAACCACAACAAGGAGAGTTCAAAGGACTCGAAATGTTCAGGGTTTTAAAAGAATTCCGATTTGACAATCCAGGAGATCTCAAGCGAGGTGATGTAATTTCTGCAGATATATTCGCTGAAGGTGACACTGTTGTTGTTTCTGGAACTTCAAAAGGAAAAGGGTTTCAAGGTGTGGTAAAACGACACAACTTCGCAGGAGGTCGTCGTTCACACGGACAAAAACACTCAGAGCGAGAGCCAGGTTCTATTGGGGCAACTGGTCCAGCTCGAGTATTTAAGGGAACTCGAATGGGAGGTCGTATGGGAAGCGATAGAGTAAGCGTAAAGAATCTTCACGTGCTTGCTGTTGATGCTGAAAATAACCAATTACTAATTAAAGGTGCCATTCCGGGACGACGAGGTTCACTCGTTGAAATCCGAGGCTAAGCTACTACTATGGAAGCAATTGTATATACAAAAGATGCCAAGGAAGCTGGAAAGGTAAACCTTTCAGATAAAGTATTTGGTGTTGAATGGAATCCAGATCTTGTTCATCAAGTTAGCAGATCTATGCTGTCTAACCAACGAGCTGGAACCGCTCATACAAAAGACCGATCAGAAGTAAGTGGAACAGGTAAGAAGCCATGGAAGCAAAAAGGAACAGGGCGTGCTCGACACGGGTCACGACGAAGTCCAATTTGGCGATCTGGTGGAGTTGCTCATGGTCCACGAAGCGACAAGAATTATGACAAGAAAATCTCAAAGAAAATGAGAGCAAAAGCACTGTACACAGTACTTTCTCAAAAACTTCGAGACGGACAAATTCTTTTTGTTGACTCTCTTTCACAAGATCAAATCAAAACTAAGGTTGCTGCAACAAACCTTGTGAACCTTGCAAAGGTTCAAGGTTTTGAACGATTAGCTGGTTCACCAAAGCGAGTTGCGCATATTGCATTCGCCGAGGGTGGAGAAATTCTTCACAAGAGCTACAACAACATTCCATATGTTGATATGAATGAGATTCGAAACCTAAACGTTTTGGATGTATTGAATCACCAATACCTTGTGATTGAAAATCCTGAGTCGAGTTTGAAAGTTTTAGAAGCTAAGATGGCATAAATATCATGGCAAATAAAAACAAAACTCAAAACCCAGGAGCAGTTATCACATCTCCTCGAATTACAGAAAAAGCAGCAAATCTGTCAGGGGGAAATGTTTACACTTTCAATGTTGCAACAAAAGCGACAAAGCCTGAAATCAAAAAGGCTATTGAAGACCTCTATGGAGTTTCGCCTGTGAAGGTTACAACTTCAACCATCAAGTACAAACCAGTACGACGCCAAGGAATTCTTGGTAAAAAAGGTGGAGGTAAAAAAGCGATGGTTTTCCTTAAAAAAGGAGAGTCTATCGAAATAATGTAAACAAATTATAAGTATGGCTGCGGATGCCGATACGATTCGCATAAGGCTAGCTCGCCGATAATGAGCCAGAAAATAGTATGAAAAAATACAAACCAACAACTCCGGGCCGACGTGGAATGAGTGTTGTGTCATACAAGGATGTGATCACACGATCAAAGCCTGAAAAGTCACTAACACGAGGTTTCAAACGTGGTACTGGACGGAACAATCAAGGGCGTATCACTACTCGACATAAGGGTGGTGGACACAAGCGACGGTTCCGAGAAATTGACTTTACGTTTACCAAGAAAGATATTCCAGCAAAAGTAACAACTATTGAATATGATCCAAACCGATCATCATATATTGCACTTGTAACATATGCTGATGGTGAAAAGCGATATATCCTTGCTTCAAAAAACATGAAGGTTGGAGACAAGATTATTGCTTCAAAGGATGCTCCAGCAGAAGAGGGAAACCGACTTCCGCTACGAGAAATTCCAGTAGGTACTTTTGTTCACGCTGTAGAATTGCGACCTGGCGCAGGTGCTAAGTTTGCTCGTTCTGCAGGTTCATTTGTGCAAGTGATTGCGCACGATGGGGGAATGGCATTTTTGAAAATGCCTTCTGGGGAAACACGAAAAGTAGCCGAAACATGCTGGGCTTCAATTGGAGAAATTTCTAATTCAGAGTGGAAACTTACAAACTGGGGTAAAGCCGGACGTGCACGACACCGAGGTATACGGCCTACAGTTCGAGGTTCTGCTATGAACCCAGTTGATCACCCTCATGGAGGTGGAGAAGGACGACAAGGTATCGGACTTCGACGTGGTCCTAAAACTCGACAAGGTAAACTTGCATACGGTGTTAAGACACGACGAAAGAAGAAATACTCAAACGTTCATATTGTGGAACGACGAAAAACAAAGCGTTAACACAAGACTCAATAAAGAAAAACCGCTCACCCGAGCGGTTTTTCTTATGCTTGACTTTATCATTAAAATATGATATAAATCAATGAAATTTCATTGAAATGTTAAATAAATATCCGTGGATTATTCATCTGCTGAAATTCCTTACAATAGTTTGGGTTATCAGTAACACGGGTTGTTTTCAGGCAATTTATGAAGAAAATCAAAAACCTCTTACAGAAAAAGAGTTGCAAACTGAAGCTCTTCTTGATTCTTTATCGCGAGGTGAAGAATTAGAAAGGCGTTGGTTGACGGACTCACTTTCTACTGAGGTTTGGAAAAGAGCATGGTTTAGTATTGAACAGGGTGGTAAGTATGATTATTTTGATTACTTTCGAGATTTGAAAGCTTGTAAAGATACAGCTGACAAATACTCACCTTGGTCAATGGAAGATGGAACTCGTACCAACGAGTTTAATCAAGTACATTGGCATCTTGGTAAAAATTACAATACACCAGCCGATATTGCAGAGCTCGAACGAGCTCGTTGCGAATATCTGGGTTATTGTAATAATCAATACCCTCCCGGTGTTGAACAGCCAAAGGTAAAGGATTGGAAGCTGGTATTTTATTGGCTTCTAAAACAATACCTACTCAGTCTTTTTCCAGTTTTGATTTTTCTTTTACTCTCAATCAAACAAGGCAAGCTGCAACTTTCTCCGAGAAAGTCATCAGTAAGTTTTGTGTTGTATTGGTTAATTTGGCCTCTGCGTTTGGCAGGTAAGATTATTGCTGAGTCTAATTCGGCTAGAGCCGAAGTGCACATTCGTTCAGAAAAAGAATCCTTATTTGACTCATTGAGCGAACGTGAAAAATCGTTCATCATATCATATAAGGAGTATTCTCAAAGACGAAAAGCAGCAAGAAAAGGTTCAACCAAGCGAGCTTTAGCTCAAATGGAGCAAGATATTGTTCAAACTGTTCGTGGTAGAAATTCATTTCAACTGCGTTACATTATGGCTATCTTTGCTGTTCTTCTTGTTCGTGTTGTTCCTGCTTGTGAAATAGCTTTTGAAGCAATATCTTCATCAGATTCCCAAGTGGAAATAACTGTGTGTTATGACTGCGATGATCCTGATCCTCCACCAGAAATATCTTTTACAAACGTTGCTTTAAAAGCTGTGTTTACTGAAGATTGTCTTGGTAAAAGGTTCAGGCAAAGAAAACAACCCATTGTTGGTTTTAAAGAATCTCTTTTAGATGGTTTTAGATTTCGGTTACTTCAAGTGCCGAAAGTTTGTGAAGCAAAGTAAAACTTGTATCACAAACTCTAAAATTATTTTAAAGATGAAACATCTGATTTCTATGGTTTTGTTTGTTTTCCTTGCTTGTGTAGCGCAAGCTCAAATAACAAACATTGTCTCAGTAGACTCGAGTCTTGTTGTGAACCAGCTTTATGCTGGAGCACTACAGGCAACTAATTTTTCAACTGATAGTATCAGCGCTTCTCCGTGGACGGGTGTTCGTTTGGGTGGTAGAGCCACTTACGCGATTTCGCCCAAATGGAAAGCTCAATCCTTTTTTGTTCTGGATCAAAATTCCAGCAATGAATCAGGAACGATACAATCATTTGTTGTCCTTACCCAAGTCACTGACAAGCTGTTGGTGAGTAATGGGTTTGGTCCACAGGTTGGAACATTCCTTCACCGGCCGCTTCCACCAACTGCTTTTGGGCAGTTTGAGCCTTGGACAAAGGCTCAGGTTCCAGGAGGTGGATTTGTGAGTCGAGTGAGTTACCAATTTGAAAAATTTGGTTTACAGTCCAGTGTTCGTTACGCTGAAAATCCTGAATACCATTTTGGTTTTACTACCAAGAAGCTGCAAGCTTCGGGGTGGTACCAAGAGAATGGTGTCTGGGGTGGGGCGGTTAGTTTTTCTGGAGACAGATTATTCACAACAACTTTGGTGAACCAATCTCATATCGGTCAATTCTTTGTTATCTCTTTTGGAGAAAAACTTAAGAATTTGAAATGGTATGGTGATATTGGTTATTCACACGAGTTTGACGAAGTGTCTCGTGCTGAGACTGGTATATTGAAATCGTTTTCAATTCACGGGTACCCACTTAGTGGATTGTTTGGGTGCGGGTATTCATATGAGCAGCGTGCTGTTCGTGGATATCTCATGATTAACCTAAGCGATTGATGTACTTTAAAACCCTGGCGATTTTGCCAGGGTTTTTTCTTTTGGTTGACACTGACGCACTGCTTTGGTAATATATCGGGAGCTCATCTTTGGGCGTGTTTTCTTTAAATAAAAGGAAATATGAATATGAATCAGGCACGATGGCCTATGCGGCTCGTCTCGAAAGAGAGAGTAAACACCGCTCGCGTCGTTGCTGGTTTTGTGTTTTTGGGAAAGATCTTCCCGTTTTATAAATTAGTTTAATGGTCCGTTATGCGGATTACACAACTTTAGACATGACACGATCACTTAAAAAAGGTCCTTTTGTAGATATAAAACTACTCAAGAAAATCGATGGTAAAAAAGGCGCCGATGCTGGAGTTATCAAAACTTGGGCACGAGCAAGCCAAATCTCTCCAGAAATGGTTGGGTTTACTTTCGGAGTTCACAATGGGCGAAAGCACATAGAAGTTTTTGTTACAGAAGATATGGTGGGGCATCGACTTGGAGAATTCTCTCCAACAAAGACATTCCATCGACACGGAGGTAAGCTTATGAAAGAGCTTGACCAGAAAAAGCGTGAAGCTGAAATTGCAGCGGCAAAAGCAGCTAAAGCAAATGGCTAATCCTTTAATTATTTAATCATTTTACAATTATGAAAGCGTATCTAAAAAATTACCGAATGTCGCCTCGAAAGGTGCGACTTGTCGCAGATGCAGTCAAGAACAAGAACGTCCAAGTTGCGGACGTTAAGCTTTCTTTCATGCCAAAGAAAGCTGCGCGAACAATTCGAACACTCATTCGTTCTGCTGTAGCAAACGCGGTAAACAATCAAGGCATTCAAGCAGATAATCTGTTTGTCAAAACAATAGAAGTAAACCAAGGACCAACACTGAAGCGATGGCGAGCTCGAGCTCGAGGAGCAGCGTTCCCGATCAACAAGCGAACATCAAATGTAAGTGTAGCTCTGGAAGAAAGAACTTCTACACCAAAAAAGCAGTCTAAAACTTCTGACAAAAAGGAAGTAAAAGAAACACCAAAGAAAACTGCACCAAAGAAAACAATAAAGAAAACAACAAAGAAGGTCGAAAAAGAAAACAACTCAAAAGAATCTAAATAATATATGAGTAAGAAAGTACATCCATATGCTCACCGACTTGGTATCCTACGTGATTGGAAATCTCGATGGTTTGCAGGAAAAAAACAATATCGAGATTACCTCATTGGTGATGTAAAAATTCGAGAGTTCGTAATGGAACAATATCGAACAGCTTCTGTTTCTTCTGTAGAGATCGAACGAAGCCCAAAATCTACTCGAGTTATTATCAGAACTTCTCGACCAGGTGTTATCATCGGTCGGCAAGGTGAAGGTGCGAAGAAGCTTCGACGAGACATCGTTACAATGATGAACAAGAACAATCTTCAAGTTACCGACGATCTTAAGATTGATATTTCAGAAGTACAAAGCCCGGATTCAGATGCAGCTGTTGTTGCATACTCAATCGCTGACGGACTACAAAAACGACTTCCGTTCCGACGTGTCATCAAACAAACTCTTGACCGAGTGATGGCAGTACGAGGAGTAAAAGGAGCTCGAATTGTAATTGGTGGTCGACTAAACGGAGCAGAAATGGCCCGAACAGAGGAAGTGAAGCGGGGATCTATTCCACTTCAAACATTCCGAGCGGACATTGATTTTGCACGAGAACGAGCGCGACTTCCTTACGGAACACTTGGAATTAAAGTGTGGATTTATAAGGGAGAAGTATTTGAAGCAGATAAAAAGTAATCTGTAATTACTAAACTTAAACAAGTAACGAATTACCATGCTATTCCCAAAAAAGACAAAATATCGAAAATGGCAGGTTGGACGAAAGTCGCTTGAAAAGCGTTCACGCCCAGCATCTCGAGGAACAACTGTTGCCTTCGGAGAATTTGGCCTCCAAGCAACGTCTCCTTCCCGGGTTACTTCTGCTCAAATTGAATCAGCTCGAAAGGCTCTCGTTCGACACCTTACAAAAGCTGGAAAATACTGGATCCGAATTTTCCCTGACAAACCAATCACACAGAAAGCTGCTGAGGTAGGTATGGGTAAGGGTAAAGGAGATCTCAAATATTATTGTTTTGAGGTTCGTCCAGGAAGAATTCTTTTTGAAGTTTCAGGAGTGAAAGAAGATCGAATGCGTGAAGCGCTTCGAAAAGCTGGAACGAAACTTCCATGTACAACAAAGGTCGTGAGCAAAGAAGACGTAGCTAAAAAGAACTAATATGGCAAAAGATATCAAAAAAATGGAAGAGAAGGAGTTGAAGGAACTGCTTACAGATTCACAAGAACTTCTCCAAAAGGAACGATTCAATCTTGCTGGCTCTGGTTCTAAGGAAGCTAAAAAGATTCCAAATCTTAAAAAGACAATCGCGCGAGTTCTTACAGAACTTCGAGCACGAGATAACAACTAAACTGTATGACAAACGATACACAAACAATCAAATACGCAAAGACCTTCCAAGGTGTTGTTGTTTCTGACAAAGGAGACAAAACGATCGTTGTCTCAGTGCCGCGATTCGTAAAACACCCTAAGTACAAGAAGTTCTACAAAATCAACAAAAAGTACAAAGCTCACGATGAGGCTAACACATTTAAGGTTGGGGATACTGTAAAGATCCAAGAATGTCGACCAATCTCTAAGGATAAGAAGTTTACAGTAGTAAACGCATAATAGGCTTATGATTCAAGACGGAACGCGAGTAAAAATCACAGATAATGGTGGAGGTGTTGAAGCGAAGGTCTTCAAAGTTCTTGGAGGTTCAAAGCGTCGATACGCACAAATTGGTGACCTTGTTGTTATTTCTGTAAAGAAAGCGCAACCTCGGAAACAAATCAAGAAAAAAGATGTTCACACAGCTATTGTTGTGCGACAACGAAAGCCTTTTCGACGAAAGGATGGTTCATATATCTCATTTGATGACAACGCTGTTGTTATTGTAGATAAGGTAAAGAAAGAACCAAAAGCAGGTCGAATCTTTGGTCCAATTCCTCGAGAAATCGCAGAAAAAGGATACCAAAAAATTATTTCATTAGCACCAGAGGTACTCTAATACTATGCGACTAAAACAAGGAGACAATGTAATAGTGATAGCAGGGAAGGACAAGGGAAAAACTGGAAAAATCACAAAGATTTTGAAGGAAGTAAACCGAGTCGTTGTGGAAGGTGTTAATCGAATGAAAAAAAATCGAAAAGTTCAACAGAAAGATGCTGATGGACAGATTGAATTTGACGCACCAATCAACATTTCAAATGTTATGTTGGTAGACCCAAAAACAAAAACGGGAACACGAATTCAAATCAAAAAGGTCGATGGAAAAAATGTACGAGTTAGTCAAAAAAGTGGTACTGAGCTTAAATAAGCAAAGACACTAATCTACTACTATGGAATCAGTAAAACAAAAAGACAAAAAAGTATTTGAAGCTTTGAAAGAAGTCTACGGATACAAAAATCCCGCTGAAGCTCCGCGACTTGAAAAAATCGTTGTTGCAACAGGAACAGGAAAGAAATTGAAGAACGACAAAAAGATCAACGAATTCATTTCTGACCGACTTGCAAAAATGACAGGACAAAAGCCTTCAGTTCGAAAAGCAAAGCAGTCAAATGCTGGATTCAAGCTTCGAGAAGGAGAAGAGATTGGTCTTGCGGTAACACTCCGTGGACATGAAATGTACAGTTTCATCGACAAATTTATTCACATTGCAACTCCTCGAACAAAAGACTTTCGAGGGTACAAACGAACAGCTATTGATGATATGGGTAACCTTACTCTTGGAATCAAAGAGCATTCTATTTTCCCAGAAACAGGGAACGAAGAAATTCGAGATGTGTTCTCTTTTGCAATTACTTTTGTAACAACTGCAACAAGTAAGAAAGAAGCTGAAGACTATTTTGACTTCATCGGAATACCTTTTAAGAAAAAAGCAGAAGCAACTAAATAAAACCATCAAAAAATCAGCTTTAAAAAGCTGATTTTTTGATGGGTGGTCTAATTTTCTCGATACTAATAGATAGTATTTTCTTAATAAGAGAGTATAATACACGACATGAATCCAGTCATATCAGTATCGAACCTCACGAGAAAGTTCAAAGACTTCGAAGCGGTTAAAGACATTTCTTTCGATGTCCAGCCCGGAGAGCTGTTTGCATTTCTGGGGCCAAACGGCGCAGGAAAATCGACCACCATCGCCATGCTGACAACAGTCCTCGACCGTACATCGGGCGAGGTGACTCTCAATGGTTATGATCCCGAAAAAGATCCGTACCAAGCACGGCGATCGTTTGGTATCGTCTTCCAAGACTCCAGTCACGACGAGGATCTGACCGCCTGGGAAAACATGCTCTACCATGCCATGCTCTACGGTGTGCCAGCTGCCGAACGAACCGAACGGATAACAAACGCGCTTTCCTATCTAGACCTGTCAGACCGCAAGGACGACCTGGTAAAAACTTTTTCTGGCGGAATGAAACGCCGACTCGAGATCGCTCGGGCTCTTCTGCATCAACCAAAGATACTATTTCTCGACGAGCCGACACTAGGACTGGATCCGCAGACACGAAACTACTTGTGGAATTATGTAACCAAACTTTCCCAAGAGCAGGGTATGACGGTGTTTTTCACGACTCACTACATGGACGAAGCACAAAAATTTGCCGATCGTATTGCGGTGATCGACCACGGAGAGATAAAGGCCATGGGTACACTCGACGAACTGATGACGTCCACACAGACGCAAACTTTAGAAGAAGCATTTTTAGAATTGACCGGTCGCACATTGCGCGAGGAGGGCGCTCAAGAGCACAGCTCTATGCGACGTCGGGGAGGGCGATAATTTTCTTTATATTATGATTGCATTATACGTTTTTTGGATTAGACAAGTAAAGAAATTCTTCCGTGTGCCAGCACGTATTTTCGGCTCGCTTGGACAGCCTTTGCTGTATTTGGTTGCGTTGGGGCTAGGACTGGGTTCCGCTGTGGGGAGTGTGGGTGATACGAGCTATATCAGTTATCTGGTGCCGGGTATTATGGGGCTAACAGTACTTTTTGCATCTATGTTCTCGGGCATCGAGCTGATCACCGATAGACGGTTTGGTTTCCTGCGAGAGACGCTGGTAGCGCCTGTGCGACGTATTTGGGTGTATCTGGGTATGGCAGCAGGCGGCGCGACCATTGCCACACTTCAGGGTATGTTGGTGTTTTTCCTTGGGTTGTTGTTTGGCTTTAGTCCGGCATCGTGGTGGGTGGCTTTGGCCGCTATTCCGGTGATGTTTTTGATTGCCTTACTATTTACCATGGTGGCGTTGATGATGGCTACAAAGATCCGAGATTTTCAGAGTTTCCCGATTATTATCAACTTTGTGATATTTCCACTATTCTTTTTGTCTGGGGCTATTTTCCCGCTGGAGGGCATCCCAAAAGGTTTGGAAGTAGTGACACAGCTCAATCCTCTGACGTACGGTATCGACCTATTGCGTGAAGTGGTAGTAGGTGCTGGATTCTATTCTATCGGTCTTGGGTTTGCGGTGTTGATCGGACTGAATCTATTGTGTATCGTCTGGGGCGCACAGCTATTCAAAAAAATGACTATTTAAAGTATAAAAGGCGCGTCTCCGACGCGCCTTTTACTTTATGTACACAAAATATACCAGGAAATAAAGCAAGTTCCGGAAATGCGGGGTTTGGGGTATGATATGGATATACTAAAAAATCTCAATTTAAGTAATTATGACAACAAAAACGAACACAAAAGAACAAGAACGAGCAGAACTCCACAGAGCAATCTGGTCAATTGCTAATGATTTACGTGGAAGTGTCGACGGTTGGGATTTCAAACAATATGTACTTGGAATACTTTTTTATAGATTCATCAGCGAAAACCTTTCAAACTACATTAATGCAGAAGAACAACGCGCAGGTACCAAAGATTTTGATTATGCAAAGCTTTCTAATAAAGAAGCAGAGTTTGGACGAGCAGACACAGTAAAAGAAAAAGGTTTCTATATTCTCCCAAGTCAGTTATTTGTAAACGTGACAAAGAGTGCACGTAACGATGCAAACCTCAATGAGGTTCTGTCGCAGATTTTTAAAGACATCGAAGCTTCTGCAAAAGGAACAGAAAGTGAATCTGATTTGAAAGGCCTGTTTGATGATCTTGATGTGAATTCAAACAAACTAGGTGGAACCGTAGAAAAAAGAAATCAAAGACTGGCAAAGCTATTAGAATCTATTAGAATCTATTAGTGGCTTGAGTCTAGGAAATTATAGCGACAATACCATTGACGCCTTCGGTGATGCCTATGAGTATCTGATGTCGATGTATGCGAGTAATGCAGGAAAATCTGGAGGAGAATATTACACACCTCAAGAAGTTAGTGAGCTGTTGGCAGAAATTACTACTGTTGGTAAAAAAGAAGTAAACAAGGTCTATGATCCATGTTGTGGCTCAGGATCATTACTGTTGAAATTTGCGAAAGTTCTTGGTCGTGAAAATGTACGGCAAGGATTTTATGGTCAAGAAATCAACCTCACTACTTACAACTTGTGTCGGATCAACATGTTCTTGCATGATATTAATTACCACAAATTTGATATCGCAAATGGAGATACATTGACCGATCCACATCATTGGGATGATGAACCATTTGATGCAATAGTTTCTAATCCTCCATATTCTATTAAGTGGGACGGAGATAACAATCCGCTATTCATAAACGATCCACGATTCTCACCTGCGGGAGTACTAGCTCCAAAATCAAAAGCTGATTTGGCTTTTACTATGCATATGCTGACATGGCTATCAACCAGTGGAACCGCCGCGATTGTTGAATTCCCAGGTGTATTGTACCGAGGAGGAGCTGAAAAAAAGATCCGTAAATATTTGATTGATAATAATTATGTGGATGCAGTTATTCAACTACCGCCTGATCTATTTTTTGGAACAACTATTGCGACCTGTATTCTAGTTCTTAAAAAGAGCAAGAAAGACAACAAGACATTATTTATTGATGCTTCTGCTGAAGTTGTCCGAAGTGGAAATAAAAACAAGCTCAGTGAAGACAATCGAAAGAAAATTCTCGATGTATTTTCAAAACGAGAAGATGTTGAATATTTTGCAAAACTTGTAGACAACAAAGAAATTGCAGAAAATGAATATACAATCTCGGTATCAAACTATGTGGTCGCAGAAGATACTCGAGAGGTGGTTGATATCAAAGTATTGAATGCAGAGATTAAACAGATTGTAGAAAAACAAAGTAAACTTCGAACATCAATTGATGAGATTATTAGTGAAATTGAGAGTAAATAGTATGAAAATACAAAAAATTACAATTGAAAATTACAGAAGCATAAAAGAAGTTCCACTTGATATTCAAAAAAGAGGAGATGACAGTTTCACTTACGGTCTTATTGGAGTTAATGAGGCTGGAAAATCTTCCATATTAAAAGCTATTGGATTAAAAGACGGACTGGTTGATGATTCTAATACAAAATTACCTCTATCAAAAGACTTTAGATTAAAAGCAGGAATAAAAATAACTTATAGTTACAATATTACTCCAAAACAAGATGTAAATTTGTATGAGATTTTAGACAAAGAAAGTGAAGTGCCCGAAACAAGCCAAAATAGTGAAGGAGTGACCCCTTCTGCTGAATCAGAACAAGTGCAGGAAATTGAAAAAACAAAGGAATTAAGGAATCCAAAAAATAAACAATCAAAACCCTTAGCTATTGATTACATGATTAGCTTTTCTGATGCAAGCTCTGAACCTGTGTGTTCAGTTTCTGTTTTTGAAAACGAAGATGAAATTCAGGTTAACAATAAAGATGAATTTGATACTTTTATAGTCGAAAATGTTCATAAAACGATTTTCTGGACTGCGGAGGACAGATATCTGATTTCGAAACCTATTAATATTGAACAGTTTATAGGTGATACAAATATTTCAATACCTTTAAGAAATTGCTTTTTATTATCTTCGATTCAAGAGTCTGAAATAAAACAAAAATTAAATGATGCTTTGTCAGATACAACGGAGTGCGAATATCTTGAAAATACTCTTGGTGAGAATGTAACATCTCATATTAAAAACGCGTGGCCAAATCATCCTATTAAGATAACCTTTAAGATAATGGATGGTCATATTAATTTTCATGTTAAGGACATTGATACAAAAGGAAAAGCACAAACATCAGATATGCGAAGTGACGGTTTTAAACAGTTTGTTTCTTTTCTCTTGACAATTGCCGCAGAAAATAAAAATGAAGAATTACAAAATACTATTCTTTTACTCGACGAGCCTGAAACACACTTACATCCAAAAGCACAAGAGTACCTACTTGCTCAATTGATAGGTATTACAAATAATAGTAAAAATAATGTTGTTTTATTTGCCACACACTCAAACTATATGATCGATAAAAAAGATCTAAGTAGATATTATAGGGTTGAGAAGAAAAAAGATGACATAGATGAAGAGAATACACAGGTTGATCAATTCGACAAAAAACAGACAAGTTATGCTGAAGTGTCTTATGAGGTTTTTGATATTTTAGATGAACAATACCATAATGAGCTTTATGATAAATTGAGAGATTGGTTCATCAGTGATAAAAACTCTAAAGAGACTGACATTTCTAAATACATAGAGAGTATTGGTATAAATGCTTTTGATGAACAGTATTTAAAACAGATAAAAAAAGTCGAAAAGGATAATAGGGACACAAGTAAAAATAAAGAAAAAAACGCAAAAGTTACTTTGCCAACATTTATTAGGAACTGTATACACTACCCAACGAATAAAAATAATGACTTTGATAAAAAGTTGAAACAGTCTATCGATATCTTGAAAGGTTTTGTGGTTAGTGATATTGAATCATCTAAAAACGATCAAGGTAAATTACAATAGTTGGATATGAAAAGTCATCAAAACAAAATTGAAAAACTAATTTCCGAACTGTGTCCTAAGGGTGTTGATTCTTTTAAGGTTGGTGAAATGTGTGAAGTAAATCGAGGACGAGTAATGTCTAAAGATTATCTACAAGACAACGCGGGAGAATATCCAGTATATTCATCACAAACAGCTAACGAGGGAATGATGGGTAAAATTAATACTTTCGATTACGATGGTGAGTATGTGACTTGGACGACTGATGGTGCATATGCAGGATCAGTCTTTCATAGGAATGGTAAATTTAGTATTACAAATATTTGCGGATTATTAAAGCCAAAAGATGATAATTTAAATATTAAGTATTTGTCTTATATATTAGGGACAAAAGCAAAAGCATATGTGAGTGCTGGTATGGGTAACCCAAAATTGATGAGTAATGTAATGCAGTCAATTATAATACCTGTTCCACCTATTGAAATTCAAAAAGAAATCGTTAAAATCCTTGATAATTTCACAGAATTAGAAGCAGAATTAGAAGCAGAATTAGAAGCAAGAAAAAAGCAGTATGAGTATTATTATGACGAAATATTTACCTTTGGTAATGATGTTAAGGTAAAAAAGATGGAAGAGGTTTCTAATATTTTTGATTCGCTACATAAAACTCCTAGTTATTCAGACTCTGGATTTCCTATGATAAGGGTTACCGATATTAAGGGAGGTTATATAAATAACGAGAGCACCTTAAAAGTTGATAAGGAAATATTTGAAGTATTTACAAAAAAATATAAACCGCAGTTCAATGATATCGTAATATCAAGAGTTGGCTCATACGGAAATTTTAGTTTGGTAGGTGAAGGTGATGTATGTTTGGGTCAAAATACTGCAATAATTCACCCACTAATAAATGCGAAATATTTGTACTATGTACTCAAATCAAAGAAAGTAAGTACTTTTGTTGAAAATAACGTAGGGGGAGGAAGTCAGAAAACTATTACTCTTTCTAATATTAAAGAGATTCCGATTTTAGTTCCCTCAGAAGAAGAACAAAAACGAATAGTTTCAATCCTCGATAAATTCGACGCTCTAGTAAACGATATTTCTATTGGACTGCCTGCTGAATTGAACGCCAGACGAAAACAATACGAATACTATCGAAATCAATTACTGACGTTTCCAGAACTAAAATCAAATGAATATGCCAAATAACAAAGATACAAAAAAATATACAACCGTCGCAGAAAACGTACATAGTACGGTTGTTGGGCAATATGCGCCTGATACAAAAAGAGCGGAACACTATCAAAGTGAAGATGCTTTGGAAAAAGCTTTTATCAAGCAACTTGAATCCCAAGCCTACGAATATTTGAAAATTACCAGTGAGCAAGATTTAGTGACAAACCTGCGGGCACAGCTAGAGAAGCTCAATGACATTACTTTTTCTAATAAAGAATGGGAGTATTTTTTCATTCACGAACTAGCAAATCCGAATGCGAGTATCGAGGATAAAACACGGACTATTCAAGAAGACTATATCAAGAATCTTACTCGTGATGACGGAAGTGTTAAAAATATCTATCTAATAAAAAAAGATACGATTCATGATAATACCGTTCAAGTAATTAATCAGTATGCTACTGACGACGGACAACGATCAAATCGCTATGATGTGACGGTGTTGGTGAATGGGTTGCCCATGGTCCATATCGAACTAAAACGTCGAGGGGTGGCAATTCAAGAAGCTTTTAATCAGATCAATCGTTATCAACGAGAAAGTTTTTGGGCGGCATCAGGACTTTTTGAATATGTGCAGTTGTTTGTAATCTCAAATGGAACACATACAAAATATTACAGTAACACAACTCGTCGTTCTCATATTGACGAAAGTATTAAAGGTGGAAAAACCAAAGGAAAACGAAGTAGTAATAGTTTTGAGTTTACTAGTTGGTGGGCTGACACTACAAACCGACCGATAACGGATCTTATGGATTTTGCAAAGACATTTTTTGCAAAGCATAGTCTTTTAAATGTACTGACACGATACTGTATCTTTACTACCGATAAATCATTGTTGGTGATGAGGCCCTATCAGATTGTCGCAACAGAGGCGATTATGAATCGTATCGAAGTAAGCACCAATTACAAGAAACTCGGAACCGTAGAAGCTGGTGGGTATGTTTGGCATACTACAGGATCAGGAAAGACTCTGACGAGTTTTAAAACAGCACAGCTGGCAAGCCGATTGGATTCGGTTGATAAAGTGCTGTTCGTGGTAGACCGAAAAGACTTGGACTATCAAACAATGAAAGAATATGACAAGTTTGAAAAAGGTTCAGCAAACAGTAATACAAGTACGGCAAAATTACAGAAACAACTAGAGGATCCAAATGCTCGAATCATTATTACTACTATTCAAAAACTTGATCGGTTTATTAAAAAGAACAAAGGACACGCTCTTTTTGACGGTCATATCGTTTTAATATTTGATGAGTGTCATCGGTCACAATTTGGTGATATGCATGACAGTATTACTAAGTCCTTCAAGAACTATCATTTGTTTGGATTCACGGGTACACCTATTTTCGCAAAGAACTCGTCAGCAGGAGGTCGTCCAGATTTGAAAACAACCGAGCAGGCTTTTGGAGATAAATTGCATATCTATACTATTGTCGATGCTATTGCTGATAAGAATGTTCTACCTTTCAAAGTTGACTATGTTTCAACAATGAAAGAAGAAGAAAATATTGAAGACAAAGATGTGAGAAGTATCGATCGTGAAAAAGCTTTGTTATCACCTGAACGTGTTTCAAATATTGTCACCTATATCCGAGAACACTTTGATCAGAAAACAAAACGCAATAGTTTTTATAAAATCAAAGACCGAAGACTTGCAGGGTTTAACTCTATTTTTGCAGTATCATCTATTGAATCTGCAAAACACTATTATCACGAGTTTCAAAAACAACTTTCCGGTGTTCCAAGTGATCAAAAACTAAAGATAGCTACAATATTCAGTTTTGGAGTAAACGATGAAGACGGCGATGGAATGATTGATGAAAACCCTGAAGATATAAGTGGACTTGATAAAAGCTCTCGTGATTTTCTGGAAGACGCTATTATTGATTACAATAAAATGTTCGGAACATCTTTTGATACTTCATCTGACAAGTTTCAAAATTACTACAAGGACCTGAGCCAAAGAGTGAAAGATCGAGAAGTTGATGTTTTGATTGTGGTAAATATGTTTCTGACAGGATTTGACGCTACTACTATGAACACCTTGTGGGTTGATAAAAATCTCCGACTTCATGGATTGCTTCAAGCATATTCTCGAACAAATCGTATCTTGAATAGCGTAAAGACTTTTGGGAACATTGTTTGCTTCCGAAACTTGGAGAAAGCAACGAACGAATCCATTGCATTATTTGGTGATAAGGAAGCCGGAGGAATTGTTCTCTTGAAGTCATTTGAAGATTATTACAATGGATACAAAGACGGCGATAAAGATGTCCGGGGATACACGAGCCTTATTGAAGAGTTGCAAGAAAACTTCCCTGTAGGACAAAGAATTGATAGTGAACAAGCACGGAAAGACTTCATCAGGCTTTATGGAGGAATTCTCCGAGTAAGAAACATTCTTACTACTTTTGATGAATTTCAAGATCGAGGAGTACTAAGTGATCGTGATTTGCAGGACTATCACAGTATGTACATTGATTTGTACAACGAATTCAGAAAAGGAGAACAATCTGAATATGAAAATATCAATGACGATGTAGTATTTGAGATGGAGTTGATCAAGCAAGTTGAAATCAATATTGATTATGTAATTGAACTAATCAAAAAATACCACGCAACGAATCAAGATGATAAAGAAATTCTTGTTGATATTAATAAGGCCATTGATTCAAGTGTTGATTTGCGGAATAAAAAAGACCTTATTCACCAGTTCATCTCATCACTCGATATTCAGTCTTCTGTTGATGATGATTGGCATAGCTTTGTTGATAAAAAGAAAGTTCAAGAACTTGATGCAATTATCACTGATGAGAATCTTGATAAAGATGAAACATACACATTTATTCAAAATGCATTCAGAGATGGAAATGTTACAACAACAGGAACAGCTTTGAGTAAGGTATTACCTCCAGTATCTCGATTTTCAGAGACAGGAGAACGAACAAAGAAACGTGAGAGTGTTATTGAAAAACTAACTCGATTCTTTGAAAAATTCTTTGATGTTTCAAGTGGGAAATTTAGTGAGTAAAATATTTTAATTATGAATTCAAAAGGATTGCAAATACTTGTTCCGGGTGGAAACCCGAACGGACTAAAGATGATTGAGCTTGCCGGTTGGGTAGGAAAGGCTTTTATTGTTCCTAGGCAAAATCTAAAAGAACTCAAGGATCGCCCAGAGACTAACCAGCCCGGCCTTTATTTACTTTTTGGAGTAGACGAAGATACAGGTGAAGAGATTGTCTATATTGGTGAGTCTGAGAGTTTTTATTCTCGTATTGCAAACCATGATTCAAAAAAAGATTTTTGGGATACAGCTGTTGTGTTTTGCGGTGGGTTGAACAGAGCTTTTGTAAAATATTTGGAATACAGAGCGACGACCCTCGCACATGAGGCAAGTCGTATGCAAATCGAAAACAAAGTTCAACCCCAAGAAAACACATTGTCAGAATTTGAAAAGGTTTCAGTTGATGATTTTTTTGAGAATATGAAATTTATTTTAAGCGTTTTCAAGTATGAAGTATTTGAAAAAGTAGAAGAATCTTTAGTAGGTCATGATGTATATTATTTAAAATCAGAAGACTATGACGCCAGAGCGCAACTTTTAGCAGATGGTAGTTTAAATGTTTTACAAGGCTCAATGTCTCGCGAGAGAGAAACCGAATCGTTTGGCGGTTGGTCAAAGGTTGCACGTCAAAGGTTTTTGCAAGATGGAACATTTGAAAAAACAGAATATGGATTTTTGTTTACTCGAGATGTTGTATTTAAAAGCCCGAGTGCCGCAGCTGCTACGATATCCGGGAGATCGATAAATGGTTGGACTGCGTGGAAAGATGAGCAAGGAAAGACCCTTGATCAAAATTTAAGAAACTAAAACAAAACCCCTCTCGGGGTTTTGTTTATTTTGTGGGCTGAGGTGATATAATTTTTATATGAATGAATTCTTTTCAATCTTTATAACCATGGCTGGGTTTGTGATAGGGCTCGGTGCGGTGACCGTGATAGACTTGCATGGTTTTCTGGGTCGCAAGTCGAGCTATTGGACAGAAGCGACGACTCGCACACACAAGGTAACAAAACCACTGATTTGGATTGGGATTATCTTGCTTGGTTTTGGCCTGACACTTGTGTACGAGAGTTGGCACGTGGCGTCTGTACTGCATGCCGTTCTTGTCGGTCTTTTGGTTTTGAATGGATGCTTTTTGAGTTTCTCGGTGAGTCCATATTTGCTACAAAGAGAAAGGAAGGGAGAACAGAAAAAACTTTTGCCTAAATCCTGGCAAAGAAAAATAACCGCAAGCTTTCTCGTGTCTTTTGTGGGCTGGTGGGGATCTTTGATTATTTTTGTACTACAATTAGTCTAATCACTATTAATACATAACTTTTAATCTCTATGTCAGAACTAACAACAATCTATATTCTTTCTGCTATACAAGTCGTACTTGCGGCGGTCTTGATCAATGTATGGCTAGTGCGTTTCAATAAAAAAACCAAGTATCGAGGAAAAGGTACACACACTATGGTAGATGAATTTCGTGCGTACGGGTTACCAAAATGGTTCATGTATGTCGTGGGGTTTGCAAAGATTTCGATTGCCGTGTTGTTGTTGATTGGGTTGCGGTATCCGGCTGTTGTCCCGGGAGCACTCTATGTACTGTTGGGGTTGATGATTGGTGCTTTGGTAATGCATGTCAAGGTCAGGGATTCTCTTGTTCGGTCTGTTCCAGCACTTGGTATGATTGCCTTGTGTGTAGCAGCTCTTGTGTTGATGTAGAGTCTGTCTTTACACAAGGGAAAATATTCTTATAATACAGAAAAAAGAACCCATGCTATGCAAAAAACCCAAGAGAAGAACCCGATTATCAATCTCAGAAAAATTGCTGAGTGGAATCGAGAAATTGTAGCTCGTGCCACCAAGGCTGGAATAGAAGTTTCTGGCAAACCAATAGACATCAAAAAAGTACTCACGTACTCTCTTGATGAAGACCTGCGAAATGCGGACAAGTTTACAAACGAATCTGCCATGAAAGCAGAAATGTTTTTGGAGTGGCTTTACAAAAATCACCCACAACAAAATTAAAAAAGACCGTCTGTGTGACGGCCTTTTGTTTTTGAAATTTTTACTGTTCTTATGGTGAAAGAAGAGCAAAAGAAACTATTAAAAAATCTTGGTATTTAGAAGCTGTTTATCTATACTAAAATAATGAAATATCTAAATAAAAAAAATGCCATCACATATATACTCATATCTACACTTTTCTCTATCATTGTAGGATTGGTGGGTTTTGTGATTTATAACCAGAACTCAAAACCTATGCCATATACACAAGTGGGGGCAAATATCCCTTGTGATAAATATTTAGAAAACAAGATTGAGATTGATTTTGAAAAAGACGGCAGTATTGAAACCTATAGATTTGTAAGTAAACGTGTAAACAGAAAGAACCAAAGTGAATTAATTATTTGTAATAGTGACTTTGATCAAAGATTTGATTTGCCTGTTTTTTCTGAAGCTCAAAATTTTAAAGTTTATGATTTGGGTTCAGAGAACATTTTGTTTTTCTCTTTTTCGAAATACTCTAAAAAGAGTGTTATGATTTTCTATAAAAGAAATGGAGAAATTCTAACTCTAGATATTCAACAAGAATATAAAAAATTTACTGAAGATTTGGTTGAGTCAAATCACAGTATTGATTTTTCTCAATACTATATGAATGACGATGGTGTTGTTATTTCATTCCGATATGCAAATCCTGAAATCGGTGGGTATTCTGATATTGTAAAAATTAGTTCAAGATTTGAGGATGGTAAACTTGAAAAAATAGAGACGGAATATATAAATAACCCCTATGGACTTTCTCTTGTTTCTGGTAACTACGATATTGAACTTACACCTATAACAAAAGAGTACTACGATGGTGTTTCTGGTGTTGATATATGGGATCCGAGCGGTAGCGGCTTCCGAAACCTTGATCCAGAGAACCTTTGTTTTGATCTGTCTCCACAGTCAAATAATTTTCCAGAGAGACTACCTTGGGGTCCTGATTGGTATGAGTGGAAGCGATGTCTGTTTGAAACAGAGTCTTCTGTGCTTGATTTAATTCCTGGGATTGAGCAAGATTTTGAGACATTGGAATATGTAATTAATTCTACGAATGGAAAAGAGGTTCGGCAGGAATTTGGTCCAGGTGGGGAATCTGTAGGGATTTTTTTCCAACAATACTTACCAGGTGTAGGGTACGTATTTAAGCTTCAAACAATAGAAGAGGGGTATTTTGTTTGGGTTGATGAACTAACTGGTGATTTTTACAAAACATACTCATACCCTATTGAAAGCCCTGGTGGTAACATGATTGTTTCTAATAGTTTTGATGTTGAGGTTGGTTTTCTTCCAAATGTTGTTCAGCTTTGGAAGAAAACAGAAGGCGACAGAACTCAGATTCTTGATTTGAATTTGATTTATGAGAAACATCCAAATTATGAAAATATTTTTTCCGATGACGAAAAGAAATCCTTGAGCCCTCAATATACTTTGGCTTATCCAAAATGGGTTGATGACGAGACTTTGGTGTTCAAGCGTCTTAATTTTGGAATCGTGAATGGAAGCTATACACCACCGGTGATAAGTTACGTATTGTTTATGTTTGAGAAAAAAAACTAAACAAAAATGAAAGAAATCTTGGTAGGATGCGTATAATAAGTAGGACTTCGTATGTCTAAAGAAAATATTACAAACCACTCTAAACTCTCTGATGAAGAGCTTGTCGTACTATCTCTTGCGGATAGGGATTCTTTTCGGTATTTGATTGAGCGTTATGAAGAAAAGTTGAGGAGATATTCTATGAAGCTCGGAATAGCTCGAATTGGCGAGACAGATGATTTGCTCCAAAATACTTTTATTAAAGTCTATGAAAATCTTGCGGGATTTAACACCGATCTCTCCTTCTCATCCTGGGTCTATCGTATTGCACATAACGAAGCTATGACGATGTTTCGAAGGAGAAAAGTTAGACCCGAAGGGAATTTGATTCAGATTGAAGATTCAGATTTGCATAAAATAGCTTCTGATATAGATGTATTAAAGTACGCAACCAGTAAGGAATTAGAAAACACAACACAAAAATCTCTCGTTGAGTTAGATCAAAAATATAAAGAAGTTATTATTTTGTTCTACTTCGAACATAAAAGTTACGATGAAATATCAGATATTTTAAAACTTTCTCCAGGTACTGTGGCTACTCGAATACGGCGAGCAAAAAACAAACTTAAACAAATAATGGTTAATCAAGGATATGTCTATGAATAAAGAAAGCAACAACACACTATCAAAATCAGTAATGGAAAAAATTGAGACAGAGCAAACAAAACCTCGACCTCGAGTGTATTTTACGTTTAAGAATATTTTGATTTGGACCACTGCTCTCGTTACTGTTGTTTTGGGATCCTTGATAGTATCATCTATTGTTTTTCGTTTGGTTAATTTGGACAAGGTTTTACCTCCACGTGTGTATGAACGCGCTTGGCAGATGACAGAAACCCTTCCGTTTACTCTTTTTGTTTTGTTTATCATCTTTGGATATCTGATGTACAAGCAAATTCGCTTAACTCGCTCAGGATACAAGTATGAAATGCCTGTCATATTTCTTTCTATTGGCTTTGTTAGTCTTGTTTTTGGAATTTTGTTTTATGTTGTAGGCGTTGGATATCACGTTGATCGTATTACGGCGAAAGGTCTTCCGTTCCATCCTGGTATCGAAAAGCTTCAATCACGCCAATGGACAACTTCTGACGAGGGTGTGATTGTTGGTGAGGTTGTAAGTATAGAAAATGAAAATATCTTTTTGAGAGACAGGTCTGGTGCAATTTGGAATATTCCTGTGGAGGATCTAGAAGATAAGGAAGATGTGCAGACTGTTCGATTGTTTGTCGGACAAAGGATCGGAGTTGTTGGTGTTGCAAATACTAACGATAAAACATTTAAAGCTTGTGATATTCGATCTCTTGAATTTAAAAAACAAGGATTTCAGATAGAAGGTGAAAGAAATTTTGTTGAGGTGCGTATGTATAAGTGTGAGGGACGTACGGCCTTGCAATAATTAATTACTTAAAAAAATATATTATGAAGAAAAAAAATAAATTTAATACATTTCTTGCTTTAGCTCTTTTGTTAGGGGTGACAACAGTTGGGGGAACAGCACTCGCTTTTGATGGGGGCGATATGAGATTATCTTTGGATGGATTTAGCAAGGAGCAACAAACTGCTATTGAAAAATCATGGGAAATCCAAAAAGATGCACATAAGGAGGCAGGTCAGATTCTAGAAAATGCAGGTGTTTCTATGGATGATATCCGTGGGGCGCGACATGCTCAAATGGGAGGTCAAAAAGTACAAATGGACACAATTTTTGCAACTGGTGATTACGATGCTTTTCTAGAAATGTCATCAGACAGACCAAACATGGAGAAGATAACAGAAGCAGAATTTAAGGTTCTTGTGGAAGCTCACGAACTTATGGAATCTGGTGATCGAGAAGGTGCTCACGAACTTCTAGAGGATGCGGGAATTGAAAAAAACGGCGGGCAAAGAATGAAAGGGCAACGAGGCGATCGACAATAAATAATTGCATACATACTACAAACGTACAAAACTCCGCACATGCGGAGTTTTGCTATAATTCAAAGGTGAAAGAAATCAAACACAAGGATAGAACTATTCAATACAAACTTGTTCGGAGAAAAGGCTCAAAGAAGGTGACGCTTTCTGTTCGCTCGGACGGTCTGGTTGTTGTGTCGCGCCCTTGGTGGGTGCGGGAGAGTTTTGCGCTTCGTTTTGTCCAGGAGCAAATTGAATGGATTTATACCAAAACAAAAAGTTTTGAAACAATAGATTCAAATCTCACTACTCTGGATAGGAAACATTATCTCCAACACAAAGAACAAGCTCGAGCGCTTGTTCATGATAAATTAGAATATTTTAACAAGTATTATAATTTTGAATATCATGCGGTTTCGATTGGTGCTCAGACATCACGATGGGGAAGTTGTTCTTCAAAGAAGAATTTAAATTTTAATTACAAAATACTTTTCTTGCCAGAAGATTTGCAAGACTATTTGATAGTGCACGAACTTGCTCACCTCAAGGAGATGAACCACGGTCCTCGATTTTGGTCTGTTGTTGCTGAAACAATTACAAACCCAAAACACAAAGCACAACAACTTAGAAAACTCACACGATAAAAAAACCGCTCACATGAGCGGTTTTTTAGACTGGTGTATACGGTGCTTAATTTTGTTTTGCTTGGTCTTCTTTGATTTCTTCCTCAGTTTGTTCTGGGAAGCTTTCGAGATTGTTTACTTCACTTAGAAGTTGAACCCGATCAAAATCTTCAAGCCAACCTTTTTCAAAACAGTCAGCAATGTACTCACGCGTCTGTTGTTTGCTGTACAGTTTGTTTGAGTTTAAAAGACTAGGCTCCTCTTTGATGATTTGCATGTCGTTAGGAAGAATGAATACATCAATCCAGTCTCCAAAACCTCTGAAGTTTTCTGGAATGAAAACAAAAGGCCTTGCATCTTCTTTGAGCCATTTCCTCAATCGATAGATTCTCGCAAGGTTGTTTTTGAATTCTGTTGCAAATTTTGTTTTTGCACTCCAGACAAATAAGGGAGATTTGCTGTCATCGATCTTTATATCGGGAATTGGAATAATGTGAACTCGCTCTATAAGCGGGATGATATGGTCCAGATACTCAATACCTTGCAATCCTTTTTCTTGCATTTGTTTGGAGATTTGTGCAAAGGCTTCTTCAAAGTCTTCTTTCACATGCATTGTTGGAGATGGGTCTATTTCATCTTGCGTGTCAACAATATTAAAACCAGGGTTTTTGCAAGAAGTACAAATTGCAGGCACAAATATAAAACGTTCTTTCATGGGTACAGTATTTATAGTTTGATTCTATATAACAATATTTAACCAAAAAAGTCAATAATAACAAAAAATGGTCTATTTTTTGTAAAACTTGTTTTAGTTTTTTGGTATACTCAAATTATGAAAGAAAAATCTCAACAATCTTTTCTCACAAGTGTACTTATTGTTGTGTTGTTTGTTGTTGCTATCTTTGTACTTGTTGATTATGTTGATCGGCATGGAATTGAAATAGGGCAAGATGAAATATCTGTTTCTGACAAAAACAACAATCAAGTTTTTGAATCACAAACAGCAAGTACTCCTGGAGGAATATTTATTCTGACAGGTGAAGAAGAATAAAAAAACCACGCGCGTTGCGTGGTTTTTGTTTTTTTTGAGACCCTTAAGGGTCAAGGTGGCCTGAGTGACTCGCGGAGTCTCTCAAGAATGTTTTGTGTCCGAAGACACTGTGAGCAATCATCGTTCCTTGTCGGGATTTTGCGACCTGTTTGTGGCGGCGTAACGATGGGGAAATTGACAGACTCAATTATAAAAAGATCATTGTTCCGAGAAGGGAAGGGTTGTGTTTGGCTCTTCTCGTATTCAGCCGGTTGAACAAAGATAATCTCAATGTCAGAACTGGCTGTTGCGTAATGCATGTACCAGTCTGTGTGTGATTGTGGCGATACCGCAATCATCAGAAGAATGGTTACATTCATTCGCTAAGGTTTGAATTGATAGTACACAAATTATTTATATTTTGCAAGGTTTTGAAAAAACAAAATAAAAAGGCGGACCGTAGGTCCGCCTTGGCAATTACAGATTGCCGTCCGATTCTTTTAGAAACAACTCAATGTCTTCGTTTGAGATGTTGAGCTCTTTCATTCTTGTAAGAAGTAGTTGTTCACCCCAATTCCAATAATAGTAGAGGTGAGCCGTACTTAATCTTTTTTTGTTTAAGCTGCTGTGCGTTCTTCTGAAAACATCAAGAATTCTTGTCTTTAGATATTCTTTACCTTTGGGTAAGAGTACATTTGCGACAAGTCTGTTGTCCGTTCTGTTAAATTCTTCTAGAATATCTTCTAGTTTTGATTTAATGTTTTTTGGAATCCCGGTGTCCCAAAGTATGGGTACTGTGTCTTTGATGGTCCAAAGATAGACGAGTGGTATTTCCGAAGGTATTTTGTTAGAACTGAAAATACTTTCTGAATTAGACTTCATTTCATACACGATATCTTCGTTAATTTCTTGCAATGTTTTTCTAACATTCATAATCTCTGTCTTTTTTGTTTTTGTGAATAATATCATAATATTAAAGAAAGTCAATATAATGCAAAATATGGTAGACTATAAAATGTATTGGCAAATGGTCTTTTGTCACATAATTGTAAATTAATTTTTAAAATACATATATGGACGATCAAAATAAAACTAATGATGCACAAACTAATGTGGATGAAGCTAAGGATTCAGCACAAGACGCAGTGCAATCTGCTGGAGACGCTGTAGAAGCAAAGGTGGAAGAGGTGAAGGAGCAAGTTCAAGAAGCTGCAAATGAAGCAAAGTCAGAAGCTGGTGACGCAATGCATAGTGCTGCAGATAAGATGGAAGGAGATTCTAACTAAGTAAATATCTAAATTAAATAATCAAAAACCCGCGCAGTGCGCGGGTTTTTGATGTTGTGCGCCGAAGTATTTGCGTTCCAAGGTCTCTGCATCTTACTGGTTCTTGTAGGTAGTCAACCTTCTAGTTTAAGATGGTCGCCTTGTTAATTTACTTTACTTGCATATCTGCAATCTCTATGGTAATTTATTCTTTGTAAGCCGTAGAGACAGTGGGCAGCCAGAAATGGTGTCAGACCTACCGAATGGTCGACCCGAAAGGGAACTCTCAAATAACTTGGCTTACACGTCGCTTTTTGCGACTTGTTTTTAGTTAAACAAAACAATATTTACGATGGCTAAAACAAAACAACAAAAATCTGTTCAATTGGAAATGCTTCAAGCAGCTGCGAAAGATTCTCAGTCTGTAGTTTTTGTAAAATTTGACCGACTTCCAGTTGGCGAAGAAACAAAGCTACGATCATCTCTTGTTCACGAGGGAATATCTTACAAAGTTGTGAAGAAAACCCTTCTTCAAAAAGCATTTAGTGAATCTTCTATTGCAGGAGAATTGCCAGAGCTTGAAGGTATGGTTGCTATTGCATATGGAGACGACTTGGTTGCTCCAGCGCGAGAAGTATACGCATTCCAAAAAGAACACAACGAACAATTGCAAATTGTTGGTGGGGTATTTGAAGGAAAGTATATGAATCAAGAGGAAATGATGGACATCGCAACGATTCCAGAAACTCCTGTTCTGTATGCACAGCTTCTTGCTATGCTTAATGCTCCAATTCAAGGTTTCACTTCAGTTTTGCATCAATACGCAGAGAAGAAAGAAGCATAATTATTTAGTTTAATTTCATTACACTACTATGTCAGAAGAAGTACAAAAAACTGATGCTGTAGAAGAAGTACAAGCTTCTACAGAAGAAACAGCAGCACCCGCTGCTGAAGAAGTAAAAACAGAAACGCCAGCAGAAGAAGCTGGAGAAGAGGTAGAAGTACCTGCAAAGTTCAAGTCTGTTGTTGATTCAATTGAATCAATGTCAGTTCTTGATCTTCACGAACTTGTAAAGCTTTTTGAAAAGAAATTCGGAGTATCAGCTGCTGCAGTTGGAGTTGCTGGAGCCGGAGCTGGAGAAGCTGCTGAAGAAAAAGATGAGTTCACAGTAGAACTTACTTCATTCGGTGAAGCTAAGATTCCAGTTATGAAAGCTGTAAAAGAAGTTCTTGGTCTTGGACTTAAAGAAGCTAAGGAGCTCGTAGAGGGAGCACCTGTAGTTATTAAGGAAGGGGTAAAGAAAGAAGAGGCTGAAGATCTAAAAACTAAAATCGAAGAAGTTGGAGGAAAAGTTACACTTAAGTAATCTTTCACTTTCAAACAAAAAACCACCCTTTAGGGTGGTTTTTTGTTTTTGTATTCAAAGATATTTCTAGACAACTTTGTTTTTTTTTGCTAATAATAATACAAAATTAAAGTTATGAAATATATACTTGGTTTATTGTCTTTTGCTTCTCTTGCCCTTTCTATTATTTTGGTAATTGAAGTCGCTTGGGTAGCCTTTGATTGCGGTTTTGTTTCTGAATGTTTTAGTAAGTCCGAACACCTTCAAGAAATTATTTTGGTGGGTGTGCCGGTTTGGCTTTTAAACCTTTTAGTGCGTTTTGCCCCTTTGGTTAAAAATCCTAAATAAAAAATAGTGTGATTAAAAACCATCTTAAAAGGGTGGTTTTTTTGTTTTTCTTGCATGGGATAGGGAACCGTTGCATTTTGAAGGCACTAGTAAATCAAGGTGTTATAATATCGTACACATTTACAAATCGTATCAGACCCTAATTTTATTATGACAATTGATATTCTCGCAAACCTCTTCAGTAGTGACCCGCTCGTAAAAATAATGCGACTCTTTTTGATGAATCAAGAAGAGGCTTTTGCTATTTCTGAAATAGCAGATAGGACTTTGTCCAAAGAACCTTCGGTAAAACGTGAACTCGAAATCCTCGATGAAATAGGGTTAACGAAAAGTAAAATAGTAACAATAGAATCTGTAAATGCTTCAGGTAAAAAAACAAAAAAGAAAGTTAAAGTCTGGGAAATAGACAAGGCTTTTCATTATCTCGAGCCACTCTATAGCTTGCTTATAGAGTACGACACACTTCGTCAAAATGATGTTGTTGCAAAATTCCGTCCATCAGGAAAGATTAAATTACTTGTCGTTGGCGGTGTCTTTATTAAGGATCCAGAAGGTCGTGCAGACCTGCTTGTTGTTGGCGATAATCTCAACAAGAAGAAACTCGAAAATGCTGTAAAGTTCTTTGAAGCTCAGCTTGGAAAAGAGTTGCAGTATGCAATTTTTGATACAGAAGAATTCGTATATCGACGTGATATGTACGACAAACTTCTCTGTGATATTTTTGATGGAGAGCATGAGGTTCTTGTTGACTCTCCTGGCTTATCCACAGACTCTTTACGAAACAGATAGATTAGGCGGTATACTTTATATAAGTCAACAACGATCGACTTATAAAATTGTTATTAATATAAAATATAAAAATTATGCTTCAATCATGGCCAGACGTATTTGTTTCAGCGTCACAAAATCTTGTTCAAGGATTCTTTGAATTTATTCCAAGCTTCCTAGGCGCACTTATAATATTCATTGTTGGATGGGTTCTTGCTCTTATGGTGGGGCGAGCTATCGAACATATTCTTAATGTTTTGAAGATCGATCGACTTTTCAAGGAGATCGGAACAGAGCGACTTCTTAACAAGATGGGATTCAAGCTTCGAGTTGGACGTTTTGTAGGGGAAGTTGTACGATGGTTTATCGTAATCGCATTCCTTATTCCGTCACTTGAAGTACTTGGTCTTTCAGCTATCAACGACTTCTTGCGAAATGATGTTCTAGGATATCTTCCAAGTATCTTTGTTGCTGCACTTGTGTTGATCATCGCTTCATATGTTTCTGAAGCTCTTCACATGTTTATCGAAGGTTCTGCAAAAGCAGTAAACTCTCGAGCTTCACGAATGATCGCAACAATTTCAAAATGGGCTGTTTGGGTGTTTGCAATTATCATTGCCCTTTCAGAACTTGGAATAGCTGCTCAATTTATGAACGCACTATTCATTGGAATCGTAGCAATGCTTGCTCTTGCAGGAGGGCTTGCGTTCGGTCTTGGTGGACGAGACGCTGCTTCTAAAGCGATCGACAAAATGTCAAAAGATCTATCTCACGACAACAAATAATTTCATCATAGAAAGAAATAATTCAAAAAGCAAAAACACCCTAGGGGTGTTTTTGCTTTTTGAATTATTTTTTGGTACTCTAAAATAGAAATCTTAATTACTTACAAAAAAAATCTTTGCGTATGTTACGGAAAAGAATGCCCGCGTGGAAACGTCGCCTAAGAATGCGTATTAAAAAAACATTTCGAGCAAAACAAAACTTACCTGACGTTCAAGCAAGTTTGTGCCGCTCAAGATTTTATTTACAAACCTAAAATAACCAGAGAGAAACGTCTCGGAACCCCAGCAATCGTTTGGGGTTTTTTATTTTGAAACATCAAGATTTGGTTGTTTTTAAAGGGCTATTTTAACCCTGGGTTTTACTGACTAAAAAGCCTGGTAAAAAGCTTGACAATTATTCTCGTCTGACTATACTAGTAACCACGTATGAATAGTAAATCAACCAATCAATTCTAGGGAGACGCTTGTCAAACGTTTTGTTTTACTTGTGTCGCCGGGAGGCGATTTTTTGTTTCAATATTCTAACGAGTCTTTTGACAACTGAATACATGTTGTAAAAAACATGAAGGGTCTTTAATGTTAAAGACTTGCATCTAAACCAGATGCAAAACAGGTAACATTATTGATATTTTCAACAAGAGTAAATTCTTTCAATCGAAAGAGAAATCTCAAACTCATAAATTATATAAGTGGTTCTTAGAATTCCTAATGGGAATTCAAGGGCGTATGGTGGATGCCTTGGTTTACAAAGGCGATGAAGGACGTGGTATGGCTGCGATAAGCTTCGGGGAGATGCCTAGCAATCTTTGATCCGGAGATTTCCGAATGGGGAAACCTCATCCTGGTAATGCGGGATGGTCTTCTCTCGTAAGAAGAGAAGAAGCAAACTCGGGGAAGTGAAACATCTCAGTACCCGAAGGAAAAGAAAAAAAGTCTACGAACGTAGAAATATTCCCGGAGTAGCGGCGAGCGAAAGGGGAAGAGCCCAAACCTATCTTTGTAACATTTGTTATTTAAGATAGGGGTTGTAGGGCCAAGACGGGGGTAACCCGGAGAGTCAAAAATTGTAGTAGTTAAATGAATAAGCTGGAAAGCTTGACCATAGACGGTGATAGTCCGGTAATTGAAAACTCTACAACTCTCTGGTCTTGGTTCCTGAGTAGCTCAGGACATGAATAGCCTGAGTGAATCTGCCAGAACTAACTGGTAAGGCTAAATACTTTGTAAAACCGATAGTGAACAAGTACCGTGAGGGAAAGGTGAAAAGAACCCCGGAAGGGGAGTGAAATAGAACTGAAACCATATGCTTACAAATAGTCGGAGCGGGCATTTATGTCCGTCACGGCGTGCCTATTGAAGAATGAGCCAACGAGTTTATGTATGCAGCTCGGCTAAGATGTTCCGCATCGAAGTCACAGCGAAAGCGAGTGTTAATAGCGCGTCGGTTGCATGTATAAGACCCGAAACAAAGTGAGCTTACCATGGCCAGGTTGAAGCGCTCGTAAAAGAGCGTGGAGGACCGAACCCACGCGCCGTTCAACACGCGGGGATGAGCTGTGGTAAGGAGTGAAAAGCTAATCGAACTTTGTAATAGCTGGTTCTCTCCGAAATAGTTTTAGGACTAGCGTCGGTGTGTTCCTTTTGGGGGTAGAGCACTGGAAAGAGAAAACAGGGGGAAACCTCGTTTCTTTTATCAAACTCCGAATACCAAAAGTTAATAGCCCGGCAGTTAGACTCAGGGCGCGAAGGTCCTGTGGTCAAAAGGGAAACAGCCCAGACCTACAAATAAGGTCCCAAAATCTAGACTAAGTGCACTTAAGGATGTGAAGTTCCTTTGACAATGAGGAGGTTGGCTTAGAGGCAGCCATCCTTTAAAGATAGCGTAATAGCTCACTCATCAAGGGATTTTGCGCCGCAAATGATCGGGGCTAAGTCTAGTACCGAATTTTAGGATTTACAGTTTACTGTAAGTGGTAGGAGAGTATTCTGCACCGCGCTGAAGCCGAAGGGGTGACCCACGGTGGAGTGTGCAGAAGTAAGAATGTTGGCACAAGTAACCACAAGGAGGGTGAGATCCCCTCCCGCCGAAATACCAAGGTTTCCTCTGCAATGATTATCAGCGGAGGGTTAGTCGGGCCTAAGCGAATGGCGAAAGCCGCACGCGATGGACACATGGTTAATATTCCATGACTTTTATGGTATGCGATGGAGCGACGGAGTGTTGTACCTTTAGCGTCTTATTGGATTGACGTTGTTGCTATGAGGGTAGAATCTAGGCAAATCCGGATTCACGTTTCTTCGGAAACACTACCCAATGTAGAGACAAAATTCCTTCCTTCGGGTTGGGAAATTAAAGGGAGCACGCTTCCAAGAAAAACTTCTAAGCTTAATACCATAGAAACCGTACCCCAAACCAACACAGGTGGTTGGGTCGAGAAGACCAAGGCGAACGAGTGAGAGGTCCTCAAGGAACTCGGCAAAAAAGCAGCCGTAACTTCGGAATAAGGCTTGCCGGCGCATCTTCGGGTGTGTCGGCCGCAGCGAAAGAATCCCTGGCAACTGTTTATCAAAAACACAGCTCCCTGCGAACTCGTAAGAGGATGTATAGGGGGTGACGCCTGACCAATGCCAGAAGGTTAAATACGGATGGTGTAAGAGACTTCGGTGTCTTATGCTGGGCTGTATAAGCCCTGGTGAATGTCGGCCGTAACTATAACGGTCCTAAGGTAGCGAAATTCCTTGTCTGGTAAGTTCAGACGTGCACGAATGGCGTAATGACTGGGGAACTGTCTCGAGGACTTGCTCGGTGAAAATACAATTCCGGTAAAGATGCCGGATACCTGCAGTTAGACGAAAAGACCCCGGGAGCTTTACTATAGCTTCATATTGGGCATATTACTTTATTGCGCAGCATAGGTGGGAGGCTTTGAGTGTACAGTTTTGGCTGTACATGAGCCGCCAGTGAGATACCACCCTCTAGAGTGATATGTTCTAACCTACACGGAAAAAACGTGTCGGGACAGTATGTGGCAGGTAGTTTGAGTGGGGCGCTCTCCTCCTAAAGAGTAACGGAGGAGTTCAAAGGTCTGCTAGGCGCGAATGGACACCGTGCCGATAGTGTAATGGCATAAGCAGGCTTGACTGTAAGTCGGACATGACGAGCAGATGCGAAAGCAGGACATAGTGAACCGACAGTAACCATTAGATGGTGCTGGAGATCATCGGATAGAAGCTACCCCGGGGATAACAGGCTGGTTTCGCCTAAGAGTTCATATCGACGGCGAAGTTCGGCACCTCGATGTCGGCTCATCTTATCCTGGGGCTGGAGAAGGTCCCAAGGGTTTGGCTGTTCGCCAATTAAAAAGGTACGCGAGCTGGGTTCAGACCGTTCAGGAGTTACATTGTGACTTTTGAACCGTCTGAGTCCAGCACATAACAGACAACAAAAGAGAAAAGAACATAGAACAAAAAGAAGAAACAATCGAGTTTTTTCGTCTAAAATATAGTACATTATTCACTCGTACAGAATAAATAATGTATAAAAGATCAAGAACCAACCAGCACGGCGGCATTGAATTTGCATTCAATGAGAAGTCGGGGTTTTCGACGGAACCCTATTGATTGAAAAATCAAGGGCAATATCGAGAAGAGTAAAATCTTTGTAGAGACTACAAACCGACCACTATTTTAAAGATAGTGATTGTATAGTCCGATTCCTTTAGTAATAAAGGTTCCTATAATTGCATAGGATATAAAACAAAATGCGTGAGACAGGTTGGTCTCCTATCTACTGCAGGCGTTGACTCTTGAAAAGATCTGTCCCTAGTACGAGAGGACCGGGATGGACTGACCTCTGGTCTACCTGCTGTCATGCCAATGGCACCGCAGGGTAGCTATGTCGGGAATGGATAACCTCTGAAAGCATCTAAGAGGGAAGCCAACTTTGAGATTAGGAGTCGTTTGAGGATCCTGAGAGATGATCAGGTTGATAGGCTTTAGGTGTACGCACAGTAATGTGTTCAGCCAAGAAGTACTAATGATCCGATCCCTTTAGGAATTCTGAGACATCATTATATTATGAGTGTTATTTTACAACATGTATTCAGCTGTTAAGGCTGTGTATTTTGAAAACAAGAAAGTGGATTTTTTGTTCTTTTCTGCGGGTGTAGCTCAGCTGGCTAGAGCACTAGACTGTAAAATCATTTTTTCAGGGTATCTACTCTGTTGATTTTAATTCTAGGGGGCGCTGGTTCGAGTCCAGTTGCCCGCTCGAGGAAGACCTTACTTTTTAAGTATTGTCGTCTTCCTATAGAGAAGTGCAAATACATGTACTCAGTACATGTTGGCACTTCTCTCCACTTTCTTGTTTTCAAAATACAATTCAAATTTGAATATTCTAAGCTGGTGATTCGACACCGGGGCCACACCTGTTCTCATTCCGAACACAGAAGTTAAGCCCGGCAGTGCCGACGATACTATTGGGAAAATAGGTATTCGCCAGCTTAGAGTATTTAAACAAAAATAAAAACATCTCCTTTGTGAGGTGTTTTTATTTTTGTTTGTGCGGAAAAAAATTTTTTCATATGCGGTATAATACAAATGTTGTGAAAAATATTTTGAACAAAAAAATACTCTTTTTGTTTGTTGTGGGACTGTTAGTTCCAACAGCTTTTTCCTATGCCAACATTGATCCTGATGGTAGCGGCTATCAATACGCAACCGTTGACTCCGACTCAAGTCAAATTAATTTCAAATGTACCAACTGTGGTGTAGAGGTAATATCTTCTGCTATTACAGGGTACGCCTGGTCTGAAAATTACGGTTGGATCAATATGAACCCTACGGGTGGAGGTGTAATAAATACTTCGGGTGTTCTCTCGGGATATGCTTGGGGGGAACTTATGGGTTGGATTAACTTTAGTCCAACAAATGGTGGTGTGACTATTAGTAATAATGGATTTTTCAATGGTGACGCCTGGTCTCAAAACTATGGTTGGATTTCTTTTGATTGCCCAAGTGCTGACTCATGTCTTCAGACAAGCTGGTCAAATGCACCAACTTCAACAACTTCTGGCTACATACCTCCAGAAACCCAGACTGACCCAGGTGATACAGATCAGGAAATTCCTGAAGGCGAAAATCCAACAGGCGAGCCAGGAACAGAAGACTCAGTGAGTAATCCAAACACTACTTCAGACCCAAGCAATCCAGGTCCTCAGAATCCTGGGAGTGATCCGTCAAATGTGCCTGGTCAGCCAAATATTGAAGAACCAGGAAATGGAGAGCAAGCCAACGAAGAACAAGATTTGTTTCCTGTGGGAAGTACGTCTGGAACAGGTGAAGATGAATCAGGAGCTGGTGTTTTTGGTAGTTTTACAAAATATCAAAAACTAACTGTAATTATTGCAATATTTGTTTTTTGTTTTGTTTTTTATGCAAAAAAAGTCCGTAGGTAGGTAATTGAATACAAAAAGCAGGGTTTCAAAACCTTGCTTTTTCGTATTATGTATGGTATGGTTCTATCGAACTTAAAATTATAAAATACTATGAAAAAGTCTATCTTTGCTCTTTTTGCATTTGCGTTCCCCACTGGTTTGGCTTTTGCTCAGCCGGCAGGTGCCGTGTTCTGTCCTGATTCTGATGTGCTTTATGTGCTTGAGCTGAATCTGGAATCAAATTGTTTTTTGGATTACGATGACGAACCTACAGGCGTTGACTATTTTGTCGAAGATCTTGATGATCAAGACAATTTTGCTTGTTCGTTTCCGAGTTACATAAACCCTGGGGGCTTGGACTTCCAGTTGGGTCCTCCTACGGTAACAAACGATTCCACTACCTACCATGATTTCCCGACATACGGACTGCAAACTCAGGCTGTTTGTATGAAGCCGGGGAACAAGCATAGATTGTGGGTGTATGTTCATGAGCAATGCTTTGATGATGAAGACTTTAACGATCAAGTTGTTATAAATACTGAAGATATGTCTTCAGACACACTGATTGCTCGAAGTTTTAATCATCCCGGTGACTATGTTTATATTAGTGTGGGTGGTGGTCAAGACCTTCGTTTCGCTAGAGTCTTTGACTTCATTGCACCAAGCACAACCCCAATTCCACCTGCATTTGTTTGTGCTGACCTAAATGGAGATTCTTTCATTAATACAGCTGATCTTGGAATCTTACTTTCTCAGTATGGTTTTCAGTGTGAATAAAATAAAAGTAGATAGTTGGAAAGCCGCGAAACTTCGCGGCTTTTTTTTGTGCATAATCATATATAAAAAATTGGTATAATAAAACCATCATGACCATCAAAAAAATCTCTTCGACACTCCTAATATTTTCAATTTTCTTGCTTCCGACAAGCACTTTTGCAGCACCTCCTTCTGGTGGATACACCGCAAGTCAAACACTTGATCCAGACTGTGCTCCAGGAGAACTAGACTGTACTGTCTCGCTCAGTAGTACTTTCATTTCTCAAGATGACACACCTGATGATTTCACATTAGGCTCTCTTCTGTTTACTGACGCCGACTCTGTAACAGAAGACAACACCAACTTATTCTGGGATGATACAAACAACAGACTTGGAATAGGTAACGCGACACCTGGATATAAACTTGATGTAAATGGGGTTATTAATAGTCTTGTCATTAAAGCTGTGCTTAATATATTCCCCGGAGGTTTAACCCTTCAGGGTTTTGGTGGTTTTGAAAAAATACTCAAATCCAACGGCTCATTCCAAGTTGGTGATAATACAATATTAGATTCAAAAGGTAACTTAACAGGTGTAAATAAGATAGAGGTCGGAGAAATAACAAGCATTTCGGGTAGTGGTGTTTTTGACGATACCCCTTCAGTGAATACTTCGATTCAGATTAATGACTATAGTGTTGTAACCAAACAGAATAATCTAAGAGATTTTAACTATGATGGTTATCTAGACTTGATTGTTTTAGGCCAAGATGGTGATGAATTATTTATTTATATAAATAACCAAGACAATACATTTACATTAGATCAAACTTTAGCTTCGGGGTTGTCTACGTATTATTTAGACCATTATCTTTTCGATGTCGATTTTGATGGGGATGAAGATGTTGTTGTTTCAACAATTGTGTCTGAGGGTGTTATTGTTGGTTATTTCCCTAATGATGGATATAACTCTTTTGGGTCATTTATTATTTTGTCAACTTTTACATATTCAGTAAGTGGCTCTTCTGCCATTACAAAAATGTCTGATATGAATAATGATGGTTTCCTTGATTTACTGCTGTTTACTGAGTCAGAAATGTTTTCTGTGTATCAAAACAATGGAGACAACACGTTTAGCCTGTCAGATTCCGTTGCAACTAGCGCTGAATTCTACTACGCAACCTTTGATGACTTTGATGGTGATGGGAATACTGATATATATATATTAGACACAGGAAGTGGTTTACTTAGGATTTTTTATAATGAAGGATCTTTGTCTACTATTTTTGATAATGAGTATTCATCTTATGATTATGGTTTTTTAAATGGAAATAATGATTTTAACAATGACAGCTCTATAGATTTGTTATACCCTGACGGAGACGGTATTGGTTGGTTTCAAAATAATAACAACGGGTCATTCACAGATAGTGGAAATATTCATTCTGGTGATGTTGACTCGGAATCTGCACTTGTCACGGGAGATTTGAATAAAGATGGTTATATTGATATTGTAGCTACTGACGGGGGGCAAGATATTAGTGTTTTGATTAATAATCGAGATGGAACATTTGAAAGTTCAACATTTTCTACGGCAAGGCAGTATGAGAGTTTAATCTTGGTTGACATGAACAATGACTCAGTCCCTGATTTGATTGGTTTTGATACAGGTAATAATGTTGATGTATATTTTCAAACACCGCAAGTTCTCCTTCACACCGATACAGCAAGTGGTCGTGTGGGTATTGGAACGGATTCCCCTGATTATGAACTTGATGTGGAGGGTCAAATAGGAGCCGATACAGTACATAGCGATATAGTCAATAGTCGTGTCATTAAAGCTGTACTTAATATATTCCCCGGAGGTTTAACCCTTCAGGGTTTTGGTGGTTTTGAAAAAATACTCAAATCCAACGGCTCATTCCAAGTTGGTGATAATACAATATTAGATTCAAAAGGTAACTTAACAGGTGTAAATAAGATAGAGGTCGGAGAAATAACAAGCATTTCGGGTAGTGGTGTTTTTGACGATACTCCTTCAGTGAATACTTCGATTCAGATTAATGACATGTCTGGATTTGGTAAGGCGGAGGGTGTTGTTGGTGTTCGTGATGTGAATTTGGATGGATATGATGATATCTTTACGGTTAATGATGCTGGTAACTCGGTTCTTATATATACAAATGATCAGGATGGTACGTTTACTTTGGACAAAACTCTTGTTGGCGCTTCAGGGTCTAGTGTGACAACATTTTACTTTCTCGACTATGATTTAGATGGCTTTGAAGATATTTTTACAATACAATCTGTAGCTTCTGGAACAAGTGTTTCTGTGGGGTATTTCCCAAATAATGGTTATGATTTGTGGGGACCTTATATTAATCTAGATACAATAGATGACAATGAAATTTATTTAGGAAGTAGTTCTAATGAGGTGGGGGATTTAAATGGAGATGGAAATATTGAAATAATTTTTTACAGTGATTCCGAGATGATTTACCTTTATTCTGATAATGGAAATGGAGAATTCACTTTGGAGGACTCTAGAGTCACAGATGCGGACTCTATCGATTTCTTTTTTGAGGATTTCAATGGGGATGGTTTGGTTGATATTCTCTATTATGAACAAACAAATTTGGTTCCTTTTCTGTATTTAAATAATGGTAACCTGGCTACAATTTTTGACGATGACCCCGCTTATTCCGGTGAGTATGACAATCCTGGATTTACTATTGGTGATTTTAATAATGACAACTCGTTTGACGTTACTTCAGGATTCGCTGGCGCAATCGTTATGCAGGTAAATGATAATAATGATTATGATAGTATCTTCAGATATAGTTATCTGTGGACCCAACAAGAAGTTGTTGGCGTACCAACACACGCCTCTGACTTTAATAAAGATGGGTATTTGGACATGGTTACAACAGATGGTACGGATATACAAGTCTTGGTTAATGATGCTGGTAGTATTTTTTCACCTTCAATATTTTCATCTGTTCGGAATCATGAATTTTTGTTGATGTCAGACATGAACAATGACTCAGTCCCTGATTTGATTGGTTTTGATACAGGTAATAATGTTGATGTATATTTTCAAACACCGCAAGTTCTCCTTCACACCGATACAGCAAGCGGTCGTGTGGGTATTGGAACGGATTCCCCTGACACAACATTCCATGTTGCTCAAACAGGAACAGGCGCAATAGCAACCTTTACCGATGGGGATAGTGAAACTTCTTGTACAGTTGATGGAACTTCTTTCTCTTGTAGTTCTGATGAACGTCTCAAGAAAAACTTTGAAGGTATTACTGGTGCTCTCGATAGCATATTGCAATTAAATCCGGTTAAGTATCTTTGGAAAAATGAAGACGAAACCGCTCAACAAAAAATTGGTTTCAAAGCCCAAGAAGTACAACCCCTGTTCCCAGAACTTGTTGGTCAAACTGCAAATGGATATTTAACATTGAACTACGCCGGCCTCACTCCAGTCTTAGCTGGTGCTATCAAAGATGTCTATTCTCAATTTAACAGTGTTCAGCCTCTGGGTGACACCACAGCAGACAGTCAAATCACTGCCTTCTTAGCTGATATGAGACAAAAGGTAATTCATGGAACAACACACATCTATGAACTTATTGTTTCAAGCCTTACAACAAGAAACATATCCATAGAAGAAACACTTTGTGTTGGTGATGTTTGTATTGGAGAAGATGAACTGCTACAACTTCTTGAAAATGCAGAGATTGAACCTCTTGAAAACAGCCCTAGTCGAAATGATGACTTTGCTGAATTAAATGAAGAAGAAACCTCTGAAGTTCGAGATGAGCCAAAAGAAGAAGGCCAATCTATCTCTGAAGAAAATCAAAATGAAGGAGAAGTATTAGGTCAATCAGAATCTTCAGAAGAAGAAACTCTTGAAGTTGAAGAAACAACAATCACTCAAGAGGAAGAGGTTGAAGAAATTAAAGAAGTGGAAGAGGAAAAACCTACAGAAGTTGAAGTTGTGAAAGAAGAAAAAGCTCCCGAAATTGCAGAACCTGCTTCTGAGGAGAAGGAGGGGTAGGGGTTGTGTTTTTGTTCTACATATGGTATTATTTTTTTGAATAAAGTATTTAATATCAAATTAATTTACTTTGTTTAGGTTAAAAGCAAGAAAAGCCCGGAAACGTCTGGGCTTTTTTTATGCGGAAAACAAAATCAGAAGTTGAGGTATACTATAGAGTATATGGCTGTGTGGAGCGCTAAACGAAAATTTCTATACCTTGGTATTGTTGCGGGGATACTCCTTGTTTGGTTTCTTGTTTTTGTTTTGCCAAACTTACAAAACCCACCAAGTTGCATTGACGGTATCCAGAATGGCAAAGAATCTGGAATTGACTGTGGAGGAAATTGCCCACGATATTGTTCGACGCAAGCACTCGACCTAACTACACGATGGTCTCGAGTTTTTCGTGTTGTGCCTGGTCGGTACAACGCAATTGCAATGGTCGAAAACCAAAATGCAACAGCTGCGATTTCTGAGATTGATTATGAGTTTCGCCTCTATGACGAAGAAAATGTTTTTGTTGGGAGAAGAACTGGCTCAACTTACATAACACCCAACAACAGAACTGCTATTTTTGAACCGGGAATTCTAACAGGTAGCCGTGTTCCTATACGAACTGATTTTACTTTTACAGAAACACCACTTTGGCTTCAAACTCCTCGAGATTTTGTCGACTCTTTCTCTGTGGCAACTTCAAATATCAGAATGCAAAATCCGTTTACAAACCCAACACTTACCGCTACAATCAAGAACAATAGCCAGTTTGATATTTTTGATTTTGATGTGATCGCTGTTTTGTACAATCAGGAAAACAATGTTCTGGCTGTAAGTCAGACCTTTGTGGAAGAACTTGATCAAAACGCTGAATACACTGTGTTTTTCACGTGGCAAGATTCTTTTGTAGAAGATCCTGTGCGAATCGAGATACTACCTCAAGTCAATGTTTTTGGTCAGGCTGTCTACAATAATTAGACATGAGAGAAAAACTACACAACATTGATTGGCTTTTGCTTTTGTTTCTACTTCCTATTCTTGGGGCGGGACTCATAACAATGTCTTCGTTTACAGGCGAGGAGCCTTTTTTTGCACGGCAAATTGTTTGGATTATTGTTTCGTTCGGAGTCTTTGGTGCATTTTCTTTTGTTGATTTTCGATTTCTGAAACAGAGCAACCTTTTGATTTCAATCTACTTATTTTTTGTTGGCTTACTTTTACTTTTGTTTATTTTAGGAACAACAACAAAGGGTGCGACTTCGTGGTTTAATTTTGGGTCTTTTTCTTTTCAGCCTGCTGACTTCATGAAGCTTGTTTTGATTCTTGTTTTGGCAAAATATTTTTCACGGCGACATGTTGAAATACAAAATATTAAACATCTTTTTATTTCAGGCTTGTATATGTTAGTGCCGTTTGCTCTTGTCTTTTTACAACCTGACTTTGGTTCGGGTGTTATTATTTTTGCTATTTGGTTTGGGATGACCCTTGTCTCGGGAATTTCAAAGAAACATCTCGCGCTTGTGATAGGTACTGGAGTTATTGCTTTTCTTGTTATGTGGTTTGGTGTTCTTCAGCCATATCAACAAGCTCGAATTACAAGTTTTTTGAATCCTCTTGCGGATATTCAAGGGACGGGATACAACGCCTACCAGTCAACTATTGCTGTTGGGTCTGGTCAGTTTCTCGGAAAGGGTGTTGGGTACGGAACCCAGTCTCGACTCAAATTTCTCCCTGAATACGAAACAGACTTTATTTTTGCCGCCTATGCGGAAGAGTGGGGATTTGTTGGTGCTGTATTTCTTTTGATTTTGTATGGTTTGGTTTTGTGGCGAATATTACGTTCAGCTCAGTACGGTGCCTCAAACTTTGAAATGCTTTTTGCTCTGGGTCTTGCTATATTGTTTGTTTCTCATATTATTATCAATATTGGTATGAATTTGGGGTTGATGCCTGTTACTGGTATTACGCTACCATTTATGTCCTATGGAGGATCCCACCTCCTAACCTCGTTTATTGGGCTTGGTATTCTCATGGGATTACGTAAAAATGAGCGGTCAATTCACAAAGATGATATGGGGCGGGAGTTCCTGGGTGTCTAGGTTTTTTGATGAGAATGTGTAGAATAACTAAGAACATATAAATAACTGCACACTATGAAAAAACTACTAAATGGAAACACAATCGCAGAAAGAGAGCTAGAGCGACAACGTGAAAAACTGTCTCAAATTGGAAATGATTCCAAGCCTTCCCTTGCAATAATGCAGGTTGGAGAAAATCCTCGTTCAAAAAAATACATAGAACGAAAAGAATCCTTTGGAAAAAATATAGGTGCCTCTGTTCATGTTTTTAGTTATGATAAAAATTTTTCTGTAGATGATCTTAAGAGAGAAATTAAGGTTTTGCAGAAAGATTATTCAGGGGTGATGATCCAACTTCCTATTCCTGGTTTTTCGGCAGAAGAAACAGAAGATGTTTTGTCTTCCGTTGATATTGAACATGATGTTGATTGTCTAAATTCAAAAACTTTAGATTTGTGCAAAAACAAAAGTACTGAATTGGATGATGGTTTTCAACCTCCGGTTGCGGGGGGTGTTGCACTTCTTCTTGAGCAAGCTGGTATTGATATTAAAAATTCAAAACTAAACTTTGTTGTTCTTGGGAAAGGGAAGACTGTCGGTTTACCTGTTGCTTCAATGCTTGAAAGATATGGAGTTCAATATGTTTCTCTTGATGAACATTCTGATCCAGAAACGTACAAAACATCACTTCTCAAAGCAGATGTTGTCATAAGTGGTATTGGAAAAGCCCACATACTCAAACCGGAAATGGTAAAAGATGGCGTTGTTCTTATTGATGCGGGTGTTGATTTTCAGGGAGGTAAGCTCTGTGGAGATGTTGATCCTTTGTGTTATGAAAAAGCAAAGTTCTACTCGCCTGTCCCGGGAGGTGTGGGACCTGCTGGGATAGCGTCTCTTTTTCAAAATCTTTTACTCATGGCAAAAAAAAATATTGAAGTTTAGAATGAATGGTACAATATTTTTGTACCATTTTTTTTATGAATGAATCTCTCACCTTAGGATTAAATTCAATATCAGGAATATACATCTGGTTTGATTACCTGGTAATTTTTTGTGCACGTTTTTTACCCTGGGTTGTTGGGCTTACTTTTATTGTTGATGTTGTTGCAAGTCACAAGCGAACAGTCCGTCCATTTTTATTTTCTGTACTAGGACTTATTTTTGTTGTGGGTGTTACGGGAATACTCAAGGCTCTGTTCTCCGAAGCGAGACCTTTTGAGGCGCTTGATGGTATTTCGCCTTTGTTTGTGTATTCTGATATTGGATCTTTTCCTTCTGGGCATGCTTTCTTTTTTGCTTCGTTGGCAATATTTGGACTAACGTTCCATAGTCGTTTTACCACCTTTTACGTGGTTTCTGCCTTTTTGATTGGGGTTTCTCGAGTGATTGCTGGGGTCCACTATGTTGGAGATGTCTTCTGGGGTCTTATTTTAGGTGTTCTTGTAACATATATTTACATATCCTTCTTTAAACAAGGCAGTTGGGAAGCACATTAGTCAAGTATTTTTTTCAATAAAAACGAGTACAATATAGCTATTATGAATAGAACAAGAATACTAGCCTTGTTGGTGTTGATTCTTGGTTTCTTGGTAGGATATTTTGTCTATCAAACAGAACCATCTCTTCACTCGCAAGAAGAAAATCAAAGTGTGCAAGAGTCTCGATATCCGTTTCGCCCGGGTCTTGATTTGGCGGGGGGTACTCATCTCGTGTATCGAGCTGATGTTTCAGAAATTGATCAAAGCGAAATTTCTGACGCGATGGAAACATTGAAAAATGTTATTGAGCGTCGAGTAAATCCTTTGGGACAACAAGAAACAAATGTTCAGATTCAAGAAGCGAATTTTACTAATGAAGGAGAATACCGAATTATTATCGAACTTCCTGGAGTTACTGATGTTGCTGAAGCAAAAAGACAAATTGGAGAAACTCCACTTTTGGAATTTAAAACGGTAAAAGAGGGCGTTGATGTAACAACTCTTGATCCAGAAACTGCGACCTTTGATGATATCTACGAATCAACTCAACTAACTGGGCGGTATTTGGAAGGTGCTCGATTGCAGTTTACACAAAACGGCTCTGGTGTGGGTGCTGGACCCTCACAATCTGTAGTTGTTCTTGAGTTTGACAATGAAGGACAAGAGCTTTTTGCAGAGATTACACGAAACAATATTGGAAAGGAGTTGGCAATTTTCCTTGATGGAGTTCCTATTTCAGCACCGATTGTACGAGAGGAAATAACAGCAGGAGAAGCTGTAATTTCTGGAAACTTTACACCGGAAAGTGGTCGTGAACTTGCTCGTCAATTAAGTTTTGGTGCGCTTCCTGTTCCTGTTGAGGAAATCTCTACTCAAACTATTGGGGCGTCTCTTGGTCATGAAGCTGTGGACGCTGGATTGCGAGCTGGTTTGATAGGACTTATTATTCTTGCTGTATTTTTCCTCATCTGGTACCGACTGCCTGGTGTTGTTGCTGTAATTGCTTTGGCGTTCTACGGTGTTACTATGTTTGCCTTGTTCAAACTCATCCCAGTAACTTTGACGGCAGCTGGTATTGCAGGGTTTATTATATCTTTAGGTATTGCAGTTGATGCAAACGTACTTATATTTGAACGACTAAAAGAAGAGATGAAATCTGGAAAAGACCTCGCAACTTCAATCACCGAAGGATTTTCTCGAGCATGGCTTTCAATTCGAGACTCGAACCTCTCAAGTATGATTACTGCTATTATCTTGTTCTGGTTTGGCTCATCTCTTATCAAAGGTTTTGCAATCACTTTCGGATTGGGTGTTTTGGTTTCTATGATTACAGCCATTACAGTAACTCGAATTCTATTGCAGGCACTTGCAGGGAAGTCAAACAGTCGAAGTTTGCGAACATTATTCGGTAGTGGATTTTCTAAATAATATGTTTGTTATAAAAAATAAAAATTTATTTATATGGATATCAACAATTCTAGTTTTGGCTTCGATTGTCTTTGTGTCTATAAAAGGTTTAAATTTCGGGATTGACTTCGTTGGAGGTTCTCTTACGGAAGTTACCTATTTAGAAGATCGCCCAGCTTTGGGTGATATTCAAACTTCTCTTACTGATGCTGGTTTTGATTCCGCTATTGTTCAACCGACAGGAGAAAATAGTTTATTTGTGAAAACAAAAGATTTGGTTGAGTCAGAGCACGTTGTGTTGATTGATGCTTTGTCTCAATATGGACAATTACAAGAAGATTCTTTCACGTCTATTGGTCCATCTTTAGGTAAAGAGCTTCAAAATAAAGCAATGCTGGCTTTAATTGTAGTTGGTCTTGCGATAATCCTTTTTATTGCATATGTGTTTCGGTCTGTATCAGAACCCGTTTCATCTTGGAGATACGGTTTTATTGCTGTGCTTACCTTGATTCACGACGTTATTTTAACAACGGGAGTATTCGCACTCCTTGGGGTATTTACAGGTGCGGAAATAGATGCGCTCTTTGTCGTTGCTTTACTTACGGTTCTTGGGCTCTCTGTAAATGACACTATTGTGGTTTTTGATCGTGTTCGAGAAAATCTTACCAACAATAAGGGTAAGCTTGAATTTGATGCTGTTGTAGGAAAGAGCCTCAATCAAACATACGCACGCTCAATCAATACATCACTTTCTACTATTATTGTCTTGCTTGCACTTGTTTTCTTTGGTCCTGAATCAACAAAGATGTTTGCTCTGACCTTAACTTTTGGTATGTTTTTTGGTACATATTCATCTATCTTCCTTGCAAGTCCTCTTCTGGTAAAGTTTTATGAATGGCAAAAAAATAAATAATATTGTAAGAAAAATTGCAATTACCTTAATTTCACTTAGTTTGGTGATTGTTACTGTAATTGGTTTCTAGACAAAAGCCCCAGATTTGGGGCTTTTGTGATATAATTTTTTATATGATAAATAAAAACCTAACCAATATATTGTTGATATTGTTAATTATTGTTTCTATTTTAAATTCAGTACTACTGATGTCTTCTCAAAAAAGAAATGAAAATCTTGAGGCGAATATTTTCTCCTCGCTTGAAGGTAGTTTGAATGATCAGTTTTCTGCCGACAAAAATACTAAGATCTCTGATTTTGAGGAAGCGGAAACATTAGAAGAATATCTACGGCAAAAGTTTCCAGAAGATTGGGAAATGAGGCTTGAGGGTATCGACAGAGATATGGATTTGTTGCTGGAACGGTATGGTGTTGATTTAGATACGACAGATCGTGGAATTCTAACTTTTTTTCGAAAGTTGGGGTGCTGGTTATCTGGTGGGCAATTTTATGATTTAGGTTACGCTGAGGGCTGTGTAAAAATGACTGATTTTGATAGGGGAAATATTTTAAGCTCTTCTGACACTCCTTTATCTTTAGATTTAAATCAAGATACTAAAAATGTCTCAGAATTTTTATCTTTTAGTAATCTGTCTAATGATATAGAAACAACATTGATTAACTACGGTGTTGATTCTGACTTTATAGAGACTGGGGCTTTTAGAAGATTTTTCTGTAAATTGTTTGGAGGGCATTGGGCTTCCGACACATATGATATTGATGGTGTAAATGTAACAGTGGAAGGCTGCTTTTGGCTCGCTGATTGGACCGGCTTGATTAAGTAAAAAATAAAAAGCGCTTCATTGTTCCGAAACGCTTTTTTCTTTGATCCATTCATCCTTATTATTATAAAGATAAATTTCTTGATGTTGTTTTCCATCAAGAAAATATTTGATTTTCAGTCTTTGTTCTGGAAGAACATTTGTCCTTAGTCCAGTTAAGTTAAAACAACGTTCCCATATTATTCCGCTGACTTTTTCGGGCAAGGGAAGTGTTGTTTTAATTAAGTCTTGAGTCCACACAAGATTTTCTTGATGACTTAGACTGTCTTTCTCTACGGTAAAGCCTCCTTGCGAAAAAATGGGAAATGACAGAAGTAGAGTAACTATTACAATTGTTAGCTTTTTCATGTGCTTTTAGTTTTTTATATTATACACCCTATCAATGTATTTGTCAAATAGTATATTTTGGTATAATAAATAAGTATTATTAATATAGATAAACAATTATGATTATTATACTTATTATTCTCGCTGTAGTTTTTTTGTGGGCGATTGGAACATACAACTCATTTGTGCGACTTCGTACACACAAGGATGAAGCATGGGCTGATATTGATGTTCAACTGAAGCGTCGTTATGATCTTATTCCCAATCTTGTTAGTACGGTAAAAGGTTATGCGTCTCACGAGGAGGGTGTATTCACAAAAGTAACAGAGGCTCGAACAATGGCAATGAACGCCGGAACTATTGAAGGGCAAGCTCAAGCAGAAAACATGCTTACCGGTGCTTTGAAATCTCTATTTGCTGTCTCAGAAAATTATCCAGACCTGAAAGCAAATCAAAACTTCCTTGAGCTTCAACGAGAACTTTCAGATACTGAAAACAAAATCCAAGCAGCTCGACGATTCTACAATGGTAATGTCAAAGCTCTTAATATTCGAGTAGAAACTATTCCAAGTAATATCATTGCTAAAATTGCGAAAGTTGAAAAAGCAGAATTCTTTGAACTTGAAGAGTCTTCTGAAGAACGACAAAATATAAAAGTTGATTTTGCAAATAAAGAAAATTAATGACACTCTATCAGCAACAATCAAAAAATATTCGTAAAACGTGGGCGCTTGTCCTCGTTTTTGCGGTTGTTGTTATTGGTCTTGGTTGGTTTATTTCCTATTACTATGGAGATCCAAGTGTTTTGTATATTGCGGTTGTTTTTGCTTTGATTATGAATATTGGTTCATATTGGTTTTCTCATAAAATTGTTGTTTCTATTTCGGGTGCAAAAGAGGCTGGTCCTGAATATCGAGAAATCAATAACTTACTTGAAAATTTAGCAATTTCACAGGGAATGCAAAAACCAAAATTGTATGTAATACAAGATAATGTTCCTAACGCCTTTGCAACGGGGCGGAATGAAAAGCATGCTGTGGTTGCTGTAACAACTGGTATTATTTCACTTTTGGAACGAAATGAGCTCGAGGGAGTTTTGGCTCATGAACTAGGACATATCAAAAACAAAGACATGCTACTCTCAACAATGGTTGTTGTTTTAGTTGGATTTATCACAATTATTTCTGATATGTTTTTGCGAGGAGTCATGTTTGGTGGGTCGGGCGATCGCGACAACAAGGCTGGAGGTGTTCTTATTTTGATTGGGATTGTCTTGATGATACTTTCACCGATTGTTGCAAAGCTTATTCACTTTGCGGTATCTCGCAAGCGTGAGTTTATGGCTGATGCGACAGGCGCTTTGATGACTCGATATCCAGAAGGTCTTGCTTCGGCTTTGCAAAAAATTGAAAACTATTCAAAAACAACAGGAGGAAAAATGAAAAAAGCAAACCACGCTATGGCTCACATGTATATTTCAAATCCTTTTGGTTCAAAAGCTCGTGGTGTATGGAGCAAAATGTGGAGTACTCACCCTGCAACCGAAGACCGAGTTCATGCGCTTTTGTCAGGGCAGCTCTAGTTTAAACATATGAAAAAACATTCAACATTAATTCAAATAATAGGGTGGTCTGGAACGGTTTCTCTTATTGGTGCGTATGCACTTAATTCTTTTGGGGTTATTTCTTCTCAAGGACTTTTGTATCCACTTCTTAATATTTTTGCAGCTGTGTCGCTTGGGATTCGTGTGTGGGCAGACAGGAATTACTCAAACTTTATTTTAGAGGTTTTCTGGGGTGTAATAGCTGTGGTTGCTCTTTTGTCCTTTGTATTTTAATTGTTATGAACAGCAAAGAACTTTACTTAAAAATTAAAGAAAATAATCTTGATTTGTGTACTGACACTCGAGACATGAAAGAGGGATGTTTTTTTGCTGCTATTTCTGGTGAAAATTTTGATGGGAATGACTATGCTCAAGAAGCTTTAGAGAAAGGTGCGCAGTTTGCCCTTGTTGATAATCCAAAACTTTCTAAAAAAGAAGGGTTTATTTTTGTTGAGAATGTTTTGCAGACTCTTCAGGGTTTGGCTCTTTTGCATCGTCAGACTTTCAATATTCCAATTGTAGTTATTGGTGGTTCAAATGGCAAAACAACAACTCGAAATTTACTATGTGAGGTATTGCAAAAAAAATACAAAGTACATCAAACAATTAAAAATTTTAATAATCATATTGGTTTACCTATCACCATACTTGCTATGACAGAAGATACGGAGATTGCTGTATTTGAGCTTGGGGCAAACCATATTGGAGAGCACACAGAATTGATACAGTTGATCCAACCAACTCACGTTTTGGTTACAAACAATGGCCTGGATCACCTAGAGGGTTTTGGTTCTGTTGAGAACGTTCGTACAGCAAACAAAGAAATATATGATTGGGCTATTGAACATAATGCTCAAATTTTCGTAAATAAAGATTTGGTGGATTTGTTTGAAGACAGTAGCTTGGGAAATCAGATTGTGTATTCTGGACAAGAATTCAAAATTGTTCCTGGAGAATATCTGAAAATGGAATTCAAAAATTATACTATTCAATCTCAATTGTACGGCTCATACAATAGTTCAAATATCGCAGCTGCAATGTGTGTTGGGGAAGAGTTTGGTGTTGGTATGAAAGACATGGTTCAGGCAATTGGAGATTTTCAACCAAAAAATAATCGTTCACAGGTTATCAAAAAGGTTGGGTACACCATAATTCTCGACTGCTATAATGCGAACCCTTCTAGTATGGAAGTCTCTTTGCAGGACTTGTTCAAGATAAAGTCTAGGAAAATCATTATCCTTGGCGATATGTTGGAGCTTGGTGAGTACGCTCGTGGTGCGCATAAAGATATTTTAGATTTGGTAGAGGGAAATGTCTCCGGGAATGATAATGTAATTTGTGTTGGGGAATATTTTTTTGAATGGAAAGACTCTTTTGATTTTGTGTTTGTGAAAAATTCAGAAGAAGCAAAAGAAATTTTTGATTCTTTGGAAAAAGAAAACTCAATAATATTTTTGAAAGGTTCTCGAGGGATTGCTTTGGAAACTATTGTGGAATAAAAAAGCTCAGCATTAAGCTGAGCTTTTGCGATATTCGCAAGAAATTATTCAACACCATCGCAACCTCCTTCGCTAGTAGGTCCGCAAAATGGCATGCCATTCGATGCTGTGTAAGTTGCAAGTTCGGAACAACACATGCATCGTGTGTTGCTGTTTTCGGATAATTCTGTATTTTCTGTTGGCATAAGTAAGAGCTTTTTCTTTAATTTAAACATACAAGACAAGAAATTCAAAGTTTGATAATAAAATTCCGTGTGTGTGATTATGTTTTGTCTTCGTTGTAAATAAAAAGGGAGTCGCAAACGCGACTCCCTTTTTATTTACTTTTTCTTCTTTGCTGCAGGCTTTTTGCTTGCCTTTGGTGCTGCTTTTTTTGTTGCCATAGAGATGTATAGAATGAATTTTATATAAAATTCGACCTCGCGAACAAGTCCTATACATGGCACTTGTGGTGTTGGTTAGGTGCTTTACGCATTTGAATTGTAGCAAGTTTGGTAACTTCCGCAATTTTTATTTTTCAGAATATGGGGATTACTATTTTAATTTTTGCGGAGAGTAGGAGATTCACCGCGTCATAATATTTTATAGTCGCTTCGCTCCTTAAAATATTGACTCCCGACATAAACTTCTCATCCCAATCCTTGTTTTTCAAAATTTAAATACTAATTTAATTATAAGTATTTAAATTTTAAATGCGGAGAGTAGGAGATTCGAACTCCTGGTGGGTTTGATCCCACACACGCTTTCCAAGCGTGCGCACTAGACCGCTATGCGAACTCTCCGTATAATGGACGTATTATAGATTAATCCTAGATAAGAATAAAGCCATGAAAAAAATGATGAAAGAGTTTAAGGAATTTGCAATGAAGGGAAATGTTATGGATCTCGCAATCGGAGTTATTATTGGTGCGGCCTTTGGTAAAATCGTAACATCTCTTGTTAACGATATAGTGATGCCTGCTATAGGCCTTCTTGTTGGTGGAGTTGATTTTTCAAATCTTGTTGCAACAATCAAGCCAGAAATGATAACCGAGACTGGGGATGTCGTAGCGGCTGTTACTATTAACTATGGAGTATTTATCAATACTATTATTGATTTTACTATCGTAGCCCTTGCTATATTTGCTGTAGTCAAAGGAATGAATAGACTGAAAAGAAAAGAAGAAGAAAAACCAAAGGAGGACACCCTAAAGGGTCCAACAGAAGTTGAGCTTTTGACTCAAATTCGAGATTCTCTCAAGCGAAATTAGTGTGTATACTGTGTTTGAACCAAATGAGCGCGCCAAAGGCGCGCTCATTTGGTTTGTGGTAAAATAGGAATATTACACACCTAAATTTCATTACTATGTTTGATTTACCTGAACTTAACTACGAATACAATGCTTTAGAGCCTCATATTGATGCTAAAACAATGGAAATTCACCACACCAAGCATCACGCTGGATATACAAACAACCTCAACAAGGCGCTCGAGGGTGTCGACACTGACAACGCTTCAATCGAAGAAATTTTGTCTGAACTAGACATGAACAACAAAGCACTTCGAAACAATGCTGGAGGATACTACAACCACAAACTTTTTTGGGAAATAATGTCACCACATGGTGGAGGTTTGCCAGAAGGAAAACTGTTAGAAAAAATTAACGAAAGCTTTGGATCTTTTGATGCATTCAAAGAATCTTTTTCAAAAGCAGCAGCAGGTCAATTTGGTTCTGGTTGGGCGTGGCTTTGCAAAAAAGACGATGGAAGTTTGGAAATTGTAGCTACCTCTAACCAAGACAATCCCCTCATGCCAGGAATAGATGGTGGGCAACCAATTATGGGTATTGATGTTTGGGAACATGCCTATTATCTGCATTATCAAAATCGACGACCTGAATACATTGAATCTTTTTGGAATGTTGTTAATTGGCCTCAGGTATTAGAAAACTATGAAGGATAAACAAGATTTAACAAAAGAAGAAATAGAAGTTATGCATGACGGTGGAACCGAGCGCGCTTTTACAGGAAAATATTGGGATCATCATGAGTCTGGTGAGTATCGATGCAACTCTTGTGGGCAAGTTTTGTTCAAGTCAGACACTAAGCTTGATTCGAGTAAGGGTCCTCAAGGTTTACAAGGTTGGCCAGCGTTTGATATTGCACTTCCTGGTGCGATTGAGTACAAAGACGATGTCTCACTTGGTATGCATAGAACAGAAGTGCTGTGCTCCAAATGTGGTATTCATCTCGGACACTTATTTAACGACAAGGAGACAAAAACAGAAAAACACTATTGTATTAACTCATGTTCACTAGAATTTACTAAAAATGAAAATTAAACCACGAACACAAAAAGACTTTGAATGGGTGAATTGGACACCAAAGAAAATTGAAGAGTACTCTAACCAATCAATAGAACAACTCAAGAAAGACATTGCCGATATTATTGCTATACCAAAAGAAAATCGAACCTTTGAAAACACTGTCTATGCATTTTCATGTGCAGGCCACCTGACTCATGATGATAATCCTGTGTTTTTTTTGGAGTATGTAAGCACCAAAGAATCTGTTCGAGACACCGCTCGAACAGCTCGTCAAAAAGTAGAAAAAGAATCTATTGAGATTATGCACAATAAAAAGATTTATGATGCATTTATGGAGTATGATCCAAAATCAGAGGACCTAAATACAGAAGAGTCGCGTCTGTATAAGCACATGCGACTTGAGCTTGAGCGTGCTGGTTTTAATTTACCAGAAAAGACTCGAAATATTTTAAAGAAATTAGAACAAAATGTTAATAAATGGGGTTCTGACTTCGGTTCAAATATAAGTAATCACCATGATTACATTCTTTGCACAAAAGAAGAACTCGAAGGGTTATCTGATGGATACATAGCCAATCTTGAAAAAGATAAAAAAACTGGCAAGTATATGGTTACGCTTGCCTATCCTGAGTTTATCCCATTTATGGATTTTGCGGTGAATCGTGCAAAACGAAAAGAGTTGGCTGACAAAGCTTCTCAAAAAGGTGGAAAGAAAAATATTGCATTACTCAAAAAGATTTTACCTGCCCGGCATGAGATCGCAAAAATCCTAGGTTACAAAAATTACGCTGAATACACTCAGGAATTAATGATGGCAAAAAACCCAACAAATGTAAAAAACTTTTTAACAAAAACAATCAAGGATCTTAAGCCTACTGTTACAAAAGAATTTAAAGAAATTAAAACTTTTGCTGAGAAAGATTTGAACCTGAAAGACTTCAGCTATTACGATGGTTCTTTTGTGTACACAAAACTCCAAGAAAAAATATTTGGCTTTGATGAGAATGAAGTAAAGGAATACTTTGAAATTAACACAGTCCTAGAAGGAATGCTTGTTCATTTCGGAGGGATGTTTGGTGTTTCTTTCAAGCGAAATACAACTATTAAAACCTGGAATAAGGATGTTTTATTTTTTGACGTTGTAGAAAAAGGAAAGGTAATTAGTCACGTTGGTTTTGATTTGTATCCTCGGAAAGGAAAGTATTCACACATGGCATGCTGGTTTGCAATGGGTGGGCAGTCTACTGATTTTCGCTCGAAAGAACACGAAGCCCCGGTTGCTTTTATCGTTGGGAATTTCCCAAAAGGAACAAAAAAGAATCCATCGCTGTTGTCTGTTGATGAAATGCAAACACTCTTCCATGAGTTTGGTCATGCAATGCATGGTTGTTTGTCTCATACGCAATTTTATGATCAGTGTGGAATGAATGTTGTTTGGGATTTTGTGGAAGTTCCGTCACAACTTTTTGAAAATTGGGCTCGAGATGAAAAATTCTTGAAAAAAGTTTCAAAACACTACAAGACTGGAGAGAAGATTGATACAAAACTTCTGAAAAGTGTTGTCGATTCTTTTTCTTTTAGAAAGGCATCTTCGCATTACGGCACATTTACTGTCTCACTTATGGATCTTGAAATGCATACAACAAAATTTGCTGTTGATCCACTTGTTTTGGCAAAAGAACATAATAAAAAATATGGTTTTCTAGCACCTTCTTCAAAATCTTTATTTCCAGCTGGTTGGGGGCATTTGAAGGACTATGCTGCAAAATATTACAGTTATATGTGGTCTATTGTATATTCCCATGACATTTTTTCTCGTTTTGAACAAGAAGGTGTGTATAGTAAAAAATTAGGAAAGGAATTACGCGCAAAAATTCTTGCTCCAGGAGATACTAAAGATGCTGAAGATCTTCTCAAGGACTTCCTGGGAAGAGAATCTAACAACAAAGCTTTCTTGGAAAATCTAGGTATTAAATAAACAAAAACTGTTATAATAAATCATATGTCTGTATCACAAGAATTATTTAAAACAACACCAGACGATGTTAAAGAAAATGCAGTGTCAAAACTTATTGCTAATTCATTTCCATCAGTAGAATTCTACTTGATGGTGGTTCTGTCTGTTGCTATGGCAAGCTTTGGGCTTATTATCAATTCCGTAGCGGTTATTATTGGATCGATGCTTATTGCGCCAGTTTTGTATCCAATACTTTCTATTGCAATGGGATTTATTATTTTTAACGACTCACTTACCTTTAAATCAATCAGAACAGTGTTTCGTTCTATGGCTGTTGCTTTGGGAACGGCGTTTATTGTTGGAATTTTGTTTGCAAACAAAGCTGATGTTCAACAAACTTCTGAGATTATGTCTCGAGTTAATCTAAGTGTTGTTGATATTTTGGTTGCTATTGTTGCGGGTACTGCTTCTGCATTTGCTTTGGTAAAATCAAAACTTTCAGAAACAATTCCTGGAATTGCGATTTCTGTTTCTTTGGTTCCGCCACTTGCTGTTGCAGGTATTGGATTGTCTGTTTTTGATTTTTCAATCTTCAAAGGAGCCCTCGCACTTTTTATTGTAAACGTAATTGGGGTTGTGATTGCAAGCTCGCTTGTGTTTTCACTTATGAATTTCTACTCTGTCCGACGTGGCGCAAAAAAGGCGTTGACCCAAGAAGAGCAAGAGGCTCGAGTTCGTAAAGACGCTCTTGAAAAAGCAAATCTTCAAGAGGAGCTTGAAGAGCACGAAGAAAAAGTTGAAAAGATAGAAAAAGAAGACTCTCAGGAAACAGAAACAGAGGAATAAAAGAGAAACAAAAAAAGCCGCAGAACTCTGCGGCTTTTTCTCTATTTGGTTTTGGTTAAGGTGAGTCTTTGGAAAGACTCGGAGAGCATAAAATTTGTTGAAGGTTTTGAGTTTAGTTTGCAGCTAGCACGGAATTTTCTTCGGTGGGTTGCTCTGTGTTTTTCGGAAGCGTGTGTGCTCCGCCGGCTAGGATTCTAGCAAATTTCTCAAACTCCTCAACATTAAAGTACTTCATAATTTTTTAAATTAAAAGTGAAAATGAACAAAATAAAAAGCGACCTCGTTTGGCCACAAGACAATATGATACTTATTTTATATTTTATGTCAAGAGATTTGTATTATCCAGAAATAAGGTAAAATAAGCCTATGGAATCAACTTTTAAAGAGAGGTATCAAATACTCAATCCAGAGCAGAAAAAGGCTGTAGACACCATAGATGGGCCTGTAATGGTGGTTGCTGGGCCTGGAACAGGAAAGACTCAAATATTAACACTTCGCATAGCAAATATTATAGACAAGACCGACACAGACCCTGAGCAGGTTCTTGCTCTTACCTTTACTGAGTCGGGAGTGAACGCGATGCGTAAGCGGCTTTCTGCAATGATTGGCTCGCTCGCCTATCGTGTAAATATCTACACCTTTCACTCTTTTGCTAATGATGTTATCCAAAATAATCCAGAAGATTTTTCTTCGATTATTGGAGCTCGGCCAATTACAGACGTTGATCAAATTGCTCATATTGAATCTATTATTTTGTCAGAAGATTTCGAAACACTAAAACCTTTTGGGGATTCTTTGTACTATGTTCGAACGATTCGCGGAAAGATTTCTGAGCTCAAGCGCGAGGGTGTAACCGTGGATGAGTTTGAACAGATCGTACTTGGGGCTGAAAAAGATTTTTCTCAAATCGAAGATCTTCACTACGAAAGTGGAAAACATGAAGGAAAAATGAAAGGGAAGTATAAAGACCAAGAAAAGCAACTCAAAAAAAACCAGGAGCTTCTTGGTGTGTATCGTTTGTATCAAGAAATTCTAAAGGAAAACAAACAGTACGACTTTGACGATATGATTGTTGAGCTTTTGCGCTCACTTCGCAGTAATCCAGATTTGCTATTGAGGCTTCAAGAAGAGTTTCAGTATATTCTTGTGGACGAACATCAAGATACGAACAATGCTCAAAACAAAATTTTGGAACTTTTGGCAAATTTCCACGACAATCCAAATCTTTTTGTTGTGGGCGATGAAAAACAATCTATTTTTAAATTTCAAGGAGCAAGCCTTGAAAACTTTTTTTATTTTAAACATTTATATCCACAAGCAGAACTTGTTACACTGACGCAAAATTACCGATCGACACAAAGTATCCTCGATGCTTCCCGTTCACTTCTGTCTAGCAAGGTTGCGCTTGAATCAAATAGTTCCGAAGAGGTAAAGCCTATAGATGTCTTTGAATATACAAACAGTAATCAAGAACATGTTGCGATAGCTGAAAAAATTCAAGAACTTATTCAAGATGGAGTAGACGCTCACGAAATTGCTATTTTGTATCGAAATAACGCACATGCTTTTCCGCTTGCGGCTATTTTGGATAAAAAAGGTATTGTCTACACTATTGAATCAGATCAAAGTATTTTTGAGGATTCTGACATTAAAAAGCTTTTGCAGATAGCTCGTGCAATAGACAATCCAGACGATAACGAAAAAGTTGCAAAACTATTGTTTACTGATGTTTTTGACATCGACCCAATTCAGGCGACGAAATTTATTCGAGCAGCATCTCAAAAAAGAAAAAAATTACTTATTGATATTCTTTTGGACCAAAAAGAAATTGACGCAATTCTTGGAAAAGATACAAAAGAAGAAACGAGGGAGTGGTTTGTTGATTTTGCAAACAACCTAAGTGTTTGGAAAAAGAAATCACACAATACTCCTGTGGTGGAAATGCTTGAGATTCTTGTTCGTGAATCTGGGTTTTTGCAGTATGTTCTATCTGGAGACCGTCCAACAGAGCGAGTTGAGACAATCGGACTTTTGTTTGATCAGGCTCGGTCACTTACTTCAGATAAAAAAGATACACTTCTTGAAGATTTCCTGAAGTATATTGACCTCTTGGAAACTCATCAGATAAACATCAAGAAAAAATCCGCTCGTGTTCGAGAAGGCTCGGTAAGATTGATGACAGCTCACAAGTCAAAGGGTCTTGAGTTTGATTATGTGTTTGTTGCGGGTGTGAACGATAGTGTTTGGGGAAACAAAAAACGTCGAGAACTTCTACCGCTTCTTCCTCAGGTCTATCAACTTTTCGATACGGTTCCGTCTATTCCTGGACTTGATACTTCTGGTGAGGCGGATGATGAAGAGCGTCGACTTTTCTATGTGGCGATTACTCGTGCAAGGAAACACGTTCTCATTTCCTATGCGAACGAAGCTTTGGACGGTAAGGAATTGCTACCAAGTCAATTTGTGGGGGAGATAGATGAGCATTTGGTATGTTTGCAAGACACAGAAGATTTTGTTCGGTCATGGTCAGAAAAACAAATGATTCTTTTCAACGAACGACTCTCATCCAATGTCTCAACCGAAGAATACAAAGAGCAAATGAAATCCTTTGTTCGAGATAAATTCATGTCTCAAGGGTTGTCTGTCTCTGCGCTTAACAATTATCTCAAGTCACCATGGTTGTACTTTTTTCGGAGTTTGGTTCGTTTGCCGAGCCCAATGAATCGATATCTATCGTATGGTAACGCTGTTCATGGTGCGCTTCAAGAATTTTTTGACGCAGCTCGTGGAGAAAAATACGAAACAAAAGAATTTTTGATTGGTGTATTTCATAAGCATTTGGATAAACAAGAAGTTTTGGAAAGAGATTATGAAGACCTAAAAAAGAAAGGGGAAGAATCTCTGGATATTTGGTTTGATGAATATCAGGGTTCTTGGAACTTGGATACTCGAACAGAGTTTCGTATAAATGGAGTTACTATTCCTGGGATCGAAGGTTCTGATTATGATATTAGATTAACAGGAGTTTTGGATAAATTGGAATTTATTGATGGAAATCAAAATAGGGTTTCTGTTGTTGATTACAAAACAGGAAAACCAAAGACAGAAGGTCAAGTAAGAGGAACGACAAAAGATTCAAATGGTGAATACTATCGACAGCTTGTTTTTTATAAATTATTGTTGAAGTATTTCTCTGAAGGAAAAATAAAAATGCAGTCAGGAGTTTTGGAATTTGTCGAACCAGATGCGAAAGGTAGTTTTCGTCGCTATGAATTTGAAATTCCAGATGATGATGTTGTGGATTTGGAGAGTGAAATTCGACGTGTTTCTGATGAAATTATTAATCTTGAATTTTGGGACGCACCAATTACTGAAGATGACGAAGAGTACAAAGATTACATTGAGGCTTTAAAATATAGGTAAAAACATCCTTTTTTGCTTTTGCAAAAATGAGTTATAATAGTTCTATGATTGAATTCGAAAGGGTTTCAAAAGTGTATCCATATACAGACATCGAAGCACTGCATGGTATTGATCTCACAATTAAAGAGGGAGACTTTGTTTCTTTTGTTGGGCACTCTGGTGCCGGCAAATCAACCTTGGTTAAATTACTTCTCGGAGAAGAAAGACCAACAGAAGGTAGTGTCTTGTTTCAAAATGAAGATATCAATTCTTTTTCTCATCGAGAGATAAACAATTACCGACGTAATATCGGTATTGTCTTTCAAGATTTTCGGTTACTATCCAACAAGACTGTGTACGAAAACGTCGCCTTCGCTATGGAGGTTGCGGGTAAGACTGACGAAGATATCGCAGATGATGTTCCCTATGTTCTTGAGCTTGTAAACCTGCAAGACAAACCAAATAGTTTTCCTCATCAGCTTTCAGGAGGAGAAAAGCAGCGACTTGCTATAGCTCGGGCGATTGTAAACGAGCCAGCACTTCTGATTGCTGATGAGCCAACAGGAAATCTTGATCCGGTAAGTACGTTTGAAATTATTGATATTTTGAAAAAGATTAACAAGCTTGGTACAACGGTTGTGCTTACAACGCACAACACGGGTGTTATTGACGCACTTAAAAAGCGAGTTGTTACTCTTGAGAAAGGAAAGATTGTTCGTGATGATGAGCATGGCTCATATATAATAGCTAAAAAATAGTATGAATTTTATAGACTTACGTAGAATAATAAAATCAGGTTTTCAGAATTTTGTAAGAAATTCATTTGTTTCCTTGTCATCAATTTTGATTATGGTGATAACGCTAGCTGTCGCAACAATGTTGCTATTGTCTAGAACAGTTTTGAATATTGCTATCGCTGACCTGGAAAACAAAGTTGATGTTACTGTATTTTTTGATGTTGGAGTTGACGAAGAACGTATCCTTGGTTTGAAATCAGAAGTTGATGTAATTCCAGAAGTTGCTTCTAGTGAATATATTTCCGCAACACAAGCTTTGGTTGATTTTCGTGAGCGACACAAGGATGACGAGCTTACACTTCAGGCACTTGATGAGCTCGGAGGAAATCCACTTGGGGCAATGTTAAACATCAAGGCTAACAATCCTGAGGACTATGCTCAGATAGCAGTTGCTTTGGGTGATGTGGGTGCCTTGTCAGAAAGTTCTATTCAGACAATCGATAAAATAAACTACTATCAAAACGAACAAGTCATCGAAAGACTTTTAGCAATTACAACAGGGGCTCGTACTCTCGGGACTGTTCTGGTGATTGTATTGTCTATTATTTCTATTTTGATTACTCTCAATACAATTCGACTTACGATTTATTCTGCTCGAGATGAAATATCGGTTATGCGACTTGTGGGAGCTGGGACAAAATATGTCCGAGGACCTTTTGTTGTCGAGGGAATTCTTTACGGTCTTGTTTCTTCTGTGATTACCATAATTCTTTTCTTCCCGGTCACGCTGTGGCTTGGAGAACGATTAACTTTGTTTTTTGGTGTGAATCTCCATGAATATTATCTATCTAACTTTTTTCAAATCTTCTTAATTCTTCTTGTGGTAGGTATTGTTCTTGGGATCATTTCTAGCACAATTGCTGTTCGGCGATATTTGAAACGATAATCATGTCTGCAAAAAAGAAAAGTCCAAAATATATATTTGTTGTAGGTGGTGTAATGTCCGGAGTGGGAAAAGGAGTAACCACAGCTTCTTTGGGGACTATTTTGCAATCAAAAGGTTTTAATGTAAGTTTGGTCAAAGCTGACCCCTATTTGAATGTTGATGCGGGAACCATGAATCCAACAGAGCATGGAGAAGTTTTTGTTATGGATTCTGGTCTTGAGACAGATCAAGACATGGGGAACTATGAACGATTTCTCAACAAATCACTTCCAAGCACAAACTATATGACCAACGGAATGGTTTTCAAATATGTTATCGACAAAGAGCGAGCACTTGGCTACAAAGGTGCTTGTGTTGAGCCAACCTATCATATTACAGAAGAAATTTTACGAAGACTCAAAGAGGTTGGAAGAAAAAGTGAACCCGATATTATTGTTGTTGAAATAGGTGGAACTATTGGTGAATATCAAAATGCAATCTTCCTAGAGGCAGGAAGACAGCTTCGTTTGAAAAACAGAAGTGACGTTATGTTTGTTATGGTTTCTTATCTCCCGGTCCCGTCAACTATTGGTGAAATGAAAACCAAACCAACTCAAAACGCCGTTCGGCAACTCAATGGATACGGCATCAACCCTGATATTATTGTTGCTCGAGCGAGTCATCCAGTAGACAAAAAGCGAAAAGACAAGATAGCCAACATGTGTGGCGTACTTTCCCAAAATGTAATTTCTGCGCCTGATGTCTCAAGTATTTATGATATTCCAATTAATTTTGAAGAGGACGGAATAAGTAATCGAATACTTGCTCATTTTGGAATGAGCCCACGAAAACGAGACCTGAAAGAATGGCGAGAATTTGTTGATAAGGTTAAAAATCCCAAAGGAGAAATATCCATAGCTGTAATTGGAAAGTATTTTGAAACAGGAGACTACGTTTTGTCTGATTCTTATATCTCTGTAATTGAGGCACTTAAGATTTCTGCAGCTCATCAAGGTTTGAAGCCAAACCTAACATGGCTTTCAGCAAAGCAATTTGAACGCAAAGCAAAGCTCGATGAACTCAAGGACTTTGATGGTATTTTGGTTCCTGGTGGATTTGGAGAAACTGGTATACAAGGCAAAATAAACGTAATTCAATACGCTCGAGAAAACAAGATTCCTTATTTTGGAATTTGTTATGGAATGCAACTTATGGTTATTGAATATGCTCGAAATGTCCTAGGGCTCAAGGAAGCAAATACTGAAGAAATTGACCCCAATACAAAACATCTGGTGGTTCATGTTATGCCTGACCAAAAAGAAAAGATAGCAAAAGGAGAATATGGTGGGTCTATGCGACTTGGATCCTATGAGGCGCTTCTCAAGCCTGATTCTATCGCTCAGAAGGCTTATGGGGTAGGAAGTATAACAGAACGTCACAGACATCGTTTTGAAGTTAACGAAGACTATATTTCACAAATAGAAGATGCCGGGCTTGTTTTCTCTGGAACGTCACCAGACGGGCGACTTATGGAGATCGCCGAGCTTCCTGAAAGTAAACATCCATTTTTCCTTGGAGTGCAATTTCATCCAGAATTCTTGGCTCGACCATTGTCACCTCATCCGCTATTTGATGCTTTTATCAAAGCTTCAAATAAAAAATAAAAAACACCTCTAGAGGTGGTTTTTATTTTTCCCGTATTGGGGCTTCTTGTATCATTTTGATAATCAGGTCCTCATCATCTGTGAGTGTAAACAAATCCATGTCTTTTGGGGAAATTGTTTTTTCTTTGTCTCTCATTGAAACCTTGAGAAATTCTATAAGCGGTGTCCAAAATTCAACCCCAACAAAAATAATAGGCATCTTTTCCATTTTGTGAGTTTGTACGAGTGTAAGCACTTCGAATGCTTCATCTAGTGTTCCAAACCCACCAGGGAAAACTACAAAGGCATCTGCCGCAAAAGTCATAGAAACTTTGCGCGTAAAGAAATAGTAAAAAGGAGATTCAACAGTTACAAAAGGGTTGGTGGTTTGTTCCATTGGAAGTTTGATGGTGAACCCGATAGATTCTCCACCTGCCTTGTAAGCACCTTCGTTTCCAGCTCCCATGATTCCTGGTCCGCCTCCGGTCACAACTGCGCAGTTTGTTTCTTTTGCAATTCGACCTGCTAGTCTTTTTGCTTTTTGGTAAAAAGGATCATTTACTTTTGTTCGAGCTGACCCAAAGAATGTTACTGCTTTTCCTATCTCGGCAATAGTGTCCATTCCTTGTCGGAATTCCTCTTCCATTGCACAGAGTCGCACTTCATCTGCGTCACCTCTGTGTAGATACACGCAACCTTCTCGAATTTCTTGAATTGTTAGTTTTTTTGGTCGAAAATGTTCTTGCATGAATATATTGTATCATTAATTTTTTCTTGGTATATAGATAATTCCAATTATAAATATGAGAGCTGTTGCTGTTGCTATAAAAAGATAAGAAATTGAGTAATTAAAATTAAATACAAGCACTCCCATTCCCAAACCAACTAAGCCTGATAAAATTTTGTGAATTAAAGCATTTACAGAAAGAAGTGTTGCTTTGTCTTGCGATTTGTCAATATAGTTTAGATTATAGTGACTGGACGCTGAACTAAGTCCGTTTGTAAAGGTTGTTAATAAGATAAAGCCTAGTGCTACAAGCCACTTATCTCCAGTTAATCCTATGAGTAAGAAACTACAAATAAAAATAAATGTTTTCATTAAAATAAAGTTTTTGTGAGAAAATATTTTGTAAATTAATCCGTTAAAAAGAAGTAGTATCGAAATTAAAACTCTTGAACTTGCCCACAATACACCCAGCATTGAAATTGAAAATCCTAAACTTTCTTGGAATGGATTTTTAAAACCCGCAACAGCACCAAAAGCAAATCCGCTTGCAAACAAAGAAAATAGCACGTAGGGAGCCCAGCCAACTTGAGCCCAGCTCCTGACTACTTTTGTCATGTTTGTAATGCCAATTTCTTTAACCTTTGTTTTTTTATTTGGATTTACCAATCTAAGCGATACTAGAAAACCAACAATATCAATTGCTAATGCAATTGCAAAGGCGTATCGAAAACTTTTTTCTGCAACAACTGGTAGAAGTAAGATAAAAATAATAGGCACCGCAAAACCAAGAGATCTAATTCTTCCCATAATTTTTGAATAGAGGTGGTCTTTTTTAAGTGCTTGCAGGGTTTCGTGCATAAAAGCGGATCCTGTTCCAGAAAAGAAAGCAAATCCTAGTTCTAGAAATATGCTCCCAACAAAAAACCAAATAACATTGTTTGCTAATAAGTAGCAAAGGGTTGATACACAGAACATAAACCTCGATAGTATTATTGTGTTTCGGTGTCCGAGTCTGTCCGAAATGTATCCGCTTGGTATTTCAAAAATAAACCCAACAATGGAACCAATAAGCATGAACAGTCCAATTGTTTTTGCTGTTGTGTTAGGCATTGTCAAAAGAACAATGGTAAGGAATGTCATGTAGGTTCTTTTGTTGGTAATTAGTATGATTGCGTAGTTTCTAATATTTTTTTCGAGGAGTTTGGTCTTTGTCATAGAATTATTTTAGCATGATTGAAAAAAGGCTTTAGTTTGTGTAATATGGGGATACATTGCCTGATCGTTGCATGAAGAAAGGAGTGAAAGCGACTATTCTGAATGTATGCCGGAGTATTTAATTTAATGAGTTTTGCGAATATAAATTAAGAACTCTCGGCCGTGTGGTTCCACTAGATGAGATGTCTAAAGGAATTAAGGTTGGGTAAAATTGAGTTTATGTAAACAATATAGAAATTGCCCGATCGTCTAGTGGT